>Ga0315290_10001398_pt1 | contig 16578 bp, 10 predicted proteins | sample YL17G12_0_MG_FD_203627 | JGI IMG/M metagenome (GOLD analysis project Ga0315290, IMG submission 203627) | Sediment microbial communities from Yellowstone Lake, YNP, Wyoming, USA - YL17G12_0 | ecosystem: Environmental > Aquatic > Freshwater > Lake > Sediment | place: USA: Wyoming | collected... | reverse complement strand
AAGGCCGTCGTCATCTCCGGCAAGCGATCGCTCCCGGTGGTCGACGCCAAGGCGTACCGGGCCCTGTACGACGAGATCTACCAGGCGGCCGTCGACTCGCCGGTGATGAAAAAGTACCACGACCTGGGCACGCCGGAGAACATCGCCCCGTTGAATGCCCTGGGCGGGCTCCCCACGCGCAACCTCACCCAGGCCCGGCTCGACGAGGCCGGCAACATCTCCGGCGAGGCCTTTGCCGAGCACTACCTGGGCCGGCGCATCGCCTGCTCCCACTGCCCGGTGGCCTGCATCCACATTGCCGCCCTGCGCGAGCCCCATCCCGACGAGCCCTACTTCGTCAAAACCTCGATGATCGGCTACGACTACGAGCCGATCTACGCCGTCGGCTCGATGCTCGGCATGACCTCGCCGGAGGGCATCCTCAAGCTCATCGACCGGGTCGAGGCCCTGGGCCTCGACGCGATGACCGCCGGCGTCGTGCTGGCCTGGGCCACCGAGGCCCGGCTGAGCGGCCTCATCTCGGACCGCGAGACCGACGGGCTCGCCCTGACTTGGGGCGACCACGCGGCCTACGCGGCCGCGGTGGAGCGGATCGTGAGCCAGCCCAACGATTTTTACAGGGCCCTGGCCCGGGGCGTCGACCACGCGGCAAGCGTCTACGGCGGGCAGGACTTTGCCCTGGCCTTCGGCGGCAACGAGATGCCCGGCTACCACACCGGCCCGGGCGCCCACCTGGGCTGCCTGATCGGGGCCCGGCACAGCCATTTGGACAACGCCGGCTACAGCGTCGACCAGAAGACCCTGGTCAAGAAGCGGCTCTCCCCCCGGGAGCTTGTCGACACGCTGCTGGCCGAAGAGCGATGGCGCCAGGTCCTCTCGAGCCTGGTGGTGTGCTTCTTCGCCCGGGGGATTTACACTCCCGAGATCGTCACCCGCGCTCTGGCCCTGTCGGGCTTCGACCTCTCTTCCGACGCGCTGACGGCCCTGGGCCAGTCGATCCATCGGGCCAAGTACCAATTCAAGCTCCGCGAGGGTTTTCGCCCGGAGGACCTGCGCCTGCCCAAGCGGATCTTCCAAACCCCCTCGCCGGTGCGCGACTGGGACGAGGCCTACCTCCGCGCCGCTTTGGGGTGCCTGCGCGAGGCGATCTTCGGCGAAGGGGAAACGGCGCCCGCCGCCGGCAAAGCGTAGCCGGTCGCCCGGGCCGTCCGGTTGGGGGCGATGGAAGACGGTTTCCATGCGACCACAGAGGCCACGGAGGACACGGAGGAAGTCGGCGAGAGCAAGGCGAGAGCGCACGATTCCGGTGCTCTAGGATTCTCCCGCTTTCAGCATCCGGAGGAAGGTTTTCATGAAGGGGGTGCGGTAGTCTTGCCAACCGCGGGCGCTGAGGAGGTTGCCGTCCGCGACCCAAGGCTTGTCGACGTAGGTGCCGCCGAACTGGGTCACGTCCAAGGCGCACTTGGCGATGGTCGTCATGGTGCGGCCCTTGAGCACCCCGGCCGCGGCCACGATCTCCACGCCGTGGCAGATCACGGCCACCGGCTTGCCGGTCTCGAAGAAGTGGCGGGTGATCCGCATCAGGTCGGGGTGGTAGCGGAGGTACTCCGGGGCACGGCCGCCGGACACGAACAGCCCGGCGTACTGCTGCGGCTTCACGTCGCGGAAGGCCACCGCGGCCTGGATGTGATAGGCCGGCTGTTCCCGGGTGATGTCCCAGGGGAGGTTCTCGTTGGGCGGGATCTCGTGCATCACGCCGTGGTAGGTGCGGGCCTCAGGACCGGCCACGACCACCTCGAACCCGTCCTCGAGAAGCCGGAAGAACGGATACAGGGTATCCATGACCTCGGTGGCATCGCCGACGGGCATCAGGACCTTGCCCCGCCTCGCTGTTTCCTCCCCGGCGGCGTCGCCGGCCAACAGCCCCAGGGCTGCCGGCCCGGCCGCCAAGAGACCGCACGCTTCGCGTCGGGTCAGTCCGGTTTCGCTCATTGCAGGGTCCTCCCTGGTTCGAGTTTGCCCGGGGCGGGACGCGGCCGGCTGGCCCTGTCCCAGACACGGCCCGGGCCTTGCGTTCCCCATTGTTGCCACGCGCGGCGCGCGGCACAATCCCAGCCCCGCTGCCCGTCGACTGCCTGCTGCCTGCTGCCACGCGATCACCTCGCCCGCGCAGGAGGGCCTTGGCAGAAGCCGATCGCGAGGCTAGAATCGTCGGTCGTCCAAGGGATCGGGGCCGCATTCACACTCCGGGGAGAGAACCGCTATGAAGGACCCATCGCAGTCGTCCGAGGCACGCCGGAATCGCGGGTCGCGTCGGGAATTCCTGAGATGGGGTGGGAAGCTGGCCGCCACGTCGGCCCTGGCCGGCGTGGCCGTCCCGGCGGTCCACGCCGCCGAGGACAACACCATCCGCCTGGCCATTGTCGGCTGCGGCGGCCGGGGGAGCGGGGCCGTGGGCAATGCCCTGGATGCCCCCGGCGGACCGGTTAAGCTGGTGGCCATGGCCGACCTGTTCGCCGACCGCCTGGCCGGCTCGCACAAGGCCCTGAGCGACCAGTTCGGCCAGAAGATCGACGTACCGCCGGAGCGCCGGTTCGTCGGCTTCGACGCCTACCGCAAGGCGATCGACTGCCTCCGCCCCGGCGACGTGGCGCTGTTGACCACCCACGCCGCCTTCCGGCCCGTGCACCTGGAGTACGCCGTGGCCAAGGGGGTCCATGCGTTCATGGAGAAGACCTTTGCCCCGGACCCCGCCGGCTGCAAGCGGATCCTCCGGGCCGGCGAGGAGGCCGAGAAGAAGGGCCTCAAGATCGGCGCCGGGGTGATGTGCCGCCACTCCTCCGCGCGGCAGGCCCTGATCGAGAAGATCCGCGAAGGGGCCCTGGGCCAGGTCCAGCTCATCCGCGCGTACCGCATGGACTCCGGGGCCTCGATGGGCCCCTTCCCCGCCGGCGAGAACGAGTTGCTCTGGCAGATCCGCCGTGCGTACTTCTTCCTCTGGGCCTCCTCGGGCCTGTTCCTCGAGCTGATGATCCACCAGATCGACGAGTGCTGCTGGCTGAAGGACGCCTGGCCGGCCACGGCCCACGGCGTGGGCGGGCGGGCCGTGAACAGCACCGACGCCAGCCAGAACCTCGACGCCTACGCAATCGAGTACACCTTCCCCGACGGCACCAAGGCCCTGGTCACCGGGCGCTACCTGCCGAACTGCCACAACGATTTCGCCACGTTCGTGCACGGCACGAAGTGTGCCGCGCAGTTCTCCGGCAACATCCACGCCCCGACGGTGGCGATGTACAAGGACCAGCGGATCGCGCGGGAGAACGTGGCCTGGAAGCCCCCTGCCGAGCAGGTGGGCCCCTGGCAGGCCGAGTGGAACGTGCTGTTGGACGCGATCCGCAAGGACCGGCCGCACAACGAGGCCCGGCGTGCGGCGCTGATGAACCTGGCGGCGATCATGGGCCGGGCCGCGGTGCACACGGGGAAGATCATCACGTGGGAGGAGATGCTGGCCTCGGACTTCAAGTTCTGCCCGGACGTCGGCGTCCTGACCGAATCCAGCCCGGCCCCGGTCCGCGCCGACGCGAAGGGCCGGTACGCCGCGCCGCTGCCCGGGACTTGGACGGAGATCTAACCCGCTGCCCCGGCCGGTGACAAATGCGGGCTATGAATGCTTAGAAAAGCGATGCATCGCTCCCGTTCCGAGCCGGGGCGTGTCGCCCCGGCTCTTCCGGGCCGACACGGCCCGGCTCCGATTTGTCCATGTTGCACTGCTTTCCTGAGGGTCAATAAGCGACGGTGCGAAACGCGGGTCAGCCGGTCAGGTCGGCCAGGTGCTCGACCAGCTCGAGCCGCCGATCCGGCGCCCGCATGGCTTCGGCCTGGGCGTCGATCCACTGGAGGCGGTGCCGCAGCCCGCAGCGGTTGGCTATCTGGATCGCCAGGCCGGGCCGGGCGTTGGCCTCCAGCACGACCGGGCCCTGCGCGGCGTCGAGCACGAAATCGACCCCGAGGTAGCCCAGCTCCACGGCGTCGGCCAGCTTCATGGCGGCGGCCAGGAGCCTGTGCCAGAAGGGGATTTCGAGGCCGTCGATCGTGGCGCCGGTGTCGGGGTGGACGGAGACGGCGCGGTTGTGCAGGACGCCACCCAGGGTGACGCCGCGACGGAGGTGGATCCCTGCGGCAATCGCCCCCTGGTGGAGGTTGGCCCGGCCGCGCGAGCCTTGCGTGGGCAGCCGGACCATGGCCATCGCCGGCACGCCGCGGTACACGACGATGCGGACGTCGGGCGTGCCGCCGACGGCAATCCGCTCGAACGCCGGGTGGGAGACGATCCGCTGCTCGACGATCGCGCAGTCGGGCTGGCCGCCCAGCGAGTACAGCCCGGACAGGATCGTCGCCAGGTGGTAGCGGACGTCCGCCGGGCTGAGCGTCTGGCCGCCGGCCGCGGCGAACCTGCCGCCGTCGTGCCCCGTGACCACGAGGATCCCCCGGCCTTCGCTCCCCCGGCCCGGCTTGATGACGAACTGGCGCCGGCCCGCGACAAGGTCAAGGAACTTGCGCACGTCGCCGTGCCGCTCGATGGCGGCGTAGGTTTGGGGAACGGGAATACCGTGGGCCTCGCAGATCCGCTTGGTTTGGAGCTTGTCGTCCACCCGGGGATAGCACGCCCGGGGGTTGACCGCCAGCACGTAGTCGCCGTTGCGGCGATTGATCCCCAGCGCGCCGCACCGCGCGAGCTCGCGGGGCCATGCCCAGAATCGCCATTTCCAGCCGGTCATGGTGGGCGGTCCTTCACGCGCGGGAGGGGGGCAGGTCGCTAAACCGCCACAGCTCGGTGAGGCGGTAGCCCGTGTACCGCCCGATGAGCACCAGCGCGGCAATCGTGAACAGGTGCACCTCGGGGTACCCCATGAGCACGTTTCCCACCGCGCGCCAGCAGAGCACGCCGTAGCAGCAGAAGCCCACGACCAGGGTGCCGGCCAGGAGCTGCACGGCGAACCCGAGCCCGTCCTCCTCCGTGGTCAGGTAGAACCGCTCCACGGTCATGGTGAGGATCACCATGGGCAACAGCACGGCCTGGGCGCTGGGGGTCCACTTGAGGTAGTCCAGAAGCGAGACGGCCAGGACGAGGCACAGCACCACCAGCGTGAGGATGATGCTCAGCCGCGGGACCATCAGCAGGCGCAGCCGATCGAGCGCCGATCGGCTGGCCAGCCCCAGTGAGAGCACGACGGCGAACACCCCCAGGCCGGTCCGCCAGTCGGCGAAGACGAAGCTCAGCGCGATGAGCGTTGGGGTGAACGTGCCGAACGTGCGAATGCCGATGATCGTGCGGAAGATCGACGTGACCAACGCCCCCAGCGGCAACAGCAACAAGAGCGACAGCACCTCGCGCATCTCCAGCGGCAGGCGCGCGAGGTCGAGCACCTGCACCAGGTGGCGATGGCCCAGCGGGGTGAGTCCCGACCCCGGCGGCAGCTCCACCACGGCGTAGCTCGCCTGCACGTCCGTGGCGTCCCTGACCCGGACGATCTGGACCCCGTCGCGCCGCACGGGCACGAAGTGGTACGGCATCTGCCCCGCGTACCCGTTGGCCGGATCGTACGCCTCCCAGTGATGGTTCGCCAGCACCTCGACCCAGGTGGTGGGCTTCAGCTCCGACGGCTCGTGGATCGCGAGCCCGGTGACGAGTCGGGCGGGGAGCTTGCCGGCGCGGCACAGGGCGGCCAGCGCCCGGGCACGACCCAGCGGCGTCCCCACCCGCTGCTCGAGCGTCCCGGCGGCGTCCTGCGGCGCCCCCTCGTCGCCGTGCTTGATCTGCGAGGCGCAGTAGTCGAAAAGCTGTTGGACCGTGACGGCCCGGCCGGCCGCCTCGCGACGCAGGCGCCCGAGCGTCTCCTCCACCGCGGGGGCCGAAACCTGGATCGTCGGTGCAGGGCCGAGCCATTGGGCCCGCGCCGCCGCCGAGATCTTCGCCTCCGGCTCGATCGGTCCCCACGGAGCCCGGGCGCTCAGGTGCAAATCCAGTCTCCCGGTGACCTGGTACTGACCCGCGTGCATGGCCACGAGGCTGGCCTCCCGGGTCTGGGAGCGCGACGGGCGAAGCCGCTCGGCGGTCAGGCCGGAGTAGAGCAGGTCCTGTCGGAAGACGCGACAGGTGGACGTGTCGCTGGGCAACGCGACCCGCACCTTGGCCCCGGCCCGGGCCGCGTGGAAGCGGATCGTGTACGTCAGCCTCCAGAGCCGATCCCCTTCGGTCAGCTCCATCTCCCGGAGTGCACGTGCCCGAAGATTCACGCACACCGCGCCGGCCAACACCAGGCCCGCCACCACCCAGGGGGTTACTCGTCGCGAATTCACGTGCTCGTGCTCCCCCGTCGGTCCGCGGGTCCGCTTCGGCCAATGCGAGGCAAGTCCGGCAAACATACCCCGAAAGCCGCTTCTTCGGAAGGCCGGTCGCTGATATTGGGGAATATGCAAAGAATAGGAAGACGAGGAAGACTATTCGGCCCTGCGGGGCAACGGGGCGTCAATCGCCCCTGGGCCGCTTGAACCGCCAGCACAACAGCACGCACCACACCGCGCCGAACAGCAGGAACCCGGCCAGGGGCCCCCACAAAGAAGGCCCCAACTCGGGCGGCGAGCTCCAGTTGGCCACCATCACCAGGTGCAGGATGGCCATCAGGAACACCAGCGTGCCGTTGCCCATCCAGAGGAGGTACACCGAGAGGAAGCGGCAGGTCTCGTCGCGGCGCTCGGGGGCCAGCCAGTAGTCCTTGTTCGGCAGGCTGACCAGACCGGCGGGGATCTTTTTCGTGGCCCAGGCCAGGCCGGCGAACACGGCGCCGATCACCAGCAGGAGCCCGGCGTAGGTGAGAGAGAACTCGTCTCTGCCGGCCCAGCCTTCGGGCCTTCCCGCCAGGTCGAAGGAGGTGGCCATCCTGGCCGGCATGGCAGGGTAGTACGTGGCCACCTGGGCCCAGCCCATCAGCAGCAGGAACACAAGCGTCACCAAGGCCACCCAAGGTTGTCTCATGGGATTCACGGCAAGTCACCTCGGGGGCCGGGTGCCTCCTCGCCCGGCCCCTGCGGGTTTTCGTCGGACGGGAGGTCCCGCCCCCGACGGCGCAGCGCCTCCTTAAGCACGTACTCGATCTGCGCATTGACGCTGCGGAACTCCTGCTGGGCCCAGGTTTCCAGGGCCTCGTAGAGTTGCGGCGTGATGCGGAGCAGGAAACTCTTGCGCGACTTCATGCTGGCACGAGCGATCCACGCAGTCCAGGGTTCAGGAGTACAGGGTGCCGGCGTTGATCACGGGCTGGGCCTCGCGCTCGCCGCAGAGGACCACCAGCAGGTTGCTGACCATCGCGGCCTTGCGCTCCTCGTCGAGCTCGAGGACCTTGTTCTCCGTAAGTTCGCGCAGGGCCATCTGGACCATGCTCACCGCGCCGTGGACGATCTTCTGCCGTGCGTCGATGATCGCCTCGGCCTGCTGCCGGCGGAGCATCACCCCGGCGATCTCCGGGGCGTAGGCCAGGTGGGTCAGCCGGGCCTCCTCGATGACCACCCCTGCCCGGGCCACCCGCTCCTGAAGCTCCTTCTGGAGCGCCATGGCCACCTCGTCCATCCCGGCGCGGAGCGTGATCTCGTCGCCTTCGCCGTGGTCGTAAGGGTAGGAGCTGGCCACGTGGCGCAGCGACGACTCGTTCTGGATCTTCACGAAGCTCTCGTACCGCTCGATGTCGAACGTGGCCTGGGCCGTGTCGTCGACCCGCCAGATGACGATCGTCGCGATCTCCACCGGATTGCCCCGCTTGTCGTTCACCTTGAGCTTCTCCCCCTCCAGGTTCCGGGCACGCAGCGAGATGCGGAGCTTGGTGTTCAGCGGGTTGGTCCAGCGCCAGCCGCTGTCGCGGATCGTCCCCCGGTAAGCCCCGAAGAGCATCAGCACCCGGGCCTCGTTCGGCTGCAACGTGAAGTAGCCGCCGCAGGTGAACAGGCCGAGGCCCGCCACCAGCACCGACCCGCCGAGGAGCCAGAAATTCGGCATCCCGTGGGGCGCCTTCCCGGCATCGACCGCGGTGTAGATGAACGCCGCGAAAAGCCCAATGGCGGCCAGAAAGATGAGAATGGTCACGGGCAGGAACGCCCAACCGTTCGGCACACTGACTCGTTTCTCCCGGTTCATGGTCGTGTCTCCGCAGGTTTGCCCCATGGGTTATATCAGAATGATATCATCCTGCTATCATCCTGTCAAGAGGACTTCTCGAATTGCCTTAAGTGGTTGTGTTAGAATAGGTTATGCTTCACCCTTGGCCGGGGCTCGGCCGATTGACACCCACGCTTTGGCGCTGAACAATCAGGGGCCGGCTCGCGCACCGTCTGCCCGCGGGCGGCACCGCCGGACCGGCAGCCGGCGGGTAGATGTTCACGGGCCGCTGGCCACATACCCGTGGCTTGGCGTCGAATGTCGCCTTTCGCTCCGCGAAAGAAGCGTCAGAAGCGTCACTTTCGCGGAGCGAAAGGCCACTTTGGAGGATTCTCCCATGCCACACCGTCTTTTGCGTCGCCTTTTCCCTGCGGCACTGTGGTTGTCTCTGGCGGCGGCGATCTTCCCGGCGGCAACCGGCGGGGCTCAACGGCCCAGCGAAGGGCCCCCGCGGAACCTGTTGGCCGACGGCGGGCTGGAAAAGGTCGGGACCGACGGGCTCCCGGTGGGCTGGCGCAAGTACGTCTACGGGGCCCAGCCGGCGATCGCGATTGATACGGCCGTCCTGCACGAGGGGAAGCAGTCGCTGTGCGTCGGCGCGCAAGAGCCCTCGGACACGGCCCTCGGGCTGGAGCTGCAATTGAAGCCCGGCGCGGCCTACTGCTTCACCGGCTGGGTCCGCACCCGCGAGCTGAAGCCCGAGCCCCGCTCCTGGACCTACGGCACCTATCAGATCCAGGATATCCCCGGCCGCGTCCTCGCCCGGCTCCGCAACCACAAGGGCACGACCGACTGGTGCCAAGAGCAGGTCTGCTTCCGTGCGCCGGCCGATGGCAAGGTGCGGATCTCCTGCTTCTTCATCGGCTACGGCAAGGGCACCGGCACCGCCTGGTTCGACGACCTGAGCCTGGTCGAGGCCGCCGCGCCGACCCGGATCGTCGTCACCGCGAAGCGGCTCAGCCGCGATCCGATCTCGCCCTTGATCTACGGCAATTTCATGGAGCTGCTGAGCGATCTGGTGCCGTCGATGTGGGCCGAGAAGCTCGACGTGACCAGCTTCGAGTTCCTCCGCACGCCCGGGGAGCAGAAGCTCCGCCAGTCGCGGTTCACCTTCGACCCCAAGCTCGATCCCCAAGATCGGCCGTGGCAGCCCGTGGGCGAGCGGGCCCACGCCGAGTGGGCCATCGACGAGGATCGCCCGTTCAGCGGCAAGGCCAGCCAGCGGATCCGGCTGGCCGAGGGCGGCTCTGAGGCGGGGATCGCCCAGGACGGCATCTTCGTCGAGCGGGACAAGAGCTACCGGTTCGTGGGCCATTTCCGCCAGCAAGGGCTGGCCGGGCCGGTCTACGCCGAGCTGCGCAGGAAGGGGATGCTTCTGGCCCGGCGGCCGATCGAGCCGGTCGGGACCGACTGGTCCCGACGCCAGGTCGAACTCAGGCCCACGGCCACCGCCACCGACGCCACCTTCGTCCTGGCGATCACCACACCCGGCACGGTCTGGATCGATCGCGTCTCGCTGGTGCCGGCCGATACCGTCGACGGCTGGCGCCCGGACGCGATCGCCGCCGTCCGGGCGATGAAGCCGGGCGTGATTCGCTGGGGCGGAAGCACCACCGAAGGGTACTCCTGGAAGGACGGCGTCGGGCCCTGGGAGCGGCGCGTGCCCTGGGCCAACCGCTACTGGGGCCGGGTCGATCCGAACCTCGTGGGCATCGACGAGTTCGTGGCCTTCTGCCGGGCCGTCGACGCCGAGCCGCTCCTCTGCGTCCGCTTCAGCGGCCAGAGGCCCGCCGACGCCGCCGAGCAGGTCGACTACTGCAACGGCCCGGCCTCCAGCCCCATGGGCGTCCTGCGGGCCAGAAACGGCCACCCGCAGCCCTACGGGGTGAAGCTCTGGCAGATCGGCAACGAGGTGGGCGGCGCGGCCTACGACGCGACGGTCGCCGATTTCGCCCGGGCCATGCGCAAGGCCGATCCCTCGGTCCAGATCCTCGCCTCGTACATCTCCGAGAGGCTCCTGGCCAATGCCGCCGGGCTGATCGATTACGTCTCCCCGCACCACTACGACTGCGCGAACCTCCAGGGGACCGAGGCGGAGATCGACGCCTACGCCGATCTGATCGAGCGGTTTGCCCCCGGCCGGATCAAGCTCTCGGTGACCGAGTGGAACACCACGGCGGGCGACTGGGGGCGCGACCGCCGCCACCTCTGGACCCTCCAGAACGGCTTGGCCTGTGCCCGATACCTCAACCTCTGCCACCGCCGCGCCGACCTGGTGAAGATCGCCTGCCGCTCGAACATCTCCAACAGCTACTGCTCGGGGATCATCCAGACCAACAGCCACGCGGTCTACGGCACGCCGGCCTATCACGTGTCGAAGCTCTACGCCGAGCACGCCGGGGCGTATCCCCTGGCCCTGGGAAGCGAGTGTGCCCTGCTGGACCTCGACGTCTCGGCCAACCTCTCCGGCGACGGCAAGCGGCTGTCGCTGGCGGTAGTCAATCCCCAGCGCGAGCCCGTGACGCGAACGATCGACCTCAGTGCCTTCGCCAAGCTGTCCGATACCGCCAAGGTGTGGACGATTGCCGATGCCGACGACACCCGGGACCCGGAGGCCACCAACAGCTTCGCCCGGCCCGAGCGAATCGCCGCCCGCTCGGTCATCGTCAGGATCCCCGGGCCGAGCTTCAAGCACCAGTTCCCGGCGTACTCGGTGAGCGTGATCGAGGTGGGCGTGGACTCGAAGTGACCGCGGCAGGAGACTCACCACGGAGGCACGGAGACCACGGAGGAAGAGAAGAAGAAGGAAGGGGTGGCTGGGGCAGAGCGAGCGCCAGCGAGCGGTGCCCCAGTGAATCGCCCGGATGCCCGTGCGAGCGGGCGGAATCCCGGCAGAGAGATGCGTCCCCTTGTTTCTTCAATCCAAGGAGAAAGCGCCATGTCCGCCTTCCGCTGCTCGTGTCTGGCCGTGGTCGCGGCCGTGGCCATGCCGATTCTTGGGCTTCGTGGGCTGGCCGCTGCCGAGCGTGAATCGTCGAGCCCCCACGTCATCGCGCTGGAGGAGCGGGTGCTCGTGCCGGAGGAGGGCTTGCTGCTGGGAAACGGCGACCTCTCGGTGAGCGTCTACCAGACGGCCGACCGGATCGTATGGCGGTTCGGCAAGGGGGACGTTTGGGACCGGCGGCTCGACCTGAGCGATGACCCCAAGCCGGCGCACATCGAGGAGATCGCCCGGGGGATTCGTGACGAGGGCTGGAAGTGCGGCCCCTACGGCGGGCCGGTCGAGGCGACCCGGGGCACCAAGGACCCCAAGCGGATGCGGGAGCTGTGCCAGGGGGCCCCGCCGAGCTACAACCGCCGGCCCTATCCCTGCCCGAAGCCGGTCGGCGAGCTGGCGCTGCACCTCCCGCCGGACCTGCCGGGCCTGAAGGTCCGCCAGCGCCTTTCGATCGAGGAGGCGGTGCTGCGGATCGAGTGCGCGTGGCCGTCGGGCGTGAAGATTGAGGTCGAGTCGTTCATCCCGCCGACGCCGAACGTGCTGGTGGTGCGGTGGAAGACGTCGGGCTGGAACGAGCGGACGCGGATGGGCCAGAAGCCGCCGGTGTGGCTCTCGCTCTACCGCTGGGCCGACCCGACGATCCAGGCCTTTGCCGCGCGGTTCTTCGCCGAATGCCGGCACGCGGCCTTTCTGGACGGTGCCAGCCCGAAGGCAACGCCCCTGCCGCCGCCGGTCGCAAGGCAGGAGGGCGGCACGTGGCTCATCGAGCAGGCGTTCCCGCCCGACCCGCTCTTTAAGGACGGCTTCCGGTACCTGATGGCCCCGCTGGCGTTCGAGGGGGGGATCGAGCCGGTCGCCATGACGGCGACGGGCGAGGCCCGGCTCCACCTGTTGCCCAAGCCGGAGGCGGCTGAGGGCCGGCTGGCGGTGCTGGTGGCCACCTCGAGCGACGCGGGCGGGCCGCCGGCCGAGCTGGGCCGGGTCCGTGCCCGGCTCGCGGACCGGCCCGCCGAAACGCTCGACGCCTGGGCCGCGGAGAACCGGCGCAAGGCCGCGGAGTTCTGGTCCCGTTCCAGGGTCCGCATCGCCGATCCGCTGCTGGAGAACCTCTGGTACGAGACGCTCCACGCCCGGCGGTCCGCCTATCGCCGCGGCGCGGTGCCGCCGGGGCTTTTTCTGCCCAGCACCGTCCAGGACTACTCCCACTGGCACGGCGACTACCACATGAACTACAACTTCCAGGAGCCGTTCTGGGGCGATTACACGGCCAATCAACTGGAGCTGGGCGACGCCTACTTCGACGGCGTGGCCTTCATGCTCCCCATCGGCCGGAAGATCGCCCGGGACTACTACGGCTGCCGCGGGGCGTTCATCCAGCTCTCCATGTACCCGATCCTCGCCGAGGACGATCCGATGGGCGTGGTCCCAATGGGGCGAATGGCCTATATGACCGGCTGGACCGTAAACCAGTACTGGTGGCGCTATCTGGTCACGCTCGACCGCGACTGGCTCCGCGCCGCGGGCTACCCGGTGATCCGCGACTGCGCCCTGTTCTACACCGATTTCCTCAAGAAGGGGCCGGACGGCCGCTACCACGCCTTCCCCTCGAACCAGGGCGAGGACGGCTTCTCGGGCAGTCCCAAGGATTACACCGATCGGGCCCAGGTGATGCAGCACATGCGCTACTGCCTGCGCGCGGCGATCCGGGCCGGCGAAGTGCTGGGCGTGGATGAGGACCTGCGGGCCGAGTGGCGCGACCGCCTGGAGCACGCGGAGGGCGACGACGGCCGGCCGCTGCCGGTCCTGGCCGGCCTGGAGAAGGTCTGCTACGAGGCCAACCCGCCGGAGTTCGGCTTCGGACGGCCCTATCGCCCCCAGCCGGCCGCGCACGACGGCGTGGTCTGGCCGCCGATCGGCGACGGGGCTTACGTCTGGTACTTCGGCCAGTATCCTTTGGGCGTGATCGGCCGGCTGCGGGGCGGGGCCTTTGTGGCCGACCGCGACCTGCCCGTGTTCCGCCGTCTCGTCGAGCGATGGCGAAGGCCCAACGGGCTGATTTGGGGGATGTCCGTGGCGGATTACGGCCGGGCCGGGGCCTGGACCGAGGCGCTCGGGGTGATCGCCCCGCTCCAGGAGATGATGCTTCAGAGCTGGGACGGCGCCCTGCAGGTCTTTCCCGCCTGGCCCAAGGGCCTGGACGCCCGCTTCGAGGGTTTTCGCGCCGAGGGAGCCTTCCTGGTCACCGCCGCCTGGTCGCAGGGCCGGGTCGTCGAGCTCGTGATCCGCAGCGAGCGCGGCGCCCCGTGCACGCTCTACGTCCCCTGGGCCGAGGGGCTCAAGGTCGCCGACGCCGCCGGCCGTGAGGTCCCCGTGACGTCCGATCCCTACGGTCGGGCCGTGTTTGCCACGCAGGCCGGCGGGCACTACTCGCTGCGGCCGCGGTAGGAAATTCACCACGGAGGCACGGAGAGCACGGAGGAAGAGAAGAAGAAGAAGAAGAACGAGCAGAAGGGGTGGCTGGGGCAGAGCGAGCGCAAGCGAGCGGTGCCCCAGGGGAGCGCCCGGATGCCGTTGGGAGCGGGGGATGGAAGTTATCCAGGCAGTGCTGCTGGGGCACCGCTGACGCTATGCCCCAGCCACCCCTTCGCGCGTTGCGAAGGCTGTCATGCTGAAGCATGACCTACGAACTACGAACTATGCCCCAGCCTACCTATTCCTCTCCTCCGTGCTCTCCGTGCCTCCGTGGTGAATCGACCTGCTTCATCCGCCAGCCGGGGCTGGTCACGGGCTGCTGCCCGGGCGGGAGCGGCTCGACGAGCTTGCCGTAGAGGTCCGGACGCCGGGCCCGAAGGTAGCGCCGCCCGCTCGATAAGTCGAGCTTCTCCGGCGTGCACAGGCCCACCACGACGTCGTCGCCCAGGGCGTGCGACTCGGCGATGATCTCGCCGAACGGATCGAGGATCATCGCGTTGCCCGTCTTGATCGTGTCGTGGTCCACGCCCACGGCGTTGGAAAAGACGTAGTACACGCCGTTTTCGTAGGCCCGGGCCGGGAGCCACCGCATCAGCCAGGCCCGGCCTTTGGGGCCCTCGAACTCCATGCGGAGCGGCACGGGGTTGCGATCGCGGTTGTCCCAAAGCTCCTTGGCGATCTTCCCCCGGCCGGGCATCGGGCTGGGCAGCCCGCAGGTGACGTGCGGGGCGAAGATGACCTCGGCGCCCATCATCGTCACGATCCGCGGGTTCTCCACGAGGTTGTTGTCGTAGCAGATGAGGATGCCAGAGCGCACGCCGCACAGGTCGAAGACCTTGTACCCGCTTCCCGGCGTGATGTGGGGGTTGATGAACGGGTGCAGCTTGTGGAACTTCGCCACGAAGCCCTCGGGCGAGACGGCCACGTAGGCCTTCAGCAGCCGATCGCCTTGCGCCTCGATCAGCCCGGCGAGCAGGGCTGCCCCCAGCTCGCGGGAAAGCCCGATCAGGCGGCGCGTGCTCGGGCCCTCGGGAACCGGCTCGGCCAGGGCGGCAAGCTCCTCCCGCGAGAGATCCTGGAGGAACGTGTAGCCGCTGATCGAGCACTCGTGGAAGCTGACGATCTCGGCCCCTTCGGCCACGGCCCGCCGTGCCAAAGCCTCGATGCGGCCGAGGTTGTACTCCTTGTCGGCGTCGCGGGCCTCGAACTGGGCGGCGGCAATGCGGACGTCGCGCATGGAAGGTTCTCCCTAAGGCCGCTGGCGCGGCTAAGCCGCAAGCGGCTTGGAGGTCGCAAGCGGCTTGGCGATCTGCACGAAACGCCGAGTCATCCTCGCACCGGCGGCGGGCGGCGTCAAGAGCTTGCGTTTCCCCGTCCGTCCCGGTACTCTGGCGTGTTCCCAAGCATCCCGACCCCAATCCCCAATCCCTCTGCCCTGGAGGCTGACCATGCGCAGGTTCCTTCCGGCCGTTTCGGGGCTCTTGATCGGCCTGGTCTGCCCCGCGGTGTGGGCGGCAGAGGCGCAGCCGCGGGGGATGGTGTTCAAGTACCTGGCCGAGCGGGCCAGCCGGATGGCATCGCAACTGCCGCCGATGCCCAAGGACCTGGCGGCCTGGGAGAAGCGGCGCGACGTGGTCCGCAGCGAATTGACCGCCGGGCTGGGCCTGCCCGAGCGCGAGCCCATGCGGGCGAAGGTCCTCGCCACGCGGCGGGAGAAAGACGTCGTCGTCGAGGACGTGATCTACCTCTGGGCCGAGCGGGCCTACGTGGCGGCCAACGTGGTGCGGCCGGGCGACGCCCCGGGTCCGCTTCCCGCGCTGGTCATGCCCCCCGGCTGGCTCGGGCAGCTCAAGGACGAGGTCTACAAGACCTTCGTCGACCACATGGCCCGCAAGGGATACCTTACGCTGTACATCGACGATCCCCACGTGGGAAAGCGCGTGGCGCCCTATGCCGGGCTGTACGGGGCGGCGGCTGCGGCCGGCACGCAGGTGATGGGCATTCAGGTGTTCGACACCCTGCGCGGGCTGGACTACCTCCTCACCCGGGCCGACGTCGACCCGCGGCGGATCGGCGTGGCCGGCCTGTGCCAGGGCTCGGAGCAGGCCTGGCTGGCCGCCGCGCTGGAGGAGCGGTTCCAGATTGCCGTGCCCGTGTGCGGCACCACGACCTACGATGGCTGGGCCCGCATGCCCTTCGACGTGCCCCACGATCTGTCGGACCCTTCGCCCTACGTGGCCGGCGTGCTCCGCTACACCGACTGGCACGAGATCAACGCGGCGATCGCGCCCCGGGCCGTGTTCATCGCCAGCAACTCGGGTGACATCTGGTGGCCCGTGGCCGGGTACAACAAGGTCGTGAGCACGCTGGAGGGCGTGTTTCAAGCCTATGGCAAGCCGGATCGGTTCCGGCACCTCCGCGACCTTCGGTCCCACAGCATGACGCCGTTCATTCCCGAGCTGGCCCCGTGGATCGACGCGCAACTGAAGGCCCTGCCCGCATCGGCGGCTGCATCGCCGCGGGCAGCCGGCGAGCCGATCGATCCCGACCCCTCGATGCTCCGCTGGTGTCAGCGGCGGATCGCCCGGCAGACCGAGGCCCTGCCCCGCTCGTTTGCCACGCGGCAGGAGTGGGAAGCGTATCGCGGGCGCTTTGTCGCCTGGCTCAGCCGGGCGTGCGACCTGGAAGGACTGCGGGCAGGGGCGGCCAAGGACCTTTCCCGGAACGTTGCCGATGGCCTAGTCCACCAGGTCGTCGAGCTGCCCCTGGACGCCGAGCTGAGCGTGCCGGTCACGCTCGTCGGGCGGGAGTCTCCCGGCCCGGGGAAGCGGCCGGCGATCGTGCTGTCGCACGAGAGCGGCCAGTGCGCCGGCGACCCGGCCGTGCTGGGCATCGC
>Ga0315290_10001397_pt1 | contig 16583 bp, 9 predicted proteins | sample YL17G12_0_MG_FD_203627 | JGI IMG/M metagenome (GOLD analysis project Ga0315290, IMG submission 203627) | Sediment microbial communities from Yellowstone Lake, YNP, Wyoming, USA - YL17G12_0 | ecosystem: Environmental > Aquatic > Freshwater > Lake > Sediment | place: USA: Wyoming | collected... | reverse complement strand
GTGTCAATTAACTTTGAGGAGGGAAGCACTGTGAGTGAAGGGATTTTGCTCTTCAAACTCGATGATGCCAACCTGAAAGCACAACTTGCAAAACTAACCATACAGGAGGAACTGGCTCTGCAGAACCTAGAAAGGAGCAAGGCTCTACTGGCAAAGGGTGGCATAAGCCAGCAGACTTACGATGAAGAGTTGACCAGATTAAAAACACTGCAGGCTGAAATACAGATCATTAAGGTCGACCTTGACAAAACCGAGATCCGTGCACCATTCTCCGGAAAGATAGGTCTACGCAATGTAAGCAAAGGAGCATATGTCACCCCGGGACTAATCCTGACAACACTTCAGGATATTCATAAAGTAAAGGTCGATTTCTCAGTACCCGAACGTTATGCCGGCAGTATCAGGGAAGGGCAGAAGGTTACCTTTACCATACCTGGAAGTCCGAGATTTTTCGATGCCACAATTCTTGCCATTCAGCCAAATGTGGATGCGACAACAAGGAATCTTCAGATCAGGGCTGTTGCAGAAAACTTTGAACAATTGCTCTTCTCCGGATCTTCCGTCAAGGTTTTCTTAAACTTTGGCAGGAGCGGCAAGACGTTGTTCATCCCATCGCAATGTCTGATGCCATCACTTAAAGGATATAGCGTATTTGTAATTAAAAATAAAATAGCAAAGCTGAATACGGTGAAAACCGGAATTCGTACAAAAGAGAGCGTCCAGATCATTGAGGGGATCAACAACAGTGACACCCTTGTTATGACCAACCTTTTAAGGATAAGGCCTGGCTTTAGTGTAAAGATTATAAAAATTTTCTAAAATGAGTTTGTCATCTGTCAGCATAAACCGTCCTATTCTTCCTATCGTCTTTTCCATCCTGCTGGTCATTTTTGGTGTTATAGGATTTGTTTCACTTGGCGACCGTGAGTATCCCGATATCGACCCACCCATAGTCAATGTGACGACAATTTATACCGGTGCAAATGCGGAGGTCATCCAGACCCAGATAACGGAGGTACTTGAAGAAGCCCTTTCCGGTATAGAAGGAGTTAGGGTGATTTCATCCCAGTCAACCGAGCAATCCAGCATGATAACCATCGAGTTTAATCTGGGTGAAGACCTTGAACGGGCCAGTAATGATGTTCGCGACAAGGTCTCCAAGTCGATGCGGTTCTTACCCAAAGATGTCGACCCACCCATTGTTGAAAAGCTCGACGCCAATGCCAATCCAATCATTTTTTTGGTCGTCGAAAGCCGTACACGGGACATCCTTGAAGTGAATGATGTTGTCGACAGGTTAATTAAAGACCGTCTTCAGACAATTCCTGAAATTGCAGGCATGAAGGTTTTTGGTGAAAAGAGATATGCGATGCGGTTATGGATCGATCCCGATAAACTTTCATCGCATGGTTTAACTCCTCTCGATATCCAGCAAGCCGTGTTACGTGAAAATATCGAATTGCCTTCCGGAAGAATTGAAGGTGACAATTCCGAACTGAGCATACGTACGCTTGGCCTCCTGACCTCTGCCACTGAATTCAATAATCTGGTCATCAAGCAGGATAATGGAAAGATCATCCGTTTCAGCGACATCGGCTATGCCACGCTTGGCGCCGAGAATGAAAGAACAATCATCAAAACGAACCTTTACCCGGCCATTGCCATTGGTGTTGTCCCTCAGCCCGGTGCTAATTCGATTGCTATCGCTGATGAATTCTATAAAAGAATGGAACAAGTCAGGAAGGAACTCCCCCCAGATTTCAAAATGGAGATAGGATTTGATTTTACTACTTTTGAACGGAATGCCGTCAGGGAGGTCAAGGAAACTATGTTGCTTGCTTTCCTCCTCGTCGTCATGATCATCTTCTTCTTCCTGCGCGACTGGCGTTCAACATTGATACCTGTGGTAGCTATACCCATTTCCATTATCGGCACATTCTTCATCATGTTCCTCACAGGAATCACGATAAATGTACTTACCCTTGTGGGGATGATTCTTGCCATCGGACTGGTGTGTGATGATGCTATCATTGTCCTTGAGATTATTTACTCAAAGATCGATACTGGTTTGTCACAAATGAAAGCTGCATACCTGGGCATACAGGAGATATTGTTCGCCATCATTTCAACAACCATAACGCTGGCTGTGGTGTTCCTGCCGATCATGTTCTTACAGGGACTGACAGGTCGCCTTTTCCGTGAGTTTGCGATTGTTGTTGCAGGATCGGTGTTAATATCAGGATTTGTTGCACTTACCTTGTCACCAATGATGGGATCACGCATTCTCAGGCGCCAGCGAAACCTCAACGTCAACTGGTTTTTCCGCATCACTGAACCTTTTTTTCTGGAGCTTAACCGTCGTTACCGTTATTCGCTTGCAGCTTTTATAAAACAGCGCTGGCTGGTATTTCCCATTATTATTCTTGTTCTCGGCTTTATCGTGCTTTTGGGACGATCCCTGCATTCAGAACTGGCACCTTATGAAGACCGTTCGAACATACGTATCCCGACACTGGCACCCGAAGGATCCTCATATGAATATATGGAGAAATACATGGATGCACTCAGCCTGTATGTCGCGGATTCTATACCCGAAGCGATAAGGAACTTCAGTCTGATTGCTCCCAGCTTTACTGTTCCTGATTCCCCCAATAAAGGACAGGAGCTTATCTATTTATGTGATCCTTCAGAACGTAAACGGACACAGAAGCAAATCTTCCAGAAACTTTCAAACGACCTGCCGGCGATAACGGGGATTAGCGCCTTTCCTTATGAACCACCGACTATCGGCAACCGTTTCGGAGGCCAGGCACTTCAATATGTGATACAAACTTCAAGCTTCGATTCACTTAAGCGGGTGCTGCCACTCTTTCTTGAAGAAGCCCGTAAAAGTCCTATACTTCGTTTTGTCGACGCAAATCTCAAAATCAACAAACCTGAAATACGGCTTACGATTGACCGTGAAAGAGCCGCACAGCTTGGCGTTTCAGTGGCAGATATTGCCAGGACACTGCAATTGGCCTTAAGCGGACAACGTTTCGATTACTTTTACATGAATGGTAAGCAATACCAGATTATTGGCCAGGTGATGCGTGAAAACAGGGATTCTCCTGAAGATCTTAAAGCACTATATGTAAGAAATTCAGCAGGGGATTTGATTTCTATCGAAAATATCATCAACTGGGAAGAGGGCATCAACCCCTCCACCATTTTCTCTTATGACAGGTACCTTTCCGCAACAATATCATCGGGTACGGTGCAGGGAACAACACTTGGTGATGGTATCAGGGAAATGGACCGGATAGCAGATAAAGTCCTTCCGCCGACATTCCGGACGGCACTTGCAGGCCAGGCCCGTGATTACCAGGAGAGCTCATCAAGCCTGATCTATGTTTTTATTCTCGCCCTGATCCTTATTTACCTGATCCTTGCCGCCCAGTTTAACAGCTGGATCGACCCGCTGGTTATCCTGATAACCGTGCCCCTGGCAATATTTGGCGCATTGTTGTCACTATGGTTTTTCGATCAGACCCTCAATATTTTCAGCGAGATCGGTATCATCATGCTGATCGGATTGGTCACAAAAAACGGCATCCTGATCGTGGAATTTGCAAATCAACGGAAAAAAGGAGACTCCGGCAAAAGCGAAGCTGTACAAAAAGCTGCAACAGCACGTTTACGCCCAATCCTGATGACCGCCTCAGCAACCATTCTGGGAATTCTTCCAATCGCCCTGTCACTGGGTGCTACTATGGGAAGCAGACGATCAATGGGTGTGGCTGTGGTTGGAGGAATGATCTTCGCTACATTTTTCTCACTGTATACCGTTCCGGCTTTATATACATTTTTATCCCGTGACCTGGTGAAACCTGTTAAAACGAGCGAAATAAAAACATGATTGATCATCTCATCCAAATAGGATTTCTTATGATAAAACAGGCCTTTCTAATTGTATCTGCTCTTCTGATACTTCCTTTCCAGGGCTTTTGCCAGGAGGTCATGAGCATTGATGATGCTATCAGGATAGGACTTGAAAACAACTATGGTATTTTGTTGGCCCGGAATGAATTGCAGATTGCCACTAATAATGTAACATGGGGAAATGCCGGCATTTTGCCTTCGATAAATATACATGCAACGTATGATAAAGCCATTACCGCAGCAGATGTCAAAGTTATCTCCGGAACAGAGTTACAGGAAAATAAAGCCCAAACAGACTTGACCATTGCAGGCGTAAATCTGAAATGGACACTGTTCGATGGATTGAACATGTTCGTCCGATTTGACAAGCTTAAGAAGATGCAGGATATGGGAGAGATGGAATTCAGAAAAGCAGTTGAAAACACGATGGCGAACATAATCATCACCTATTTTGATATTGTCCAGCAACAAATGGTTAAGCGTGTCCTTGAAGAACAGGTGGCCATTTCAAAAGAACGTGTAAATATAGCTGACACAAGAAAAAGTGTCGGGACCGGTTCTGAACTGGATCTGCTTCAGGCGCAGGTGGACCTTAATGGTGATGCATCTTCACTCTTTAGCCAGAGTGCCAGTCTTACCAATGCCAGGACCGATCTGAATGAATTGCTTTCGAGGGATGCAAGCATTGCTTTCCGGGTGATTGATACAGTCGTTCTTGCCCCTCAGCTGCTGCTGGATACATTACGGCAGTATACCTTACAACATAACAAGGATCTGTTGCTTCTCTCCATGCAAAAGGATGCTGCACTGCTTGATATGAAGGCATTCAAGGCAGAACGGCTTCCGGTGATCAATTTCAATTCAGGCTATGGTTTTCTCAGGAATGAAACACAGGCTTCGTTTATCCAATATAACAATCAGCTTGGCCCGCATTTTGGGATTTCGGCAGAGTTCAATCTTTTTGATGGTTTTAACCAGCACCGTAAGGTTCAGAACGCCCAGATCACTTTGATGAATTCAGAACTACGCGTCCGGCAGACCTGGAACCAGCTGGAGGCTTATCTCATCAGGCTTTATAATGATTATCAAAATGATCTGCAGCTCATCGGATTTGAAAACGAGAACCTGAAGCTGGCAATAAAGAACATGGATATTGCCAAGGAGAGTTATTCAATAGGGGCCATTTCACCGATTCAGCTGAGAGAGGTTCAGAAAAATCTCATTTCTGCAAACAACCGGCTGATCTATGCGCTGTATAGAGCAAAGGTAAAGGAAACCGAACTGCTGCTAATAAGCGGGCAGTTGTTGAAATAAGTTAACCCAAATTGTGTTATGCAAGGACTGACTGCAAAATTTCATATTTTCCCTGACTTCCGCGCCTTTTCTGAGTCTGAAAAAGGAGTTTTAATTATGAGTGCGTTATAAGTAAATGAGGCCTTATTCTAATTTTGCGCTATAATTAACTCACTCTTAATCAGTCTAATATATGACTGTAGGTTACATCCTGCATAAAATAAAAAATCCCAGCCACCTCTAAATCCCGCTGGTTATTCTCTCTGCTAATTCCGGACCTTCTCAGTGCCCTCTGAAGTTAATACCCAACGATTGATTTAGCATCTAATTCATTATCTTCGTTGCAGAAAATCATCAACCATGCGACAACTACTCATACTCTTTATCGCGTTTTATTCATTTGCAGCCCAGGCTTCCGTTAATTTCAGCGATTACTTCTGCAACCGCACGCTGCGTATCGACTATTTCCATACCGGCGCTTATCTCGAGGATTCCTACTCTATCGATGAATTAAAGTCCGAATCTTATTGGGGAGGATCCCATGTGAACATGATCGATACAATGAATTATGGAAATTACCTGGTAAAAGTATTTGCTGTTCCCGAAAATATGTTGATTTATTCGCGGGGCTACAGCACGCTCTTCGCCGAATGGCAAACCACCACCGAAGCAAAAATCACCCGCAAAAGCTTTAGCGAAACTGTTGTAATTCCTTATCCTAAAAAAGATGTTCGTGTCGAATTTTACACGCGCGATGGTAAAGGTGCTTTTCAGAAAAAATTTGAGTACACGGTTAAGGTGGGCAGCTACTTCATTTCTCCCGAGAAACGGATGCCATATCCTGTTTTCGATGCCTACATCAGCGGGAGCCCTTCTACGAAAGTGGACATCGTATTATTGCCCGAAGGCTATACCGAATTGGAAATGGGCCGGTTTATCAGCGATTGCCAGCATTTTGCAGAAGAACTTTTCTCCTTTTTACCTTACAGCGAAAACAAGGACAAATTTAATATCCGTGCGGTTCTTGCCCCTTCACCCGAGAGCGGAACCGATATTCCTGCCGACTCTGTATGGCGTCGCACTCTTATAAATTCCAGTTACTACACCTTCGACAGCGAGCGCTACCTGATGACCACAGACAATAAGCATCTGCGCGATCTTGCAGCCAATGCACCTTATGACCAGATCTATATCCTCACAAATTCAACTAAATACGGGGGTGGTGCCATATTTAATTATTATTCCATATCCGTAAACAGCAACGCTTTGGCGGCCAAGATATTTATTCATGAGTTCGGTCATGGTTTTGCCGGCCTTGGCGATGAGTATTATAATTCTTCCACATCCTACAACGATTTTTATCCGCTGGATGTAGAACCCTGGGAGCCAAACCTCACGACAATGGTCGATTTCGACAGAAAGTGGAAGGATCTTTTAGATAAGAAAACGCCTGTTCCTACACCCGAAGACCCAAAATATCATAATAAATCAGGTGTTTTTGAAGGTGGAGGTTATGTGGATAAAGGCGTTTACCGGCCTGCACACGATTGCCTGATGAATTCTTTTAAAGGCGATAAATTCTGTCCTGCCTGCCAACGTGGCATTCGTAAAATGATTGATTTTTATACTAAATAAGCAAGGTCAATGCAGGAGGAGACGCCCTATAAGCCGAAAAATAACATCCGCATCGTCACCGCCGCTTCCCTTTTCGACGGGCACGATGCAGCGATCAATATTATGCGGCGGATACTGCAATCAACCGGTGTCGAGGTGATCCACCTGGGCCACAACCGGTCTGTGCAGGAAGTGGTTGATTGTGCCATCCAGGAGGATGTTCAGGCGATCGCCATCACTTCTTACCAGGGTGGCCACATGGAGTATTTTCGTTATATGCTCGACCTGCTGAAGGAACGGGGCTGTGGTCATATCCTCGTCTTTGGCGGAGGCGGAGGAGTAATTATTCCAGCGGAAATTGAAGAGTTACAGGCTTACGGTATCACACGCATCTATTCCCCGACGATGGCCGACGCATGGGTCTGCAGGGAATGATCAACGACCTGGTAAAGAAATCGGATTTCCCCAGTGGACGCGATGTCAATGTGCAAGCCTCGGATATCTTTGGTCAGAAACATGCCTCCATTGCCCGCCTTATTTCAGCAGCAGAAAACTTTCCAGATGAAGTAGTACCCTTGTTAGAAGAATTGAATGCCGAATGCCGGAAGAAAAATACGCCGATACTGGGAATAACAGGGACAGGCGGAGCCGGAAAGTCGTCGCTGATGGATGAACTGGTAAGGCGTTTCCTGGCCGATTTCCCGGGGAAAACCATCGCCATTATCTCGGTTGATCCGTCGAAACGTAAAACAGGCGGTGCTTTGCTTGGCGATCGCATCCGGATGAATGCCATCAACACGCCCCAGGTTTATATGCGGTCCCTGGCCACCAGGCAGGCCAACCTGGCACTTTCAAAATATATCCGTGATGCTTTATGCATTGTTAAAAATGCCAACTTCGATCTCGTTATACTCGAAACATCCGGCATTGGCCAGTCGGACACCGAGATCGTTGATTTCTGTAACATTTCCCTTTACGTAATGACGCCCGAATACGGCGCTGCAACCCAGCTTGAAAAAATCGATATGCTCGATTTTGCCGATATCATCGCCATCAATAAATCAGAGAAACGCGGGTTTGCTGATGCTTTGCGTGATGTACGGAAGCAATATGTGCGCAACCATCAATTGTGGGAAACAGACCCCGAAGAACTACCCGTTTTCGGAACAATGGCCTCCAGTTTTAACGATCATGGTGTGAACCGGCTTTATGAAGCGCTTGTGAATTTGTTGAAAACAAAAACCGGAGTTGTCTTCGTTCCTATTGCAGATAATGTTGAGGTAATAAAAGAAGGAATCACCATCATTCCTCCAGGGCGGGTGCGTTATCTTTCCGAAATTGCAGATACTGTCCGCACCTATAACCGCCAGGCCGATGAACAGGCCAAAGTTGCACATCAACTTCATGGTCTCAGGACATCACTTGACCTTATACCTAAAAATGCTGCTGCCAAATCCGCAAAAGAGCTTCTCGAAAGTTTATATACCCAAACGGAGGAACTGCTTCTTCCTGCTAACCGTCGCGTTATCGAAGGCTGGGCTGAAAAAGTGAAAAAATTTACTGACGATAATTTTACGTATACCGTTCGTGGCAAGGAAATCATTGTACAGTCCTACACCAAAACGCTTTCACATCTCAAAATTCCTAAGATTGCCATGCCCCGTTATCATGATTGGGGCGATATCCTCAAATGGAACCTGCGCGAGAATGTGCCGGGGGAATTTCCTTATGCAGCTGGTGTGTTCCCCTTCAAGCGTGAAAATGAAGATCCCACACGGATGTTTGCCGGCGAAGGCGGCCCCGAGCGCACCAACAAACGGTTTCATTATGTCTCGGCAGGTATGCCCGCCCGCAGGCTTTCAACGGCATTCGACTCTGCGACGCTCTACGGAGCCAACCCCGACGTGCGGCCAGATATTTACGGGAAGATCGGTAATGCCGGCGTTTCTATTGCATGCCTCGACGATGCTAAGAAACTCTACTCAGGATTCGACCTTTGCGATGCCGCTACTTCAGTTTCCATGACCATCAATGGCCCCGCGCCTGCTTTGGTAGGTTATTTTATGAATGTCGCCATCGATCAGCAGTGTGAGAAATACATCATCACTAACAACCTCAGCGAATTCACCGAAAAGAAGACCCGGGCTATCTACAAGAAACGGGGAACTAAACGACCAGCCTACCAGGGTTCTCTTCCTCCCGGGCATAATGGGCTTGGCTTGTTGTTGCTTGGCATCACCGGCGACGAGGTTTTACCTCCTGATGTTTATGCCCGCATAAAAGCCGAAACTATTTCCCATGTTCGCGGAACCGTGCAGGCAGATATCCTCAAGGAAGATCAGGCTCAGAATACCTGCATCTTCTCGATTGATTTTGCACTGAAACTGATGGGCGATATGCAGGAATATTTCATCAACCAGCGTATCCGCAACTTTTATTCAGTGTCCATTTCGGGTTACCATATTGCCGAAGCCGGTGCCAATCCCATTACACAACTGGCATTTACGCTGGCCAACGGGTTCACGTACCTGGAATATTATGCTTCACGTGGAATGGACATCGATAAGTTCGCACCCAACCTTTCCTTCTTTTTCTCGAATGGTACCGATCCCGAGTACTCGGTGCTGGGGCGCGTTGCCAGGCTTATCTGGGCGAAAGCCATGAAGCTTCATTACCACGCCAACGAACGTTCACAGATGCTGAAATATCACATCCAGACCAGCGGTCGCTCACTGCACGCGCAGGAAATCGACTTCAACGATATCCGCACCACGCTGCAGGCACTTTATGCTATTTATGATAATTGCAATTCTTTGCACACCAATGCTTTCGACGAAGCCATCACTACGCCTACCGAGGAATCGGTAAGGCGCGCCATGGCCATTCAACTCATCATCAACCACGAACTTGGCCTGGTAAAGAACCAAAACCCGCTTCAGGGAGCTTTTATCATCGAACAACTTACCGATCTGGTGGAAGAAGCCGTGCTGAAGGAATTTGACCGGCTCACCGAACGCGGAGGTGTGCCTGGTGCCATGGAGACCATGTACCAGCGCAGCTTGATACAGGAAGAATCGCTTTATTATGAAAGACTGAAACATAGTGGCAAACTACCGATAATGGGTGTAAATACTTTCCTCTCATCCACAGGCTCGCCAACGGTTATTCCCGGCGAAATAATCCGTTCCACAAAAGAGGAGAAAGATTACCAGGTGAAAATGCTGGCCGAACTTCATGCCACATTCCCTGACGAAGCTGCAGAAAGCCTGTCGCGATTAAAAGAAGCAGCAATCCGCAATAAAAATGTTTTTCAGAGCCTGATGGAAGCAACCAAATACTGTTCCCTGGGCCAAATTACCCAGGCACTGTTTGAAGTTGGAGGGCAGTATCGCAGAAGTATGTAACTGGATCGCTGTTCGAAATAACTATTTCCGCTTGTAAACCCTGATCCAGTCAACTTCCATCTGGTTGGGAAGGACTGTTGCAGCTGTGGGAGCCTTGGTAAAAGGTGTTTTTTCGTTACCTATAGCCAGGTTGGCAATAATGTTGACTCTTTCTCCGTCCGAAGGAAAAGCTGGTTGAAGTCGATATTTCCCTTTACGGGGATTGCAGCGTCGTATTACCTTGCCGCGTAAAGGTTGCATCAGGCTTACCTTCCAAACTTCCTTCCCGTCCAAAAAAAAGCGCACAAAATGAGGGTCCCATTCCATCGCGAAAATGTGAAAATCTTTGGAAAAATCAGTCCGTCCATTTCTACGTTTATCGAAAGTTTTATGGTTTTTCCACGAAATAATTCCCATGTGTTGACGGCGGGATTCCTGGCAACCAATCTCGAATACATCTATTTCGACAGCTTTGGTTCCGAACATCCAGAAGGCAGGCCAAAAACCCATTCCATATGGAAGTTTACAACGCATCTCATAGCGTCCCAAGCCGAATAGCTGACGGGAGTGGATCATTCCTGACGAAAAGGGGCGCTTCAGACCGTACCACTGCACATCCTGGCGGCGGGCAATGAGTTTAAGGGTGCTATCACTAACCACTACGTTACTATCCATATAAACCTGCCCTTCTTCGCCATGGGTACGGCAAAATTCACATTTATCGCTCCCATCATCAGTATATGGGTACCACGTGCTCCATTTGGTGATATCAAGTTTATTACCATTAAATTCGTCGGCGAAGACTAGTTGCCAATCGCCAGAGGAACAAATACTGCCACCGGGAAATAACGTGTCTCTTTGGGAGAAGGTTTGCAGATGAATGCCAATAATAAAAACAAGAAATATAATTGCTTTCACCCAACAAAGATACTAATCATGGATTATTTTATCTTTGACAAACAATAATAAATTCCTTACCATGAAAAGTATACTAGTTATCTACCCGGAAGTAGACATCACCAAAATAGCTCTTTACAAAGGCGGCACACTCACTTTTCTGAAATCCATACGTCACAAACCTGAGGATCTTCTGGGTTTTGCCGATTTTATCGATCAGCTCGATTACCGTACCGGGCTTATCATGAACGAATTAAAAGCCAACGATATCGAACTGGAAAATATTACGGTGGTTATGGCCCGAGGTGGTTTGATTAAGCCGGTGCAGTCGGGGGTATACCAGGTGAACGAACGCATGAAGGAGGATTTGCGCAAGGGTGTGATGGGGCGCCATGCAACCAATCTTGGCGGACTTATCGCTGATAAAATCTGCGCTTCCGTACCCTCGGCAAAAGCTTACCTGGCCGATCCGGTTGTAGTAGACGAGCTCGATCCGCTGGCGCGGATATCAGGCCATCCGCTCATCGAGCGAAAATCCATATTCCATGCACTGAACCAAAAGAATGTTTCGCGTGAATATGCCAAATCTATCAATAAAAATTATGAAGACCTCAACCTCGTTGTAGCTTATATTGGCAGCGGCGGGGTTTCGGTAGGGGCGCATAAATTTGGTAAGGTGGTGGATGTGAACCAGGCTTATGATGGCGACGGTCCTTTTTCGGCTACCCGCGCCGGTTCGTTGCCTGTTGGCCAGCTTATCGATCTTTGTTATAGTGGCAAATATACCCACGATGAAATGCGCCGCCTGCTCACCGAGCAGGGTGGGCTGATCGCCTACCTTGGCACAAAATCCATATCCGAGATTCTTTCGCGGGTAGAAGCCGGCGACGAAAAAGCAAAATTTATCGTTCAAGCGCTGGCATATCAGATTGCTAAGGAAATCGGCAGCATGGCCACGGTACTAATCTGCGAGGTAGATGCTGTCCTCATCATGGGCGCCATCCTCAACAATAAATTTTTCACTGACGAACTCACACGCCGTATCCATCGCATAGGCAGCGTCTCAATATATCCGGTTGTTAACGACATGGATTCTCTGGCTATTAATGGCAATAAAATAATAAGCGGAGAAGCTGAGGTGTTGGTTTATGAGTAGTTGATTTTGAACTCTTCGTGAAGATTTCTTAAAACTATCCTGAAATAAAATTCTCGTGCTAAGGCTTGAATGCCAAAAACTATTAAGCTCTTCCTGTAAGCGTTTTGGGAATTCGACCAGTACGTATTGTTCATACAACCCGAGATAAAAGTGCGTTAATGTCTGAATTATATCATGAAGTAATTCATCGTTTTATTATAATTTTACTAAATCGTTGGCTGACTTCTGACTTGTATTCAAAATGTCCGGTAAATTCATTAATCTGATACTTTTCTTCTTGTCATTTCTTCCGGCAAGTGCGGAATACAGAACCAATGTGCATTCCATTTCGCGCCGTGAAGGCTTATCAAACGGTGCGGTGAATACAATTGTTAAGGACGCGGAAGGGTATATCTGGTTTGGTACATGGAATGGGCTTAACCGTTACGACGGTAGCAATATTGTTACTTACCTGCCCGGTAACAATCAGAATTCCATTCACAATCATGTTATCCGGGAACTGTATCCTACTGCATCGGGAACTATATGGATGCTTACCAACAAAGGCCTGGGGTTGTATGATAATATCCTCGACCGCTTCACTTCTTATTTTACCCGGGAATCGGAGCAGATGAACTATGAAAATGACATAGCCATCTCTCATTCAGATGGCTATGGCACGCTGGCCTCTGTTTTCGGGCGTGGCATTTTCAGATTTAACAATACTACAAAGCAATTCAGTAAAATCATTTTTGATAAAACTTCGTTATCGGCTTCTCTCAAAATTAAAAGGATCCATATAGTGGAGAACCGGGCATACTGCATTACCGGCACCGGACAGTTGATGATGATGTCCGGTAATCGTCTTCTGGAGATTCTGCAACTCCCATTAACAGGAACTTTATCATCATCAATTGCAGTCATCATCAACCGGCGCCTGTATATACTCATTACGCAACGCGCCGGGGCTGCCTTCATGGTCGACCTGGAAACAAAGAAAGTTCAGCAGCTCAGGATCCCAGATGATATAATTACTTCGTTCTCCCTTTCGCCAGGGAAAAACAGGCTATGGACAGGCACTGAAAAGGGCAGAATTTATAGTTTCAATCTTCTGACCAGTAATTTTGAGGCACTTAATATACTTTCAGATCAGTTTATTCACAATCCCATTGCTACCCGAATATTAAGCATTTACGAAACTACTCCGGATATTTTATGGATAGGAACCGATGGGAACGGAGTATATACCCTTAAACTCACGGAATTCCCGAATAAGAGCCTGTCTTCAGATCAGTTGGCGTATCCGATTGTAAGAAGTATTCTCGTGACCCGAAAAAAAGATGTGCTGGTTGGCACCAAAGGTGGAGGGATAGACGTTTTTGATGCCAACGGGAATTATATCAAGCAAATATCCATCAAAAAAGGCTTGAGTAATAATTCCGTGCTTTCTTTTCATGAGCGCGATGATGGATCTGTCTGGGTTGGTACCGATGGTAGAGGTGTCGATATTATTTCGCCGGATTATAAAACTATTCGAAATTTTCCGCGTGATTTTAACATCGCAGCTCCATTTAACTTTGCTTCGGTGTACAACATACTTGAGGACAGCGACAAGCGAATTTATCTCGGGACAAGTGGTTATGGGGTTATCATGGTTGAATTTAATAAGACAGGCGGTTCATTGCCAGTCAGTTGCGAACAGCTGGTGCTCGATAAAAGTAATACTACACGGGGACAGCAAAAACAAATCGTTTATGCCCTGACTGAAGAAAAACCAGGTATGATATGGATAGGAACCAGGGGATTGGGCGTATACCGTTATAATACAATTACAAAGAGAGTAATTGCGCAGTATACCACGATGTCGCACCCTAAACTTATCAGGAATGATGATATCCTTTCACTGTTTACCAGCCCTGACGGCCTTATCTGGCTAGGTAGCAGCAATGGCATTTTCAGTTTGTCGCCAATCTCTTCTGATTCGGTAAGTGCTGCCCGATCAAATTTTCAGTCTGACCTTTCTAATACCAGTATTCATGCGATACAGCTCGATAAATTAGGTAATTTATGGGTTACTACCAACCAGGGACTTTCATTAATTGATATCAACAGGAAGAAAGTCAGGGGTTTCAACGTAAACGATGGCTTGATTAATTTTGAATACAGTGATGGTGCTTCGTTTTTTGATGTAAAGACAGGCAAGCTTTATGTTGGGGGCACACTGGGTGTGGATATTATACAAACGGATGATATCAAATTCTCCTCCTATTTTCCTCCCATTGCCATTAATCAGCTTTTAATCAGGAACCAGCCGGTAGAACCAGGAAATGAGAGTGTGCTTAGCAGCCGCATCAACCACCAGAAAAGCCTGCGGCTGAACTACAATCAGAATTCAATCACTTTTTATATTTCACCCCTTGCTTTCTGGGGGCAGGAAAGTCACTGGATTTCGTACAGGCTGAAAAACTTTCTCGATGAATGGATTGTCAATCCTCAGAACCAGCCCATTAATTTCTCCAACCTGGTACCAGGTAAGTATTTGCTGCAAATACGGGTGAGTGATGAGAACGGAAACTGGTCGAAGGATATCCGGGAAATAGAGATTATCGTTAATCCACCATTCTGGAAAACTTCCTGGGCGATTGCTGGTTATATTCTTCTGTTCATTGGAATTCAGTTGTATATATTCGCGACTTACCGCCGGCGTGAAGCCCGGAAAAAAGAAGCGGCAATACAGGAGTTCAAAACAAAAAAAGAAGCGGAATTACAGAGTTATAAAATAGAGTTCTTTACCAACGTGGCCCACGAATTTCGAACACCTCTTACCCTTATAACGATGCACATCTTTGCTTTACTTGAAGATACACGCAAAACAATTGAAAACCTTCGTCTTTTAAAAGTTTACAACCATAGCATTAAGCTTCAGAAGTTGGTGCTGGAAATTATGCAGTTCAGGAAGCTGGAAAAAGGGAAAGAACCTTTAAATATCAAACTTACAAAGCCGGTTGAGCTTATAGACGAAGTTGTTTCTGATCTCGAAATGCTTATACAGCAAAGAAATATCAATTGCGAAATCATTGCTCCCGATCCGGAACTTGTTTTCAAAACGGACGCTGATAAGTTTCAGCGTATAGTTACCAATTTGATATCCAATGCCATAAAATACAATAACCCCGGAGGATTTGTAAAAGTCTGTATAAAAACAGAAGATTCAGTTCTTACAGTTGAAATCATTGATAATGGCGTAGGAATAAAGTCTGAATATTTTCCAAAGGTTTTTGAGCCTTTCGGTATATCTTCAGCCCGCAATAAGGGAAGTTTCCCCGGATACCGGTCAACCGGCCTGGGCCTTGCTGTTACAAAAGGACTCGTTGAACTGCTTAAGGGAACCATTAGTTTTGAAAGCAGCCCCGGCGAAGGCACTAAGTTTATCTGCGTTTTCCCGGATATACATCAGCTAAGTAGTCCTGGCGAGTTGCTTCATGAGCAGGCTGATGAATTAAATGAAATCAGCTTCATTGATGATTCCGAGCCCGATAAACAGGTAGAAAAATTGAAAATATCAGCTGGAAAACCACTGATCCTGCTGGTTGATGATGATCCTGAAATTCTGAGATTGCTCAGAGATTTCCTGCAGGCGGATTATAACATCATTTTTGCGGGGAACGGTCTTGAGGCATACAATAAAGTTTTATCCGACAAGCCGGATCTGATTGTTTCGGATGTGATGATGCCGGAAATGGATGGCGTTGAATTTTGCTCCAGGCTGCGCGAAAACTTTGACACGAGTCACCTTCCGATGATCCTGCTTACGGCCAAGGCCGAAATAGAAGACAGGATAGCCGGTTTGAAAGCCGGAGCAGATTCTTACATCCCAAAACCCTTTCACCCCAGACATCTGCGCGTGCGCATCGAAAAGCTCCTGCAATTAAGGTTCAGCATTAAGCACCACTTCGGCCAACAGGACGACAATCCCGCCCTGGTGAAGGAGATTCCTGACCCGTTTTTTCAGAAGATGCTCCGTTACATTGATGAGAACATCGATGATGAAACGCTTTCATCCGAAAAACTTTGTGATAAACTTGCCATCAGTAAATCTTCTCTTTACAATAAAACCAAATCAGTGATCGGCAGCACCCCGCATAGCCTGATAAACCAGCGCCGTTTAAGCAAAGCTACTACCCTTCTTAAATCCACCACAATGACGGTGAGCGAAATTATCGATCAAACAGGTTTCTTTAGCAGAACCCATTTCTATGAGTTATTTAACAAGGCCTATGGTTGTTCGCCTTCCGAATACAGGAGTAAAGGCGAGAGAGGTTAAAAGAGCGAAAGGTCGA
>Ga0315290_10001394_pt1 | contig 16587 bp, 17 predicted proteins | sample YL17G12_0_MG_FD_203627 | JGI IMG/M metagenome (GOLD analysis project Ga0315290, IMG submission 203627) | Sediment microbial communities from Yellowstone Lake, YNP, Wyoming, USA - YL17G12_0 | ecosystem: Environmental > Aquatic > Freshwater > Lake > Sediment | place: USA: Wyoming | collected... | reverse complement strand
CCAGGATGCAACGCGTTTCTTCGTGGAAAGCGCAGCGACGACCACTGTCTTGCGACGGCATCGATCCAACCCGGCGAACGCCGGCAGAGATTTTTCCCGGCTCAGCGGGTAAGATCGATTGTCGAAATGATGGGGTCGTAGGAAGCTCCGGGGACGCCAATTGGAAAAATCCTTCAAGAAAGAGATCGAATTGCTAAGCCTTGGCGAGGGGCAAACTTTCCACGGCGAAGGCATTCTCGCCATGACCAAGGCATTGCTGCAGTCCGGGGTGGCCTATGTTGGCGGTTATCAGGGCGCGCCGGTTTCCCATCTCATCGATGTCCTGGTGCAGGCCGAAGAATATCTCGATACGCTCGGCGTGCACGTCGAGGCATGTTCGAACGAGGCCTCCGCCGCGGCGATGCTGGGCGCGTCGATTCACTATCCGTTGCGTGGCGCGGTGACCTGGAAATCCATCGTCGGCACCAACGTCGCCGCCGATGCGTTGTCGAATCTGTCCTCGCCCGGCGTGACCGGCGGGGCGCTCATTGTGGTCGGCGAAGATTACGGCGAAGGCGCCAGCGTGATTCAGGAGCGCACGCATGCGTATGCGCTCAAATCGACGATGCTGATGCTGGATCCGCGGCCGGAACTCTCGGCCATGGTGCGCATGGTGGAAGAGGGCTTCCGGCTTTCCGAGGCGTCGAACATGCCGGCCCTGCTGGAGTTGCGCATTCGCGCCTGTCACGTGCGCGGCAGCTTCGTGTGCAAGGACAACGTCGCGCCGGCGATCTCGACCCGGCACCTCATGGAGGAGCCGGCGAAGTTCGACTATTCTCGGCTGGCGCACCCGCCGGTGACGTTTCGCCACGAGAAACTGAAAGTGGAAGCGCGCATCCCGGCGGCGCGTCGCTACATCGCCGAGCAACATCTGAACGAATGGTTTCCCGGCAAGCGCGACGACGTCGGCTTCATCGTGCAGGGCGGGCTCTACAACTCGCTCATCCGCGCGCTGCAGCAGTTCGGCCTGGCCGATGCGTTCGGCGAATCCGAACTTCCGATCTTTGTGTTGAACGTCACGTTTCCGCTGGTGCCGGAGGAGATTGCGCAGTTCTGCCTGGGCAAGCGCGCGGTATTGATTGTCGAGGAAGGCACGCCCGAATATATCGAGCAGGAAATTCTCGTCACGCTGCGCCGGCTCGACCTCAACACACCGATCCATGGCAAGGACATGCTGATGGCCGCGGGCGAATACAGCGTCGAAGTGATGGCCGGCGGCCTGGAGAAATTCGCCGATCGCTATCTTCCCGGCAGCGCGACCGAAGCCGGCAAGAGCTGGCTGCGCAGCAACACGAAGCGCCGTCAGGAAATTGCGCAGCAACTCTCGGTGCCGCTGCCGGCGCGTCCGCCGCAGTTCTGCGTCGGCTGCCCGGAACGGCCGGTGTTCGCCGCGCTCAAGCTGTCGCAGCGCGATGTCGGTCCGACCCACATCGCCGGCGACATCGGCTGTCATTCGTTCGCGACCTTCGAGCCATTTTCGTTCGGGCACTCGATCCTCGGCTACGGCATGAGCCTGGCCAGTCGCGCGGGCGTGTCGCCCATGATGAAGCGGCGCGTGCTGTCAGTCATGGGCGACGGCGGTTTCTGGCACAACGGATTGCTCACCGGCGTGCAATCGGCGCTGTTCAACGGCGACGATGCGGTGCTGGTGATCTTCAAGAACGGCTATACCGCGGCCACCGGTACGCAGGAGCTGATCTCGACGCCGGACGAGGATGACAAGGCGGCTGCGCAGGACAAGCAGCAGAGCCTGGTCCATCGCAACCTCACCATCGAGAAAACGCTGACGGGCATGGGCGTGCAGTGGATGCGCACCGTGCATACCTATCACGTCGAAAAAATGCGCCGGACGTTCGACGAAGCCTTTACCTCCGAGTTCAACGGACTCAAGGTCATCATCGCCGAGGGCGAATGCCAGCTCGAGCGGCAGCGGCGCATCAGGCCATGGATTGCGGGATTGCTGAAGGCGGGCAAACGCGTGGTTCGCGTGAAATACGGCGTCGACGAGGACGTGTGCACGGGCGACCACGCCTGCATCCGGCTGTCGGGCTGCCCGACGCTGACGCTCAAAGACAGTCCGGATCCGCTCAGGGTCGATCCCGTCGCCACCGTCATCGATGGCTGCGTGGGCTGCGGGCTTTGCGGAGAGAATGCACACGCGGCTACTTTGTGCCCGTCCTTTTATCGCGCTGAAATAATCCGCAATCCGAAGTGGCGCGAGCGCCTGCTCGATGGATTGCGCGGTTCGGTTATCCGGTTGTTGCAAGCAGCATGACGAAAGATCCCGCGCGACCGATCACCCTGCTGATCTGCGCCCTCGGCGGCGAGGGCGGCGGGGTGCTGGCCGAGTGGCTGGTGGAAACCGCCACGCGCAGCGGCTACAGCGCGCAGAGCACGTCGATTCCCGGGGTCGCGCAGCGCACCGGTTCGACGACGTACTACTTCGAGGTCTTTCCGGTGCCGGTTGCGGAGCTGGGCGGCCGCAAGCCGGTGTTCAGCCTTTATCCGGTGCCTGGTGCCCTGGATGTGCTGGTTTCCTCCGAACTGCTGGAGACGGTGCGCCACATCGGCAACGGCATGACTTCCGCGGAGCGCACGCTGGTAGTGACATCGAGTTCCCGCACGCTGACCACCGCCGAGAAATTGCAGCTTGCGGACGGACGCACCTCCTCCGAGGAATTGCTTAAGGTCGTGCAGCAGTACAGCCGGAGCGCCCGCATCTTCGATATGGCGGCAGTGGCCCAGGAAACGGGAACCGTGTTGAGCGCGGTGTTGTTCGGCGCAATCGCGGGCAGCGGCGTGCTGCCGTTTTCCCGCGAAGCCTGCGAGCAAACCATCCGGCAATCCGCAAGAGGGGTCGAGCCGAGCCTGCGCGGATACGCCCGCGCCTTCGAGATCGTGGCCCAGGGGCTGACCGCGCCGGCGCCGGACTCTTCCTTCGCGCATACTAATGTGGCGCCGACGCTTGCCGCCGAATTGCCCGCCGATCTCGCCAGCGCCTTCCCGCCGCCGACGCATGCCATGCTGGGTGCCGGCCATGCGCGCCTGCTGGAGTATCAGGATCGCGACTACGCCGGGCTCTACGCGCAGCGCATGAAGCGGGTTCTCGAAGCCGAACGGGCAGTTGATCCGTCGGGCGAGCAGGGTTACGCGACCACCAGCGAGACTGCGCGCTATCTCGCGCTATGGATGGCCTTCGACGACATCGTGCGCGTGGCCGACCTGAAATGCCGCGCGAGCCGCTTCGCGCGCGTGAGGCAGGAAGTCAAGGCGGCGGATGAAGAGCTGGTGCGCATCTACGATCACTTCAAGCCCGGCGTTGCGGAACTCGCTGCGCTGTTGCCGCGAACCTGGGCACGCGCACTCGTCGGATGGGACAGGGGCCGCCAGCAGAACGGCAAAACGGCTCTTGCGCTGCCGCTCAAGATCGGCGTCCATACCCTATCGGGGTTTCTCGCGCTGCGCTTCCTCTCCAGTCTGAAATGGCTGCGCAAGCGCGGCAGCCGCTTCGCGCAGGAGCAGGCCATGATCGACCGCTGGCTGGCGGCGGTCGAGCAGGGCGCGCGCACGCAGTGGCAACTGGGCCATGAGATCGCATTGTGCGGCCGCCTTGTCAAAGGCTATGGCAGCACCAACGATCGCGGCAAGGACAATCTGCTGCACGTGCTGGACCATCTGGCGGTGGGCGGGCAATGGGACGGGCCGCAGGCGCGTGCCGACGCCATCGGTGCCGCGCGTAGGGCCGCATTGGCCGACGACGCCGGCAAGGAATTGGATAAGACACTGGTCAAGCATGGCGTCGCGCCGCTGCCGGTGAAGGCGCAGCCGATCCTGTGGGTGAAAAAGCGGCGCAGCACGACTGCCTGAACGCGAACATCGGGATGCGTCCGCGCGCTTGCGCCGCAAGACAATCGGCCTGCTGCCGGGGGGGGCGAGAATTGGTGCGTTGACAACTGTCCCTGCTCGTCTAAACTGGCTTTGCGGGGCCGTTAACGAGTCACCGTCAGGCCTGTTACCCGAGGGGGAGAGAATGAAAACAGTTCAGCAACTCCTGGAATCCAAGCGCTACAGCGTGGTGTCCGTCGCACCGTCGAGCACCGTGCTGGACGCGCTGAAGGTGATGGCGGACAAGGAGATCGGCGCCGTCATGGTAATCGACGATGGGCACCTGGTCGGCATATTTTCCGAGCGTGACTATGCCCGCAAGGTCGTCCTGCAGGGCAAGGCTTCGAAAGATACGCCGGTGCGGGAAATCATGACTGAAAAGGTTGTGTGCGTACGAGCGGAACAGACGATAGAAGACTGCATGGGCCTGATGACGGACAAGCGCATCCGCCATCTGCCGGTACTGGATCACAAGAAGGTCGTCGGCGTGATCTCGATCGGCGATGTGGTCAAGGAAATGCTGTCCGAGAAGGAATTAATCATCAAACAACTGGAAAGTTATATCCACAATTGAAAGCACGTGCCCCTGGGCTTGGAGTTGGGGCCCCTGGCTGGCTCCTTGCACGCTGTTGCCGGCCTGATCGCATTTCATGAAGCTTCGAATCCTCGTTCTTGTGGCGGCTGTCAGTGCCCTGCCCGGCTGCAAGACCCAGAGCGCAATGACCGCCGGAGCGATCGGATGCGGCACGATAAGCGTGGATATAGTCAATAGCCGCTATGCTCGCGAAGGCTCCACCACAGTCTGGTGCGCGAAGTGCAAAAACAAGTTGTACCACTGCGTGTCCAATCCCGAGCGCAGCCGGGTAGAGTGCAAAGAGGCGGGGCCGGACCTCTGCGAATGACCGGATTACGACACGCAACTTCGTTTCGGGGTGCATTGTTTGGAGTTGTCGCCTGTGTCCTGACCATTGCCGCGGGATTCTGCTGCTCGGGTTGCGCTTTCGCCCAGGTCGAATCCGCGTCTGGCGCGGACGCGGCGCCCCCCAACAGCGCGCCTGCGGCCTTCAGGACATCGCGCTTCGAAATCCGCGAGGACTACCTGGATCTGCAGAGCGGTGGTACCGTCTTCATGATCGTGCCGCGATTGGATGTACTGGCGAATCCCGACCTGTCCTTCCGAATCGAAACGCCGATTGTGTTCAGCCACGCCGGCGCGCCGAACAACGATACCGAGTCCGGCCTTGGTGATGTTCTGTTCCGGGGCAGCTATCGCGTCGCGCGCGGTGCGGGCTATGCGATCGTGGCCGGCGGCGAACTCATCCTGAATACGGCGACGAGCGTTGACCTGGGGACCGGGAAAAACGTGATCGCGCCGCTCATCTTCGCTTCCATCAATGTGCCGCAATACAACTCCGTGGTGTTCCCGTTTCTTCAGTACTACTTCACGCTCGGCGGCGACGACGCGCGCCAGGACGTGAACTACACCAGTATCAAGTCCGCGTACCTGACTCGTTGGCCGAACCTGGTCTATACCATCGTCGAGCCGCAGGTTATCGTGGACCACGAGCGCGCGGACAAAATCGGACTGACCCTGGATGGGGAAATCGGTCGTTTTCTGAACCGCGATACCGCCATCTGGGTGCGCACGGGCATTGGGCTGGTTGGAGAAGGCCTGCCGCAGGTCTACGACTGGAAATTCGAGGTCGGCGTGCGCTTCTTCCTCAAATGACACTGTGCTCCGGCGCAAAGACAAACGGGCCGCGAAACGCGGCCCGTTTGTCATGAAGCCGGAAAAACAATCAGTCCTTGAGCGCTTCCACCTCGATGGTGATCCTGACTTCGTCGCCGACCGCGGGCACGTAGGTGCTGAGGCCGAAATCGCTGCGCTTGATGGTAGCCGTCGCGTTTGCGCCGCACATCGGTTTCTTGTTCATCGGATGCGGCCCGCAGGTGAAGGAAGTCAGGGCGAGATTTACCGGCTTGGTCACGCCGAGCAGGGTGAGTTCGCCCTCGGCGCCGGTCAGTTTGTCTGCGTAGAATGTCAGCTTGGTCGCCTTGTAGGCCAGCGTGGGAAACTTGGCGACATTGAAAAATTCCTCGCTCTTCAGGTGGGTGTCGCGCTTGCCGTGGCCGGTGTCGATGGAAGTGGCATCGATGGTGATGTCGATGCTGCCGCTCTTAGCCGCGGTATCGAGCACGATCTTGCCGTTGGTTGCGCCAAAACGGCCGTGCATCGTCGAAAAGCCGAGGTGGTTGATCTCGAAATGAGGATAGGTGTGGGCCGGATCCACGGTGTAGGAATCGGCGGCGGCCGCGGGCAGCGCGAATGCCGCGGTGATCATGAATGCTGCGAGTTGGGTCTTCAATTTCATCTCCTCTGTTGGTTGAAAAGTGCGGCTGGTTGAAAAACGCGGCTGGTTGATCAATGTTGCAGATTGAACGTTGCGCGCCCTGATCACCGGCACGCGATGACGCGGGAACACTATTTGTTGCCGGTGGCGAGGATGCGAAATTTAACCTGCACCTCGTCGGCCACCGTATCGGTGTCCGACCAGATGCCTTCCCCGATCTTGAACTGCAATCGCTTGAGCGTGAAAGCGCCTTCGTAAGTCACGGCGTCGCCGGTGCGCCTGGCGCTAAACGACGCGATCACGTCCTGGCCGATGCCTTTGATGGAAAGCCTCCCCCGGGCCTCGTAGCGATCCGGGCCGGTTTGCGTGACTGCCTTCGAAGAAAATGTCGCGGTTGGAAAAGCGCTTGTGTTGAACCACCCCTTTTTGCCGACCTCGTCGTCGGCCTCGGTGCTGCCGGTATCGATGCTCGCCAGGTCCACCGCGATCTCGGCTTTGGCGGACGCGAGTTTCCTGGGATCGAAAACAATCTGCGCGGTGAATTTCTTGAAGCGGCCCTGCACCGGAACATTCATCTGCTTCGAGACGAAAGTGATTTCGCTCTTCGCGTAATCGACCGTGTCGGCAGGCGCCGGCGCGCTGATGGCCATCATGGCGAGTAGGGGAAAGAGGGCATGCAATCTCATTTGGAGGCACTCCGTTGTTTGAGCAAAGGCAGCATGCGCCACAGGACGTCGTCGCGATCCACGAGGTGGTGTTTCAGCGCGGCGGCCACATGCAACGCAACGACCAGCAGCATGAGCCAGTTCAGCGCCTCGTGCAGCTGCTTCAGTTGGTCCGCCAAGTCCTTGCTTTTACCCAGCAGGTCGGGAATCGGCAGCATGCCCAGATAAACCACCTGAAAGCCGGAGGCTGAACTCATCAGCCAGCCCGAGATCGGAATGCAGAGCGTCAAGGCGTAGAGGAAGAAATGGGCGATCTTCGCGGCGCTGTGCTGCCAGGCCGGCATCGACGCCGGCGGTGGCGGCGGGCGATGCGTGACGCGCCAGGCAAGGCGGATCAGCACAAGCAGGAAAATCGTGACGCCGATCCATTTGTGATAGGAATACAGCTTCAGCTTCGCCGGGGAAAGCTGCAGCCCGGTCATGTATTGTCCGAGCAGGAAGGTGCACAGGATCGCCGCCGCGATCAACCAGTGCAGCGTGATGGCGACGCGGGTGTAGCGTTGCGAGGAGATATCCATCTCAGGCTGCCTTGCGTTGCACGCGCGCCTCGCGCAAAGCGTCGCGAAGCTTGTGCAGCAGTTGCGCCGCCTGATCCAGCTCGCGCGGGGACAATACCGTAAACGCGGGTTTGAGGTGATCGATGTGCGCCGGGAACGCGCGTTCGAAAGTGCGCACCCCCTGGGACGTGAGTACGAGAAATACCTGCCTGCGATCGGCATCGGAAGCGGTGCGCCGGATCAGGCCGCGGGCTTCCAGGCGATCCAGCACGCCGGTGAGCGTGCCCTTCGTGATCAGCGTTTTCTCGCCGAGTTCCTTGCAGGTCATGCCTGGCGTGTTTCCGAGCGTGGCGACGATATCAAATTGCGCGCTCGTTAATCCGAGTTTGCGCACATGCTCTGCGGAACAGGCCTGGAAAGCCTGATAGCACTCGGCCAATGATCGCAAAGTTCTGATGAACTGCTCTCTAGGCATAAAGCCGCTGTCCGTGGATTTAGTTCTAAGCCGAACTATTCTTGCCTTGGGCCGGCGTGAATGTCAACGACTCCTTGAATCCGGCTCGCTTGACGGGCGTTCCCGGTTGCCCGCAAACTCGCCGCCGTTATCATGGCAGGAGCCGCGACGTGTTCGGAGCGCTCATCATTGGCGATGAAATCCTGTCCGGGAAACGGCAGGACAAGCACTTTCCCAGGATTGTCGCGGCGCTGAAGGCGCGCGGTCTCGGGCTGTCGTGGAGCATGAATCTGCCCGATGATCCTGAGATCATCACGCAGGTTCTGACCAGCACGTTGGCTCGCGCGGACATCGTGTTCAGTTTCGGCGGAATCGGCGCGACACCCGATGACCACACGCGCCAGTGCGCGGCCAAAGCGGCGGGCGTTGCATTGCAACTACATGCGGACGCGAAGCGTGAAATCGAAGCCCGCTTCGGCGCCGAGGCGAACGCGAAACGCCTGGAAATGGGCGTGTTTCCGGTCGGCAGCCGCATCATCCCCAATCCCTATAACCGGGTGCCGGGGTTCAGTTACGGCCGGCATCATTTCCTGCCAGGGTTTCCGGAAATGGCCTGGCCGATGATGGAATGGGTGCTCGATACCGAATACCCGCAGCTGCACAGGGCGGACCCGGCGGTGGACGTGGCGATCGTCGTCAGGGGCGCGGGTGAGAGCCAGTTGATCGATCTGATGAATGCCTGCATCGCGCGTTATCCGGCGCTGAAGTTGTTCAGCCTGCCAAGCGTCAGCCCTGACCGGCGCATCGAACTCGGCGTCATCGGCGAAGCGAAGCTGGTCGCCGAAGCCATCGAGTTCATCAAGCTCGGCGTCAGCGCACTCGGGTTTGCGTGGGAACCGAGGAAATAAGGTATTCGGGACCGCATGGGCCAATGAACGAACCACTACTTTTCACGCCAATCACGATCCGCGGAGTTACCTTCAAGAACCGCGTCATTATCGCCCCCATGGCGACCTACTCGGCGGTCGACGGCATCGCCCAGGACTTCCACTTCGCGCATTGGGGCCGGCTGGTGCTGGGAGGTGCGGGGTGCGTGTTCGTCGAGGCCACGGCGGTCACGGACCAGGGCCGCATCACCAATGGCGACCTGGGAATCTGGTCGGCCGTGCACGTCCCCCCGCTCAGGCGCATCGCCGAATTCATGAAGGCGCAGAAGGTGGTGCCTGGCATCCAGCTCGCGCACGCCGGGCGCAAGGGCTCCATGCAGCGGCCGTGGTTCGGCAACGGCGCGCTGACGGCGGAAGATCTCGCCCGCGGCGAGAAGAAATGGGACACCGTCGCGCCCACCGCCGAGCCGATGGCCGAGGGCCATATCGTGCCGCGTCAGCTATCCGTCTCCGATCTCGCCACGCTCAAGGGCCACTGGGTGGACGCGGCCAAGCGCGCCCTGGAAGCCGGCTTCGACGTCCTTGAGATCCACAACGCGCACGGCTACCTGATGCACCAGTTCCTCTCGCCCCTGTCGAACAAGCGCAACGATGCCTATGGCGGCGACTTTGCGGGCCGCACGCGCTTTCCCCTCGAAGTGGCGGAAGCCCTGCGTGCCGCGTGGCCGCAGGACAAGCCCGTGTTTGTGCGCGTCTCTGCCGTCGACGGCCTCGACGGCGGCTGGACCCTGGACGACACGGTAGCCTACGCCAGGGAACTGAAGGCGCGCGGCATCGACGTGATCGATTGCTCCTCCGGGGGCCTGTTCGGATCGGCGACGGCGGCGCGCGTCAAGAGGACCTGGGGCTTCCAGGTACCTTACGCCGAGCGCGTGCGCCGGGAGGCCGGCATCAAGTCGATGGCGGTCGGGCTGATCGTCGACCCCTTCGTCGCCGAAGACATTCTGCAACAGGGCCGGGCCGACCTGATCGCCATAGCGCGCGAGGCACTGGTGAACCCGTGCTGGCCGCAGATGGCGGAGATTGCACTTGGGCGAAAGGCCTTCGACGCCATGGACGACTGGCCGGTGCAATACGGCTGGTGGCTCAAGCACCGCGAGCGTTCGATCGAGCAGATCCGCGCCGACGAAGCTGCGGCACGGCAGAGCTGAAACCGGCGACATGGGGGCAGCGAGCGCAACGATTTGAATCCCAGCCTGATCGCGCTCATTACACCTTGCAAGATGTAAGAAATATTAATAATTCCTTACTATGTGATATAGTAAGAATTCTGCTCGAATGAGGAAAATACCATGCTTGTTACAGTGACAGACAAGGGACAGTTGACCGTTCCGAAGGCCATTCGGGATCAATTCGGGATCGTGCCCGGGTCCAAACTGGAATTCGAGCCGCAGGCTGACGGCACTCTTCGGGTGCGCGTACATACGCGGGGGGCCGGCAACTTGTTCGGGTTGCTTCATCGCCCCGGCCGGCGGGCGAAGACGGTGGAAGAAATGGACGCAGGGATCGTCAAGGCAACGGCGGCCCGCGCCAAGCGTGCCAAGGCGTGACGCATGATCGCGCTGGATACAAATATTCTGGTACGCCTGCTTACGCGTGACGACGATAAGCAGGCCGAGAAGGTCCGGATACTGTTTGAGACGCATGCCGAGAACAATGACCAATTCTTTGTTTCCGATGTGGTACTTGCGGAACTTGCCTGGACTCTGGAGCGCACCTACGGCTTCGACCGGGCGGCAATAAGCAAGACGTTCCGGGCACTAGCCGAAAACGCCACGCTGGGATTTCAGTCCCGCGAGGTGCTTCAACTGGCGCATGCTGTGTTCGAGAGCACCAAGATTGGCTTTGCCGACAGCCTGATCGTCGCCCAATCGCAGGCACGAGGGTGCGCATCGCTGGTCACGTTTGACAAGGCGATGCGGACTGTCCCCAAGGTTGACCTGCTCTAACCTTTGTCCCGGGTCGGGTGAATTTAGACGGGAGTGCGTGACTTGACTGCAGATCACTGGCAAGACTCAGGCCTCGCGGGAAAAGTCGCCATCGTGACGGGCGGCGGCGCCGCGGGAGACGGCATCGGCAACGGTCGAGCGGCCGCTATCCTGCTCGCCCGCGCAGGCGCGCGCGTCCTGGTGGTCGACCGCCAACTCGAGCTTGCACAGCGGACGGTCAAGATGATTGCGGAGGAAGGCGGCGAGGCTGTGGCTTGCGCAGCAGACGTAACCGACGATGCCCAATGCCGCGCGATGGTCGACGCAGCGCTCGCGCAATTCGGCCGACTCGACCTGCTGGACAACAACGTGGGCATCGCCAGCAAGGGCAGCGTGGTGGACGAGGATCCGCAGCGCTGGCGTCGAGTCATGCAGGTCAACGTGGACAGCATGTTCCTCGCGTCGAAGCACGCGATTCCTGCGATGATCGAGACGGCCGGATCCGGGGCGATCGTCAATGTCGCGTCTATCGCGGCGCTGCGTCCACGCGGCATGACAGCCTACTCCACATCCAAAGGCGCGGTCATTGCGTTGACCCGGGCGATGGCGGTAGACCACGGCCCCGAAGGCATCCGGGTCAACTGTGTTGCGCCGGGCCCCGTCTACACGCCAATGGTGTTCGCCGAGGGCATGAGCCACGCGGCACGCGAGCGGCGGCGCGAAGCGTCGGTGCTCGGCGTGGAGGGGACCGGGTGGGACGTCGGCTACGCGGTTCGCTTTCTGTTGTCCGCTCATGCCCGCTTCATCACCGGCCAGACTCTGGTCGTCGACGGCGGCGCAACCCTGGTCGGTCGACCGCGAGCGACCGATACGCAGTAGGCCGAAAACCATCTCACCGCAAAGACGCAAAGGACGCGAAGAAAACAAGGAGCAGACGTTCACATCCTTTGTGAAAATTATTTGCGCTTTAATCCGCGTTCATAAAGCATCTTCCCGTTCTTCCTTTGCGCTCTTTGCGTCTTGGCGGTGAAAAGTTTTTCGGTTTAGCGGTCCTTGACTGATGAGAGACTAACCATGACGCAACACGTTTTCGGTCAGATCGTCATCCGGCGCATCGTCGAGTCCATCTGCGTAGAATTCGATGCGTTAAGTTTCTTTCCTCAGACTACGCAGGACGACTGGGTACGGCACAGGACCTGGATGGAGCCCTGGGCCCTGGATCCAGTCTCCGGAAATCTGGTCCTGACGATTCAGGCGTTTCTGATGCGCACGCGCCATCACACCATCCTCGTTGACACCTGCGTGGGGGACCACAAACCCCGGCCACTGCGCCCGTTCTGGCACATGCAGAAGCTGAACACGTTCTTGCCGCGTCTCGCTGCGGCGGGCGTGGCGCCCGAGGACGTGGATTACGTCATGTGCACGCATCTGCACTGGGACCACGTGGGCTGGAACACGCAACTGCGTGACGGCCGCTGGGTACCGACATTCCCGAATGCAAAGTACATCTTCGCCGAGGCCGAATGGAAGAGCTTCGAAGCGCTGCACCGAAGAGAGCCGCAGCCGCACTTCGTGGATAGCATCCTGCCGGTGATGGAGGCGGGCCAGGCACAGTTGGTCCGCAGCGACTTTGCGCTCGACGACGAAGTGTGGCTGGAACCGACCCCGGGCCACACACCGGGCCATGTCTGCGTTCATCTCGCCTCTCAGGGCGCGCAAGCGGTCATTACCGGAGACTGCATTCACAGTCCGGTGCAGTGTGCGGAACCGGGGTGGATCATGCGCGCGGACCAGGACGCCGCCCTTGCCAGCGCCACGCGGCGGCGTTTCCTCGAGCGCTACTGCGACAGTGGCGTGACGGTGTGCGCGACGCATTTCCCGGAGCCGTCCGTGGGCCGCATTATCCAGCGCGAAGACGCATTCTGGTTCGACTATGAAGCGGCTGATGGTTAGTAGAGAAAAACAATGATCCTGGTTCGTATTATTGCCATCGCCGTGGTGACTCACATGGCGTTCGTGGCCGCGCGCATGACTGCTTCGCTCTACGCGCTGGCGAACAACGCGTCGACTTTCACCGTCGGCGTAATCATGGCGCTGTTCTCTCTGGTGCCGATGCTGATCGCGGTACGCGCCGGCCGTTGGCTCGACGCGGTAGGGCCGTGGCGCCCGACCCTGATCGGAACACTGCTTATACTCGGGGGCGTGCTGCTGCCATCGGTTTTCTCCTATGCTGCCGCGGACTTGGCACCCTTGTTGGTCGCGGCTGTGCTGATCGGCACTGGTTCCACGTTGACGATGCTCTCGATTCAGCAAGTCGTCGGCGACCGCGCCGACCCGAATCACCGGGCGGCGGCATTCTCGTGGCTCGCGCTGGGCGCCTCCATTTCCGGCTTCACTGGGCCGGTCTTGAGCGGGTTGCTGATCGACTCGTTTGGTCACCGCGCCACCTTCGGCGTGCTGGTGGGTGTGGTGCTGCTCGCCCTGGCGCTGGTTTGGTTCAATCCTGGGCTGCTGCCCGCGCGCGAGGGCAAGGTGAGCGGCGCGGAGCCGCTGCACCCGCTCGAGCTGCTCAAGCACACGGAGTTGCGGCACGTCCTGATCGCCACGGCGTTGATCTCCATGTCCTGGGACTTGCAGACCTTCATGATCCCGGTGCACGGCACGCGCGTGGGTTTGTCGGCGTCCGAGATCGGTTTCGTGCTCGGCTGCTTCGCGCTGGCGACCTTCACGATCCGACTCGCCATGCCCTGGCTGTCGCGGCGGGTCACCGAATGGCAGGTGCTGATCTACACGCTGTGCTGCGCCACGATTGCGTTCGGGCTGTTCCCGCTGTTCTCGTCCCGCGTGCCGATGATGGCGGTCGCCTTTCTGCTCGGCTTGGGGCTGGGTGCAGCGCAGCCGAACGTCATGTCGCTGGTGCACTCGCGCTCGCCGCAGGGCCGCGTGGGCGAGGCACTGGGTTTGCGTTCCATGATCATCCATAGCAGCCAGGTGGTGCTGCCGCTCGTATTCGGCGCCTTTGGCTCGGTGCTGGGAGCCGCGGCGATGTTCTGGACGATGGCTGCACTGGTGTGTTCAGGGGGTATAGCGGCGGTGCGATGGGGAAAGCACAGGCGCGATCCGGCGCACCACCGCCAGACCGCATGAGAGATGCACTGGTTTTGGGTCGAGTGACGATGAGCGTTCTGGCAAGCGTTGCGAAGAAGCTTTTGGCGCCATGGAGCGCTGTGGGGCGGGTGCCGCCGCGCACGGACCGTGTCGACCGGATCGTTGAAATGCCCGCGTGGGCCGCGTCGCGGCTTTCGTCCGGCGGGCGGCTCGCGGGTCGAGCTCGGTCATCTGACGAAATCACTCAGGAATTGACTGCCGGTAGGGCCGAGATCGGCCATGAACTGCCGTTCAAACTCGGCTTAGAAATTCCCAGAAAGCGGACCCTCAAGCGTTCGCTTCGCGAAAATCGCTGTGCGAATCTTTGGCGACTTTCATCGATTCGGATTGCGACCCGCCTCTAGGTGGAATACGCTCCAGATGACCGAGTGGATCTGAACAACGCGACGAAATGGCGAAGGAGAAGGCGAGATGACGAAGTTCTGCGCAGTGCTCTTTGGGGCCGCACTGTGGCTGACCGCTCCCGTCGCACAGAGTCAGACGGACACCTGGCAGACGCTCATCGAACGCGCAAAATCGCTCGAATTGAACACGCCTTATGTACCCCCTCCAGGCGATCCGACGGAGCACTACGCATCGGGATACGCGAAAATCATGTGCTCGTCGGTGTTCATCACCGGCCTGGATCCTTCCTTCGTCGCTGAAAACGTCGGCTATTTCACGGCGCCATACGCGGAGCGCGCGAAGCTGGGGACGCCGAAGATCGATCGCGAGAAGCGCACGGTACAGGTCACCACACCAAACGGCACGGTGCGCACAGCAAAGCAGGTTGGCAGTCAGGGATGCGTGACGCTGCCGATCGGAAAATCCGATGTGTTCTTCAAGCCGTCGATTGTGAAAAGCGCGCTGCCGGACCCGAAGACGCAGCCGTGGCCGATGGGCGACGTGCTCCCCGCCGGAGACTTCCCGGCGCAAATCGACCAAGCCAAGATTGAGCAGGCGGTGGATGCGGCCTTCGATCCCGCGGGCATGACCGCGGCGTTCGTCGTCACGTACAAAGGACGGATTATCGCCGAGCGCTACGGCGAGAACGTCACATACACGACCCCGCTCGAGAGTTGGTCAATGGGGAAGAGCATAACCGCAACGCTCATGGGCCTCCTCATCAAACAGGGTGCGTACGACCTATGGCAGCCGGCGCCGATTCCCGAATGGCAGACTCCGGGCGATCCACGCACGAAGATCCGAATCGCCGACATCCTTCACATGTCAAGCGGCCTGAGGATCCGCGCGCCACAGGATCCGGACTACGACGAGAAGGGTCCGTATGCTGATCACCTCTATCTCTACACAGGCAGCGTTAACTCCTTCAAGTACGCCGCAACGCGTCCGCTGCAGTGGCCGCCGAACGCTGTCGGACGCTATCACAATACCGATCCGGTGCTCATCAACTACCTGATCCGCCTCGCCGTCGAAAAGCCTAATGAGGACTACCACTCGTTCCCGCAGCGCGCGCTCTTCGACAAGATCGGCATCCGTACGATGGTGCTAGACACTGATCCGTACGGGAATTTCCTGTTGCAAGGCTACGAGCAAGGCTCTGGTCGCGATTGGGCGCGACTCGCGAATCTCTACCTGCAGGATGGGGTTTGGAACGAGGAGCGCATTCTACCGGAGGGTTACGTGAAGTTCGTAAGCACCCTCGCGCCCGCATGGGAGGCGGACAAGCGCCCAATCTATGGCGGGTTCTTCTGGCTGAATGGGGACGGCACATTCCCTGCGCCCAAAGAGGCGTTCTACATGGCTGGCGCCGGCGGACAGTTTGTCCTGATTATCCCGTCGCACCAACTCGCCATCGTTCGCCTTGGACACTATAGAGGTGCCACTGCTGGCAGTCTGGCGCTCCGGAAGGCAGTTGCGATGATTATGGACGCCGTACCCGCAGCGGACAGATAGATCCTCGGCTTGAATTACTGCTGCGTGCCAACAGGGTGCTCGGCCAGTGACCGCCTCTCTGATTGCTGTGACCGCAAAGGGCCGCTTTGCGGCTACTCAGATCGACTGGCGCGTCCCGGCCATGACCGGACCGTCGAGGATTTCCTCCATTGCAGCCACCCGATCCGCATTATCATTACCTATGCGGACAGACATCCTCGGAGCGTCGGCATGTTCTGCGAAATTCGATAGTCCCGAACGCTTGGTCTGTTGAATACTGTTGGGCGTCAAGAAGGAGGCGGACGTGGAGCTGAATCATCTGGGCGTACGGCGCATCGAGGAGGTGATCAAATGATTTCCCGGCGTCTTTTCCTTGCAGGCGCCGGAACCCTGATCATCTCTCGTCGGGTGGCAGCGCAATCCACGAAGCTACGGCGGATCGGCTACCTCGCACCAGGCCTGCTGGAGGACGCGCAATACCTACAAGCCTTCCTTGAGGGCCTCCGCACACTTGGCTACATTACGGTAGATGGGGTCAGACTCGATTTATCTGCTAGACTCTCGATCGTCTGCGTATCCAAAGGCGCTTATCCTCTCCCATGGCCCGACTGCCCCGCTTCTTTGCCAAAGGCCAGCCGCTTCACATCATCCAGCGTGGGAACAACCGTGACCCGGTCTTCGCGGCCGAACCGGATTACCTGTTCTATCTCGACTGCCT
>Ga0315290_10001392_pt1 | contig 16591 bp, 14 predicted proteins | sample YL17G12_0_MG_FD_203627 | JGI IMG/M metagenome (GOLD analysis project Ga0315290, IMG submission 203627) | Sediment microbial communities from Yellowstone Lake, YNP, Wyoming, USA - YL17G12_0 | ecosystem: Environmental > Aquatic > Freshwater > Lake > Sediment | place: USA: Wyoming | collected... | reverse complement strand
CGTTCGTCTGCCGTGAGCCGAACAATGTATTTCTTATTCATACCGATTCCTTTCAGAAAATAATCTTCTGAAAGATTTATCGGCAATTCGCCATCAACTGCTAAAATCAAATGTTATGAGGTACTAGCACGGAGGCTAACTTATGTTAGATCGCCCTTGTTACTCCTCATTATGGCCCAGATCGCCACCATTGTCAAGAAAAATCCCTCTGTTCAGCACGGGCTAAATATCTGCGCTGGACAGAACAATATGCCCCTGTGGTGAAATTGGCAAACACGCGGCATTTGGGTTGTCGTGGCCCGCGTGGTCATCTCGGTTCGACTCCGAGCAGGGGCATCGTCTATTTTGGTTGTTGGTCAAGCGGAGCGACCAACAATCAGAACTAATCCAAAGGTCTCCGATTTCTTAAAGGAGTTCTATCATGAAAAATAGAACAAAAAAAGGACACTGGATTTTCACGGCTTATATTACTTTACGTAATGGCCGGCGAATCTGGGCCTTCCAATACGGGAAACGAGCCTTCCGTATTTGGATTGCCGAATAACTAGGCTCAAAGGCCCCGGTCGAGATTATGCCCTTGACCGGGGCCTTATCCTACTTATCGGTCGTTCTTTACTTTTCAAATAGTTTTTATGCGATTTTAGATGTTGGTTCTTGATACACTAGCCTTTTGCTGTCCGCTTCTCTGATCGCGCAAACAAGACGCTCTCCATTAGTTATTTTACGGGTATTCCACCGAAAAGCAAACTCATTTACGTATCGATGTAAATGTTTTTTGCTTACGGCATGGAAGGTATCGCAATGCGTATATCGCTCTTCGCTATAGGTTACGAAGCGTCACAGACTTACCTCGCTGCCGGCAAGCTTGTCGAATACTGAAGAAATATCACAGCGGCTGGACAGGTCCAGTACCGGCGCATTTACAACCATCGCGGTAAAACGCTCACCCAGAGACTCGATAGCATATTGAACGGCGTCAGGCAGTTCCAGTTCTCCACGTGGTGACGGTGAAATGGCCCGACAAGCGTCAAATATCACCGGGCCGAAACGCCAGCAGTTCATACTCAGACAGATCGGTTCAGGCAGTTGACCGAGAACCTGTTCGTCTGGCTTTTCGATAATCCTGGTCATAAAACCCTGCTCGTCGGTCTGGACGACGGCAAATTTGGAAATACGCTCTGCAGGTATGTTACCGCCGGCGAGCATACTTTCACGAACAAATGCGGCCAGCCCGCTCCCCGGCAACCGACGCAGCCCGCTAAGAGCTTCCAGCGGATAGTAGTTATCAGAGTTAATCACCAGGAAGGGATCGCTGCCGGCAAAGGCCTCAGCGGCCCCAACGGCATCGGCAGTGCCGAGCGGCTCGGGCTGAACGGCGAAGTCTATGCTGAGACGTTTACATTTAATGGATTGTGTATAATAGGTTCGCACCAGATCGTGCTCAGGTCCAATTACCAGGCATATACGTTTGTAGCCCGCCTCCGCAAGATTGTGCAGTAGATAATCGAGAAAGGGCCGATCGATAGGAATCATCGCCTTGAGACCGGTTTCGGCAATAGAAGCCTGCTCACGCGACACCTCGGCCGAACTGTCGCTTTTACGCATCCTGGTCCCAAGCCCACGAGCTAAGATTACTGCTTTGTCCATACGAGATATAAATAACAAGAAAAGGGGAGAACCCAATCGTTATGAGTATGTTATGTATCTTTTCTGGGGCGGCCGATGGGCAGGGGATGAAGGCGACGATGGAATTTCTTTTCCAGTGGCTCAATAAACTCCCTGCCGCCAAGCGGTCGGCCGGTTTGAGTGTAGGTACGCAACTTTTCCCTCACATCCTCACTGAGTTTTCCGGCGAGCAAATCGGCCCAATTTTTGATAGTACTTTTTGGCGGCCAAACGTCCATCGCCAATATATCGAACTGGTCTTTACCGCTGATATGAGCCGAGGCGCTGGACCAGAGATATTTTTCCGGCTTGCGTACCAGGCCTTCGTAAACCGGCTGACATTCGACACTCCGGACAGCAATCTTCAGATATTTCCCATCCAGTGCGCATGACTGAAAGCGACCGCGCCAAACCTGACTGTCACGATTACGTCGATTGTTGATATAACTCGTGTAACTGAAACTGGTTCTGCCTACAGCATTGGCCAGGGCGTTCTTTCGACGCGGAATAGCCACAAGATTAACGTGATCACGCATCAGACAGTAAGCAAGGATGTCAAGTTTACATTTGCGGGCCTGATCGGCGAGAATTTCAATGTAAGCACGGCGGTCCTTGTCAGAATAAAACAGCACCCGCTTTCCAGGAGCCCTCAGGTATATGTGATGGGGCACATCTACTACTGTCACTCTTGCTTTCCTTGGCATGGCGGTATTGTAAACCAACCATAAAGTGCCTGACAACAAAAATTTTCACGAAATCGCATTTTTTTATCTGCTCTTTAGCGTATTACGCGGAAAATACTTTTGCCGGGCTGGTTTTTCAGCCTTCGGCCGTGTTCGAGAGGCCAATCGGCCCGGCCGGGGCACAACTTTGCTGTCAGATTCTCGGACCTTCCGTGCGGCCACGGCCACCAAACAAACTTTTTTCGACCCTAAGTGTTGTAATGGCAAAAAGTTATGACAACAAAAAAAATTGTCGTTGAATGTACGTACAGACCCGATAGTTTATGTTCGATTGGTTAACGTTGCTGCATTGTGTTAATATTTGTCGATTTTGTGAGAAATTACGATGCAAATCCTTATCGCACAAGACAATCTTATCGATCGCAAATACCTTATGGCGCTGCTGGCACCTTTCGGAGACTGCGACATCGCTGTGGATGGCCGGGAAGCGGTGGACGCTTTCAGGGCAATGATGGAGACTGGTCAGTCGTACAATCTGGTATGTCTGGATGTAGCGATACCGCGAATAGGCGGTATGGAGGTTTTGGCGGAAATCCGCAAAATCGAACTGGAACAAAACATTATAGACATTGACCGAGTAAAAGTGCTCATAACCGGCACGGCCGAGGATCGAAAAAGCATAAGGAGATCCTTTAACGCCACCTGTGAAAGTTACCTGACCAAGCCCATCAAAAAGCACAAGTTTTATTCGAAACTGGAAAAGCTCAATCTGTTATCCGCCGATACCGTCAGTCAACGCGACTAGCCCACATCCCGCTCTTGGCGGACACATGGTTGAGAACCAGATCGAAGCAAAGATCAAAATCTTCACCCAAACGTGCGATATGACCCCAATCACCGTGAGCTGGATCGACCTGGCGATCTTATCTGGCGTTTTTTCAGGGAGTATAGCCTTCTCGTACCGAAACTAACCAATGTGCTCAATAGTCGCGGCAATTTGGATGCTGATGAGGGTCAGATAGTCGAGGTCCTGATGATTGTATGGGGCCTGGTCGATGCCGTTATCGATGTAAATGACACCGTAAGCCCCGGCAGGGGCACTAATGGGCGAGGCCATAGCCGAACGGAGATACTGCAAATCGGCAATGTTGGAATCGCTCGGGTTGGTGATATCGGAAAGGTTGGGCAGCAGGATAAAAGTTTCGTCTTTGATAGCTTGATGGACAAGCGATTTGCCAAACAGTTGTTCCAGGGTAACATTACCGCCGCTGCGGCAGCGGCCTCCGTAACAGGTCAGCGGTCCTGTGGTAGTCTCACGAAGACCGGTCCACACATGATAAGCCTGGAACTGATCCAGCAGAATGTTCGTCAACTCGACCAGCAGTTCGTCCTGATCATCCTTGTGAGCAAGAGCAACATTAAGCCGATAAAAATCGCTTACACGCCGAGAACTCAGACGCAAACTCTGATTGCTCCGCCGGCTCATCTGATAAACCGAAGGAATATCAACCTCAGAGGCCATCACCGTATCGCCCAGATCCAGCGGTGCATCTTTAGAGGAACTTACCGTATCAGGCTCGAAGTGCACATCGATAACAAAGTCAGAAATGCAGATAGAATCTCCCTCATGCAGTGGCACTTTAGAAATGGGCCTGCCATTGACGGTGGTCCGGTTAGCGGATTCTAGGTCCTGGACCATCCACACCCCGTCGGAATTGGTATAAATCACGGCATGTTGACGGGATATGGACCGATCGGGAATAAAAACCTGACATTGAGGCCGACGACCGATATATATCGGACCATCCTCAAAACGCAAATCGTTAACCAGTGAATGACCTCGTTTGACCAACAGCCTCATAGCCGACATTCTCCTGATTGGGCAGGAAAAACCAAACCCAAGGCCGAAATGAATTTTCAACGCTAATATAAGTGTAACCGATATCGCTGATTGTGTCAATAGACCAATGCCAAAATCCAATCCCGGAATGCATCTACGTATAAATTCCACCCACACCCCTTTACAACTCCTTGACGGCATCTAATCGTACCGTTACAATGTCCCCCAGATCGGCTGCTGCTCAATGGAACCCGAATTATGGCAAAAAACAAATCTCGCGACGTCAAAAAACATCGCCCTGGACCTCCGAAATCCTCTCATTCTGCGACCAGCCTCTCTTCCGATCAAAAACTTTCGTCCCTGCCGAAAACCGATCTTCACCAAGGTCAAAACGAAAAATATTTCCAGATAATTGTGATCGTAATTCTTCTTGCATTCGGCACTTACCATTCAATCCTCTATTGGCGCCATCTGGTGGTACCCAATTCTGATTTCCCCGCCTTTGTCAGTGTGGGCCACAGCCTCTTGTCCTTCGAACTGCCCGGCAGCTTCAAACGAGCCCCTGTCCTGGGCTTATTGCAGGCCGGTTTGAGTCATCTGGTCGGCGGCCAACATCCCGATCTTACCGCCGGATGCCTGCTCAATGCCATCCTCCATCCACTGAATCTGCTTTTGTTATACCTCCTCGGACGAAAACTCCTCGGCCAGGCCGCACTATGGCTCGCGATCATTGTGGCAATCAACCCATGGAACCTTTCTTTACTTGCCGATCCCATTGCGGAGACAACTCTGCTGTTTTTCTGCCTGCTGACTTTCTATTTTATGTTTCGACGGTCAAACTGGGTTTATCTGTTCGCCGCGATAACAACCATGGTCCGCTACGAAGGAGCCGCCTTAATCCTCATCGCGTTCGTACTCGATATGATCTACCGAAAAACCAGAAAAGAAAAAATACAGGCCCTGGCGTGGTCCGCCTTGGCAACACTGCCACTGGCGATGTGGATGCTGCTTACCTTCCTGAATTGGGACAAACAGGGCGGCACACACTACTTAAAGGAAGCCGGCTGGGCAACAGAAGGAAAATTCCTTTTTACCGATTTTATAAAACTCGGTTGGCAGGTAACTTTTGAGCCATTGCTCACCACCATCTCCGATGAATCGGGAAATTTCGTCACAGCTCTGGCCTTACCGGGCAAAATCATTGCTGTCGCCAGCATGACTTACGCCGCTGTCTGGGGACTGCTCAAACGGCAATGGGAAATAACAGCACTGTTAACGTTTCTTTTGATCTACATCTGTGTACATGCCTGGCACGGTGTTGTTTATTCCAGGTTTTGCGCCACGGTCGCGTGGATACCACTGTTGTTTTGTATTTACGCATGGCGGAACATCTGCGAATCCATCCCCGGCAAAAGCAAATCCATTGAAATAACTTTTATCATACTGCAATGTATTGTCATCGTCATTGCCGTTGTATGCCTCTGGCGGCTGTTCCCTGGCCTCTCCCGCCATGCGCCGGCAAGTCACAGGTCCACTTCTTTGCCTTACGTGGCCTTGGCGGTAATAGTCTTGCTCCTCGCCGTCCGGGCCTGCTTGTTCAAAACCAAAGGGCTGATACGTAACCTGTCCATATCGGCAGTCATTGCCATTATAATAGTCACCAACCAGTTCTCCGTACTGGCAGTAGTGAGTAACGGTCAACGGCAGGTGGAGTTCAAAAAACTCGCCGATTGGTACATCGCCAATGCTCAGCCCGGCGAAAAAATGCTTACCACTCTGCCGCATGTCGTACGTCTGTTCGCCCCGAAATACTCCAACTGTTTCAACTACATCAACTCTATCAGAGCCGACAGCCCTGAAGAATTTGCCGAAAAATGTTACCACGAAAATGTTACCTACGTTACATGGGACTCCGTCGGCGGCTCCCAGACAAAGGGCAGCTATTACGAACGCTGGGGCTACAAAAACATCACAATGCTGGCTAAACCGCGAGACGTTGGACCTTACCAGTTCGTCGAGCAGATCACCGCGGTCGATCCGGAAGATCCTCTTTACCAACGCAACCGGGGCATATTTATCAATATCTTTCGACTGAGACCGCGCCAGATCGCCCCCGGCAAATAATTCCCCGCCAACCCGATCGAACAACCGTTTTATCTTGACTTCCAGATTCGTCTGCTGTAGCATTACCCGCATGGCCAAGCGAATCCGATACGAAAAAAAACCACAAGACAAACCGCACCAAAAACCTCCAGACGCCTTCGGTCCGGACAATCGCCTTGCAAAAATACTTGTCCCTCTTGGCCTGGTCGTTCTGTTGGCGATAGTTTATCTTACCACTATCCTGCCCGGCGTAAGCAGCGGCGATTCCGCCGAACTGCAATACAAAAGCCCCTTGCTCGGCTTCTGTCATCCGCCCGGTTATCAGATCGAAGTTATGTTCGGCAAACTGTTCAGCCTGCTGCCGTTGGGACCGTCGGTAGCCTGGCGCATAAATTTCATGATGACCGTTTTCGGCATTATTGGAGTCCTTGCTCTTTACGGCGCCCTGCGGCGGATAAGCGGACAGTTCTTACCGGCCATAGTCGCGGCCCTGACCCTGGCCTTCAGCAGTATTTACTGGTCCCACTGCCTGGTGGCCGAAGCCTATGTCTTTTACGCCACGTTTTTGCTGCTTGGCATTTACGCGGTGGCCAGGTTTGTCGCAAGCAACAAAGCCCGATGGCTGTATCTGGCTGCCTTGTTCCTGGGCGCCTGCGTTGCCGATCGGGCCTCGGAATTGTTCGTAATGCCGAGCTTTCTGCTGCTATGGTGGGCTGTGCGAAAGAAGGTAAACTTGCTCTGGCTGCGTTTGCCACTGTCATTATTGATCTTTGTCATGCCGTTTTTCATCTCGCTGAACTATCATCTCATCCGCCGTAACACCACCAGCCTGCATTGTCGCGATAATTCCTTACGGGACAACATCCTCAGTGGAAAACAAACCGCACCGCCGCCACGGCAGGAAAAACACCTCTCCCTGGCACAAAGATATGACCGTGGCATAATCCGAGGGACAATAAGCTATTGCCTCGGACTCAATTATACCAAACGGGCACAGTTTGATTCTAAAAACGTCGGCCCTGACATTGGAAAGTATGCCTGGCTACTCAGCGGCAGGGGAGCATTCGGCGACGGCAACAGATTCCCTCCCGAAGACGTCCGTGGAAACCTCGACCAGGGCGTGGGTTCGAGTATAGGAATTTTAGGCGTCCTGCTGGCGCCGCTGGGAATCATATTCTGGCGGCGTAACTATGGTTGGCCTTTGTTGGGACTGGGTCTTTTTGTCGGCAATTTTATCTTCTATTTGTGGCACCATACCTGGGACAATCTGACCTTTATCATCCCCGGCCTGATAGGCTGGTGCCTGCTGATCGGACTGGCCTCAGCCGTCTCGCCGCAAAACAACAGGATTTCCCGACATCGCCTGATCTACCAGTTAGTTTGTTTTGTCGTACCGGTTTTTCTGCTGTTTTCAAACTACCGCTTATTGGATCAGTCAACCGCTCAGACCGCCCAGCTTCTGAAATATAATAACCGCATTGCCGCCGCCCCTTTCCCCCCCGACAGTGTCATTCTCACCTCATGTTGGCCCGCCATGACCTACCGCTATCTGCTATATATCGAAGCTGGGCGTAAAGACACCTACGTCATTTATGCCGATCAGGACAAATGGTCTAAACTAATCGAATACTTTCAAAAGCACAGCCGGCCGGTTTTTCTCAGAAGCGACGCCGTAAATCCACAAACAAAAAATCGCCTCTTGAAGAACACCCCTGGCCCCCTGGCCCAACTGGGATTTGTTATGCTGGAACCGCCGCCTGCGAAAAACCAAAAACCCTGACCGCTGACCATATCACTCCGCCAACCGTTACCCATCCTATTGGCCCAAAACATTTACCGCTTATTTTTATCTTTTTGGATTTTGCTCTCCCACTGGGCGATTTCTTTGAGCCGTTCCATAATGTTCAAATGCTGCGTACATTTTTCCTCGCAACGCCAGCATTCAGTGCAATCGCCCGCTTCACCCTGCCTGTCAGCCAGCAACCCCCAAACATACTGCTCGTCAACAAGCTTAATCATCTCCTCTGTGCTCTTACCCAACAGCAGTTTCTTGTTATAGAACTGCAGATAAGAGGCAATCGGAATATTTTGAGGACAGCCGCTCTCGGCGGTTCCATCCGGGCAATCGGGCGAACTAAGGCAATAGCCGCAACCGGTACACAACTTATCCATACCCAGGGCAACACGTTTTCGTATCTGCTCAAATTCTTCCCGGCTAAAAAGTCGGCTCTCATCCGCTACTTTGCAGGCCATATCTATATGATCTTTGGTGGTAAAACCGTTGAGCATCGCCGTTATTTCCGGACAGCTCAGGCAAAATCGCAAAGCCGCCTCTACCGGCGTCTCATTTCCACTGCCCAGATACGTCAGACTGTCCGCACATTGCGGTATCGTCCCTCCCGCCAGCGGATTCATCACCGAGACCCCCAATCCCATCTCGTACGCCTTCCGCACCGCCTCCCAGCGATACGGAAAATTAAGTATATCCACCCCCATCAGTACCCCTTCGAACTCATTCTTACTGAGTATCCAACTGACCTTATCGCCCGGCAGATGGGTCGAAATCATAATATGATCGATCAAACCCTCCTCTTTGCACTTCAACAGACCTTCGTACAGCCCTCCTTTTTTCATAGCCGACTCATAATGGGCCATCTTGCGAACACACCAGACAAAATAGAAATCTATTTTTCCCAGATTCAGCCGCCTCAGCGATTTCTCCACCGCTGCACGGGCCTGATCGACCGTATCAATCGAGGTCGGCATCCCCTTGGTCGCAACGCATATCTTATCCCGAACCTTCCGCATCTGTTTGAGTGCCAATCCAAAAATACTCTCGCTTTGCCCATTGCAATAATTCGGCGCGGTATCGAAATAGTTGATCCCCTTCTCCCAGGCGTACAGAAGCAGTTGAGCGTTTTTTTCTTTCGACTGCTTCATGTCGAACCGCATCCCCCCGAACCCCACTGCCGAAACCTCCTTACCCGTCCTGCCGTAACGCCTGTAAATCACCCGTCTTATACCCCTTTCTCAACAACAAAACGCCAACTCTCAACCAACCGCACCATCATTATCCCGTCCATCTTTCCTGCCTGGCACTCTTCGGTGTTTTCATCTCACTACATCTTTTTGGGCTTCCCCACTTTTTTCCACAAACGCAAATCTTTGACAAACTCACGCCAGCCAATAAAAGAATATACGGAAAAAATCACAAACAATAACCCAAATATATATTTCATATACTTTCCATAATCAGGTTCGATGTGTCCCGCAACTACCCTTTCCATCTCCGAACATTCATACAAAAACAATTTTACCGCCATAAACAGACAGAATCCCGCCGGAATAAGCAGTCCCACGGCAACCAGGCCATGCCCCCACAGCTTCGGTCGAATCGGATTCCCCTTAGTTACTTGCAAAAAGAACCAACCAACCATCCCGGCAAAAACAGCTATGCCCACTGGTATCAGAAGTAAATGGGGCGCAGCCTTGTAGTATTCGATCGATTCCACAAACTTGTCTATGTCTAAGGACAACGCAATCAAAATCCAGGCACAACCCACACATATATGACAAAACTTTCTATGCTTCTTCCAACGCATTCACTTGTTTTTCCAGATATATAATATACGTTAACTTTCGCAGTTTCTTTAACCCAATTTTCATTCAACAGGGCCTGTTACGCAAAAATGGTTTTGATATACTCTCGATAAATGTTTCGTTAACCTATAAAATTATTGTTCCTGGTCCCAGCAGGCCCTGTCCTGACTTTGCGTATAGGCAACACACAATAAAAAGTGCTAAGTCGCACATATAAAGTGCTTTTTCGTTTATCTCTGCCCAGAACAGCCACCGAGCTGCAAAAATTATCCTAAACTCTATCTATAACATATATATATGTCGATCAGATTTGTACTCAAAATTAAGCTAATTTTTTCGATAACGTCCGAAAACTCAACTTTTATTCAGTATGTACACAAATTTTCACAATTATTGGCCAACCACTGGACAAACGACCGATAATAACCGATAATGGAGGGTGTTTGTGAAAAAGTGAGTCTCTGGCCTCAATTTCGCGGAGGCTCTTAACTGTTTGTTTATAGTAAGGGAAAAACCATGGCTCAGACTGTCCGCAGCAGGCTTGAAGCTGCCGCAAAAGAGCTTCGCCGATATGACCAGGCCCACCTAATGCAGTTTGTGGAGCAACTCAGCCGGGAAGAAAAGTTACAATTATTACGGGATATCGAAGCCCTTGACCTAAAGCTTATTGGCGAGTTGGTTGATAAATACGTTCTGCGGGAACCGAAAGTCGAGCTGCCAAAACAGGTACTGCCGGCTCCGGTGTACCCGGCACATCCCCAGTCGGGGCAACGGGAAAAGTACCAGCTTGCCCGGCAGCGGGGCGAACGGCTGATCGCCGAACATAAAGTCGCCGCTTTTGCGGTCTCCGGCGGAATGGGCACCCGGCTGAGGTTTGACGGCCCTAAAGGAAATGTCCCAGCCACTCCCCTGCGAAACAAAACGCTCTTTCAGATTTTTGCCGAGAGCATCCTCGCCACCCAGCATCACTACAATTGCATTGTTCCATGGTATATCATGACCAGTCCTGCCAATCATGATGACACTGTCCGCAGCTTCAGAGAAAACAATTATTTCGGTCTTGATCCGGACAACGTTATGCACTTCCCGCAGGGCGTGATGCCATGTTTTGACAAAAACGGAAAGATGCTGCTGGCTGCGCCGGGGCGTTTGGCCACATCGCCCGACGGCCACGGCGGTTCGCTCAGAGCACTTTATAACAGTGGGGCACTGGCGGATATGGCCCGGCGGGGTGTTGAATACATCAGCTATTTCCAGATAGACAATCCACTGGTCTATACCGTCGATCCGCTCTTTATCGGACTGCACGCCATGGACTCGGCGGAAATGTCCAGCAAAGCGGTACTAAAATGCGAGCCTTTGGAAAGAGTAGGCAACTTCGTTGTCATCAACGATCGGGTAACGGTTATCGAGTACAGTGATCTGCCGGATGAGTTGGCTTACCAACGCCGCGACGACGACAGATTGATGTTCGAATGGGGCAGTATTGCCATTCATATTATCAATCGGAGTTTCGTCGAGCGGATTAATACTCGCGGGTTTTCGCTGCCGTGGCATCACGCCGACAAACGCGTTCCATATATCAACGAAAACGGCAATCTCATCGATCCCAGCCAGCCAAACGCCGTAAAACTTGAAACATTCGTTTTTGACGCGCTGCCTTTGGCTGAAAAATCAATCATTCTCGAAATCGTTCGCAGCGAACAGTTCGCCCCTATCAAGAACGCCTCCGGTGTTGACAGTCTGCCGTCTTCTCAGGCGCTGCAAATCGACAGGGCCGCACGCTGGATGACCCTGGCAGGTATCAATGTGCCACGAAAACCCGACGGCTCTCCTGACGTACTCATCGAAATCTCGCCGCTATTTGCACTTGACGCCGACGAATTGGCACGAAAATACGCCCAACTGCGACCCCTCAAAAAAGGCGATATGGTCTATCTGGGATAACGCAAAACGTGAATTGCATACCCGCCCGCAGGTAAGCGAAACGTAATGCACCATGCCATGCCCAAGTGCGGTCCGTCAGACTGCTGATATGTCCTCAACGATATTCATCAAAATCGCGACATCGACTTTTTCCAGGCTATCGACGATCAGGTCCGCCCGGGCCAGATTCTCGGCGGTAGTCGAATTGGTTACTGCGACGCACTTACATCCCGCGGCCTTTGCCGCCTGCACCCCGTTGGGCGCATCCTCTATTACTACGCACCTTTTGGCCGGAACCGACAGCCGTTCAACCGCCCGTTGGAACAATTCCGGATGCGGCTTCTTGTTTTTCACTTCACTGCCGGTGATATAGACTAATTGTTCGTAGGGAACTTTTGCCGATCGCAGGGCCGCTTCGGATTTCTCGCGGGTACTGCTCGTGGCTATGGCTACGCGAAAATCATCACGCGACATCGCCCCGCGAATCAACTCCAAAACGCCCGGAAAGGCAGGCAATGGCCTTTCCTTCAATAATTTCAGAAAATTGTCCTGACGCAACTGGCTCGCCTTGTCCACCTGCGCCTCGCTCAATTCCAAACCATGCACCCGCGCCGCCGCCAACATATACTCCTGGGCGCCACGTCCCAGGCCCGCCTCGAAATCCACGGCCCGTACCCGGACGCCGAACAACTCCGCGAACACCTTGATCGACACCTCCACGTTCACCGCTTCCGTATCGGCGATCACACCATCGACATCAAATATCAAACCATACATACTCATAATGATTGTGTTTCCCTATCTTCTTATCAGGCGGATTAATCAACTTTGATTTTGAATTCGCAAAGAGCTTCCACGACCGACTTGATCGGGAGAGCTTTTTTATATGTTACTATATCTTTCGCTTTAACAACATCAGGTTTTAAGGAACTTTCGGGGATTGCCAGAGCCTGTTGCACAGACCCATTTTCGAGTCTTACTATAGCGTTTTGGATATTATGCAACAGGCTCTTTACCCTTGAATAGAATACGATTTGCTGGAATACAAGCAAGTCAGCATCGCCTTTTTAGAACATGCTGCGTATCATTAATATGCTTCCCAATATTGCCACTGGAATCCCAATTGGAAGGCTTATTGAGGTTACCACTAAGCCAATTCCAATGATCGTTAAGGCCAGTCCAGATATCATCGCCAACAATCGTCCGACAATACTAATTACTATGGCCAACAAACTCCATACTGCTACAAACGGCCATAACAACAATGGGCATTCCATCTTGCGCTTTTGTGACATTATTTCCACCTATCTAAAAATTACCCAGTAATTTCGGTTAATACAGCATATTTCAAGGCCAAGTTTCATTAGTTTTAGTGGTGTTTAATTCTGACATCAAGTTAAAAAACTGACAACAAATTAAAGGGAGCCTCTAAAAACTGCTTTTGAACGAGCGAAATTTTCGTCAGCGAGGCCCAGGTCAAAAATCGCCGCAGGCGTAGTTGCAACTACGTTGAGGACGATTTTTGGCCGATAACGATGCTGACGGAAATTGCAGCCGTTCGTAGTAAAAATGAATTTTTTGAGGTTCCCTTTAATCTTAAAATAGCTGTAAACAATTAAACGCGTTTGTCCATCTTCCGCCCTGTTCCCACTCTGTCATTCCCGCGAAGGCCCGACACAAAGCGAACCCCAGCGCCGCGATAGTGAATCCATCTTCCACCCTGTCCCCCCTCTGTCATTCCTGCGCAGGCAGGAATCCAGTATTTTGACGTAAAAACATACGAACCTGTCATTAACGCGATAGCGAATCCATCTTCCACCGCCCCGGCAATGCCCGCCATTTATTCTGTCCGTGTTCGTCCTCTTAGCCCACGCGGACTTTTGCATGTCATTGCGAGCGCAGCACGGCAATCTCTCTCTGGACCGCCGCCATCTCGCCGGCAATATCCAATACAAACAGCCGTTGCATTCTATTTGGCCGATTGTTCTTTCATTTGTGCCAGCCAGTCATACAAACTGTTGATAAATTCTTTCCATTCTTCCTCGCTGACTTCTTTTCGCAACTGCTCATCTTCCAGCCAAACTTTCTCAAGCCAGTCTAGCGATTCCTCAACCAGTTTGATTTCTTCCCAAACCGTCATCACGTGCGGAGGTCTGGTTGTGTACCATTTATCGAGCTTAGCCTGTTTGATCTGTTCGTCTGTCATGGGCGCCGCGGCCATAGCTTTATCCATACCGCCGTCCATCCCCATCATCATCAAGGTATCGGACGAGAACCAGCACGCCTCCCATAGCCATTTCTCATCGTTTTGGTAGCAGACAAGCGCGTTCAGGTCATCGATGTCTATTTGCCCATCTTCAATCAGATCATATTTTTGGTAGGTATCAATCCAGTTCGGGTCGTCATCCTCTTTGAGCCAGGCGTCAGCCATTCCCGAGAAATCATGCATGTTGATAATTCCGTCGGCATTGAAGTCCCATTCATCGAAAACATCCCCGCACGCCACCTCATCAGCCCCCATATCAACAGTTGCGCTGCCGGTCCAATTGATGATGCGATCATCACCGTCAATATCCTTCTCACCGACTCCGTTGGGGTCAACACTCGTATTATCGCCCATGTCGATACAGGGGGAGTTTGGGTCAAGGTGGAAATTGTAGAGGGTCGGGTCGCTGTATGCAAAAAGCGGGTTGCAGTGGATATTGTTGTTGAGATCGGGCGGATTATTGCAGTTGCCCTCAAGGTTGTTCGGGTCGGTGATACAACAATAAACCGCATCGCAATTTTGTAATTGGTAATATTCATTTTCGCTGTTGTTGTACCAGAGGATGCAGTTAACGACCTGTGGGGCGTCATCACCGCACTTTGAGACCCCATAGCTATCGTTATAGACAATGGTATTATTGCGAATCACGGTCTCGCTACCGGCCCAAACGCCAATGCCGTAGTTATGATGTATCCAGTTGTTGACAATTATCGGCGTCGAATCGTCGCAATCGATACCCATGCCATTTTCTCTGACTACACTATGTGATAATGTGGGACAGCCGCTACCGGTCGAGTATAAACCGGCATCGGCGTTTTGGGTAATCAAGCAATGGCTAATGACCGGCGATGCGCCGTCGCATTTGATTCCATTGGCGGCGGCATCTGTGATAATAAAACCATCCAATACCGCCAAGCTCGTGATCTCATCGGCTCTAACAACATTGGTACTGTCATCTTGGCCATCAGGATATATATCGCCCGACAGATAGGTTTTATAGAAGCCATAATTGCGGTCGTCACGGATAGTCTCATCGCCTTTGAAACCGCCATAGATACCGACACCGCCAACCATTTCAAACGATTTATCAACATCGCCATCAACTGTCGGATAATACCAGCCGCCCGCCACCCAAATCTCATCGCCACAGCCTTTCTTGGCCCGCGCCAGTGCCGATTGCAGGTAAACGTAAGCATCATCCCAGCAGGTCCCTGTATTGAAACCCGTCGCCCGAGAGTCCACATAGATAATATCGTTGTCGCCGCCCCAGCAGCAGACATCCGTGGTCTCGGTAGTCTGGGTATATGATGTATCGCTTTCTATCTCGACCTTGTTTGTGATTACGCCCAAAGGCTCAGCCGCCGACGTAACCCTAACAACCAGTTCCAAATTTGCGCTTGGATCACCGCCATCTACATCACCAATATACCACGTATAGGTGCGGTTAACATCATTATACTCGCCGTCATTCGGATCGGCCGAGATAAAGTTAACCTCCAGCGGAAGATAATCCTTAACATATACGTTCGTATGGTCACTTTCATCAGGGGCAAACGTAATCGTATATGTAATCTCATCATCCGGCTGGACGCATTCTTCGTCACCAACATCATCCACCTTACTGATACTCATCAGCGACGGCTTGTACCTCGCCACAGTGATAATATCATCGCCATCTCCTCCCAACTCGAACGGCAGAAAAGTTGAATTCGTATCTATTGAGAATGTGTTGTGATAAGATGTGTCCCAATTACACATATCCGCTGGCTCAACGCCGTCAAAAATACCGCTTTCCAGACCCTCGATAGTAAATTCCGTAACTACTTCAGAGCCGCCGACGTAAGCTGAAACTCCCCAATCACTTGGAAGATAAGGAAAACCATCTGTACAACCAAGAGTAATCATTCCTGTACCTTCACTCTGGAGAACAAAGTCGATAGCCTGGGCCAACACTGTGGAAGCGACCGCTTGAGGCCCATGAATAGTATGATAATCCAAATCGTGTCCGCTTAAGATGGTCCTGCCGGTAATACCCGCCGCCAGAGTACTCGCTTTCAGTCCACTGGTATCGCCACCTGCATTCCATCCGACAATCAAAATGTCATGAGTGGCTAAATCATCCAGTGTAACTTCATTGTTGGGTCCTCGGATATCACTATCGGGATCAAGATTAATACCCAATAGTTCCATAGCGGTAATTATGCTTCTTTCACTGGGCGCTTCGCTATCATAAACCAAAAAGTCATAATCATTCGGATCAAAAGGCAGAACGATACCGTCCAAGGATGACATGCCTGCTTCCTGTTCCTTTTGTGAGATATTTCCATAATACTCGTCTGCAACCACGGGTAAAGCAATAAAAGAAAACACAAATAGACTAATAACTAAACTTTTGCAAAATTGAAATATTGGACTCCAGATGGGCGATTTGACGATAAATATTGATAGCAGGAAGCGTTACAGAATCATGGAGGATTCGATCATGCCCGCTATTGTAGAATTTCCCAC
>Ga0315290_10001391_pt1 | contig 16595 bp, 15 predicted proteins | sample YL17G12_0_MG_FD_203627 | JGI IMG/M metagenome (GOLD analysis project Ga0315290, IMG submission 203627) | Sediment microbial communities from Yellowstone Lake, YNP, Wyoming, USA - YL17G12_0 | ecosystem: Environmental > Aquatic > Freshwater > Lake > Sediment | place: USA: Wyoming | collected... | reverse complement strand
CACAGGCCGCCAGTCGTCGCGCTCGGACAGCCATCGAAGGCCTCTGCCGGGGGCGTCCGTCCGTTGGTATGGTTTGCCAACATCTTGGCAAACGCCCGGTCTTGAACCCTGGTCTGGGCCAAACCAGCGCCTACGGGTGCTTCCTCGGACCGGCCATGCGGAGGACGCCGATACGGGCCGTCCCGGGGCAGAAATTGGTCAGGCGGAACGGTCAACTTGACTGCCACGGAATTGCGCCAAAGCTGACTGCGGATTAGGCAGCATGCGTCCTTCGTGGACCCAAAAGCGTGCCAACCGCGCGCGTTGCGACGATCTTGATCGGCACTTTCTGCCATCGCCTGCTTGCGCGCAATCAATTGATTTACAGAGGGTTTTCCGCTATTACCGGGACTGAGCGGGATCGGCAAGCCAGTGGCCGAGTTTCGTGGCGGAAATGTCACAAGATTTTCTAAAACGTCCACGCCCGCTTGATAGCAATTTACCTTCCAAAAGGAATCTTTATAAGCAGAGATAGAACTCTCTTATCGGGGGAGTTTCTGTCACGGCGTTCGTGGCAAGGCTCTACCGGGTGAGCCGAGAGGCTAATTCGGACCGAGAGTTTGGATTAGGCAATTTATCAGGGAAGGTGGAGATGGACATGTTTGGGGGACTGACAAAAACATCCAGCCGCATCGCCATCGCAGCGGCGCTGGGTATGACGCTTGGGGGTTTCGCCATGGGCGCCAGCCCTGCCAAAGCAGCGGATCTCGGGGGCGATTGTTGCGCAGACCTCGAGGAGCGGGTGGCTGAGCTTGAGGCGACGACCGTCCGCAAGGGCAACAAGAAGGTCTCCGTGACCTTGTCCGGTTGGGTGGTCAAAGTGGGGTCCTGGTGGGACGACGGCCAAGAGTCAAACTTCTACGTTGGTGACAAGGACACCACCCTGTCGAGCCACTTCCAGATTTCGGGTAGCGCGCAGATCGCTCCCGGCTGGTCGGCTGGTTACACGATTGCGGTCGAAACTGCAGGCCAGAGCTGCTCGGTCGGCTTTGCTGAGAATCAGTTCAACGACAACGCCTGCGCGTTCGGCGACATCAACACGCTGCTCTCCTATATGTGGATCAAGAGCGACAAATGGGGCACCCTGAACTGGGGTCAGCTCAGCCAGGCGACGGACAACGTAGCGCTTCTGCCCGATCTGTCCGGCACGATCATCGAATCGAACGCAGTGCTGTTCGAGGGCGCCGGCATGTTCGTGCGGCCGAAAGGCGCCAAAAACGCTCAAGATATGAATTCCGACTTCAAATGGGGCGCGGTGGTGAACTGCCTCAGCGCTGGCGGCGGCGTCGGCGCGGACTGCAACGGCTATCCCGACAACGCGGTTCGTTACGACAGCCCGACTTGGGGCGGTTTCAGCATGTCGACGTCTTATGGCGAAGATGACATGTGGGACATCGCGGTGAAATACGCTGCTGACTGGAACAGCGTCAAATTCTCGGCGGCGGCCGGTTTTACCCAGCTGACCGACGAAGGCTGCCAAGGAAAAGCATCGTCCGCTCCAAACGGAACGTGCGGCAATATCGCTCCCGTAGGCGGTGGTGGCGCCCCGTTCCAGGGGTACCAGCATGATGCCGATGTTTGGCAGGTCGGCGCGTCGCTCCTGCACGTTCCCTCTGGCCTGTTCATCTATGGCATGTGGCAAGGAGAGGAAAACAACGGGACCCAGTGGAACACGGCTAAGTTCAAGAATGGCGAAGCCGAGGGCTTTAGCAACTCAGCCGCCAACGAAAACAACGTCTGGTACTTGAAGGGTGGTATCAAGCGGCCCTTTACGCCCCTCGGCAACACGGTCATCTATGGCGAGTGGGGCCAGTATGAAGATCAGTTCACTGGTCTTTGCGGAACTCCGTTTGGCACGAAAGAGACTAGCAACTTGTGCGTCGTCAACCTTCCGACGAGCATCAACAAAGACGGTACCGCAAACACTACATCGACAACCATAACCAGTTCGGAAGTGAACCGTTGGGGCGTCGGCGTGGTGCAGGAGATCGATTCAGCAGCCATGCATGTCTTCGCGCGCTGGCAGCACCTCGAGCTTAACGTTGATGGCCTCGCTGTCGATAATGCTCTCGTGAAGGACGGCACCAAGGTAAACGGCAGCTTCCAAGATCTGGATATCTTCCAGGTTGGTGGCGTGATCTTTTTCTAGACGAAGACCACCTTCCCCAAATCGAAGCCGCCCATTTCGGGCGGCTTCTTTTTTGCCTCCCAAACCAGATGCCTGAGGCTAGACGGAAGGTATCATTCCGGTTTCAAATGTTCCGCTTTTCACCCAAGGGCGACGGGTTATGGAAGGCTGAACCCGGGGCTATCTGTGGGCGGCCGGCCCAGGTACAAGGGTGCCACGGGCCTCGCGCGTTAAAGAGAGACACCACCATGCAGAAGGAAACCTCCAGGGACGGATCCGCCCGCACCCCGGTTCTCTCGGTCAAGGACGTCTCCTATTACTATGGGTCGAAGCAGGCGCTCGACGATGTGAGCTTCGAGGTGTTCCCGGGCCGGGTCACGGCCTTGCTCGGCCCGAACGGCGCGGGCAAGACGACGCTGTTCTCGCTGATCACGCGGTTGTTCGACGCGCCGACCGGGCGTATCGAGATTGTCGGCCGCTCGGCTTCGGAATGGGGGAGCAAGGCGCTCGCGCCGCTCGGCGTGGTGTTCCAGCAGCCGACGCTCGACCTCGACCTCACGGTCAAACAGAATTTGCGCTATTTCGCGGCCTTAAGGGGCTTGAAGCGCAAGGATGCCGATGAGCGGATGGCGCGCGCCTTGGCTGCCCTCGATATGGGCGAACGAATCGGCGAGCGTGTCCGGGCGCTGAATGGCGGGCACCGGCGCCGGGTCGAGATCGCGCGCGGGATGTTGCACAGCCCAAAGCTGATGCTGCTGGACGAACCGACCATCGGCCTCGACGTGCCGACCCGCACGGCCATCGTCCACCATATCCATGAGCTTGCGCGCACCGACAATATCGGCGTGCTGTGGGCCACGCATCTGTTCGATGAGATCGAGCCGGACGACGATTTGCTCGTGCTCAACCGCGGACGGATCGTGGCGCGGGGGACGACCAAGGACGTGGTGGCGGAGACCGGTGCCAGAGACCTCGGTGGAGCCTTCAGGCTCCTGATCGGCGGCGACACCGAAGAGGATGTCGCCGCATGAAACCGATGCATCTGGTCCGCGCCTTCAACGGCATCGTCTGGCGGGAATTGCTGCGTTTCCTGTTGCAGCGCGAGCGATTCTTCGCCGCCTTGGTCAGGCCGCTGATCTGGCTCATCGTGTTCGCGGCGGGTTTCCGGGCGGCGCTCGGCATCTCGATCATCCCGCCCTATCAGACCTACATCACCTACGACGTCTACATCACGCCGGGCCTGCTCGCGATGATCCAGCTGTTCAACGGCATGCAGAGTTCGCTGTCGATGGTCTATGACCGCGAGATGGGCTCCATGCGGGTGCTGTTGACCACGCCGCTGCCGCGCTGGTTTCTGCTGCTGTCGCGCCTGTTCGCCGGGGTCGCGGTATCCTTGCTACAGGTCTACGCCTTCCTCCTTGTGGCTTATTTCTGGGGCGTCGAGCTGCCCCCCTGGGGCTACGTCACCGTGCTGCCCGCGCTCATCCTGTCCGGCATGATGTTCGGCGCGCTCGGCATGTTGCTGTCATCGACCATCAAGCAGCTCGAGAACTTCGCCGGCGTGATGAACTTCGTAATCTTTCCGATGTTCTTCGCCTCCTCGGCGCTCTACCCCCTGTGGAAGATGCGCGAGGGAAGCCTCTGGCTCTATTACCTCTGCCTATACAATCCCTTCACCTATGCGGTCGAGCTGATCCGCTTCGCCTTCTACATGGAGGTGAACTGGCAGGCTCTCGCCGTGGTGGTGGGATGCCTCGTGGTGTTCCTCGGGCTGTCGGTCTGGGCCTACGACCCGTCCTTCGGCATCCAGCAGCGCAAAGCCGGTGCGGCTGCCGCGGCAGCTTAGGGCCGGGTCAACTGCACGGTTCCAATTTTAGTCGCTGCAATCAGCCGGTGGCGAAATTGGCGGGATAGCGCTGGAGAAGGTCGGCGTAGATGATCTCGACCGCGGCGGCGTCACGCTCTCCGCGCGGCAGGCTGATCGACACGGTCTCGACCACCCGCGTGGGTCTTGGCGCGAGCAGCACGAGCTGGTCGGCAAGCAGGATGGCTTCTCGCGGGTTGTGAGTGACGAGGATCGCCGTCGTCGGCCGCGCCGACCAGACTTCGAGGAGAAGGTGCCGCAAGCGGTCCGCGGTGCGCTCATCGAGCGACACGAAAGGCTCGTCCAGCAGCAAGAGGTCTGGCCGCGTGGCGAAGGCGCGCGCCAACGCCACCCGGCGCGCGAGCCCGAGCGACAGCTCCCTTGGATAGCGCGGCAGCATGTCGGCGATGCCGACCGCGGCAGCGAGGCGATCGAGGTCGGACCTCGATTCGTCGTCCCCTGCGACAAGCTCGATATTCTGCCTCACGGTGCGCCAGGGAAGTAGCCGGGGCTCTTGGAAGACGAAGCCGATGCGTGCGTTCTCAGGCATGCGCACCTCGCCCACGAAGCGGTCGTCGAGCCCGGCGATGATGCGCAACAATGTGGTCTTGCCACAGCCCGACGGGCCCATCAGCACCGTCATGCTCTGCGGCTGGACGTGGAGCACTAGGTCGCGGATGGCCGGCACCAACGTGCCGTCGGCCCCGACATGCGTCTTGTCGTCAATGCGGATTTCAAACTGGCTTGTTGCGCCAGCGGGTCGTACGTCGTTCAAGGGGTTGCACCAGTAGATATTCGATTGCGAGCATGACGGTAACGAAGGCGACGGTGTAGCCAAGGATGGCCGTCACGTTGAAGAGCTGGAAATTGAGATGGAGCTCGAAGCCGACGCCGTTCGGCCGCCCAAGTAGCTCGACCACCAAAACGATCTTCCAGATCAATGAGATACCGGAGCGCGAGGCCGCGGCAAAATAGGGTTGAAGCTGCGGCAGGGTGACGTTGCGCAATCTGCTCCAGGGCGACAGGCGGTAGGCGCGCGCCATTTCATCGAGCCCGGGATCAAGCGAACGGGCGCCTTCGCGCACGGTGACGATGACGTTCGGGATCTTGTTGAGCGCGACAGCGCCGATGGCCGCGGCCTCATTCAACCCGAACCATACATAAGCGAGGATGATGATCACGAGGGCCGGCAGGTTGAGAAGTACGATCAGCCAGGGATCGAGCGCCCGGTCAAGCGCCGGCGACTGGCCCATGGCGACCCCGATCACGCTGCCGATCGCCATCGCGACGACGAAAGACGCGATCACGCGCCACAGCGTGATGCCGAGCTCAGCCAGGAGATCGCCGTGGAGGGCTTCGTCGACCACGTAGCGAAGAACCGCCTCGGGTCCCGGCAGCATCCGGCTTTGCGCGATTTCCGCGGCGACGAACCAGACGAGCAGGAAACCCGCGACGGAGAGCAACGACACGAGGGGCCCGCGCAAATAACGCAGCCGGCTTGGAGCGTCGGAACGGGCGACGCTGACGCTCAAGACTTGCCGCCTTTCCAGAAGGTGCCAGGGGCAAGCTCGGCGCCCGGACCCACGAGCTTCTCGCCGCCAAGCTCGCGCAAGAATTGGTACAACACCTTGGCGTCGGCCTCGTTCTCGGCCGTGGAACGCTCGGGGATGCCTTCCCGATAGCGGCGGCGCAGGGCCTCGAAGGTAGCTTCATCCTCGGCCCGCATCAGCGGCTTGAGGGCTTGCCAGGCATCGTTCGAGGTCGCGAGCAGCTCGTCGGCTTTCGCGGCGGCGCGCAAGAAGCCGGCCACGGCTTCCGTGTTCTCCTTGGCCCAATTCTCGCTGAACACGTAGCCAACCATGGCGACCTCGCCCTTGGCGCCGAGCTCGCTCACCACGTCCTCGACGCCGATCAGCTGCTTGAAGCCTTGCGCCTCCAGCCTTGCCGCATAGGGCCAGAAATTGAGCACGGCATCGATCTCGCCCTGCTTGGCTTTCTCGGCGAGGAGCGGCGGCGCGCCGAAGACCTCAGTCGTCTCGGTCCTGAGATCGAGATTGGCGGTCCTGAGCGCATAGGCCACGATCAGAAGCCAGCTCTTGTCGAGAGGGCCGCCCGCCACGCCGAGCCGCTTGCCCTTGAGATCGGCCAGGGTCTTGATCGGGGAATTAGGGGGTACCATGACGGCGCCGAGCGCCGTGGTGAAGGAGGAAAAGGTGAAATCGGCGCCGCCGCTCCGCTCGCGCGACACCCACAGCCAATCCGTGGCGATGATGTCGACCGAGCCGCCCTGCAGGCCCACGGCCGTGGCCTCGGAGCTGGCGAGCGGTACCACGTCGAGCTCAATTCCTTCGGCCTTGTCGAGCCCGTTGCGCTGGATGGTGTCGAGCACCCAGCTGACCGTGCCGAATTTGAGCACGCCAATCGTGACCTTGGTGGCCGCGTGCGCCGGCTGCCCGGAAGAAAGAGCCGCAAGGGTGCAAATCAAGAATGCTAACAGAGCTGGACGCAACGGGCGCTCCTTCCGCGTTGTTCTTGCTTCAGTCCCAAGTCGCTGGGGTTCGCCACGAGATGAGCGGGGCAGCTCGGTTGCCACCGGAAGCGGCAGACGCTGCCGTGACTCGCGTGGGCGAGACCCGGAATTGGTATGGCGCGTGGATCGCGAGAGTGGCGGGGCATACTCTACTGATCCCGCTAAACTACGCAAGGTTTGCCTGGCAGAATTGCCACTTTGCTGGACTTCCCTGGTCACAGTTCCCGCCCCATATCGTCATGCCGCGGCCTTGAGACGATAGCCGTGACCCCGCACGGTTTCGAGCAAGGGGGCACGGCCCGGAGTGTCGATCTTGCGCCTGAGCCGCGCGATATAGACGTCCACCACATTGGTGAGCGGGTCCTCGCTATAGCCCCAAACTTGGTTGAGGATGCGTGTACGAGAGAACACGCGCCCGGGCGCGCTCATCAGCAGCTCGAGGATGGCGAGCTCCTTGGCCGTGAGCTTGATCGGCTCGCCGCCCCGCCTGACCTCGATCAGCTCCCGATCGAGCGCAAGGTCGGCAACCTGCAACACGTTCGTGCTCGGTGCGAAGTGGTGGGAGCGGCGCACGAGCGCTTCCATCCGGGCGAGCAGCTCGTCGAAATCGAAAGGTTTGGCGAGATAGTCATCGGCCCCGATCTTGAGACCCTTTATCTTGTCTTCGAGCGTGTCCATGGCGGTCAGCATCAGAATCGGCGTGTGGTCGCCTTCCGACCGCAGCCGCTGGCACACGTCATAGCCATGCATGTCGGGAAGCATCAGATCGAGGATGATGACGTCGAATTCGCCAGTCTTGGCGAGTTCGACTCCTTCACCGCCCGTGGCCGCGACCGAGACCCCGTGATTTTCGGCGCGGAGCCCGCGGTTGATGAAGTCAGCGACCCGCGGCTCGTCTTCGACCAGAAGCACGTTCACGCGCTGGCCTCCGGGGCAGACGCCGGCAATGCGACCGTGACGGTCGTGCCTTCACCCAAACGGCTTGCCATTTCGATCCTTCCCTTGTGTGCTTCGACGATGGCCTTGGCCACCGGTAACCCCAGACCTAGGCCCTCTGCATTATGCTCCACAGCGTTGCCGCCCCGGCGGAACCGTTCGAAAATCCCTACGAGCTCCTCGGGCGCAATGCCGATGCCGCGATCGGAGACGCGAACCCTGACCTCGCCTTCGGCGCTCGCTATATCGACTTTTACCTCGCCCTTGGAATTGGAATATCGAACAGCGTTATCGAGGAGAACCATAAATAGCTGCCGGAGCCTTGCCGGATCGCCCCGCACAAGCTCTTGCGCCGAGCCGTTGCTATAGCTGATATCCACGGCCTTGGCGTAGGCGATCACCTTGGCGTCGCCGCAGACCTTATCGACGAGGCCGCCAAGGTCGATGGTCTGGAGGTTGACCCGGGCGGCGCCAGCCCCTTGGCGGGCAATGAATAATAGGTCGTTGACGAGCAGGGACAAGTGCTTGGCCTGCTCCACGATGCGCGCTATCGAGCTCTTATATTCGGTAACCCGCTTGTTCTTGCCGCGCAGCGCGATCTCGCCCTCGCCGCGGATGATGGTGAGCGGCGTGCGCAGCTCGTGGCTGATATCGGCGAAGAAGCCGCGCCGCGTCTCGTCGATCTTGCGCAAGGACTGGTTGGCCTGGTGGAGCTCCTCGGTGCGTTCAGTCACCACGGCTTCGAGGTTTGCGTGCGCGCTTTCCAAGGCCTCCTGATGAGCTTGCAGGTCCGCCGCCATATGGTTGAAACTCTGTCCAAGATGGGCAAACTCGTCGCGACCGGGAATGGCGATGCGATGGGAGAGGTCGCCCTCGGCAAGCGCGCGCGTACCACGCAAAAGCTCCGCAAGGGGCGCGCGGAGCTGCTGCAGCAGCAACATCACGAGCGCCAGTGTGACCAGAATGGCGATTACCGCATGCGCTTGGCTGATGCGCTCGAGCCGGCCCAAAAGCCTCGAGGCGTCGGCATCGATCCTGTCCACCTCGGCGGTCTCGTCGGCGACCGCAACTTCGACGAGCTCGTTCAGCTTCTGGTCGATGCCTCCTCTTAGGAGCGCAATCAACCGCTCCCACGCGATGTCGGGACGGCCGCGGCTGCGCAATTGCTCCACCTCGCCGAGTTGATCCAGGGCGTGCTGAAATTCCGTCTTGATGGCGTCGATCCGCTGAAGCTCGGCGGATTCGATCCTGCGTTCCTCCGGGCGCACCATGGCGAGCTCGGTCTCGGTCAGCTGCTTGATCTCGGCGAGATCGGATTCGATGACTTGGTGAAGAAAGGCCGCTCCCAAGGGCCGGTCGCTCATGCCGGTCAACAGGGTGTCCGTCCAGGCCTTGAACAATTGCTGGCTATGGCGCGAAAGCTGTAGCTGCCGCTCCAATTCCTGGTGGGCGATGCGAGAGCGGCTGAGAAAGCTATGGGATTGCGTCACGCCCCAATAGGCGAGCGCCGCAGCGGACAAGGACATGGTGAGCAGCAGGCCCGCGGTAATCAGGAGCTTGGTCTGATAGCGCATCTACGCCTCGTGGCCCAAAACCTGGCGCTGCGGGCGCCGAAGGGTCCTTTCCTGTGCTTCAGCCTGGAACGCCCGGACGCAGCCTTGGCGCCCAAAGCGATTAGAAGAAGAGTCACACTTTATACTGCATTTTGTCATGTGATAGGCGGTGTCGTCCGGGACACGTCAGGGTCTTTTCATCTTTGTGTCATGTGCATTTCATGTTCGCGTCACGAGCGCCTCATGCCTTGGCAACCATTGTTGCCATTCACCGACGCGTGAAGTTTGCTAGTCTTACGCACGAATCATAAGCAAGGCTTTCTTTGGGGGCTGCTCTTGCCACAGAATCCGATGCTACAGCGGAAGGTGCGGCACTTGGCGTCGACGTTGGCGGTCTCCGCCATTGCGATGGTAGGGCTGACGCTCGCTGGTACCAAACCGGTCTTGGCCGAATTCGAAATCCAGGAAGCCGGTATCCAGAAGGGCGAGATCGAAATCCAGTATTTCGGCGCGGTGCATTGGGGCATACCGACTGCAACCGACGACAACGAGGACGTCAATGATCTTCGCCAAAGTCATGAGCTTCAGTTTCAGATGGGCATCACGGATTGGTGGATGTTGTCGGTAACCAACGGCTTCGACCAGCCGAACGACGACAATTTGAAGATGACCTCGGTGGAGTTGGAGACCCAGTTTCAGCTGATTAAGCGCGAGGGCGATGGGATCGCGCTTGCCTATCAGGGCGGATATGCACAGGCCATCAATCATGGCAATCAGAACGGGAATGCTAATGAGATTAGCTTCGGCCCCATCGTCGAATTGGCCAAGGGGCCGGTAGTGCTGACGCTCAATCCCCTCTTCAATCGCCAGCAAGGGGAATTTGCAAACCAGGAAGGTCTTGGTTTCGAATATGGGTGGCAGCTGAAATACGAGTTCAGCGAGAAGACAGCGCTGGCAGTTGAAATGTTTGGCAATATCGAGGATTTGGCGAATGCGGGATCGTTCAACGATCAGGAGCACAGCATTGGACCTGTGCTCTATCTGACCTGCGGCAATAAGGAGAGCTACGAAAATGAGAAGGCTGGCCTCGGCGATGATCGCGAGAACGCCAACAAGGTCGGTGAGTCGAAGGATGCCGAGTTCACCGTTGGCCTCGGAGCGTTGTTTGGGCTCACTGATGCCACCTCCGATCTTGCCTTGAAAGTCATGGGCGTTCTCCAATTCTAGGAGAGCTGGCACGTGGGACTTTTCTTTTTGCCTTGACGACTGCGGTCTCCCCCCGTCATTCAACCTCTCACCATGCTGATCAAGGTGCTCGGGTCTGCGGCAGGCGGCGGCTTTCCGCAGTGGAATTGCAATGGGCGGAACTCGGCCGATCTGCGCAGGGGCGTGGCTGGGCTTAAGGCCCGCACCCAGGCCTCCGTCGCGGTCAGCGCCGACGGCTGGAATTGGGTCCTGCTCAATGCTAGCCCGGATCTGCGGCAGCAGATCAACGACACGCCCGAGCTGCATCCAGCGCCCGACGCGGGGCCGCGCAACAGTCCGATTAAGGCCGTGATCCTGACCAATGGCGACGTGGACGCCGTGGCTGGGCTGCTGACGCTGCGCGAGGCCCAGGCTTTCACGATCTATGGGAGCGGACGGGTGCTACAGGTTCTCGCCGCCAACACCATTTTCGACGTACTCGATCCTGCTCTCGTCCGGAGGATACCCATGGCGCTCGGGCGACCCTTCGCGGTGGAAGGCCCCGCGGGTCCGATTGGGCTCGAGGTCGAGGCCTTCCCGGTGCCGGGCAAGGTCGCGCTTTATCTTGAGGATGCGGAGGCGGGCGCCGATTTCGGCACCCAGGAAGGCGACACGTTAGGCTTGAAGGTGACCGAGTTGGGTTCAAGCCGCCATTTCTTCTACGTGCCGAATTGCGCCAAGCTCGATGCCGCGGTGAGTGCGCGGCTCCAGGAAGCGCCGCTCCTTTTCTTCGACGGCACCCTCTACACCAATGACGAGATGATCGTGCAGGGGCTGATGAATAAGACCGGTGATCGGATCGGCCACATGAACATGTCGGGTGGCAACGGTACCGTCGCCGCGTTTGCCGATCTCGGGGTCGGCCGCAAGATTTTTATCCACGTCAACAACTCCAATCCGGCGCTCCGCGAGGATTCGCCTGAGCGGGCGGCGCTTACGGCGGCAGGCTGGGAAGTCTCTTATGACGGGATGGCGATAAAGGTCTGAGCCATGTGCGGCATCGCGGGCTTCATGGACCTCGAGCGCCGCTCCGGTGCCCAAGAGCTTGAAGCGCTTGGGCGCGCCATGGCGGCGACGCTTAGCCATCGCGGCCCAGACGCAAGCGGCCTATGGTCGGACGCCGAAGCCGGTGTCGTGCTCGGCCACACGCGCCTCGCAATCGTCGATCTTTCACCAGCCGGCGCGCAGCCCATGGTGTCGAGCTGTGGCGCCTGCGTCGTCACCTATAATGGCGAGATCTACAATGCGGGCGAGCTCAGGCCCGAGCTCGAAGCAAGCGGCCGCCGCTTCAAGGGCCATTCCGACACAGAGGTCCTGGTCGAGGCCATCGCCGAATGGGGGTTAAGCGCCACCGTTGAGCGTCTCATCGGCATGTTCGCCTTCGCCGTTTGGGATCGCCGAACGCGCCGCTTGAGCCTCGTCCGCGACCGGCTCGGCATCAAGCCGCTTTACTGGGGACGGCAGAACAAGCGCGTCATCTTCGCGTCCGAGCTGAAAGCGTTCGAAATGTTGCCCGCCTGGCAGCCGGAGCTGAACCGCGATGGGCTTGCCGCCTATATGCGGCTCGCTTACGTGCCTGCGCCCCATTCGATTTATCGCGGCATTCACAAGCTCGAGCCCGGCCATGTCGCCACCATCGATGCCAATGGCCAAGTCGAGGCTGCCGCGTTCTGGAGTCTCGAGGAGACGGCCGAGCGGGGAAAGGCAAGTCCGCTAGAGTTCAGCGACGTGGAAGCCTGCGATGCGCTTGAATCCCTGCTTGGCGACGCGGTGCGACGCCGGCTCGTCGCCGACGTGCCGTTGGGCGCGTTTCTGTCGGGCGGCATCGACTCCTCGGCGATCGCGGCGATGATGCGGGCGCGGAGCAACGCCGCCGTACGGACCTACTCGATCGGCTTCAAGGAAGAGGGCTTCGACGAGGCACTTCATGCGCGCGCGGTGGCCGCCCATCTCGGCACCGAGCATACCGAACTCTATGTCAGCCCGCGCGAGGCCCAAGAGGTCATTCCGAACCTGTCCTCCATCTATGACGAGCCCTTCGCCGATTCCTCGCAAATTCCGACCTATCTCTTGTCGAAGCTCACGCGCCGGCACGTCACGGTGGCGCTCTCGGGCGACGGCGGCGATGAGCTGTTCGCGGGCTATACCCGGCATCGCTTCGCGCGTATGGCGAGCAAGGTGCCTGCGCCGCTCGGGCGCGCTTTGGCGTGCGGCCTGGGGGTCGCGGGCCCCGCGCTTTGGGACAGGGTGTTTAGCGCGCTTCCAGCACGCCACCGCCCGAGGCTCGGTGCCGATAAGATGTATAAGGCCGCGGGTCTGTTCAGCGCCGGAGGCGCGAGCGGCTACCGCAGCCTGGTTAGCGCCTGGGATACGCCGGAGGACATCGTGCGCCATGCCCAAGAGCCCAGGGGCCCGATCTTCGACGCGGAGATCGCCCGCGCGCTGCCCGATCCGCTCGACCGCATGCAATATCTCGACACGATCACTTATCTTCCGGATGACATCCTGACCAAGGTCGACCGCGCCAGCATGGCCGTGGCGCTCGAGGTGCGGGTGCCGATCCTCGACCATCGCATCGTGGAATTCGCTTGGCGGCTGCCCTCACGCTTCAAGATGCGGCATGGCAAGGGCAAATGGCTGTTGCGCCAGGTGCTTTATCGCCATGTGCCGAAAGAGCTGGTGGAGCGGCCGAAGACCGGCTTCGCCGTGCCCATCGGGAGCTGGCTCAGGGGTCCGCTGCGGGGCTGGGCCGAAGAGCTCTTGTCCGAGAAGCGTCTTTCCGAGGGCGGGTTGCTCAATCCCGCGCCGATCAGGGCGCGCTGGCAAGAGCATCTTGAGGGCAGGCGCAATTGGCACGCCTCGCTATGGACGGTTTTGATGTTCCAGGCTTGGCGGGCGCCGCGCGGGATCTGACCCGACCGAGGGCTCTAGCTCGCCTTGGCGCTCCTCAAATCGCCGAAGGCAACGACATTGTCGGCGCGGGCCGGGGTTGCGGTTTCGCCGATGCCTTGAGCCGCGGTGAGCCAATAGGCTTCGATCCGGTCGACGAAGGGCCGCGAGCGCTCGACGAACAGCCTTGCGCCACGCGTCTCGGCTTCCCGCCGCAATGCTTTGTGGCGGTTGCGGCAGCGCTTGAGGAAGGTCTGTGTGTCCTCCGGGCTGGCAAAGACCATGGTGGGCGCGGCGACGAGTTGGCGGAGCAAGGCGATGTCGTGATCGTCGCCGAGGACTTGCGACAAAGCACGCGCGGCGTCGACCCGCGCCGAAAGCTCGAAAGGCCAGCATGGCGTGAGCAGCTGCATGTGCCGCCAATGGTGCTGCAGGGTTTTGCGCCATTCGTGGAAGTCCTCGTCGCTGCCGCTGGCAAAGGCCTGGGTGAAGGCTTTGCGCCCGCTACGATACGATTCGCGTAACCCTTTGGCGACCGGCTGGAAGCCGTCGGGGTAGACCGCCAGACTGGCCATGGCCGGCCTGAGGGCAAAGAGACCGCGCATCGCGTCGGACGCCGTGTTGCTTTCGAGGCTCCGCTCCGCGGCTTGCCGGCGCCGGTGCAGCCAGGCGCGCAAGGCCCGGATCGGCGTGCTTTCGCCAGGGTCCAGGTCGTCGTCGCCGAGCTTGTCGATGGCGTCGAGCAAAGCGTGGGCGTCGCGGGCCGGCGCAAGTCCCCGGGCGATGGTGCGGACCCGATCGGTCAGACTGAGGAACACGGGCTCGGGCAAGCCAGGCCGTATCAGCACCAGAAGAGAACGCAATCTTTTTAGGCACTTACGGGCGTCGTGCACGCCCCGATGGCGGTCCGGCGGGGAGGACAGGCCGGCATAGGCCGCGTCGACCTCGGCGCAGGCGACGCGCCGAACGGCCTCGCTCATTGGCATCGCCGGATCAAGACTGTAGCTCAGGCCCATGTGCACCCTCCGCCCGCGTGCGATGTTCCAGAACTGGGTGCCGTCGGTCAAGCCCCCCTTTCCGGAGGGGTCAGGGCGGCAAAAGGCCTGTGGATAAGTCTCGCCAGGGCTCGGTGGAGGCGATCCACTCGCGCGCTCGTCGGTCCGGATCCTCGCTCATAACGATGTCGGTGATGACTGCGGCGGACGAGGCCCCCGCGGCGAGCACCGAGGGCGCCCGCTCCAGGGTGATGCCGCCGATGGCGACCAGGGGACAAGAGAGTTTATCCCGCCATTCGTCGATGCGGGCGAGGCCTTGTGGTTGCCAAGGCATCGCTTTCAGCTTGGTCGGGTAGATGGGGCCCAGCGCCACATAGTCGGGCTCGACCGCAAGCGCGACCTGGAGCTCCTCCAGGCTATGGGTGCTCACGCCGAACCTGATGCCGGCGCCCCTGATGGCGGGGAGGTCGGCATCTGCCAGGTCCTGCTGGCCGAGATGCACGAAGTTCGCGCGCAAGCGGATCGCCTCGCGCCAATAATCGTTGATGACGAGCTGACAACCATGGGCGGAAGCGACCTGCATGGCTTGTGCGATTTCGGCTGCGATCGCCGCCGCCGGCATGGTCTTGATGCGGAGCTGGATGAGCTTCGCGCCTTGGCGCGCGAGACGCGCCACCCAGGCGGCGTCGGGGACGATGGGGTAGAACGGATCGAGTGTGATCACGTCCGAGCCTGATCAGGACCGGTCAAGAGACGCGATCGATCTTGAGAAGGGCGTGCCGGCAACTGGGGTGGAGGGGCTCGCCATGTCCCGTGGCTCGATCAGTCCGGCCTCGAAGCCGAGGCGCCCGGCCTCGACCGCGCGGGCAAAGGCGGCGGCCATCTTCACCGGATCGCCGGCCTTGGCGATTGCCGTGTTGAGCAGCACGGCGTCGTAACCGAGCTCCATGGCTTCGGCGGCTTGCGACGGAGCGCCGATGCCGGCATCGACGATCAGCGTCGTGTCGGGGAAGTAAGCCCGAAGCGTTTTCAGCCCCTCCCGGTTGATGAGCCCGCGCGCCGAGCCGATCGGCGCCGCCCAGGGCATCAGCACGGTGCAGCCCGCGCCGACCAGCCGCTCGGCCACGCTCAGATCCTCGGTCGTATAGGGCAGCACCTGGAAGCCTTGCCCGATAAGGATGGCGGCAGCCTCGACCAGGCCGAAGACCTCGGGCTGCAGCGTGTCGTCATTGGCGATCACCTCGAGCTTGATCCAGGGCGTGCCGAACAGCTCGCGCGCCATCTCGGCGGTGGCGACGGCCTCCTTGGCGGTGCGGCAGCCGGCGGTGTTCGGCAGCACGCGCACGCCCAATTGCTCGATCAGCTCCCAGAAGCCTTGACCGGCGCGCGCCCGCGCGGCTTCACGGCGGAGGGAGACCGTGACGATCTCGGCTGATGAAGCCTCGACGGCCTGACGCAGGATTGCGGGGGAGGGGTATTGCGCGGTTCCCAGGAGCAGGCGGGAGGCGAAGCGCTCACCGTATAGCGTTAGCATCAGCCGCCCTGCCTCGGCGACACGATCTCGACCTCGTCCTCTGGCGCAAGCGGCGTCAGCCCGCGCTTGGCGGCGGCGACGAAGCTGCCGTTCACCGCGGTCGCGACCTTTGCCTCGGCAAAACCGAGCTTCGCGCAAAGCTCATCAAGGTCGCGGGCGTCGGTGGCAACTGGCTCACCGTTGAGCAGAATCTGCAACGAACACCTCCGGATCGGTCGCGCCGGTCTCGATGAAATTGGCCAACAATTCGGCCATGACTGGAGCGAGCAGAAAGCCATGCCGGTAGAGGCCGTTCACATAGATATAGCGTTGGCCGACCATAATCCTAGGCCGATTGTCGGGGAAGGCCGGCCGGGCGCCAGCCCCTTGCAGCAGGATCTCCGCCTCGGCAAAGGCGGGGTCAAGCGCGTATGCCGCCGAGAGCAGATCGAGCGCCGAGCGGAGCGTGATGGGGCCTGTCTCCTCGCTCTCGATCACGGTCGCCCCGATCATGTAGACGCCCTTGCCCCAAGGCACGACATAGAGCGGGAAGCGCGGATGCAAGAGCCGCACGGGCCGCGAGAGGCTAACCTCGCGGCTCTTCACTACGACCCGCTCGCCGCGCACGCCGCGTAACGCCGGCAGCTGATCCTTGGCGGCAAGGCCCCGGCAATCGATCACGAAATCGGCGTCGGCGGGAAACTCGCCGTCGCCGAGGCGCAGGCAAGCGCCAGCAGCTTGGGCCTGTTCGAGCAGGAAATGCAGCGCTGGCTCGGTCGATAGATGTCCTTCCTCAGGGTAGTAGAGCGCGCCGGCGAAACGGTCCGCGAGCGCGGGTTCACATGTCTCCAGCTCGGCAGGAGACAGCCGCTGGTGGCCTTCCGTCATGCGGCCAAACCGGTC
>Ga0315290_10001390_pt1 | contig 16597 bp, 10 predicted proteins | sample YL17G12_0_MG_FD_203627 | JGI IMG/M metagenome (GOLD analysis project Ga0315290, IMG submission 203627) | Sediment microbial communities from Yellowstone Lake, YNP, Wyoming, USA - YL17G12_0 | ecosystem: Environmental > Aquatic > Freshwater > Lake > Sediment | place: USA: Wyoming | collected... | reverse complement strand
CCATCTCTCCCGCACCGCATCATACCCTACCTCACACGTCCGCGGAAAAGCCGATGGACGCCCGGGGCACAAACACCATTTTCAGCCCCGCGCCCAGGCGCGCACCGGCCGCGTCCTCCACGCACGCCGCGCTCACGCCCTTGCGCCCGCCCATGGCGTCGTCCAGGCGCATGCGGAAGTTGGAGACGAGCGTGGCGACGAGGGCAGTGACGTGCAGGAGGGCAGCCCCCTCGGCGGGGCAGGCGGAGGCGCCGCCGCTGCCAAAGGGCACAAACGCGCCGGGCGCGCCGCCGTGCGCCTTGGGCTTGCCCACCAGCAGCACGGGGCCCGGCTGCTCCGTCACGGCCTTGGGCGTGTGCGCCTTGACGGGCTCCAACCACCGGTCCGGGCTGAACCGGGCCGGCGCCGCGTAGTTCGCCGGGGCCGCGTGCACGGCGGCCGGCGGGGCGGCGACCAGGGTGCCCGGGGGCAGGTGGAACCCGCCTAGGGCCGCGCCGGCCGGCCCGGCGCGCCGCACCGCGCCCGCGAGGCCGGGCCCGGGGGCGCCGACCGCGTGCACGCGCAGGGACTCCCGCACCACCGCGCCCAGGTAGGGCAGGCGGCCCGCGACGTCGGCCTCCGTCATCAGGCGGGGCGCCCGGTCCTCGCCGTGGGCCAGCAGCGCCGCCTCCCCGAGCTCGCGGGCGACCTTGTCCTGGACGGCCGGCTCCGCGTACAGGTCGTACAGCGCCCAGGCGGCCGCCCGGGAGGTGGGCAGGGTGGAGGCCACGACGACGGCCGCCAGGGTGGCCGCCAGGTCCGCCCCCTCGCCCAGCCCCCCCGCCGCCGCCGCCCGCACCAGCGCCGCCCCGACGGACTTGTCGTCCGCGCCCGGCGGGCCGCGCGCCGCCAGGGCCGCGGCCATGACCTTCCAGTGCCCCTGGAGCGGGGCGGCGGCGGCGGCGGCGCCGGACGCCGGGCAGCCCAGGCCCGCCAGCGGCCCCAGGCCGGCCACGCCCGCGCGGAGGTCGCGCAGGAGCGGGCACGCGCCAAAGCCTTCCTTGGCCACGTTGCGGCCGCCCGCGTCCGCGGCCAGGCCGCCCGCCTCCAGCCCGAACGCGCCCTTCACGGCCGCGTCCAGGGCCAGGCGGTCCAGGCCGTCCGCCACGTCCACGGCCGCGTTGGGCCCCGCGCCCACGAGGGCCGCCACCAGCCGCTGCGCGCTCTCCAGGGTGGCGCCAAACGACCCGCACGCCGACGCCGCCTCCGCCGAGCCCAGGGACGCCGCCAGGGCGGCGTGCGCGGCTTTCGGGAGGGGCCCGCCGGACCCGCCCGTCAGGGCTGCGGAGGGGCAGGGCGCCGCGGGCGGCAGGGAGGAGGCCTCCGCGATGAGGGCCGGCGAGGTGACGAGCACGACGCGCTTTCCGCCGGGCATGCCCACGCGCACGCAGGGGCCGTGCTTGGCAGTCCAGGCCACCAGCACGTCGGACGGGCGCTTGGAGGTGAGCAAGGGCAGGGCGGCTCCGATGAAGGGCAGGGCCAAGGGGCCGGGCATTGACGTGAAGGGTTTGAGGTGGGCTGGGGAAAAAAAAAAAAAAAAGGAAGGGCGGGAGGAGAGAGCGAGAAAGAAGGGGGTCGGTCGCGTGAGTTTTTTCGTGCTCTCTCGCTCTCTGTGTTCGTGCCCTTCCGGTACCACAATTGGCTCGGCCCCGGAGCGGGTCCACCCACTCAAGTACCGGGCTGAGTGTGTGTGCCTGGGCCGGCGGGGTGCGGGTTTCGGCGGCGCGGGGCGCCTGCATGCATGCACGCGCAGAGGAGCAAGGCAAGTGCGCGCGACCCTAAGGGGTTTTTGGAGAGCGCGCTCTTCTGGGTGGGCGCGCCGCGCGCTCCACCCCGCCGACACGTCCTGGGCAAGTAACAGTCTGTCACCTACACCGTGGGCGTGGCGTGACAGAAGGCCGGGCGCCCCCTCGCGCCGGGAAACACTCGGCGCTTCAAACAAAACCGCTCCGACGAAAAAGCACATGCGCGCTCCACCTTTTTCTCCTCTACTACTCACCCGGCCCGCGAGGCGCCCGCCCGCCCAGCACCGCGTACATGGCGACGCCCAGGGCAATGGCCACCAGGGCGAGGAGGAGGGGGTCCATGGCGTCTTTTTGGTGGTGTGTGGTGTGGTGTGGTGTGGTGTAAAAGGTAGAGCAAAACAACGAGTGAGGCTTGGCGTCCAGTCCGGTTTTCGCGTGCCTGCGACGGCTGGGTCTCTCCCCGCTCTCTCTCGCGCTTCATGCACCCCACCCCGCCCGCCCTCCACATGGCCACCCGGCGGGTGTGCAGCCCGGTCCTCACTGGTGCCCTGAGGAGGCTTGTGTCACCTGCAACAGGCCCGTCGGCCGGCACCACCGCTGTCACGCCGCCCCCGCTCTCATCCCTGTCCCTCTCTCCGGCCTCCCTCGTCCTGGGCATCGAAACCTCGTGCGACGACACCGGGGTGGCGGTCGTGCGCGGGGATGGGGTGGTGATGGGCCAGGCCCTGGTGACGCAGGTATAAAGAGAGGAGAGGCCTGAGAAAGAGAGACGCTCGCTCTCGCTCTCGACCGCGACCTCGACCGCGACCTCTCGACCCTCAGCACCCGCCGTCATTTTTCTGTTTCTTTTCTTCTCTTTCTAGGCCGACCTCCACGCACCCTTTGGCGGCGTCGTCCCCCGCCTCGCCCAGCAAGCCCACGAGGACGCAATAGGCAGCACCATCGCGGCCGCCCTCAGCCAGGCCGGCGTGCGGGACGCCTCAGAGCTGGGGGCGGTCGCCGTGACGGCCGGGCCCGGGCTGTCTATGTGCCTGGCAGTCGGCGGCCGGGCCGCCCGGTCCCTGGCCGCGTCCGCCCGCGTCCCGCTCATCCCCATCCACCACCTGGAAGCGCACGCCCTGCTGGCGAGGCTGCCGGCCGCGTTGGAGGGGGGGGGCGGGTCGCCGCCCACCCCGCCGCCCTTCCCCTTCCTGTGCGTGCTCGCGTCGGGCGGGCACAACCTGATCCTCCGCGTCGACGGCGTCGGCGCGTACGCCCAGCTGGGCACCACCCTGGACGACGCGCTGGGCGAGGCCTTTGACAAGGTGGCCCGCATACTGGGCCTGGCCTGCGTGCCGTCGGGTGGGGCGGCGGTGGAGGCGGCCGCGGCCCGGGGCGACCCGCGGGCGTTCCCCTTTTCCCGGCCGCTCGCCCGGCGCGCGCGAAATGGCAATGTCAGCTATGCCGGGCTCAAGACAGCCGTGCGCCTGGCGGCGGAGCGGGCCGCCCCCGGGCCGGCGAGCCCTGAGAACGAGGGCGTGCGCAATGACCTGGCCGCCTCCTTCCAGGCGGTCGCGGTCGCGCACCTGGCCGACCGGGCGGCGAGCGCGGGGGAGGGCGCGCTCGCGGCCGCGCGCGCGCCGGGAGGGCCACCCGCCCCGACCGCGCTCGTGCTCGCGGGGGGCGTCGCCGCCAACGCCGCCCTGAGGGCCGCCCTGGCGGCCGTCGCCGCACGCTTGGGCCTACCCCTGGTCGTCCCCCGCCCCTCCCTGTGCACGGACAACGGGGTCATGGTGGCGTGGGCGGGGGTGGAGCGGGCGCGGGCGGGCCTCGCCCTGCCCCTCCCACCCCTGCCCGGCTGCGAGGGCGATGGCGTCCCCGGCTGGGTGGAGGTCCGGCCGCGGTGGCCGCTGGCGGGCGCGCCGGCCCCCGGGGCGGCGGGGGCGCCCAACGTGCAGTCGGCGCGCAAGTCGCGGCTGCACCCGAGCCTGACGGAGCTGACGGAGGGGGCGGTGGGGCGAGGCGAGGCGCCCGTGACGCAGTGGGCTGAATGATATGAAAAAAATTGTTGTAGACACAGTGCATCACCACGTGCTTTTTTTCTACACACACTCTCATTCTACCTGCCCCACCCGCCGCTGGAGGGGCGGGGCGCCACGCGCCAGGCGGGCCCGCCCACGTCCGCCCACGCGCTGGGCGCCGTGAAGAGGGTACCCTCTCGAACGGCGCCCACCAGGGCCGCGGCGGGCGAGCCAGCGGGCACGCCACCCGCCGCCACGGCCGCGGCATTGGCGGCGGCGGCGGCATTGGCGGCGGCAGGGCCGGCGCCGATGGCCAGGAGCGCACAGGCGGCCCGGGCGCGGGCGGCCGCGAGCGCGGCGGGCGTGCCGGCCGCGGCGGGGGCGGGCGGGCGGGCGGCGCCCCCAGCCGCGGCCCCTGAAACTGCCAGCACCGGCGGCAGGGCGCTGGGAGAGGCGGCGGGCGACGTGCCGGCCGGGCCGCCACCGCCGGTCCCGGCCAGCGCCCCCGCGATAGCGCCTGCCATGGCGGCCCCGGAGGCCGCCGCGAGCTCGGGAGGAGGGGGCGAGCCGCGTTCCCTCTCTCCAAGCGGCGGCGGCGCCCACCCCACCACCGCCACGCCCTCCGGGACCGGCACCGCCGCCGCCGCCGCGGCCAGGGCCGCTTGCCCCACGGCCCCACCCGGTGGCCGCACGTGCTCAAGGGTGCAGGCGGGCCCGTACACGCAGTGGCCCGTGGAGGCAAAGCGGTAGCACACGCGCTCGACCCGCACCCCGGCGCCCGCCGCGGCCGCCGCGGCCGCCGGCGCCGCGCCCGGGTCGCCCGGGAGGCGCAGCTCAGCCTCCCCGTGCGCGTAGGTGCAGCGTGGGCCGTACCCGCACCGGGCGCCCGCGGTGCAGGGCTTGACCTTGTAGTGGTCGGGGCCGCGGCGGTCAACCTTGGTGGCCGGGGCGGAGGGGGTGGTGGTGGCCGGAAAGGGAGCGGCGGCCGGGACGGCAGCGGGCAGTTGGTGCTGCTGCTGAAATTGGCGCTGCTGCTGAATGTGGTGCTGCAGCTGAAAGTGCTGCTGCTGCTGGAAGTGCTGCTGGTGCTGCTGCTGGTGCGGCACGGCCGGCGGGGCAAAGGCCAGGTGGGGCGGCGGCGGCGGCGGCGGGCGCTGCTGCTGGAAACCAGCGCCGCCGCCGCCGCATTCGCGCGCCTGGTGCCCGGCCTGCCCGCACTTGAAGCACTTGCGCACTTGGGCATCGCCGCCCCCGGCAGTCGGGCACCGATTGGCCGTGTGCCCTGGCTGGCCGCACGCATAGCAGGTTCGTTCGGCCGGCCCGCCGCCGCCGCCGCCGCCGCCGCCGCCGCCGCCGCCGCCGCCTCCCCCATTCGTCGGGCACGCTCTCGCCTGGTGGCCCGGCTGGCCGCACTTGAAGCATGTGCGGGCGCCGCCGGGCGGGAAGCCAGACATGATGTGCGAGTAGCCAGCGGCGATGCGACACGCTCGCCTTGTAAAAAAAAAAAAACGCGTCTGCAGGCGAACATCGGTTCTCCTCTTCATTTCTCTCCTTGTTTTCCCACCACACCACACACGCACGCACGATGGCCCCGATGCCGTCAACACACCGGCTGGCTAGCCAGGCTTTCAACCTGGGTAGCCAAGCCGTTGCCCTCCCGTCCCGTCCTCTGTCCCGCCTCCCACCGCGCCCACTAGGAGGACGAGGGCCGACGACACCATTCGCTGCTGCAGGGGCTTCCGACGGCGACACCCCGCCCCCCGCCGCCAAGGTCCTCCGCTTCAAGCGGGACGCCGCCGAGGGTGGTGGAGAGAGGGTCGCCCTGGCGACCCAGCCCGCTGGCGAGGCGCCGGGTGGGGCCGGGGTCACCGCCCGCACGGGCGGCCGCGTCCGCGGCCGCACGCCACCTAGCCGGGCCGTCGCCGCCACCAGCGCTCCACCCCCGACCCCACCCCTGCCGCCGCCGGCCTCCTTTGGCGAGGGCGGCCCGCCCGACGTGACCATCATCTCGGACGGACCCGCAGCACCAGTTAGAACTGCAGCTGCTACTGAGGCGCCTCCACCGCCGCCACCGCCGCCGCCGCCGCCCTCTGCGCCCCCACCCCGGCGCACGCAAAAGGAGGCCCGGGGCACAGGCGCTCCATCCGCGACCACCACCCCGACCGCCCGCCGCCCGGCCGCCGGCGCGACCGCCACCTTCTTCGCACCCGAACGCTCCTTTGGCGAGGCAGGGGTCTCGGAGGCCATGGCCAACGCCCTGGCCTCCCTGGGCGTGGAGCGGCCATCCCACATCCAGGCGGCCGCGCTGCGGGCGCTGCCCCGTGGGGGGGGGGGGGCGCAGCCGGCACGGGCGGCGGCGCCCCCGGCCGCCGTCTCCCACCCGCCGCCCGTCCTGATTGCCGACCATGCCGGGTCAGGGAAGACGCTGGCCTACCTGGTCCCCCTGGTCCAGGCAATCGCGGACGCGGAGGCGGGCGGGGGGCGCCCCTCGGCCGGGCCCCGCCCGCCCGCCGCGCTGTGCCTCGTCCCGACGTCCGAGCTGGCGGCCCAGGTCCTGGCGACCGCGCGGGCCCTGTCCCGGGGTGGCATGCCCTTCCGCTCCGTCGGCCTGACGGGGGGCCGCCCCTGGCGCACCCAGCGGGACGCGCTGCGGGAGGGGTGCGACCTCGTGGTCGCGACGCCAGGGCGGGCGGCCGCTGCGCTGGCGGACGGCGCCCTCGACGTGGGCGGCCTGGTCTCGCTCGTCCTGGATGAGGCGGACGTCCTGCTGGCGGGCGCGCGGAGCGGCGGCGCCGCCGCCGTGGCGGACCCGCGGCACGCGAGCGGAGAGGAGGAGGTGGACGGCGACGGCGAGGGCGAGCGGGGCGTGCCCGGCCCCGCCCGCCCGCCCGCGGCGTTTGTTGAACAGGTGCGCCCCATCCTGCAGGCCGCGGGGCGGCGCCCGGGCGCCCGCCCGCGCCTGGTCCTCGTCACCGCGACCGTCCCTGAGCCCGTGTACGACGCCTGGGCGCTCAACTTCCCGGGCCTGACGCCCGTGCTGGGCCCCGGACTGCACCGCCCGGCCCCGGGCGTCACCCAGCGCCTGGTCGACTGTTCGGGGGATGACCGGGCGGGCGGCGCCGCCGCCGCCGCCGACCCGGACGCCGCCTTTGAGCGCAAGGCGACCGCCCTGATTCGCCTGCTCCAGGAGGACGCGGCGGAGGCCGCGGCCGCGGCCCAGGCCGGCCGGGGTAGCGGGCCAAGGGGGGCCCCGCCCTCCTCCTCCTCGACCCCTGGCCACGCCGTCGTCTTTGTGCACACCGTCGAGGCCGCCCGCCGCGTGGAGAACTTGCTGGCCCGGCGCATGGGCGGGACTGTCACCCCGCTGGCCTACCACGCCGCCATCACCCCGCAAGCCCGGACGGCCGCCCTGGCCGCGCTGGCCGCCCCGCCCGCCCCGCCCTCGGCGACGGGGGCCCCGCCACCCCGCCTCATCCTCATCTCCACCGACCGCGCCTCCCGGGGCATCGACACCGCGCACGCCTCGCACGTCATCCTCTTTTCCTGGCCGCGCGACCCGTCCGAGTACATTCGCCGGGCGGGGCGGGTGTGCCGGGGCGCGGGCGGCGGGGGGAGCGTGTCCCTGTTTGCGGTGGGGGGGGAGGTGCCGCTCGCGCGGGACATCATCGAGCGCGGGTCGTCGGGGCTGCCCATCCACCGGGTGCCGCGGGCGGATGTTTGATGGGATTGGGATGGGATTGAGAGGAGACGCGATGAGAAGAGAGAGAGAGAGAGAGAGAGAGAGAGAGAGAGAGAGCGAAGGAGTGGGCTTGGAGAGGAAGAGAGAGAGAAACTGATTTTTTGCGCGCATGTGCTACACAGTCCCCTCTTGCCTTGGCGGGTCCGTCGGCAGGACCACCCGGGCCGCGATGGCCCGCGCATCGCTCACCCACCGGTCTTGCAAGTCCCCGCCCTTGCCCGCCGCAAGCGCAATAATGTCTTCGAGGACGTGCTCATTGCCCAGGAGGTCAACGTGGTCGGCGGACTGGCCCCCGCCGCGCAAGTCCAGGGCGGCCAGTGCGTCGCGCGGAGCGTGGCGGACCTCCCGGGTCACCACCCGCGCGCGGCCCGGGTTGAGGGGGCCGCCGGCCACCCACCCGCGCGCGCACATGGTTGAGAGCGAGAGCAAGGGCACGGTCCCGTCGCCGTCCGAGACGGCCACCCCCCTGTCCAGGCCGCCGATGGCTCGAGCCGCCCGGGCGACGTTGGGGTCGTCTCCACCGGGCAAATGGTCTTCAAGCGGGCCGGGCGGTGGGTGCGAAGCCGTCACATCCATTTTCCAGTCGGGCACCCCGTCCGCCGCGTCCCAGGCGTACCGGAACGCCCGCTCCGTCGGTTTGCCCGTGCCGTAGATGCAGTAGACAGACACGGCGGGGGCGGACGCGGGAGGGATGACCGGGCAAGCCAGAGGGTCGAGGTCAAGAGGCGTGCACGCGCGCGGCCGGCCGGCAGCCGCGGCGGTCGCTATAAAGACCGCCCCCGCCTCCTCCTCACCCATAGGCAGGCTGCCGTTGGCGACGGCCCGGGCAACCAAGGCCACGGGCGGGCGGGTCGCGCCCACGCCCGCCGCGGCCGCCGCGACGTGCCGGGCCGCCGCGCCCGGCAGCGCGTCCAGCAGGAGGCCGGCCGCGCCGTCCACGTCCAGGGGCGTGGGCTCCGGCGCGCTCCCACCTCCGCCCTCGCCCTCGACCGGTAGCCCACGCACGGTTACCAGGGCCCCAAAGCTCAGCCCCGCCGCCCGCATGGCCGGCGTGTCGTCCGGGGCGCCCCCTGACAGCGACCCCCACACCCCCGCCCCGCCGATGGGGAGCATGCCGTACGACCCCCGCCAGCTCCGGAAGAGCGCCGCCCGCGCGGTGCGCGGCACAAACGCCCGCTCGGTCAGCAGCGTGGCGACCGCCCCAAGTTCGGCCGTGTCGCGGGTCTCGCCCGACAGGAGGGCGGGCAGCGCTTTCGCCGTCCCCAGCACTGGCCCCGCCAGGTTGGCGTAGTGCGCGACGTGGCGCCCCGTCCACCCTTCCTCCCGGGCATCCGCCCACGCGAAAAAGGCGCGGGCGACAGTGTCGCCCCAGGAATGGGCGAGGATGACCAGGCGGGCGGGGTGGGGCGCGCCCCCGCCGCCGGGGCCGGCGCCTGCAACCCCCGAGGCCGCCCAGGCCGCGACCGTGGCCTTGAGGGACGTGAAATACCCGTCCCGCGCTTCCAGCCCGCCCAGGCCCAGCCGCCAATCGTAGGGCGCGGCTGTCAGGTCGGAGGCGGTGTAGCCCAGGGCGCCCAGCTCACCGATGACCTCAGCCCAGATAGAGTAGCCCGCGCTGCCCAGGAAATAATCAATGCCGGACAGGCCGGCGACGGCCCGCACGCGGACGGTGTGGGTGCCGTTCTCACCACCACCACTCCCGCCCGGCCGCATGATGACCGGGTCCAGCCCTGTCTCCACGTCCAGCCGCATCGTCTCCATCCAGCAGGCCCGGTCCGCCAGCAGGCGGGCGGTCATGCCCAGGCCGCCCCACCAGCGTGCACGAAAACCAGTCTTGCCAGCACAGGGCGGCCCCGCCCACATTTCCAACGCCGACGTAACGAAGCCCGGGATTAAAAGAACGGGGTGGGCGGGGACCAGGCCGGCCGCCCGGGCCTCGACCCCGGGGCGGCGCCGGGTCGGGGCGGAGCCGCCCAAGGACGCGGGGAGGCGGGCGGACAGGGCGGCCAGGGAGGCGACGAGGTCTGCGCTGTCCGGCGCGCTGGAGGCGAGTTCGTCTAAAAGAGGGGCGATGGCCGCTTTCAGGGCCGCATTTTGTAGGTAGAGGGTAAGCGAGAGGGCTAGCAAGGCAGCGATGACGCCGGACGCGATGAGCAGGCGGCGGCGGAGCAGGGGAGGGAGGGGGGGGAAGGTGGGCGCCGCCGCGCGTCTCCCTTTTTTTGCAGCAATTTTAGGCTCGCCCGAACGCTTGCTGCGCGTCGGCGACGTCGCCCGGGGGGATGCGGGGGGAGACAAATCGCCGGCTGCCACCCGGGCGGCCGGCGGCCGGCGGCGGGTGGCCGTTGCCGTGGGCGGCATCAAAAAGATGGGAAGAATGAGAGAAAAGAAAACGCGCTGCGCGCCGATGGAGAGAGAACGGGTCGGGTGCCTCTGCACTCTCCCGGTCCACGACGCGCGGCGGCCCACTCACGACGCCGCCCACTCACTGCTCACGCCCGATGAAGACCAAGCCCTCTCTCCTCGCCTCGCGCATCCGCCGGGTGATGCTGGCAGATGATGAGGTCGGCAAGATCGCGCAGCCCGTGCCGGGTCTGATTGGTGAGAAGAAAACTCGACCACAACCCCAGCGCTCGCTCGCTCTCGCCTGGAGAGGACGACGACACGCTCACACGCTCACGCTCTCTCTCTTTCTCTCTCACCATGCATCAAGAACACGCCGCGGAACAGTTCCTGGCCCACCTCCTGGACGCTGCGTCCACCATCGCGGCCGGCCGGGGCGACAAGACCCTGACCGGTGCCCACCTGAAAGCGGCGGCCGCCACGGACGAGATGCTCGACTTTTGCAGCACGGTTTTGGCGAGCACGGCGGACCTAGGGGAAGCGGGTGGGGGTGCTGGCGCTACTGCTGGGAGTAAGAAGAAGGCGGCGGGCGGGGGTGGCGGTGGCGGGCCTGGCGCCGCCAGGGCCAAGAAGAAGCGGGCGGCGTCATTTTCCGAGACGGACGAGGAGGAAGAGGGCGGTGGTGCTGCGCCGCCGCCTATCGGTGCTACGCCGCCCGTGGCTCGCGCACGCCGGGCGGGCGCGAAGGTCAGTAAGTACGTGGACGAGGACGAAGAGGAGGAGGAGGGGGAGGAGGGGGAGGGGGGGGCAAAAGCCGCGCCTGGTGGTGAGGGCGCGCCCGCGATTGCTGCGTCTGGCGTTGTGGCCGCACCGCCGCCGCAGCTGCCGCAGCCGGCTGCGGTGGTGGCAGAGCCCACCGCGGCAGCGCCGGTGCCCGCCGTGGATGAGGATGACTATGACGCCTGAGAGGTGGGGAGCGGGTGTGTAGAGTTCTTTTTCCGATGCTCATCACTTTTTCATTTTTGAGCCGCGCTCAACACCCGCGCGCTCTCACAGCAACGCACCTACCACACGCACATGACCCGCTCCATTCGCCGGAACTCCGGTGGCAGCGGCGTCAACGGCCTGGCCTCGCCGGGAGGCGGCGCTGGTGGCGCAGGTGCAGGCGCTGCTGCGGTCGCTCGCCCACGCCGGCGGAGCACGACCACCGCCGATGAAGAGGTATGTGCCTTCACACACACAAGCTTATCGAGCGACGGGAATGTGCCGCATCGCATGAGAGGCACCGCGTGCGTTGCGCGTGCGTGCCTGTGGTGTGGGAGAGATAAACCACACCCAACGACCGCGCGCGCTCATTTTTTTCTCTCTCGCATCAAACGTTCACACACACAGCCTCCGCCCCGCCCCTCCGACCCGGCCACCAAGAAACGGCGCGCCTCCGGGCGGCGGTCCACCCGCGCCCCACGCCGCCGCATCGTGGCGGACGACGACGACGACGAGGAGGAGGATGACGATGAGGAGGAGGAGGGGGACGCGTCAGAGCCTGAGACTGGCTCGAGCGAGGAGGAAGGCGACGCCGACGCGGCCCCAGCCCCACCCCGCCGCCGGGCCCGCCGGGCCAGCCAGGAAGACGCAGGGGTGAAGGTTGAGGGTGGTGGTGGCGGCGGCGACGCGGAGGCCGCCGCCCCGCCCGCCCCACCAGGCGAGGCCGAGGCGCCTGGCGGCAGTGGCGGTGCCGCCGCCCACCCTCCTCCTCCTCGCCGCCGTGGCCCCGCCGACTCCCCAGCCGACACCCGGACATCGGACGAGGACTTCGTGGCGGACGTGGACGCGGAGACTGACGGCGACGCATCGTCCTCGGACGACGGCGGCGAGGGTGGTGCGACCTCCTCCTCGGACGAGGACTCGACCGACCGGGAAGGCATCCTCCGCCGCCGGTCGGGGCGGGCCCGGGCGCCCGTCCAGCGCTTCACGCCCGCGCACGGGCGGGACGGTGGTGGGCGCACCACCCGCCGCCAGGCCGCAGAGGCGACCGCCGCGGCCGGCGCCGGCCCGGAGGCGGGCGCCATTGCGGGTCGCTACCCCCGCCGTGACCGGGGCGCGGGTGGCGGGGTGGACAGGTTCTCCCCGCCCAGGGAGGACGCGCGCGGCCGCGCCCTGGCCATCGCCCGCCGCCAGGACCGCGGGTACGGGAGCTACGGGTATGGGGGTGGTGGGTGGGATGGCGCCCGGCAGCGCGGCGGCAGCGGCGAGGACGGCGGCTGGGGTGGCCGGGGCCGGACGAGCCGCGGCCGCGGCGGCAGTGGGTGGGGCGACGGCGGCGGCGGCGACGAGGTCCCGGACCGCCCCGCCGGCGCGTCCGGGCCGGCCTGGGGGGCGCTGGCCTCCTCTGCGGCTGCCTGGCTGGCGGCGGGCGGGGCGGGGCCGCCCTGGCGGCCCGCAAGCGGGGGCGGGCACAACCACCATGCCTCCTCCAACCACCAGCCGCCACCTCGCGACGCTCCGACCACCGCCGTCGCAGCCCCGGCCGCCACCGCCGGCGGCGCGGCGGACATCACCCCGCTCACCATCGACCCGGACTCCGTGTCCTGGGACAGCGTGGGCGGCTTGGACCCGTACGTGCGGGCGCTCAAGGAAATGGTTTTCCTGCCGCTTGCCTACCCCGACCTGTTTGCCCGCTTCCGCCTGGACCCGCCCCGCGGCGTCCTTTTCCACGGCCCGCCGGGGACGGGCAAGACCCTGGTCGCCCGCGCGCTGGCGGCGTCGGCCGCCCGGGCGGGGCGCCCCGTCGCTTTCTTCATGCGCAAGGGCGGGGACGTCCTGTCGAAATGGGTGGGCGAGGCGGAGCGGCAGGTATGCAGGGGGGAATGGGAGGGGAGGGAGAGGAGAGAGAGGGTGATCTCTCGGAGAGAGTGGGGGGACGCGAGCGAAGGTTGTTCCTTCGAAGGGTGGTGGGCGCGAGCGCGGGGGGAGCTCTCACCAAAAAAAAAAAACCCTTCACTTTCGCTCCCTCCCTCCCTCAACCCACAGCTCCGCGCCCTCTTTGACGCGGCCGCCCGGGCCGCGCCCTCAATCATCTTCTTCGACGAGATCGACGGCCTGGCCCCCGTCCGCTCCTCCAAGCAGGACCAGGTCCACGCCAGCATTGTGTCCACCCTGCTGGCCCTGATGGACGGGCTCGACCCGCGCGGCGCGGTCGTCGTCGTCGGCGCGACCAACCGCCCTGACGCGCTCGACCCGGCCCTGCGCCGCCCCGGCCGGTTCGACCGGGAGCTGCTCTTCCCCTTGCCCAACGAGGGCGCCCGGGCCGCCATCCTGCGCATCCACACCAAGGACTGGGCGACAGCGCCGGACGGGCGCTTGGTCGCCGCCCTGGCCGCCCGGACGGGCGGGTTTGGCGGGGCCGACCTGAAGGCGCTGTGCACGGAGGCTGCCCTGCGTGCCCTGCGCCGGACCTACCCGGCGATCTACGAGTCGGAGGCCCGCCTGGCGGTGGTGCCCGCTGACGTGGCCGTCACGCGCCGGGACTTCCTGGACGCCCTGGGCGGGGTGACGCCCGCGTCGGCGCGGTCCGCGGCGGGCTGTGCGGCCGCCCTGCCGGCCCACCTCGGCCCGTCGCTGGGCGGCGCACTGGTGGCGGCCCTGGCCTCCCTGCGGTCCGCCTTCGCGCCGGCCGCCGCTGTCCTGGACGCGGCCGCCGCCGGGGCGGTGGGCTCGCTGGCCGTGCGTGGCCAGGCGGCGGGCGACGACGACGACAGCGATGAGGAGGAGGAGGAGGAGAGGGCGCACCCCCAACAACAACACCCCGCGCCCCCGGCCGCCTCCCTGCTCGCGCCGCGCGGCGCGTCCGCTTCCTCCGGCCGCTCCGGCGGGGCGGCCTGCCTCATCGCCGGGCCGCCAGGGTGTGGGGCGCCCGCCCTGGCGGCCGCCCTCCTGCACGCCCTGGAGGGCCTCCCCACCTTTTCCCTGGGCTTGCCGGCCCTGCTGGCCGCCCCGGGCGCGCGGTCTCCCGAGGAGGCCGTCGTCTCCGCCGTCGGGGAAGCCCGGCGGGCGGCGCCCTCCATCCTCTACCTGCCGTCCGCGGCGACCTGGTGGGGCGCGGCACCCCGGTCCCTGCGGGCCGCCCTGGAAGCGTCCCTGGCCGAACTCCCCCGCGCCTGCCAGGTCCTCGTCGTGTCTGTCGCGGAGGGCGGCGGAGGAGGAGAGGGCGGGGGAGGCGCGGCGTCGGCCCTGCCGCCTGCTGCGGCCGCGCTGCTCGCCCCGCCCGGCGCGACCACAGTCATCGCCCGCCTGGCCACCCCCTCAGACGCCGGCCGGGCCGGCATCCTGGCCGGCCCCATCGCCGACGCGGCCCGCCCGCCCGACCGGCGGCGGGCGGTGGAGGGCGTGGGCGTGGCGGCGGCGGCGCCCGCGCTGCCAGCCGAGGCAGGGCAGCCTTCCCCTCCTCCAGCCGACGCAGGCGCGGCCGACCGCGCGGCCGCCGACGCAGCCCGGGCCGCGTCGTCCGCGGACGCCGCCACCCTGCGCGCCCTGCGCGTCGCCCTGCGCGACATTGCCACCCGCCTCCTCCTGGACAAGCGGTGGCGGCCCCTGGCGGAACCGCCACAGGCGGCGGCGGCCGAGGAGGAGGATGAACTAGAGGCGGGTGGGCAGGCCAGGGACCTTGCCGCCCCGGCCACCGACGGCGGCCTCTACCTCGCCACCCTCCTCGCCCGCGTGGACGCCCGGGCCTACCCGACCGCCGCTGCCTTCCTAGCCGACGTGGCCACCCTGCCCGACAGCGCGGCCCTGCGGGCGCGGGCGGCGGGCCTGGGCGACGCGGGCGTGGCGCGTGAGGTCGGCCGCGCACACGGGTGCGCCGACGAGGCGGCCGCCCTGGTGGCCGCCCGCGTGCCTCCCGCCCTGGAGGACCGGTGCGCGGCCATGGAGGCGGAGGGCGGGCCGACGCGGCCGCCACCGCCAGCGCCTGCTGCTGCTGCGCCCGCCCTGCCGACCGTGGAGGAGGAGGAGGCGGAGGGGAAGGCGGCGACGCCTCCTCCACCACCGCCTCCGCCCCCGCCCGCCCGCCGCCCGGCGCTCCCGCCGCCGTCCGCGGGCGAGCAAGCCCTCGCCGCCTCCACCCTGGCGGCCGCGGTCTTCAAATCCGCGGGCTGGACCCTGGACGCCACGGAAGCCGCGGCGGCGGCGATGTGGGGTGTGTGCCGGGGCAGGCGGGCGGAGGCGGACCGGGCGGACGTTTGTGGGGCGACCCTTCGAGCGGCGGGGCTGTGAAAAAAAAAAAAAGGAGATATAAAGATGTGGCCATTGTTACGTGTTCCACCTCAATTCCTCCCGTCCATCCATTTCACAAGGTAGGGAACACGGATGCACGTGAGAATGGGGGTAATGGCGGGCGCGGGCGCCGGGGCGCACGCCAGGCGGGCGCCTTAGAGCAAGCAAGAAATGTGGACTCGGTTGATTGTGCACAATATGACGTCAGCATTCAAAGGACGGCACCCGGTCATTGCTTCGCTTGTCCGGGCATGTCAGGCTATATGCAAGCGTGTGGAGTCCCCAACGAGGTTGATGGAGCCGTGTCGCAAGGCGCCAGGGAGGCCGGCGTGAGGGGTAACAGATTAAAAACGGAGAAACGACAGGCGACGTTTTTCTCTCTCCGGCATGCCGCACACCGGCAGACGTCGCTCGCTCAGCCTGCTGCTCGCTGACACGTCGCCGCATTGGCTCGGTCAATGCAGCAGGTGTCTGAGAGTTCAAAGCGCGTCTAGTGGAGGGACGGCAAAGAGCCTGCGCCGCTGGGGAGGACACAACACAACCTCTCTCTCTTTTATTCACCCCTGGCCCGACCGCGCTCTCTCCTCTCAACCAGCCTCCCTCCCTCGTCCCGTTGAACCAGCCTCCCGCGTCATGCGCTTCGTCTCCGCCTCCCTCGGCCTCCTGGCCCTCTCCTCCGCCCGGGCGGCCGCCACCCGCTCCCTGGCCCAGGATGCGGCCGTCCAGCCCCTAGCCGAATGGAGCGTGGCCGGCGCGCCCGCCGCCGCCCCCGCTGCCGCCGCCACGCCTGACGTACCGCTCGTGCCCATCACCACCTGCTCCGTCACCGCGTCCTCAGCCGTCAACCGCACCGAGGTGGACGGCTCGCATGCGGCTGCCCAGCAGGGGCCGATGGCCGTGCCCGACGCGTTCCTGGGGCAGGCCCTGCTGACAGTGCACGCCCCGGAGGGCGCCGGCTCGGAGGCGGTCGTGGAGGTGGTGCCCGCCGCGGGGCACACGCGCGTGGCCCCCGGCGGCAAGGCGACCGACGCAGAGCCGCCCGCCCCGCCCCTCCGCCTGACCGCCACCCTGGCGCCCAACGGGACCGCCGCCCTGGCTTACCCGGCCCGCTCATATGCCAACGACCTCACCCCGCAGGCCGTCTTCGTTAACGGCATGCCCTGCGAGGTGGTGCAGGCGGCCTCGGCCGTGCCGCCCTCGCCTGTGCCCACCGAGGACTCCATCCCCGGCCTCGCCTCCTTCCAGGCGGACCGCCCGTTGAGCATCCGGGACGGCGCCATCATCGGCGTGGACGGGCTACCCTTGGTCGTGAAAGGCATCAACTGGTTTGGGTACGAGAATGGGCAGACCAACCCGGACGGCCTGTGGGGCAACGTCGGTAATGGTGCGATGAATGACTGATGAGTGGAGAGATGGGGGAAGAGATGGGCGGCGCGCACCATTTTTTTCTTCTCAACCTGGAT
>Ga0315290_10001389_pt1 | contig 16599 bp, 22 predicted proteins | sample YL17G12_0_MG_FD_203627 | JGI IMG/M metagenome (GOLD analysis project Ga0315290, IMG submission 203627) | Sediment microbial communities from Yellowstone Lake, YNP, Wyoming, USA - YL17G12_0 | ecosystem: Environmental > Aquatic > Freshwater > Lake > Sediment | place: USA: Wyoming | collected... | reverse complement strand
CACGAGTGTGGTCCGTGCACCATCGCGAAGCGCAGCGTGGGAAGCCGCATAGAGGGTTTTCTGGGCCGCGAGTCCCGAGAGCGGACCCAGGCAGGAGTTTCCTCCGACATTGGTATCAATGAAGCTGGACCAGGCTGCGGGAAGCGCCAGCAGGCGCAGCGTATGGCCGGTGGGGGCGGTATCGAACAGGATGTGGTCGTAGGCCGCCGTCCTGGCAGGGTCGCCCAAGAGCTTGGAGAACTCGTCGAACGCGGCGATCTCGGTGGTGCAGGCCCCCGACAGCTGTTCTTCCATGCTGGCCACCACGGCAGCGGGCAGGACCCCACGGACAGGGGCAACCATACGCTCCCGGTAGGCGCGGGCGGCCTCTTCCGGATCGATGTTCAGGGCCGAGAGACCAGGCACATCAGGGACTGGCAGAGGCGCCCCGGTGAGCGCAATGCCCAGCACCTCGTCCAGATTCGAGGCTGGGTCCGTGCTGACGAGCAGCACCCGCTTTCCGGCGTCGGCAAGGCCGATGGCCGTGGCGCACGCGGCGGATGTCTTGCCGACGCCACCCTTCCCCGTGAAGAACAGGATCGGCGTGGGATGGGGAATGAGCAGAGCCATGGTCATCCCTTCTCTAGCAGCAAGAGCCGCTGGTCTTGCTGGGTCCGCTGCAGCAGCCTGTCGCAGGTGCGGTTGGCGTCAGCGTGATCGCGCGGGCCTCGGGGCGTGTCACTGCCGACTCGCTCAAGTAGCGGTCGGCAAGAGCCAGAACGGACGCCGCCGGCACGTCTTTGACTCCCTGGGCCGTTCTAACCGCGAGCAGCATGTCCTCTCGGGAAACCCCCAACTGCCTGGCCTTGTCGTAGTGGAACTTGAAGCAGGGCTCACAGTTCGAGGCGATGGCTGCCCCAATGGAAACCAGCTCCTGGACGGCTTCGGTATAAATCGAAGGTGCCGGAATGTTCAGCCCGGCCCATATGGCAAGCTGGTCGCGGGACGGATAGGTCCCGTGGCTCTGGACCGTTCCGTCCACCTTAATCAGGGGTAAGGCCCCCTCCCCCTGCGTGTTGAGCGCCGCCTTGACCGCTTCGTCTTCTGCAAAGGCCAGAGGTTGGTTGGAGAGATTGTAACGCTCCACGGCAACCCCCTGGGTCTTCAACCAATCGAGATCGGCGGCGAACCGCACCAACTGGGGGTCCACCGAGGGACCGCAGATGCCCGTGGGGCAGCACATGGCGGGATCGAATACCTGAATGCGGGTCATCGACGACGTCCTTTCGTTCATGGTGAAGGAGTGCACGTTCGGGCGAACGGCATCAAGACGTGATGTCATAACGCCCCCAACAGGGCCTTCATGCGCTGGAGCACGGCCGGTTCAATGCAGTAGGCGACCCGCGGGCCATCCTCGCGACCTCGGATCAGGCCCGCTGCCTTGAGGATCCGCAGGTGCTCCGAGACGCTCGACTGCGCCAGCGGCAGTTCGTCGACGATGAGGCTGCACATGCGCGCCTCTTTCCTGGCCAGCATGCGGAGGATGCGCACGCGTGTCGGATGGCCCAGCGCCTTGGCGAGCCTCGCGAGTTCCTCGTTGGCCACGGCGTCATCGAGCGGGGGCTCGACGGCCGGGGGTTGGGGCATGGCCGGCTCGTCGGGCGGGCAACACAGGGGGTCGGACGCGTCTGGGCGAATGGGGCGTGTGTTCCTTTTCATAGACAATCGACGATTGACGATACAACGAGACGCGGAGACGTGTCAACCGCAACGACACGCCCCACGAGGCATGCGGCAGCCCTCACTCTTGACGCATCCGTCGGGCACGCGTACACTTCGGAATATCTCGAATTGACGATTCGGGGGAATGCCGTGACATCCACAACCAATGGTCTCAATGCTCGTTCAGGTGTGCGGCTCTCACCGCCGCGCCGCGGCGGTGCCACCGCCTCCTTCGACGCGCCCGTTCATCGTCTGCCCCTCGTGGTGCGGGCACTGAAGGCCATGGCCCACCCTGCGCGCCTGCGGATGCTTGGCATGCTGACGACCGGCGAACTGTGTGTCTGCCAGATGACCGCGGTACTCGATTTCGCGGCTTCGACGGTGTCGGGCCACCTCGCTGACTTGCGGGCGGCCGGGCTGGTGACCGAGCGAAAGGACGGCAAGTGGGTCCACTACCGGCTGGCAGACGATCCGAAGACCATGGCCGTCATCCACGACGTCCTCGCGCTTCTGGCAACCGACCACCAGGCTGACACGGACGCGGCGGTCGTGAGTCAGGTGCGGGGCATCCCCGTCGAGACCGTGAGCCACGGCGGGTTCGATCTGGCCGAGGCCGCGCGGCGCGGCCAACCCCGTGGTCGTCGCGGTACGCCGTCGCGGCGCACGACGACACGGCGAGCGCCGGCCGTCTAGCGTGGTGATGGGTGCAGAGGAACGAGCCCATGGGCATGATCTGGGAGATCCCCGATTCGGTCGCGACAGCGGCGGATCTTCGTCCCGGTGACGAACTCTGGGCCGAATCGACTCGCAACGGCGTCTTCGTACGATCCGACTCCCTGCGCAAGGTCTACGTCGAAGCCACGGGCCACTGCAATTTGGAGTGCGTCATGTGTCCGCGCCAGGCCTGGTCGGCGGACTCCGGGCACATGACCGCTGCCTGCTATGACCAACTGTTGTCAGGCCTGCCCGCCGCCCCGCCAGACCGGTTCACGTTGGCGTTCGGGGGCTTCGGCGAGCCCACTCTGCATCCCCAGTTCCTGGACATGGTCGACCGAGCGCGGAAGGCGCAGCGACGCGTCGAGATCATCACGAACGGGACGACCATGACCGCGGAACTGGCGCAGGACCTCGCGTCGCTCGGTGTGGCCCAGGTGACCGTGTCGGTCGATGGCGGTGATGACGAGGCCTACGCGTCGATGAGGGGCACCGATCGGGCACCGGTCCTGAATGCCGTCGTGCAGTTGCGCGAGCACGCCCGGCGTGGTCCGAAGCGCATGTCCATAGGCGTGGCGTGCGTGGCCATGCGCCAGACGGTTGGGTCGCTGCCCGCGTTGATCGCGACGGCCCAGCGACTCAATCTCGACTTCGTGTCCATCAGCAATGTCGTCCCGCATACGCGCGAGATGGCCGACGGTGCGCTGTTTACCTATGCGGGCCAGGTGTCCAACATGAGCCCGGACACCTGGCGTCCTCAACTGACCGTCGGCCGCTTCGACCTCAACGGCGCGACGCGACCGCTATTGGATGCTCTGTTTCGACGGTCGCCCATCGTGCCGCCGCCGGCCCTGGACCGGGGCGAATGGTACAACCGGTGTCGATTCGCCCACGACGGGGTCGTGGCCGTCTCGTGGGACGGGCGGGTGACGCCGTGCTTGTCGTTGCTGTACACCCACACCGAACACCTCGGGGGCCGCGACAAGACCGTGCGGTCCTTCGACGTCGGCCACATCGAACGGGCGCCGCTGAGGGAGATCTGGCGGGACCCGGCGTTTCGTGCGCTCCGGGTGCGCCTGCGCGAGTTCGACATGTCGCCGTGCCTGGCGTGCGGCGGCTGCTCCATTTCTGAAACCAACGAGGGCGATTGTTTCGGCACGCCGTTCCCAGCGTGCAGCGAGTGCCTGTGGGCCCAGAGCCTCGTCCTGTGCCCCTGAGGAATCGGTGTGACGGAGAGCGTTCCTTATGTCGACACACAAAAACAAATCGGCGGGTGCAGGCGCGTCACCATCTCACGAACCCGGCGCGCCGCCGGCGTTCTCCGCCCGACGCACATGGCGAACTGCCGTGCTCGTGCTGCTTGCGGCCACGGTCATCGTCGTCTTCGCGGTCAGGCCCAGGCGCGACGCCGGTCCAGCGGCCGCCCCGCAGGCAACGGCGCCGATGGTCAGTCATGGCACCGCGGCACAGACGGCCGGAATTCCGCGCCTCGTCGACCTCGGGGCCGACAAGTGCATTCCGTGCAAGGCGATGGCCCCAATTCTGATCGAACTGCGGGGGGAATTCGCCGGCCGCCTGCAGGTGGACTTCATCGACGTGTGGAAGGACCCCAGTGCCGGCGATCCGTACAACATCTACGCCATCCCAACACAGATCTTCTTTGACGGGAACGGGAAGGAACTGACTCGTCACGAGGGGTTCATCTCGAAAGCGGACATTCTCGCCACCTGGAAACGGCACGGTTTTGACTTCAGCGCGCATGGCGCGTCGACGCCACGAAGCTGAGGCATCCGATGGACACCCTGTTCACGACCTTGTCTCACGCCGTCGAAGGTCAGCCGGCCATCGCCCTCGCGGCCGCGTTCGCATGGGGACTGGCCAGCCTGCTGCTCAGTCCCTGTCACCTGGCGTCGATTCCGCTCGTGGTCGGCTTCGTCAATGGGCAGGGACAGGCGACCCCCGCGCGCGGCGCGGCGATCGCCGGCCTGTTCTCTCTCGGCCTCTTCACGACCATCGGCGTGATCGGCGGCGTGACAGCCGCCGCTGGGCATCTGATGGGGCAGGTTGGATCCTGGGCTAACTACGTCGTGGCGGCGGTGTTCTTCGTGGTCGGACTGTCGCTGCTCGACGTGCTGCCCCTGGGCTGGAGCGTCCCGGATTCGGCGCGTTTTCGCGGACGCGGTCTTCTCGCCGCGTTGGCGCTGGGGCTGATCTTCGGGATCGCCTTGGGGCCATGCACCTTCGCGTACATGGCGCCAATGCTGGGCGTCACCTTCGCGGTCGCCGGCACGCATGCTCTGTACGGTGTGCTGTTGATCGCCGCCTACGGCATCGGTCATTGTTCGATCATCGTCCTGGCCGGTGCGTCGACGAGTTGGGTGGGCCGCTACCTGCGGTGGACAAGCGCCTCGCGCGGCGCGGCGTACCTCAGGTACGCGTCCGGATTGCTCGTGCTCGCGGGCGGCGTGTATTTGATCTACACCGCGTAGGCTCGGCCTGTGGCGGGCTGCAAGGGAGGTGTGCGTGGGGAATGAAGAAGCAGTTCAAGTCGATTCAGGAGAGCCTCCCGCGTGGCAGGTGGAAGCGGCCGCGCTGCGGGCGATGTCACCGAAAGGCATCCTGTTTCTCTGCGTGGCGAACTCAGCGCGCAGCCAGCTCGCCGAAGGGATCGCGCGTGCGCTCGCGCCACCAGGGGTCACCGTATGGTCCGCCGGGTCGCAGCCCACGCGCGTCCGTCCGGAAGCCATCGCCGCGCTCGCCGAGATCGGCGTCGATATCTCGCATCATCGATCCAAGGCCGTGTCCGAGATTCCGGCTGCCCAGGTGGACACGGTGATCACCCTGTGCGGAGAAGAGGAATGCCCGGTGTTCCTCGGCAAAGCCAGGCGCCTGCACTGGGGACTGCCAGATCCGGCCGGCGTCGGCGGCTCCGAGGCCGACAGGGCCGACGCCTTCCGTCGCACGCGCGACGAGCTGAGACGACGACTGGCGGTCGTCTTCGCACATGAGGGACGAGGCAACGTCCCCTCATGAACGACGACAACATCGTCACGCTCCCCGCGGTAACTCAGACCCCCAAGATCACGAGGGCCACATGAATCACACACAGCAGCGGGTCGGGTTTATCGGCGGAGGGCGCGTGGCGCGCGTCCTGGTGGGCGGGTGGCGTCATGCGGAAGCCGCTCCGCGCGAGATCCTCGTGAACGAACCGGATGACGCGGCATTCGCACGGCTCGCCGAGCTGTGTCCCGAGGTCCAACGTTCATCGATGGAAGAGGCCGCGGCGACTGACGTCGTCTTCGTGGCGCTCCACCCGCCGGTCATCGGGCCGCTGCTGCCCGCGCTGCGCCCGGGCCTCGGTGCGCAGGCGATCGTCGTCTCGCTGGCACCCAAGATCGCGCTAAGCACGCTCACAGCAGGCCTCGGCACCACGCGCGTGGCCCGGATGATCCCGAACGCTCCCTCGATCATTGGGCGCGGCTACAATCCGGTCGCCTTCGGCGACGGCCTCGATGCCGCGGCGCGCGAGAGCCTGGCGGCGCTGTTCGCGCCCTGGGGGACATGGCCGGAAGTCGAGGAACACGACCTTGAGGCCTACGCCATTCTCACGGGCATGGGTCCCACTTACTTCTGGTACCAGTGGCAGGCGCTGCGAGAGGCCGCCGGCCAGTTCGGTCTGAGCCCCGAGCGCGCCGACGAGGCCCTGCGACACATGCTCGACGGGGCGTTGGCGACCTTGCTTCAGAGCGGCCTGCCACCGGCAGGTGTGATGGACCTCATTCCCCTGCGCCCGCTCCAGGCGATCGAAGACAACGTCACCGCCGCATACCGCACGGCGCTGCCGGCGCTGTTCGCCAAGATCCGGCCGGCCGTCTGACGGCCGCTCCGTGCGGGCTGCGGGGCTCAAGGCCGGACTTGGAATCCCCACAGAGACTTGGGGCTGAACGCCCGATGTAGCCCGTTCGTCTCAAGAGACGGCTCACGTCCCCCTAAGTGGAATGCAGCGGACTCAAACAGCTACCCCGGCAGACGAGGGCAGCACGCGTCCGGGCCGCGCTCCCACTGGAGCGTGGTGTGCTCGATCCCGAACCGTTCGTGCAGTACCCGGGTCGCCTCAGCGATGATCGCGTCGTCGTCTCGCGCGTCCTGCTTGACAAGGTGTGCAGTCAGCGCGGTTTCGGTCGTACTCATGGCCCAGATATGTACGTCGTGGACCGCCGTCACGCCTGGCAGGCCCATCAGATAGGCTTCGACAGCGTCCGGGGCAATCCCTTCGGGCACCGCATGCAAGGCCAGATTGACCGATTCCCGGAGGAGCCCCCAGGTGCTGCCCAGAATCACCGCGGCAATGAGCAGCGTCACCACCGGATCGATCCACGCCCACCCGGTCACGAGGATGGCCACGCCTGCCACCGCCACGCCGGCTGACACCGCCGCGTCCGCCGCCATGTGCAGGAACGCCCCGCGGATGTTGAGGTCGCTCTTGCGTCCTCGCATGAAGAGCAAGGCCGTCGCCGTATTGACACCCACCCCAACGAGCGCGACCCACGCGACGATGCCGCCACCGACCTGTGCCGGGGCACCGAATCGGTGAACGGCCTCCCACGCGATGCCGCCCGTGACGACGAGCAGCACGACCGCGTTCACCAGCGCGGCCAGGATCGAGGAACTGCGCCACCCGTACGTGCGGCGGGCCGAGCGCGGCCGCCGCGATAGATAGCTCGCGCCCCACGCCAACACGAGGCCCAGGACATCACTGAAATTGTGCGCGGCGTCCGCCAGCAGGGCCGTTGAGCCGGCGATGACGCCGAACACGGCCTCGGTGACGACGAAGATGACGTTGAATGCGACGCCCAGTGCAAACGCTCGATCGTAGGTCGCAGGGCCGTGATCGTGGTCGGCGCTCATGACGACTGTCGTTCCTGCAACCAGTTTTCGACCTTCTGACGGTTCGGCACGCCGCCAACATGCACGACTTGCCCATCGATGACGACACCGGGGGTGGACATGATGCCGTAGCGCATGATCTCCTGCAACTCCTCGACCTTCTCCACGTGGATGTCCACGCCCTTGTCGCGGGCGACCGCTTCGAGCAGCCTGATGGTATTCCGGCAGTTGGCGCACCCCGTACCCAGCACTTTGATGGTCTTCATCGCCTTCTCTCCATGCGTCATCACGGCACCGCGTTAGAGACGTAGCTGACGAGCAGGCTCCCGGCGGCCACTACCGCACAGGCCATCACGTCTCTAGCCATTGACGACCTCACGATGACTGATCGAGGTTAACGGACACTTGACAATGTGGCCATGTTACCACATGATTAACTACCGGGGTGGAGAGGTCAGATTGCCACGACACGCTGAAGACATGTTCAAGCGGCAAGCGCAGGTGCTCAAAGCCCTGGCGAGTGAGTCCCGCCTGAAGATCGTGAACCGGCTCGCCACTGGCGAGTGTTCGGTCGGCGAGCTGACCGACCTCATCGGTTCGGATCGCACGACGGTCTCCAAGCACCTGGCGGTGTTGCGCGCGCATGGCATAGTCGCCGATCGCCGTGAGGGAAACGTCGTGTTCTACACACTCCTGACTCCGTGCGTCGTGAATTTTTTCGCGTGTGCGACGCAAGTGTTGAAGGAGCGGACATGATCCCCAGGTGGGACTCCTTTTTTTGACCAGCAGTTGCCTGTGTGGCCACATAGCCACGCTACGATCAACTGACACGTACGCCACGAAAGGACGCTGACAATGGCCGACCAGACGCTTCCCACACCGATGGATATCCTGCGCGCGAATTCGCCCGAGGGCGCCAAGACCTACATGGACCACCGCGCGGCAACGATGGACAATCCCGCGCTCCAGGCGGTGCCGCTCAAGTACAAGCTGCTCATCGGCATCGGCGTGGCCGCCTCGCTACAATCGTCCACCTGCACGTTGATGTGGACGAAACAGGCGAGGCAGGCCGGCGTCAGCGATGCCGAGATCGCCGAGGCCATTCTGGTCGCCCGGTTGATGAAGATGGCCACGGTCAACGACACGGCGGCGGATGCGCTCGCGTGGCTGAAACACGACTGATCGGCTCCATGCGTGATCCGTCACGCTGAGGAGGCCGAAGCTGCGGGCGAGCGACCGACGAAGCGACACCCAGCACGCACGCACATCCGCTGGAGGGCGCGGGAGCCGACCATGAGTGGCAGTGATACACACGGCGCTGACGGAGAGCACCGAGGAACTGTCGGGGCATCTGCGCGCATGATGCGCGATATCCTGGGGCTCGGCGCCGACGCGATCGCCGTGTTCCTGATTGGCGTCGACGACGATCGCGCGATCGCACTCGAACGGTTCGAGCCGGTGAAAGCCAATCGCTACTGCCAACTGTTGATGCGTGCACGGCACGGCGAGGCTGTCCGGATCGAACCTTCGGAACTCGCATGCCCGGCCGCGGCGGCGGCGTTCGGCTTTCGGTCCCTGCCCGACGGGCTGGCCTCAGGGAAGGGCCTCGTGGGGTTTGGCATCGTGGAGGCGCCCGACACCGGACACACGATGTTCGATCAGATGCCTCGATTGCCGTCCGGGAGTCTCACCGCGATCGCGGCGTGTCCGCTCACCCTGGCGCCGGTCACGCCGGACGTCGTGATTGTCGAAGATCGGCCTGAGGCGCTGATGTGGCTGGTCCTCGCCGATCTGAACCTCCACGGCGGGGCACGCCGCAGGAGCGACACGGCCGTCCTGCAGGCCACCTGTGTCGATGCCACCGTGATTCCGCACATCGAGCAACGCCTCAACTTCTCGCTCGGGTGCTACGGATGCCGGGAGGCGACGGACCTGACACCATCTGAAACGGTACTCGGCTTTCCGGGCGCGCAACTCGGCGACCTGGTCGCTGCCCTCGATCACCTGGCCGTGACGGCCATTCCCCGTTCGCGCGCGAAACGCCCGTTTCACACGCTCGCGAACGCGCCTGTTGCTCAGGGGGAACGCCCCGGAACCGGCTGACGCTCCCGGAGGGGTGACATGCCTGCTTCTCTTCTCAACACGTACTTCGCGTTGCTGACGCAAGGAGACCGAACATGACTGATGTTGTCCGCCACACAGCGCCCGATTGGGCCTTCACATTCCATGGGCACCGCTGCCCATTCATGCCGCTCGGCTATCGGATGGGAATGCTCGCCCTCGACACGATGGGTGTGGCCCGAGAGATGGACCATACGCTCCACGTCATCTGCGAACTTGGCGAGGGCCATCCCCAGACGTGCCTGATGGACGGCATCCAGGCGGCGACGGGAGCCACCTTCGGCAAGACGCTGATCGAGAAGACATCCTGGGGCAAGCTGGCCGCGACCTTCTGGTATCCGGGCAAGACGGCGGTGCGATACGCGCTGCGTGCCGACTTCCTGGACGAGTTCGGCAAGCAGGAGTTCTTTGCGTACCGGAAGCGCGGGGTCGAACCGTCGGGCATTCCTCCGGAGGTGACACAAGCGGCGATCGACTGGATGCTGGCCCTGAGTGACGAGGGCATCTACGCGGTGCAGGCGCGCCCGGACTTCCAGTATCAGCCGCCGAAAGGCTCCTTCAACAAGTCGCTGTGCTCCAGATGCGGGGAATACGTGTTCGAGCGTTACCTCCGCCATCAGGACGGCAAACCGGTCTGTATCCCGTGTTCGGGTTACGGGCGCTGAGGCGATGTTCGTCGTTCCGTTCTTCGTCGTGCTGATCGTCTCGGTCGTCTTCTCGATGTTCGGCAAAGGCGGCGGGTCGCTCTACACGCCGGTCCTCGTGATGCTGGGCTGGGACGTGGGAGTGTCCATCTCGACGGCGCTCTTCCTGAACCTCGTGACTGCGCTGGTCGCGACCATTGTCTTCTCGCGAAACCGCCTGGTCGACTTCCGGTTCTGCGCGGTGTTCCTACCGGGTACGATTGCCGGGTCCATTCTGGGCGCCCTGCTGAGCAGCCGGGCGCCCAAAGACCTCCTGCTCTGGCTCTTCGCCGCCTTCCTCTTCGTCGCCGGCGGGCTGATGATTCGGTCGGGCAAGGGCGACGCTGGGCAGCCGGTGAAACCCCTGTCGTGGAGCCTGGGGGCGCTCATCGCCGGATTCTCGTTCGCCGTGGGCGTGCTCTCCAGCCTGATCGGGGTCGGTGGCGGGCTCGTCATCTTCCCGTTTCTCGTCCTCTACATGGGGTATTCCGCCCAGAAAGCGGCCGGCGCCAACGCGCTCATTGTCACGGTCAGCTCGCTGGTGGGTAGCGCGGGCCACTTCGCAGTGGGCCACATCGAGTACATGCTTATCGGGGTCACGGCTGTGGCGGCAGCCGCCGGATCCGCGGTGGGATCCCACGTGACCGTAAAGGCGAGTCCGACGTTCGTGAAGGTGGCGTTCGCCGTCATCATGTGGTTCTTCGCGGTGGAGATTGTGCTCCACCAGTTGAAGGTGCTGTAGGGCAAGCCAGGAGTTCAGGGAGGGCAGCAGATGCCCCGTGTGGCGGTGTCCGCACTCGTCCTGCTGGTCGTCCTCGCGGGGACGACGGTTGCCGTCGCCCAGCCACCCGACGCCATCCGGTTCAGCCTGGGATCAGCCGAGGTCGAACTGGGTGGCCAGGTGCGTCTGCGCTTCGAGAACGACGAGGCCTTTGACGTGCGCGGGTACCGGCCTTCGACCGACGACCGCTTCCTGCTCAGCCGGGTGATGCTGGACGCGTCGGTGCGCCTCTCGCCCCGCCATCGTGTGTTCATCGAGTTGCGCGACGCACGGGAAGCCGGGTCGCAGCTCACTGAACACGACTTTCCCCGCAGCAATCCCTTTGTCGACCCGCTCGACATCCGCCAGCTGTACTACGAAGGCAGCGGGCTTGTCGGCTCCTGGCTCAGCGTCCGTTTGGGCCGCCAGCAGATCTCATACGGCGATCAACGGGTCTTCGGTGCCGGGCAGTGGGGCAACACGGGACGCTGGACCTGGGACGCCGCGCTTCTCAATCTGAAGGGCACCCGTCTGGACGCCGACGTTTGGATCGGGCGGCCCGTTCGGAACCGGCCCGATCGCTGGCCCAACGCCAGCGTCCCCGAGCCCGTGGTGGGCGTGGCGTACATGCGCGCACTTGGGCTGCCACTACGTTTCGACATGTTCTACGTGCACAAGGAGGATCGTTCGGGGAAGACGGCGGGCGAACGTGGCGCCGGGGACCTGCGATCCGAGTTGATGGGGTTCCAGGCCGAGGGGACGCGTGGCAGGCTGGACTACGCTCTGACCGGTATCGCCCAGCGAGGTCGGTGGGGCCAGGACCGGATCCGCGCGGCGGGCGCGAGCGGCACGCTGGGGACCCGCTTCACGTGGCCCTGGCAGCCGCGGCTGCGCGCCGTTCTGACGTGGGGGTCAGGGGACCGCGATCCCCACGATGGCGTCCACGGCACCTTCGACGGCGTGGTCGGCGGCGCAGACATCGCGTTCTATGGGTACTGCAACCTCTTCTTCTGGGCCAACCTCTGGGACCGCGAGGTGCAACTCATGCTGCATCCGTCCGATCGGCTCGATCTTCACGTCCAGGCGCATGCCTTCGCGCTGGCGTCCGGTCGGGATGCGTGGTACAGCACGTCGCTGTCGACCGTGCGGCGCGACCCGACCGGGGGGGCGGGCACGGACCTGGGTCGCGAGATCGATGCGCGGGCTGTGTACCGGGCGCGTCCCTGGCTCGAACTCATGGCGGGCATCGGGTACTACCTGCCGGGGTCGTTCGTTCGCCAGACGGGACCGGCGCCCCGTGGCCTCTGGCACATGTTGCAGGCGACATGGGCGTGGTGACCTGCTCAGGCGATACGTGTCATCAATCCTCAGGAGACCTTCATGACATCCTCGCAACCTCCCATCCACTGGCGCGGGTACGCGCTTGCCGCCACGCTCGGCGTGATACTGCTGACCATCGTCGCGGCTGTCACGCGCATCTGGGTGCTGACGGCGATCCCGGTGGGTTTCTTGTTCGGGTTCTTCCTCCAGAAGGGGGCCCTCTGTGGTGCGGCGGCTTTGAGCGAAGTGGTTGTCTTCCGGGATCGCGCCAAGGTCGCCGGGATCTGGATCGCCATCGTGGTGTCGATGATCGGCTTCGCCTCGCTTGAGGCAGCCGGGTGGGTGCAACTCGCGCCCAAACCGATGATCTGGGTCAGCGCCCTGGTCGGCGGCCTGATCTTCGGCGTCGGGACGGTGCTGGCCGGCGGCTGCATCAGCGGTTGTCTCTTCAAAGCGGCAGAGGGGAATGTGAACTCGATGGCAGGGCTCGGCGGCATCGCCCTGGGTATCGGCATGGTTGAGACCGGTCCGCTCCATGGCCTGCACGTGGCGATGCTGGCCAACGTCGTGAAGGCGGCCGGTGGGAAGCCGGTGACGCTGGCGAGCCTCATGGGCCTCCCCTACTGGTTGCTCGCCGTGGTCATTGCCGGAGCCACGGGCGCCGTCGTGATGTGGCGACGCCAGCGTCGCCAGCCAAGTCGCCTGCGGCCCGACGCGGTGCCGAAGCCCTTCCTCACGCGCGCTTGGAAGCCCTGGCAGGCGGGGCTGGCGATCGGTCTCCTGGCGGTCCCAGCGTACCTCTCGTCGGCGGCGACCGGCCGCAACTACCCGCTCGGCGTCACGCATGGAGTGCTGCAAACGTACCAGGTGCTCACGGAGACCAACCTCAAACACGTCTGGAGGGCGCCGGCTGCTCTACTAGCGGCATCCGCTCCAGCGCCTCAATCGCCGCTCCCCCCGATTCCTCCGGCCCCGCCGGCGAAGGTCATCAACTGGTGGCTGGTCCTGGTGGTCTTGTCACTTCCGCTTGGCTCCTGGGCGTCCGCGAGGATGAGCGGAGCCGTAACACTGCAGCCTCGTCCGCCCGAGCAGACCGTCATCGCGTTCTTCGGCGGGGTGTTGGTCGGCATCGGAGCGGCGTTCGCCACGGGATGTGTGGTGGGGAACATCCTCTCTGGTTGGGCACTGATGAGCGTCGGGATGCTGATCTTCGGCGTCGCGACCGCACTCGGGAACTGGGCCGCGAGCTACGTCTATCTGATGGGGTGGAGCCCCTTCCAGTCCTGAGGCAGGCCTCCGCGTGTCACACTCGCATCAACTGAACCGCCCGAGCCATGACCCGGCGCGCCTTGGTTGCACGGGACGTACGTATGCTGCTCGTGCAGCTCACCTACCTTCGGGATGTCACACATGGGATTGTTCTGTGGCTTGAGGAGATCAAACACACGGGACTTATCTGTGACCAAACTGTGCCCACGATTTGCGTACGTGAGCGATCTCAGGCAGCGGCGAGTTGGATGTTTTGCTGAGCAAATCTGCGAATTGCCAGAAATCACGCCGCCGTTCCGCACCCGAAAATGGGACTCAAAATCCCGTGGGGTTCACCCCCCGTGTGGGTTCGATTCCCTCCTCCGGCACCAACCTTCGCTCAACCTCCCTCGGTTGAGCTTCGGCTGGGCAATCGCAACCGTGCGCCGCGATGCACGGGTCAGCAACCCATCCGAGGAACGTCTCGTGCACATCGCGCCAGCGTTCGCACACGCGATACGGCGAACCGCCTTGATCGCTTTTGCGGTCGAGATCGTCGCCGCGGTGGGCGTTGCCATTCTGGGCCGGCCCACCCTGGCACGGCTTTATGCCCAACACGAAATTGCCCGATTCGCCCCTTCGGAAGGGCACCGACTAGGGCAGTTCAGACCCTGCGCGGGCTTGGGTTCTGCGGACCTTCAAAAGATCGAGTCTACGGCTTGAACACTCGAATCTTGAGGTCCCGAATCGGGCTGAAGTGCTTCGCGTTGCTGGTGCAAAGCGTCAACCCGTGCTCGGCGGCCGTGGCTGCCACGAGGGCATCGCCCGCCCGCAGGCCGTGCGACAGGGCGTACTCTTCGATATACACCGCCGCCCGGTGACCAATGTTCTCGGTGAGGGGAAGCGTGGTAAACCCGAAGGTCTTCAGGAAGGACTTCGTCGATTCATGCTGGCGCTGGTTCTGAGCACCTTGCAGCAACTCCAAGTACGTCTGCAACGAGAGAAGGCGCTCCTCTTCCTGCTCAACAAGCCGCGCGGCCTTGCTGTTTCCCCGTTGAATCCAGATAAAGAGATCGGTATCAAAGATCACCGTGCCGGCCCCCGCGCAATTGCTCCATGACCTCTTGGACGGACTGCGCGTCCTTCCGGCAGCCAAAGAAGCTGTGCTCCTTCACCTTGGCGGCCGACGTCGTGGTGGCGGGGGAGAGCACGCCCTTGAGCTTGCCGCGATAAAGAACGCTCACGGTTTCGTTCCGCTCGAGCGCCTTCAAGACCTGGTTCATCTTGTAACGAAGATCGACAATTGTCGCCTGCATGGTGTCACCTTTATGTCTACTGAGACTATACATTAGGTGACGCCCCAACGCCAGCTCTGCGATGTCCACCACGTGCATGCGCTAGCCCAATGTCCTTCTCCTCGTAACTTCGCCCGCGCGCCTCTCTTTGGCGGCGGGGCTTCATCGGTTCACGTCGTACTCGCGCCTCAGCGTGAACGGTCCGACCTTCTGGGTGACCAGGACGCCGAATAGCGCCACCGATGGCGCTTGCTGCTGACGCTTCCAAACGAGGCGGTGCGCGCGTAATGCCACCGTCGCGCCTGGCAGCGCCTTCTGCGTGTGTTGGATGACGGCCCACTGTGCCGCCGTCGCTTTGACGGCATTCGAGCTGACGACGACCAGGTCGACGGATGAGATCACAACCTCGGCGTACTCCGGCAATTGGCGCAGATGTGCCTGGAGCCGCTCGGCACCGTCACGCGCGTACACCGGGTGGTCGACGATGGCCGCGAAGGCGTGGTCGGTGATCGCCTCGATGGCCTCCTCCATCGGTAACACACCGGGCGTTTGGCGAGCCTGCTGTTCAGGCGTCCCGTGCTTCGCGACCCATTCCGCGATGTAGCGTTTCTTCTCCTCGTGCAGCGCCAGTTGCGCCGTTCGTTCTTGCTGGGTGCGTTCGTGCTTGGCGTTCAGATCGGCACGGAAACGGCGGTGTGCCTCGGGCGGCACGTCACGCGCCGGTCCCTCGTCGGTCGCGACGTCGAAGAGCACGCGACCTTGAGCCGTCGTGACGTAGCAGCGCTTCGGAGACGGGGCAGGATGGACATAGGCCCGCTGCGTGCGGTCGGCGAGAAAGGCCTGCGCCACCTGCAGGCGCCGTTCGTGGTCGGCATCGCGCTTCCTGGCTCGGGTGATGGTGCGCTCGGCCAAGTAGACGCGCTCACGTTCATGGTTGCGCGCGGCCTCCCTGAACAGTTCGTCGATCGTCGGCGGTACGTCGTATGTCGGGGCAGCGTCGACCCGTACCACGCGCTGTTCCGCGTCTGTCTCGTATCTCGGACGCAACTTGAGGCGCGCCACGCCGTGGAGGTCGACACTCACCAGGTGTAAGCGACTGGTCGGGACCGGCACGGTGATCTGCTGGACCGCACGGCCATCGCCGCCAGCCAGCAGCGACGCCTTTCGGCCGGCTTCGGACAACTGATAGACGGCCGTGACGGTCAGCGACCGAGCCGACTCGGGGGGCGGCGCCGACGCCGCATCGGTGACCAGTTCAGGACGACGAAGAGCGGAGCCAGAGGCGGAGTCCATGATCTGTTCCTTCCGCATTCGCCTTGAAGGCGCGACAACGAACGATTCAGGCGTTGGCCGGGTCATCCGACATGTGCCACCCTGCCAGACGAGGGGCCCGGGGCAGCGGCCGTGAAGCGGCTGCCCCGGGACACCAGAGAGGGACGGGCTACGAGTGGATCTCGACGCGGCTGTACGCGTCGAGGATGCGCTCCCGCAGCGCGTCCTGTGCGCTCGGCTCTCCATTCGCGGAACGCAGAAGCGCGAAGCTTCTACGCTCGCCGCTGACGGAGTACTGCCGAGCCGGGAACGTCACGTTCTTCCCTCCCTCGCGACGCTCCCAGACGGCGAAGCCGATGAGTCGCAGCCCACTGAGTGGGCCCGCACCGGCTTCGAAGACCACCTCCGCGTCGGCAAGCTTCCCTGGGGGACGGTCTTGCTCGTTCGGAATGATCTTCACGGACACCAGATCACCGTTCTCCTTGGCCATGGTGGTTCCTCCAAGACTGCCGAGGGCCTGGGCCGACGGCAGCGGTTACGTTCGCCGGATCGATGTGGATGCCGGCGAACAGGGTGAGACGCACGGCCGTTGTGGCGC
>Ga0315290_10001388_pt1 | contig 16602 bp, 14 predicted proteins | sample YL17G12_0_MG_FD_203627 | JGI IMG/M metagenome (GOLD analysis project Ga0315290, IMG submission 203627) | Sediment microbial communities from Yellowstone Lake, YNP, Wyoming, USA - YL17G12_0 | ecosystem: Environmental > Aquatic > Freshwater > Lake > Sediment | place: USA: Wyoming | collected... | reverse complement strand
CTTCGATGCGCCGCACCCGGTGCATATGGCCGCCGAGTGCGCGGTAGTCGCTCAGGCGCATCGTGAACTCGATCGGCGAGACGATCGCCGGCGTCGGCACGAAGCCGAAGCTGTTCGCCGGCATGCGTGCCACGTCCACCATCACCGTGATGCCGCCGCCCGGCCACACATACACCGGCGCGCCGCCGCAGGTCACGTTGACGAGCAGGTCCTTGATCGAATGCGTCAGCAGCACCGGGTTTTCGGTGACGCCGGCACGCAGCGAGCCGCCGGCGCCGGCGACATAGAGCACGCTCGCCAGCGCCGGTTCGCAGTTCTCGCCGATGCGCTCGACCACGCGCCGCACCGCGGCAGGCATTGCGGCAGGCTGCGGCACGAGTTTGCGGTCGAGCACGAAGTAGGCCTGGTGTTCGCCGGTCGTCGACACCATCAACAAGCGCAGCCCGGGCCGGGCGTGCTTCGGGTCCCACTCCTCGATGATCGACAACGGCTCGACGATGTCGGTGCCGCCCCAGCCCGAGCCGGGATTGGCGACCTGAAAATAGCGCCCCGGCGTCGACTTGCGCCCGCGCAGGCGAATGCCCGTGGCCGGCATGTCGAGGCACTTGCCGGCCTGGTGCTCCGACAGCACGCCGGTGATGTGGTCGTCGATCACGACCACTTCATCGACGTGACCGAACCATTGCTGCGCGAAGATGCCGATCGTCGCCGAGCCGCAGCCGACGCGCATGCGCTGCTCTTCCACGCCGTTCACGATCGGCGCGCGATTCGCCTGCACCGTGAGCGCGGCGCCGCCCTCGACCTGCAGCTCCACCGGCTGCTGGTTGCCCAGCGCCAGCATCATGTCGCAGGTGATTCTGCCTTCGCGTTTCGAGCCGCCGGTCAGGTGGTGCACGCCGCCGAGCGCGAGGAACTGCGAGCCGTACTCGATCGTCGTCACATGGCCCACCGCTTCGCCCTTGTGGCGCACCGTCGCCTGCTCGGGGCCGAGGTAGCGGTCGGTGTCGATCTTCACCTTGAAGCTGCAATAGCTGAAGATGCCTTCCGTGACCACGGTCACCATGTCCACCCCCTGCTGCAACGAGGCGATGATGAAGGGCGCGGGTTTGTAGTCGGGGTAGGTGGTGCCGGCGCCGACGCCGCTGACGAACACCGGCGCGTCGTTCAGCAACTCGCCGCTCCAGCCTTGCGGCGCCGGCTTCCATTCGACCAGTTCCGCGCCGGCACGCCGCACCAGGTGCACGTTGTCCAGTCGCGCGAGTTCGCCGTTGACGTTGCCGTAGCGGTTGCACGCGCCGAGCTTGCCCGGGCTGATCTGGCACAACACCGGGCAGGCTTCGCAGCGCACCTTGTCGGCCGCCATGCGTTCGGGTGCACGCGAGTGTTCGAGCACGACAGGCGTCAGGGGCGTGACGGCTTGACCGTCGGAGCGAGGGTCGAATGGCGGGACGGGGGAGGCGGGAGCGGTCACGTCGCGTTGTCCTCGCTGCTTTGATGGCGAGCAAAGGTTCGCCCCGTGCCCGGCGCGGGGGCGCGATCCAGCGCCGGCCCCAGCGCTGACTCGGGGCGCTGGAGGCCGGCGTGCTCCGCGATCACGGACTGCAACAACGCCTCGCGCAAGCGGCTCGGCGTCACCGGCACCTGCGCCATGCGCACGCCGGTCGCGTGATGGATCGCATTCAGAATCGCCGGCGCCGTGGCCACCAGCGCCGGCTCGCCCACGCCCTTCGCGCCCCAGGGCCCGAGCGGCTCGGGGTCTTCGATCAGGTGCACCGTGATCGGCGGCACGTCGCCGAAAGTCGGAATCAGATAGTCGTGCAAATTGTCGGTGCTGCCGTTGCGGTATTCCTCCATCAGCGCCATGCCGATGCCCTGCGCGATACCGCCATGGATCTGCCCCTCCACCTGCGTCGGGTTGATGGCGCGGCCGACATCGTGGGCGGCGTCGATGTGCAGCAGCTTCACCGTGCCGAGTTCGATGTCGACCTCGACCTGCGCAATCTGCGCTGCAAACGCGTAGGTCGCATACGGAACCCCCTGGCCGTCGGCGTCGAGCGCAATCGTCGGCGGATTGAAGTGGCCGGTTGCGGTGAACAGGTCGCCGCGGTCATCGCTGGCCAGCGCGCTCAAGTCGAGCTGGCGCGCTCCGGCCGCGCTGCGCGCGCTCAATACGGCGGCTTCAATCTGGAGCTGCGCCGGCTCGTCGGCGCCGAGTGCCGCCAGCAACTGGCGTCGCAAGGCTTCACCCGCCGCCTTCGCCGCATTGCCCGAGACAAAGGTCTGGCGCGACGCCGACGACTTGCCGGCATCGAGCGTGAGGTCGGTATCGCCCATCACCTGCTCGACGCTTGCCAGCGGCAGGCCCACGGCGTCGGCAAAGATCTGCGGCAGGATCGTCGCCGTGCCCTGGCCGATTTCCTGCGCGCCGTTGTAGAGCAGCAGCCGCGCCCTGCCCTGCGCATCAAGGCGCAGGCTGCCGCGCATCGTCGACGGATTCGCGATCACGGTGTTGCCGATGCCATACCACATGCAGGCGATTCCAGCGCCGCGGCGTTGCGGCTTTGAGGCGGCGGTCGCGTCCGCGTTGAAGTCCTGCGCTGCGCGCAGCGCTTCCTGCCATGCCGGGCGCAGCGCATCCAGGCAGGCCTGCAGGCCGACGCTTGCGGCAAGCAGCTGGCCGGTGCCCGTGCGATCGCCCGCGCGCAACGCATTGCGATGGCGGAACTCGAGAGCGTCGATGCCGCAGGCATGCGCGAGTTCATCGACGAGCCGTTCGCCAAGCAACGTGGACTGCGGCACGCCGAAGCCGCGGAAGGCGCCGGCGACGCTGTTGTGCGTCAACACTGCGCGTGTCAGCGCGCGCTGGTTCGGCACGCGGTAGGGGCCCGCGGCGTGGATCGGCACCCGGTTCGCCACCGTCGGGCCCCACGATGAGTAGGCGCCGGTGTTGAAGTCGCCCTCGAAGTCATACGCCGTGAGCCGCCCCTGCGCATCGCAAGCGGCGCGCGCGCTCATGTGCGCCGGGTGCCGCTTCGTGCTCGACTGCATCGACTCCGGGCGCGTGTAGACCAGGCGCACAGCGCGCTTCAGTTTCAGCGCCGCGACTGCCAGCAGCGGCTGCACCGAAAGATCGAGCTTGCCGCCGAAGCCCCCGCCCATGGCCGAGGGCACGATGTGGACCCCGCCCGGCTCGATGCCGAGCACATGCGCAACCTCGTCGCGGTCCATGTAGGGAGTCTGGGTGCAGGCGAAGATGCGCACGCGCGGCGCTGCGCCGGCCGAGCCCCCGGCGACCACTTCGGCATACCCGGCCTCGGGCTCGATGTAGGCGTGTTCGACGTAGGCGGTTTCGAACCGCGCCGCGACGCGATGGCTCGCCGCGGCGAGCGCAGCATCGACGTCGCCGCTGATCACACGGCCGCGGCACAGCACATTGCCGGCGTGGCGCGCCTGCACCAATGCATCGCCTTCGCCGGCGGCGAGCGCGGCGCCGATGTCTTGTAGCGCAGGCAGCGCGCTGTACTGGAGCGGCAGGTCGGCGTCGGCGATCGCCTCCAGCGTGGCGGCATCGCCCACCAGCGCCAGCACCGCCTCGCCGCGAAACCGCACCACGCCATCGGCAAGCACGGGTTGGTCGCGCAGGTCGGGGAAGATGGCAAAGGCATTGTTCGGCACGTCGGCCGCCGTCAGCACATCGGCCAAGCCCGGCCAGCGGCGGCGCAGTTCGGCCAGGCTGCCGAGCCTGAACTTCGCATGCGCATGGGGCGAGCGCACGATGCGCATCGCAAGCACGCCGGCGGGCCAGGTGTCAGCGCCGTAACGCGCGGTGCCGCGCACCTTGTCTGGCCCATCCAGGCGCTCGACGCGTGCGCCCACGGCCTGGCCCGATCTCACGCTGTTAACTGGCACATCCCGCTCGGCCAGCGCCTCGCGCCCCACCGCAAGCACCGCCTGCACGATCTTGCGGTAGCCGGTGCAGCGGCACAACACGCCGCCGAGCGCGTCCAGCACCTCGGCCTCGCTCGGGCGCGAATTGCGCAGCAGCAGCGCGTGCGCGCTCATCAACATGCCGGGGGTGCAGACGCCGCATTGGGCAGCACCATGGGCGATGAAAGCGCGCTGCAAGGCCGACAAGCTGCCGTCGGCGCCGGCCAGCCCTTCCACGGTGAGCACGCTGCGCCCTTCGCACTGGCCGAGCGCAACGATGCACGAGCACACCTGTTCTGCGTCGAGCAGCACGGTGCAGGCGCCGCAGTCGCCGGCATGGCAGCCGACCTTCGTGCCGGTCAGGTGGAGGTCGTCGCGCAACACGTCGGACAAGCGCCGCGCCGGGTCGGAGCTGAGTTCCAGCGCCGAACCGTTGATCCGCAGGCGAACCCTCTGCAGCGGCGCCTCGTCGCGCGCGGTCATGACGCGAGCTCCTGCAACGCGCGTTGCAGCAAGGTGGCGGTGGCGTCGAGCCGATACGCGGCGCTGGCGCGAATGTCGGCGATCGGTTGCAACGGGGCGAGGTCCGCCGGCGTGACGCCGATGCGCGACAGGTCAGTGCGCGCAACGCCGATCAAGCGCGCCTCCAACTCCGGCAGGCGCTTCGCACATGGCGCGCAACTGCCGACTGCGGCGCCGGCCTCGCACACGCGGCCGGCGTCATCGACGTCAATCACGAGCGCCAGCATCGTGATCGAAATGACGAGGTAGCGCCGGCCACCAAGCTTCGCGAACACGGAGCGCGCGGCGGCGCTGTGCTCCGGCACCCAGAGCCCGGTGAGCAATTCGTTCGGCGCCAACGCGGTGCGCCGATTGCCCAGAACGAACTCGGACAGCGGCAAGCGCCGCTCGCCGCGCGGCGACTGCAGCACCACTTGCGCATCCAGCGCCAGCCACACGGGAGTGCCGTCGGCAGCGGGCGAGGCGTTGCACAGGTTGCCGCCGAGCGTCGCGGTGTTCTGGATCTGCGCGCCGCCGATTTCGCGCGCCGCCTGCTTCAGGGCATCGAACACAGGCGGCAGTTCGGCGCGCAGCACGTCGGTCCATGTCGTCGTCGCGCCGAACCACCAGCCGCTGGAGGCGCCGCGAATCCCGCGCAGCGCAGCGATGCGTGACAGGTCGAGCAAGGCAGTGTCGAGCGTGCGCCCGACCAACCCCGGGAACAGATCGGTGCCACCGGCGAGAGGCTGGATCGTGCCGAGCGCCAGGCGGTGCAGCGCTTCGGCCACGGTTGCGGGTTGCTCGAAGCGCGGGGAGAGCATCATTGCGGGTTCAATCTAGCATGAATCCACCCATGCCCAACGCCAAGCTGACGACCCAGGTACGCCGTTGGGTCGACGCCGCACAGCGCATCGTGGTGCTCACCGGCGCCGGCATTTCCACCGATTCGGGGATACCCGACTTCCGCGGCCCGCAGGGCTTGTGGACGCGCAACCCCGCGGCGGAAAAACTGTCGACGCTCCAGACCTACCTGGCCGAGCCCGAGGTGCGCCGCGCAGCGTGGCGCGCGCGCCTGGGCCACGCGGCCTGGACCGCGACGCCGAATCGCGGCCACAGGGCGCTGGTGGCGCTGGAGCGGCGCGGCAAGCTGCATGCGCTGATCACGCAAAACATCGACGAGCTGCACCAGGTCGCCGGCAACTCGCGCGAGCGCGTCATCGAAGTGCACGGCACGATGCGTCGCGTGATGTGCTGGAGCTGCGGCGTGCGTGCGCCGATGCAAGAGGCGCTGGAGCGCGTGCGCGCGGGCGAGCTCGACCCATCGTGCCTGGCCTGCGGCGGCATCCTGAAGAGCGACACCGTCTCGTTCGGCCAGGCCCTGGTGCCCGAAGTGATTGCGCGCGCGTTTGCTTTGGCAGGCGAGGCCGACCTGTTGCTGGCGATTGGGTCGACCTTGCAGGTCTATCCGGTGGCTGGTGTCGTGCCGCTGGCCAAGGACAACGGGGCGAAAGTGGTCATCATGAACGACCAGACGACGCCGATGGATGACCTGGCCGATGCGCTGCTGCGCGGCGCGATCGGCGAGTTGCTGCCGGCGATCTGCGAGGCGTGAGCCGCGCAAAACCAACCATGACTATCCCTTCATCCGTCGCCGACTTCTGGGGCCGATTCGTCAAGGCATCAGGCGCGATTGATCCAGCGCGCTTCTATGAGGCGTTCTCGTTCGGGGACAACGAGCAATTGGCGACCTCTCTGGCCGCATTGGTGCTCGACGGGACCAAGCGCGCGACGGCGGGCTCCATGTGGTCCTTCGAAGCAGCGGGCAAGCGCGCTCCGCGGCAAGGGGATCTGAGTGTCGTCACAAGCTGGGCAGGGACGCCGCTGTGTGTGATCGAAACAACCAGGGTCGACATCGTGCCGTTCGATGAGGTTACCGTGGAGTTCGCCGCCACCGAGGGCGAAGGCGATGGGTCGCTCGCCTACTGGCGCCAGGCTCACCAGGAATACTTCACACGCGAGTGCGCTCGCATGGGCCGCGCGTTTACCGGCGCAATGCCAGTGGCTTGTGAGCGCTTCAAGGTGATATTCAAAGAGGCGTGCAGTCCGGCCTGACCAGCGGGTGCAGCCGTCCGCTTCCGGAGTGCGGCTTCCGGCGGCGGCGCACCTCAAACACCAGGCCTCACAAGCGCCACCACTCAAGGACTTGCCATGCTCAAAGGCTCCTGTCTGTGCGGAAGCGTTCGCTTCGAACTGGCCGAAACCCCTGGAGCCCCCAGCGCATGCCACTGTGTGCAGTGTCGCAAGCAGTCGGGCCACTACTTTGCATCCGCGAACGTCAGCAAGGCGGCAGTCACAACCTTCGGCGCCGAGAATCTGACCTGGTTTCACTCCTCCGCAAAGGTACGGCGAGGCTTCTGCTCCAGGTGTGGGTCATGGCTGTTCTGGGAGCCATTGGCTCGAGACTGGACGTCCATCGCCATGGGCGCCTTCGATGGGTCGACCGGCCTGCAGCTCCAACGTCACATCTTCGTCGCTGAGAAGGGCGACTACTACAACATCAATGATGGTCTGCCACAGCATGAGCACTGAGCTTGCTTTGCTCGATACGTCAGGCCAATCAGTGAGGCCTGAAGCGTTCCATTGATCATGCGGCTCGCCTGACAGCGATGGAAACCTTGATCGATCTCAATCGAAAGCTGTGAAGAGCGTGTAGTGTGATTCCAAGCTATCGCAAGAACCTGAGCCGCAATGAGATTGGCTCCAAGCCATCTTCAAGGGCGGCGCCAAGAGCCGCGGGGTTGGGGCTAGGCGTTTATTCGAGGAGACCGCTCGTGCAGATTCACCGCAAGATCGGCCCAAGGTTGCAGCGTCCGCGTTTCGCACACATGATGACGTCGCTGGTGCTGCTTGGGCTCGCCGGCTCAATGTGGTCTTCGACCGCAAACGCGCAGCAGCGTGAGCGCACCGGCCAAGAGGTTGTCGCCACCGGCTGTGCCTCCTGCCATGAAAAGGGCGTGAACGGCGCACCGCGCATCGGTGACAAAGCAGCCTGGGCGCCACGCGCCTCCCAGGGCCTCACCGCGCTGTCGGAGCACGCGCTGAAGGGCATTCGAAACATGCCCGCGCACGGCGGGAACCCGGGGCTCAGCGACATCGAGGTCGAGCGCGCCATTGCGTACATGGTCAACCAATCCGGCGGGAACTGGGCTGAGCCCTCGGGCGGTGCCACGCCTGCAGTGGCTCGCAGCGGCGCGAAGATCGTGCAGACCCAGTGTTCCAAGTGTCACCAGGATGGTTTGAACGGTGCGCCCAAGATCGGCGATCGTGCCGCGTGGACCCCGCGCATGAAGAAAGGGCTGGACGCTTTGGTGAGTTCAGCCGTGCACGGCCATGGCCCGATGCCGGCGCGCGGTGGCTTGGCCGATCTGAGCGATCTCGAGATCCGCGGCGCTGTCGTCTACATGTTCAACGCCGACATCGTGGCGGCGCCCACGCCCCCTCCAGCGACGCCGGCGCGCGCCGATCCGTATCGCCAGACGATCGCCGGCACCGATATTCATCTCGGCATCGTCAGGGCCGACGCGCTGCCTGCGCAGCAGCGCCAGACAGGTGCGCCGAGCGGCAAGGGCTACTACCACCTGAACATCTCGCTCTTCGACAGCAAGACGAAGGCCGCGATCGGCGATGCTCAAATCACGGTGAAGGTGGCTGATCCGATGGGTGTGGAAAGCAAGACCCTGGAGGCCATCTCGGCGAACAACATGGTGAGCTACGGCGGCTATTTCCGCATGTCCGGCCCCGAGTCTTACACGATCACTGCGCAGATTCAACGACCGGGCGTGGCGGGTGTGACCGAGGCCAAGTTCCAGTACAAGGTGCGTTAGGCCCCAAAAGAAGCGCCACCCTCGAGGCTCCACCTTATTGAATACGTTTTTCGTAGCTACAATCCGCGAATGCCGACCTGGGACGATCCGAAGCGTCGTGAGAACATTCGAAAGCACGGCTACGATTTCCCAGGCTGCGAGCGAATCTTTGATGGGCCCGTCTGGGTCTATGAGGACAAACGTCTTGCCTACGGCGAGTATCGTCTTTGCGCGGTTGGGTGGCTCCAGGGTCGAGTGATGCACATGACCTACACGGAGCGCGAAGACGACCTCCACGTCATCAGCCTTCGAGAGGCCGCGAAATATGAAGTCAACAGGTTCTTCCAAGAAATTCCCCACTAGCCAAGCCGAGGTCGAGGCAGCAATTGCACGGGCACCCGGCAAGGACAGGCCCTTGACCGCCCGAGAAGAAGCGAAATGGAATACAGGAGTCATGGTCAATGGCGGCGGCTATGAAGCCGTTCGAAAGGCTCTAGTGGCGAAGCGCAAACCTGGTCAGCGCGGCCCGCAGGTGGCCCCAACGAAGCAGCTGGTCAGCGTCCGCTATAGCCCGGAAGTGCTGGCCTTCTTCAAAGCCAGCGGAGCCGGTTGGCAGAGTCGCATGGACGATGCCCTCAAGCAATGGGTTTCCAGTCAAAGCAAGACCAGGCGTCGCATCCCGAGTGAGGCTTGACCATTCGGTCAAGCCGAGCCGCTCCGGGCTGCACCCTCCGCGGGCGGCTTACGTCACACCGTAGCCTGAGGCGCGTTGCGTCGAGCGTTCGGCGCAGCCATGGGGCTTCCAGGATGCCCCGCGAAGACGTGGCATGTCACCCCAGATGAATCAGGGCCATGGTGGTGGGCCCGGGCGCAGTGACCATTCGCGGCTGCCCCAATGACTGCAGGGTACGGCCGCGTTGATGCAGCTGAGCGTTGCAGGCAACGGCCCTGGCCCGGTCGTCGGTTGACACCTGCGGATGACCGTTGTCGCCGTGCTGCGATTCGCTCGTCGACTTCGGCGAACATCCAGTTCCAAGGTGGTCCGGTCAGCCGACCAGAAAATCGCCGCGGGCTTTGTCTGGGTGGGAAGCCGCGTGATTATCGCCATCGACTCAAAGCGAATCCCTGGCATTCGGCGCTGCGCTAAGCACGCAGCGCCTCGATCTCCGCAGCGCTGAATCCTGCTTCACGCAGCACCTCTTCGGTGTGCTCGCCAGTGCGTGGTGCCGGCCGTGGCACAGGCGGCACAGTGCGGTCGAAGCGCGGCGCAGGCGCGGGTTGCACCACGCCGTCGATCTCGACGAACGCAGCGCGCGACTTCGCGTGTGCGTGTTGCGGGGCTTCTGCCATCGACAGCACCGGCGCGAAACACGCGTCGCTGCCTTCGAGCAGCGCGCACCAGTCGTCGCGCGTGCGCTGCATGAAGATCGCGGCGAGCGCTGCGCGCATCTCGGGCCACAGGCTGCGGTCGTTCTGGTTCTCCACGAAGCGCGGATCGAGGCCGATGCGTTGCCCGAGTTCGGCGAAGAACTTCGGCTCGATCGCGCCGACCGCGACGAACTTCCCGTCGGCGGCTTCGTACGTGTCGTAGTACGGCGCGCCGCCGTCGAGCAGGTTCTCGCCGCGCGCACCGCCCCAGGCGCCGGCGGCGGCCAGGCCGTAGAAGATCGACATCAACGAATTTGCGCCATCGACCATCGCCGCGTCGACCACCTGGCCGCGAGCCGAAGCCTTGCGCTCGTGCAGCGCGGCGAGCACGCCCAGCGCCAGGTAAAGCGAGCCACCGCCGTAGTCGCCCACCAGGTTCAGCGGCGGCACGGGCTTGCCGCCGCGTGGGCCGATCGCGTGCAGCGCGCCGCTGAGCGCGATGTAGTTCAAATCATGGCCTGCGGCTTGCGCCAGTGGCCCTTGCTGGCCGAAGCCCGTCATGCGGCCGTAGACCAGGCCGGGATTGCGCGCGTGGCACACCTGCGGCCCGAGCCCAAGCCGTTCCGCGACGCCGGGGCGAAAGCCTTCGAGCAGCACATCGGCGCGGTCGATCAGGCGCAGCGCGGCGTCGCGGCCGGGGGCGGTCTTCAGGTCGAGCGCGACCGAGCGGCGATTGCGCGAATTGACGGCGAAGCGCCGCTCCAGCGCCAAGCCCAGGCCACTCGGTTCGCGGCGGTCGATGCGCACGACATCGGCGCCGAGGTCGGCAAGCAGCATCGCGCACATCGGCACCGGGCCGATGCCTTCGAGTTCGATGATGCGCAGTCCGTGCAGCGGGCCCATCGTTATTCGAGGCTGAGGACGAGGCGCTTGCCAAGTGCGGCGGCCGCGCGGTCGAGTGTCTTTAGCGATGGCCAATGCGTCGGGTCTTCCAGTCGCTTGACGGCGGGCCACGAGGTTTCGAGCGCCCGCGCCAAGTCAGAAAGGGTGCGGTCGCCTCGCGCAAGGCGCAGCAACATCGCGGCCTGGGTCTTGGCGTCAGGGGCGATGTAGTGCGCGCCTTTCACCTTGAGGCTTGGCGCGGGAACGTCCTTTGCTTCATCGAGCCGCCACGCCAGCATGGCCGACAAGACCTCAGCCGCATTGAACAGGGCCTCTTCCTTCGTCTGGCCTTCCGTAAACGTGTCGGGCAGGTCGATGAACTGCACAAACAGGCTCCCGTCGGCTTGCGCCGTCACGGTTGCGGGATATCGAATTTCCATGAAAGGACCTCATTTCAGCTTGACACCGGTTTGACGCTGCAACGCTGCAATCAGGCCGGCGCCGAGATCGCGGGCGCCATGAACCGGAACCGGCACGGCCTGACCGCCCTTGCTCATGATGTGGTGGCTGCCGTGGATGCGATTCAGCGACCAGCCAGCCGCCTTCAGCCTCGCGATGACTTCCTTGCCCGTCACGTCGTGAATGATAGATCACGAATGATCTATGCGCAAGGCCAAGGCGGCGTTGCTGAAGCGGATCACCGCCCACTCAGCCCCATCGCCCGGCTGATCACTTCTTTCATGATCTCGTTCGTGCCGCCGTAGATGCGCTGCACGCGTGCGTCGACGAAGGCGCGGGCGATCGGGAACTCCCACATGTAGCCGTAGCCGCCGAACAATTGCAGGCATTGGTCGATGACCTTGTTCTCCAGGTCGCTGACCCAGTACTTCGCCATCGACGCGGTGGCGGTGTCGAGCTTGTTCTCCAGCAGCAGCGCCAGGCATTTATCGACGAAGACTTGCGCCACCTGCACTTCGGTCTGCAGCTCGGCGAGTTTGAAGCGCGTGTTCTGGTAGTTCGCCACCGCCTGGCCGAACACCTTGCGCTCCTTCACATAGGCGATCGTCCAGTCGATCGCGGCTTGCGACTTGGCGACGGCGCCGATGGCAATCTGCATGCGCTCCCACGGCAGTTGCTCCATCAGGCTGACGAAGCCGCGGTTCTCCGGGCCGAGCAGGTTTTGCAGCGGCACGCGCACGTCGTTGAAGAACAGCTCCGACGTGTCTTGCGCCTTCAGGCCGATCTTCTTCAGGCGCTTGCCGGTCTCGAACCCCGGCATGCCACGCTCCACGAGCAGCAGGCTCGTTCCCTTGGCGCCGGCGGACGGGTCGGTCTTGGCCACGACGATCACCAGATCGGCATGCCAGCCATTCGTGATGAAGGTCTTGGAGCCGTTCAGCAGGTAAAACTCGCCCTGGGCGTCGGTGCTGCGGATCGCGGTGCTCTTCACGCCTTGCAGGTCCGAGCCCGCGGCGGGCTCGCTCATCGCGATCGCGCCGATCATCTTGCCGCTGGCCAGGCGCGGCAGGTAGTTGCGCTTTTGCTCCTCGCTGCCGTAGTGCAGGATGTATGGCGCGACGATCTCGCTGTGCAGGCCAAAGCCGATGCCGCTCCAACCGCCACGGCTCAGCTCCTCGATCTGCACCACCGAATAGAGCTTATCGGCGCCGCTGCCGCCAAAGGCCTCGGGCATCGTCATGCACAGATAGCCGTTCGCGCCGGCCTTGCGCCAGACTTCGCGGTCGACATAACCCTGCTCTTCCCACGCGCTGTGGAAGGGGGCGATCTCCTTGTCCATGAAGCGCCGGAAGCTGTCGCGAAAGCCTTCGTGGTCGGCGCTGAAGAGGGTGCGTTCGATCATGGCGGTGGCCTCGGGCGGAGTGGGCCTGCGCATTATGGCCAGTGGCGGCGCGGGTTCGGCCGGCACTGGCCACGCTCCTATACTGGCGCGAACCCGTTTCAACCGCCAGGTCGCAGGAGCCAAAACATGACCCAAGCCTACATCTTCGATGCGATTCGCACCCCGCGCGGCAAGGGCAAGAAAGACGGCAGCCTGCATGAAGTGAAACCCGTGAACCTGCTCGCCGGCGTGCTGCGCGAGCTGCAGCGGCGCAACGATTTCGACACGGCGCAGGTGGATGATGTGGTGATGGGTGTGGTCTCGCCGATCGGCGAACAAGGCTCGGTGATCGCCAAGGTCGCGGCGCTGCGCGCAGGCTGGGACTGGCGCTGCTCGGGGGTGCAGATCAACCGCTTTTGCGCGTCGGGCCTGGAAGCGGTGAACCTGGCGGCGCAGAAGGTGCGCTCGGGTTGGGAAGACCTGGTCGTCGCCGGGGGTGTGGAGAGCATGAGCCGGGTGCCGATCGGCTCCGACGGCGGCGCCTGGTCGCAAGACCCGGAAACGAACGCGGCGACGGATTTCGTGCCGCAGGGCATCGGCGCGGACCTGATCGCAACCATCGACGGCTTCGCGCGCGAAGACGTCGACGCCTTTGCGATGGAGTCGCAACAACGCGCCGCCAAAGCGCGCGAGGGCGGGTTCTTCGCCGGCTCGGTGGTGCCGGTGAAGGATTTCATCGACCAGACGATCCTGGACTTTGACGAATTCATCAAGCCGCACACGACGCTCGCCGGCCTGGCTGCCCTGCGTCCCGCCTTCGAACAAATGGGAGCGATGGGCTTTGACGAGGTGGCGCTGTCGCACTACCCGCAGGTCGAGCGCATCCTGCATGTGCACCATGCCGGCAATTCGTCGGGCATCGTCGACGGCGCCGCGGCGATGCTGATCGGCTCCGAGGCGGCGGGCAGGACACACGGCTTCAAACCACGCGCGCGCATCGTCAGCGCAGCGCTCAGTGGCGACGACCCGACCATCATGCTGACGGGCCCGATGCCCGCTGCGCGCAAGGCGCTCGCCAAGGCCGGCCTGACGGTCGCCGACATCGACCTGTTCGAAGTGAATGAAGCCTTCGCCGCGGTGCCGATGCGCTTCATGAAAGAGATGGGCGTGCCGCACGAGAAAGTGAACGTGAACGGTGGCGCGATCGCGATGGGCCATCCGCTGGGCGCGACCGGCGCGATGATCCTGAACACGCTGGTGGATGAGTTGCACCGGCGCAAGCTGCGCTACGGCCTGGCCGCGCTGTGCGTGGGCGGCGGCATGGGCATCGCCACCATCGTCGAGAGGCTGTGAGCGCAATGCAAACGATTCGCTACGAACTTGTTGACGGGATTGCGACGCTGACATTCGACGAGCCCGGTTCGCCCGTCAACACGATGAGTGAGCAGTGGCAGAGCGACTTGCCGCAGGTGATCGCGAGGCTGGTCGCCGACAAGGAAGACATCGTCGGCATCGTGCTCGCGTCAAGCAAGAGCACGTTCTTCGCCGGCGCCGACCTGAAAGGCGTGATGCGCCTGAAGCCCAGCGATGCGGCGCGCTCCTTCATCGGCGTCGAACTGCTGAAGAAGAACCTGCGCACGATCGAGACGCTGGGCAAGCCGGTCGTGACCTGCCTCAACGGCACGGCGCTGGGCGGTGGCTGGGAAGTGGCGCTGGTGGGGCACCACCGGATTGCGGTGAACGACCCGAAGATTCAATTCGGCACGCCCGAAGTGACGCTGGGCCTGATCCCCGGCGCCTCGGGCATCACGAAGATGACGCGCCTGCTGGGCCTGCTCGCGGCCCAGCCTTTCCTCGTCGAGGGCAAATTGTTCGGGCCGCGCGAAGCGCTCGAACTTGGCGTCGTGCACGAGCTGGTGAGCGACGCCGCGCAACTGCGCCCCGCGGCGCTGGCGTGGATCACTGCGCACAAGGGCGATCCGGGCGTCGCGGTGCAGCCGTGGGACGCAAAGGACTACCGCATGCCCGGCGGTACTGCGGGCAGCCCGAAGCTCGCGCCTTTGCTCGCCGTGGCACCGGCGATGCTGCGCAAACGCACGCGCGGGCTCTACCCCGCGCCCGAAGCGGCGCTGGCGTGCATGGTCGAAGGTTCCCTCGTCGACTTCGAGACCGCGTTGCGCCTGGAAAGCAGACACCTCGCGAAGCTGATGGTTGGGCCCAACGCCAAGGCCATGATCAACACCTTCTTCTTCAACCTCAACGCGATCAAGAGCGGCCAGTCGCGGCCCGGCAGCGCCCAGGGTGGCGCGGCTGCGGCGCAAGCTTCCCCGGCCGCCGCGGCGGGCGCCCGCGGCGACGCTCCGGCCGCCGGCCGCGTTGAGCGCTACAAGCCGGCGCGTGTCGGCCTGCTCGGCGCGGGAATGATGGGCGCCGGAATCGCCTATGCGCAGGCGAGTCGCGGCATCGTGACCATCCTGCAAGACGTGTCGATGGAGCGCGCTGAGCTCGGCAAGGCTTACAGCGCGAAGCTCACGCAGGCGCGCGTGGACAAGGGGCGGATGAGCGTGCAGGACCAGGCCGCATTGCTGGCGCGCATCACGCCCACCGACAAGGTGGCCGACCTGCGCGGCTGCGACCTGATCATTGAGGCCGTGTTCGAGAACCGCGAACTCAAAGCCAAGGTCACGCGCGACGCCGAACCGCAACTTGCGCCGGGCGGGTTTTTCGCGAGCAACACCTCGACGCTGCCGATCTCGGGCCTGGCCCTGGCCAGCAGCAAACCGGAAAAGTTCATCGGCATCCACTTCTTCAGCCCAGTGGACAAGATGCAGCTGGTGGAAATCATCCGCGGCCAGCGCACCGACGATGAAACCGTGGCGCGCGCCTTCGACTACGTGCAGGCGCTGGGCAAGACCCCGATCGTCGTCAACGATTCGCGCGGCTTCTTCACGAGCCGCGTCTTCGGCACCTTTGTGATGGAGGGCGCGGCGCTGCTCGGCGAAGGCGTTCCCGCGCCCGTGATCGAACATGGCGCCATCGATGCCGGCATGCCGGTCGGGCCGCTGGCGGTGATGGATGAAACCTCGCTGGCGTTGAGCGTGCACGTGCTCGACCAGACGCGCGCCGACTTCGCCGCCGCAGGCAAGGCCTATGTCGCCAGGCCCGGCGAGCTGCTCGTCGAGCAGTTGGTCAAGGAGTTCAAGCGCGGCGGGCGTGCGGCGGGAGCGGGCTTTTACGACTATCCGGCGGGGGCCAAGAAACAGCTCTGGGCGCAGCTCAAGCCGCTGTTCGAAAAACCCGCGCGAGGCTGGACCATCGACGAAGTGAAAGACCGGCTGCTTTACCGCCAGGCGGTCGAGACGGCGCGCTGCCTGAGCGAAAACGTGTTGACGAGCGTGGCTGAAGCGAATGTCGGCTCGATCTTCGGCATCGGCTTCCCGGCCTACACCGGCGGGGCGCTGCAGTTCATCTACGGCATGGGGATCGAATCCTTCGAGAAGCGCTGCGCCGAACTCGCTGCGCGCCATGGCGACGGGTTTGCGCTGGGCGATTCGGTGAAGGAGTCGATTCGCAAGTTCGAGCCGCACTGGTAGGCGGTGCGATGGCCACGGTTCGCTATCTGGTCGACGACGTTGATGCCGCGTTGCCCTTCTATCGCGCGCTCGGCTTCAGACTCACTGACCGCTGGGGGCCGCCGTTCGCCATCGTCAAACGCAGGGGGCTAACGCTCTGGCTCAGTGGGCCGGGCACGTCGGCGGCGAAGAAGCTGAAAGACGGTTCGGTGCCCAAGCCAGGAGGCTGGAACCGCCTGGTGATCGAGGTGCCGAATCTCGACACAATAATTTCCAAGCTCGAAGCCCAAGGCGCACGCTTTCGCAGCAAGCCGATCAAGGGGCCGGGCGGGCGACAAGTTCTGGTGGATGACCCGTCGGGCAATCCGATTGAGCTTTTTGAGGCCAAGGGCTGAGCGGCTGAGATGGTGGCCCGCGAACTGCGCCGGTACCTCGGCAGTTGCCATTGCGGCGCGGTGCGCTTTGAAATCGAGACCGATTTTCCCGAGCTGACGCAATGCGACTGCTCGATGTGCAGGCGCAGGAACGCGCTGATGGTCAAGGTGCATGAAAGCAAGTTCAAGCTGCTGGCGGGGCTTGACTCGCTGACCGAGTACCGGTTTCACACCGGGACCGCGCGCCACTTCTTCTGCAAGGTGTGCGGCATCTA
>Ga0315290_10001387_pt1 | contig 16612 bp, 16 predicted proteins | sample YL17G12_0_MG_FD_203627 | JGI IMG/M metagenome (GOLD analysis project Ga0315290, IMG submission 203627) | Sediment microbial communities from Yellowstone Lake, YNP, Wyoming, USA - YL17G12_0 | ecosystem: Environmental > Aquatic > Freshwater > Lake > Sediment | place: USA: Wyoming | collected... | reverse complement strand
TACCGCGAGCATTGCGCTGTCCGACGCACTGGCGGTGGGCACGCTGCCGTTGATGATCTTCTTCATTGCCGTGGCCATGGCGATTGGGATGCAGTGGTTGTTCGACCGCACGCCGCTCGGCCGGGCATTCCGCGCGGTGAGCGACGACCGCGACGCCGCCGAACTGATGGGTCTCGACTATCGCCACGTCTACGCGCTGGCAACAGGCATTGCCTTCCTGTTGATCGCGTTCGCCGGAACGCTGCATGGCATGAAGACAACGGTCTCGCCCTCGGACGGTCCTGCGCTGCTGCTATTTGCATTCGAAGCGGTGATCATTGGCGGCATGGGATCGTTCTACGGCACGTTGGCGGGCGGCATCATCCTCGGCGTGACGCAGGCGATCGGCTTCCGCTTCGATCCGGGCTGGGGCATCTGGCTCGGACACGTCGTGTTCCTCACCATGCTCCTCTTCCGTCCTTCTGGCCTGTTTCCTAAAACACGATGATTAGATCTCAACGCAAATACCGTACGTGCGTAGCACGTCGGAGTACCCTTTTAGGCGCAAAGGACGCAAAGGCCGCAAAGGGAAACGAGATAGAAGTTGAATATCGCATGGATTTGTCCGTATCGATATCCGTTAGCATGATCAGTCATATCGGTCTGCATTTAACCCCAAATAATTTCTCTTTTTGCATTCCTTTGCGTCCTTTGCGCCTTTGCGTTGAGGTGTTGCGCTAATGAACTACGCCGTAGAAAGGGCGACGCGAGCGAGCCGGATAGGCGGCGTGGTGGCGCTTGTGCTCGCGATATTCCTGGCGACGTTTCCGTTCTGGGCGGATGCGGGCTGGATGCGCGAGTTCAACGAGATGGCGTGTTATCTGATCTTTGCCATGATGTGGAATCTGCTCGCCGGCTATGGCGGCATGGTGTCCATCGGGCAGCAGGCTTTTCTCGGGCTCGGCGGTTACGCGCTGCTGGTCATGGGCAACTTCTTTGGCATCAATCCCTTTGTCGCCGTGCCGATCGCTGCATTGCTGACGATGCTGGTCGCGCTTGCGGTTTCGGTGGTGGCGTTCCGCCTGCAAGGCGGCTATTTCGCCATCGGCACCTGGGTGATCTCCGAAGTGTTCCGGCTCTCTATCGCCAATGTCTCCGCGGTCGGCGGCGGCTCGGGGACGAGTCTCACCGCGCTGCGCGGCATCGACAAAGCAACGCGGGTATCGGTGACTTTCTGGCTGTGCCTGGTATCCGCGTTCGCGTCGGTTGCGCTCGTGTACGGGTTCCTGCGTTCGCGCCAGGGCCTGGCATTGCTCGCAATCCGCGACAGCGAAGTCGCATCCGAAAGCCAGGGCGTGAACGTGCGCGCAACGAAACTCGGCGTGTATCTGGTCGCTGCATTTGGTGCGGGTCTGGCCGGGGCGCTGTATTTCCTCGGCAACCTGCGCATTTCCCCGGACGCGGCCTTCACCGTAAACTGGACCGCGTTCTCGATTTTCATCGTGATGATCGGCGGCATCGGCACCATCGAGGGGCCGATCATCGGCGTGGTGCTGTTTTATCTGTTGAACAAGTTCTTCTCCGATTTCGGCACCTGGTACCTGGTCGGCTTAGGCCTGCTGGCCATCGTGGTCACGATCAAGTTTCCGCGCGGATTGTGGGGCTGGGTCGCGCAGCGTTACGATCTGCATTTCTTTCCAGTGCAGCGCCGGCTCGTGCTGCCCGCTGATGACGGAGTAAACGACGTAGGACTATAGGCAAGAGCGCCGATCCGGCGCGAACAATGACAAAGAGTGGCACGAGTCGGGTAGTTGCATGTGCGAATGTTCATCAACTTCACAGGAGGAGCCATGGTTCAGAAAATGCAGTCGATCAAAAAAACGAATTCTTCGCGTCGGGACTTCCTCAAAGTCGCCGGTGCCGGTACCGCCGCCGCAACCCTGGGGGTCGTTACGCTATCGAGCAAGGAAGCCGCTGCTGCGGAAACGTTCGACGCTGAGTACGACATCGTTGTCTGCGGCGGCGGCGGGGCGGGGTTGCCGGTCGCGTTGTTCTCGCGCTGGCTTGGCAACAAGGTCATCGTGCTCGAAAAAGCGGCGACGCTGGGCGGTACGTCGTTCAAGGCGGCCTACTGGTACTGGGTGCCCAACAATGCGGCCATGCGCAAGGCCGGTATTCCGGATTCCAAAGAGCATTTCCTGCGCTACGTTGCGAGGCTGAGCCAGCCTCAGTATTACGATCCCAACCATCCCCGCTACGGGCTCTCCGAGTGGGAATACAGCATGTGCGAAGCGATCTACGATAGCTCGTCCGTGGGTACCGAGCTGCTGGCGGAGAAAGGTGCGTTGCCGTATCGGCACGTGGCGCCGGTGCCGGACTACTTTGCGGAAATGGAGACCATTGGCGCGACCGGCCGTGTTCTCTTCCCCAAGGACGGTGCGCCATCCATGTCCGACGGCGGACAGGTGGCGACCCGCACTCTGTCCACGGCCTGCCGGCGCGACGGCGTGACCATCAGGACCGGGCACCGCGTGCAGAAGGTGATCCGCAACGACCAGGGCGCGGTCATCGGCGTCGAGGTCGAGAACGATGACGGCGTGATCCGCGTGAAGGCACGCAAGGCCGTGATCTTTGCGACGGGCGGCTTCACCCACGACGTGGAATTGCGCAGGAACTTCCTCTCCATCCCGGCTTACGGCGGCTGTGCCGCAATGACCAACGAAGGCGACTTCGTGCGCATCTCGAGCACCCTGGGCGTGCAACTGCGCAACATGAACTACGCGTGGATGTGCCCGATCTCGTTCGAGAAGGCGATTGCCAAGGACCCGTCGATGATCGGCTGCTTCTCGGTGGCGGGCGATTCGATGATTTTCGTGGACAAGCGCGGCAAGCGCGTGGTCAACGAAAAGCTGCACTACAACGAACTGGCGCAGAAATTCTTCGAGTGGGACGGCGCCAACGCGGAGTTTCCTTACCTCATCCTGACTTCGATCTGGGATCAGCGCGCGCAGGACAATTCGGCGAGCCATGAATACGGCCGCCTGATCGTGCCACCCGGCCTCGATGACCGCCATGTCATCAAGGGGGCCACGCTGGAGGAACTCGCCGCGAACATCGACGCGCGCCTGCAGAAATACGCCGGCCAGAACGGCGGCATGCGCATTTCGGCCGATTACGTCACCAACCTCAAGGCCAGCATCGCCCGCTTCAACGGCTTTGCCAAGGCGGGCAAGGACCTCGACTTCCATCGTGGCGAACGCGGCGTCGAGCTGCTGTTCAACGGCAACGTCAAGGACGAGCCCGGCCGCAAGAGCCCGACCATGTGGCCGATCAGCGACAAGGGGCCGTACTACGCCGCGTTTGTCACCGGGGGCACGCTCGACACCAAGGGCGGACCGAAGACCAACCCGGAGGGCCAGGTGCTCGACCTCGCCGACACGCCGATTCCCGGGCTTTACGGCGTGGGCAACTGCGTGGCTTCCGCATCGGGACGCGCCTATTGGGCCGGTGGCGGCACGCTGGGACCCATCATCGGGTTCGCGTATCGCGCGGCGAACCAGGCCAACAAGGAACCCGTGAGGGGCTGACCGCTCGCGCCCACGGTGTCGGGGTGGACATGCGTTCGCCCCGGCATTCCTGGCGCGCGGGAGTCATGGATGCATTGTTTCGATACGGACCATAGGGAGGGGATGATGAGCAAGTTCGTTGCCGCCATGGAGGCGGTCATGAAGGGCGCTATTGTGGCGGCGTTCGTCGCGACGGCGATGCCGTTGTTCGCGGCGGACGACCTCGCCGCGGCGAAAGCGTACACCGTTCGTAACTGCAGCCAGTGCCATACCTTCGAGCAGGGGGAGAAGCACGGCCAGGGCCCGAACCTGTACGGGCTGGTCGGGCGCGAGGCGGCGGCCGCGCCCGGATTTGTCTATTCCGAAGGCATCAAGGAAGCGTTGAAAGGAAAAGTGTGGGACCGCGATTTGCTCGACGCCTGGCTGACCGACACCATCGCCGTTGCGCCCAAGGCGCAGATGATCTACTTCCAGGACGATCCGAAGGTGCGAGCGAAGCTGATTCGATATCTCGACTCTTTGAAATAGATGGGTGCTGAAGGAAGCTTCACGGAGGATTGGCCATGAGTAACCTGACCGAACAGAATCTCGTCGATGCGGTGCTGGAAAGACTGGAAGGCGCGAAGGATCCGCGCTTCAAGCAAATCATGACCAGCCTCATCAAGCACCTGCACGCCTTCGTGCGCGAGACCGAACTGACCGAGAACGAGTGGCTGACGGGCATCCGGTTCCTGACCGCGACCGGCAAGAAGTGCGACGACAAGCGGCAGGAGTACATCCTGCTCTCCGACACGCTCGGTGTTTCGATGCTGGTGGACGCGATCAATCATCGCCAACCCGGCGGTGCGACCGAAACCACGGTGCTCGGTCCGTTCTATGTTTCGGGCGCGAAGGACATGCCAATGTGGGCGGACATCGCCGGCAACGCGCCGGGCGAGCCCGCCTATGTTTCGGGCCGGGTGCTGGACGTGAACGGCACACCGATCGCCGGTGCTGTGCTTGATGTGTGGCAGACCGATGGCGAAGGTTTCTACGACGTGCAGCGCCCGGGAGGCAATGAACACTACGCGCGCGGCAGATTCACCACCGGCGCGGATGGCCGCTACGGTTTCCGCACGGTGAAGCCGGTGAGCTATCCGGTGCCCACCGATGGGCCGGTCGGCAATATGCTGCTCGGCATGGGCCGGCATCCATATCGGCCGGCGCATGTGCACGTGATCGCATCGGCGCCGGGCTACGAGCGGGTGGCCACGCACCTGTTCGTCGAAGGCGACGCGTATCTCGATTCCGACGCGGTGTTCGGCGTCAAACATTCTCTGGTGGTGGACTTCAAGGCTCACCCCGTCGGACCGACGCCCGATGGCAGGAAATCGGCTGCGCCGTTCTGCGCCGCGGAGTACGATTTCAAGCTGGTTCGGTCCTGATGGAAGACTGGCGGGCGTGGCCGTTTGCCCCGGAGCAGGGGACCGCGCTTTGCCTGTTGGCCGAGATCCCGGACAAAGGCGCCAGGGAAGTGGTATTTGGCGAAGGCTACGACTGTTTTCGCGTTCTGCTACTGCGTTCAGGACAAGGCGTGCGCGCCTACCGCAATCGCTGTGCGCACGTCCACATCCCGCTGAACTACGAGCCGGATCTGTTCCATGTCTTCGATGGGGAAGTGCTGATGTGTGCACACCACGGCGCCATGTATCGCATATCGGATGGGATGTGCTTCGACGGACCTTGTGAAGGCGCGAGCCTGGCGCCGATTGCGGTCGCCGTCCGGGGTGACTCGGTTGTCGTTGTCTAGTCGAAGAATGGGTTCTCGTGAGCGGACAGCCGGTGGGTTTGCGGACACATCACCGGATTTCAGGTCTGACGCGAGGGCCCCGAAAACGGGAGGAAACGGTGAACTTACCGCACGGCGGCGGACAGCTCCCGGAGTTCATTGTAGCGCCCCACCATATTCACCAGCACGCTGCCGGTCCAGCCAAAGGTGAACAAGCCTGAAATGGCGATGATTGGGGTCAGCATCCCCCAGCCCACAGGCAGGACAGTGCCGGACCCAAGCGCGGTGTAGTTGTTCGCGGCGAACAGCCCCGCCAGCCGCCAGTTGGGGACGAGCCCGGAGAAGTGCAGACCCACAGCCCACACCACGATTTCCAGCAGGTGCAGGCCAAGCAACAGGAAAATTGCGTACCCCAGCAGCAACTCGATTTGCCAGCGCACGGGATGCGCCGTGAGAGCCTTGGCCCGACGGCTGAAGTGAGTGCCGATCAAGTTGGTTCCGCTCGCGTGTATGACGCCCATGACGACGAGCATCGCGCCGCCGAAGAGAAGATCGGGCACCGGGATGATCTCTGTCAGCGGAACGAGCCCGAGCTTATCGACGGCCTCGGGTGCCCGCTCCAATTCTCCTACAGCCCGTTCGACATTGTTTGGGTCAACCATCGTTTAACCCAGAAAAAGCAGTTGCACCGCCAAGGACGCCAAGGACGCGAAGGAAAACAAGTGCATGGATTCATCAGCACCTTAACCCTTTGGGTAAGTTCGATCAGGCGTGCTTATCGCCTTCCCTCGCGTCCCTGGCGTCCTTGGCGGTGAGTGAACTGCCGGATTTAGGTTTAATGATGTCCAGAGTCCTGCCCGTGGTCAAGCGTTAGCCTTGGAGGTTAGCCTTGGAGGATTAGCCTTGGAGGAGCTTTGGAGAAGCGTTTGTTGGGGCTTTCCAGCCTTGATGAGGTGCACGAAGCGGTCCGCAAGTGCCTTTCTCGGCTAAGTGGCATCAAGACCGTCCACCGCCCGCAACACGCGGCCGAAAAATTCGTCGGCCCGGTCCGCATCGATCCAGCGCACCACCAGCACCATGCGCCGCTCGGGCTCGATCCAGGTGAACGAGCTGCCTGCGCCGATGGCGAAGTAGCTTGATGCCGGTACGCTGGGAAATACGCACCGCTCATGGTTGAGCCAGATCAGATAACCATAAAACGGCGCGATCGTGCACGGCGTGCGCATGCGCTGGATCCAATCGGTTGAAATCACCTGACGGGCGTTCGCCTTGCCCTCATTCAGAAGCAGTTGGCCCACACGCGCCTGGTCGAGGCTGCCGATGGACATGCCGCCGCCCCAATGCGACCCTCCGGGAACCGACTGAACCCTGCGACCGGCCAGTTCGATCCATGCGTTGTCGTATCCCACCCAGCGCCACTGATTGCTTGCGCCGATGGGTTGCATGATGGTCTCGCGAAACACCTCGGGTAACGGACGTCCGAACAAATGCAACAAGGCCAACGACAACTGGTTGATGCGCACGTCGTTGTATTCCCAAAAGGAGCCCGCGGGCTGAAGCGGCCGTGGATCGCCTTTCTTTGCCGCGGCGACGCCGCCCTGAAACGACAGCGTGCGGTAGCGGTCCACCTGATCGGGTACGCCGAAGCACTCGCCTTCCCATTCGCTGGTTTGCTGCAGAAGATGCGCCCACGTGACCTGTGCATTGCGGCCATTATCGAAACCAATGCCGGAGACCCGCGCACCTACGGGCGCGTCGACGTCGGGCAGCAAGCCGCGGTCATGGGCGATACCCGCCAGCAAGGCAAGATAGGTCTTGGCGATGCTGAAAGTAAGGTCGGCACGCTCGGGCTCGCCCCATGAGGTCAACGTTCTTCCATGCACGACGATCGTGCCGGACACCGGTCCGCGCGCATGCACCGGCCCGAGCAGCCGGTTCCAGGGCGGGGGGTCGTCGTGATGAATGCCCCACCGATCGCCGGTCTCGCGACTCCACGACGTTTCATGGTCGATTGCAAATTGCACTGCCTGCTCGATTGATTTGCTGTGCATGGGTCAGCGTGGTATTCGTGGCTTGCGAGCCGGTCAGTTTGTTCCGACACGGTCTGCGTGAAGTATGGCGCAACCGTGAAATCCTCGCAGGCGCATGTTGGCTCGGTCACGCACCGAGGCCGACATTCATGAATACCGGCAAGCCCATGATAGGGGCCTTCTGCGCCTCGAGCTGGAGCACTCAACGCAACACGGCGAGCTGAAGCTGCCGCGCAGGGTGCAGGTTTTGGGTACTATCGCGGCCTTCCGGTATCAGCCTTAACGTATATCAATGTCTACCATCAGGATCAACGAAGAGGACGGCGTGCGCTATCTTCAATTCGACGCGCACTGGATCCAGGGCGCGATGAGGCTTGCGCGTCCGTGGTCGCTCGAACTCGACTACGCGCGCGAAATGATGCTGGCGCTGCTCATGAGCCCGTACCGGGGATGGCCGCGCAGCGTGCTGCAGGTCGGGCTCGGCGCGGCGTCGATCACCCGGTTCCTCCATCGCAACCTTCCCAGGGCCAAACTCGAAGTGGTCGAGATCGACCCGGAGGTCGTCTTGAACGCATGGCAATTCTTCAGGCTGCCGGAAGAGTCCGCGCGTCTCAACATCGTGATCGGTGACGGTTACCGCTACATGGCGACCAGTCGCAAACGCTTCGATCTCATCCTGATCGATGGCTTCGACGCCAGGGGGCGCCCGGGCAAGCTTCACACCTTGCCGTTCTACCGCCTGTGCCGGACGAGGCTTGCCGAGGGTGGAATGATGGTAGCCAATCTTCTCAGCCGGCGAACGCGCGCAAGGCCGAACGCGGATCCCATTCGCAAGGCGTTCGACGATCGCGTGCTCGTATTGCCGCCGTGCGATGCCAATACGGTCGTGGTGGCGAAGGTCGGGGCGCCGATCCGGCTTTCCTTCGACAAGCTTCGCGCTGCCGCGAATAGTTTCAGGGCCCGTACCGGCGTAAATCTGTTGCCCACTATCGCCCGCCTCATCGAAGGCCGCCACAAGTCCACCGGGCGAATTGTCCTCTAGCAGATCTCTTTTCAGTTGTAATTGTTTATAAATCAATGGGTCGGCACGGCGAAGCCTAAGTTGCAAATGCGAGTCATTCGCATTATGATGCTCTCAACATGTCGGGGTAACCCCCTCCTGTTTCCAATAACCAGCGATCAGGGAGAGCAAATGACCACCGTGTTTACCAATGCCAGTTCGATCACTCGCAAGCGTCCAATCGCCGGGACATTGCTGGCTTGTGTGATCGGCGGGCTTCTCGGCGCCGCGCCGGCACGCGCGGACGAGCGTTTTTTTACCTACACCCAGGACGCCGACGTGCTCCCGAAAGGCGCATGGGAGTTCGAGCAGTGGGTCACGCTGGGCGAAGGACATCCGGGCGGCGATAGTCAGTTCGACCGCTATCGCTGGGACTTCCGCGAGGAGATCGAACACGGCTTCACCGATCAATTGAGCGGGGCGATGTATCTCAACTTCAGGCAGGACCAAGTGGTCGCGAACGAACCGGGATTGCCGGATTCCAGCAAATTCTCGTTCAAAGGCATCTCGGCGGAATTGAAATACCAACTGCTCAATCCGAATACCCGGCCAATCGGCGTTGCGTTGTATTTCGAGCCTACTTACAACGGCAACGAGCAGGAGTTGGAGTACAAACTTATCGTCTCCAAGAACATCGCGGACAAGTGGGTGCTGGCCGCGAACGCCGTGTTCGAACAGGAATGGGAGAAAGAAGATGGCGTGACGAAAAAGGAGTCGGCCCTCGAGTTCACAATGGGCGCCGCATACCGGTTCACGCCGAATTGGTCCGCAGGCCTGGAAGGACGTTACCACTCGGTCTATAAAGGGTCGTCCCTGAACGAGCGCCTCGGCGAGGCCTGGTTCCTCGGGCCGAACATACACTACGGAACGGCGAAGTGGTGGGGCACCTTTACCTTCCTGCCGCAGATTTCGGGAAGTCCAAGTGATGGCGGAATCAACACCACCGAGCACCCGACTTATGAGGCGCGGTTGATTTTCGGCGTCAACTTCTGATCGATCGATTCCACTATTCATCCAGAGAGGATATGCTTGGCATTGCCTGCGGCGTCACGCTTTTGTGCGCGCCTCACCTAAAGTGGAATTGATATGGAGAACTTCACTCCCGTCAGCGCTGTCGTTGGCGGATTGCTCATCGGCGGGGCTGCGACGCTGCTGCTCTGGCTCAATGGCCGCATAGCCGGCATCAGCAACATCGTGAACGGTCTGATCGAATGGAGGACCGGCGATCGCCTCTGGCGCTTGCTGTTCCTGGGCGGGCTCGTGGCCGGCGCCGGCGTTTTCTACGCCCTGTCCGGGCACGCACCGGTGCCGCGCGCGGACTTTCCCGCCTGGCTGCTCGGAATCGGCGGCGTGCTGGTGGGCTTCGGTACGTCTCTCGGCAGCGGCTGCACCAGCGGTCACGGCGTTTGCGGAATGGGCAGGCTGTCCGTGCGCTCGCTCGTCGCGACGCTGGTTTTTCTGGTGACGGGGATCGTCACGACTTATGTGGTGCGCCACGTGTTCGGGGTATTCTGATGGGCAAATACATCAGTACCCTCGTTGCAGGGTTGATCTTTGGTCTCGGATTGGCAGTGTCCGGCATGACGCACGCGAGCAAAGTGCTGGGTTTTCTGGATGCCACCGGAAACTGGGACCCAAGCCTGCTGCTCGTGCTCGGCGGTGCCGTTGCTGTTACCGCCGTCGCATTCCGTTTCATCCTGCGCCAGCCGGCGCCGGTGCTCGAAGAGAAGTTCAGGCTGCCGGTTATCAGAGTCATCGACGGGCCGCTGGTCGTCGGCGCCGCGATCTTCGGCATCGGCTGGGGTATCAGCGGTTACTGTCCCGGGCCGGGCATCGCCTTGCTGGCGGCGCCCGGTTGGGAGACGTGGGTGTTCATTCCCGCCGTGCTGCTCGGCGCGTTCCTGCACAAGGCGTTGACGTCATCGCCCGGCGGCGTCGTCACGCCACCTTGCGCCGCCGACGGCTAAATCTCTAATGTTCTACATCTCAACGCAAATACCCGACGTGCTACGCACGTAGGGTATTTGCGTTGAGACGTAAGCCTTAGTCCGTACCGAGCCAGCGCTTGCGAGCGCGGGCGCCGGTTTTGTCTTCGTTGACTGTTAGCGACCAGGCGTCCGGTTTCGCGGCAGCGAGTGTCAGTTCAATCACGTGCAGCTCGTCGCGGCGGAACGTGTGCAGCGCGACGGTTTCCCCGGGCCGGTAACGCGACAACTGCTTGTCGAAGTTGTCCGGGGTGACGCGCAGGCCATCCATCGCAATGACGACGTCCCCGGCCGCGAGCCCGGCTTTCTGCGCCGCGCCGCCGTCGAGCACATGCGTGACGCGCAGGTTGCCGCCCTCGCTGCCGGTGCGCACACCCAGCGTGACACTGCGGTCAGCCGCGCCTTCGGCACGCTTCGGTTTGCCTTCGCGGCGGTCGAACCCTGAACGTGCCGGTCGCAAGGCGATTGCGATGCCGACGTAGGCGAGCAGCTTGCGCAGCGGCAGATCGGCGGTCGAGCGCACCGCGCGATCGACGAAACGCTTGAGCTTCACGCCGGTAACCTGTTCGGCGATCTTCTCGATGCCGTCTTCGGCGACGCCGATGCCTTTCATCCCGTGGCGTTTCCACAGCGCGCGCATCACGTCATCGAGGGATTTTCGCCCCTTGGTGCGATGGCGAACAAACAGGTCGAGACAAAGCCCGATCAGGCCGCCCTTGCCGTAGTAGCTCACGCCGGCATTGGGCGTGTTTTCATCCGAGCGGTAGTATTTGATCCAGGCATCGAAGCTCGATTCCGCGACCGTCTGCTTTTTGCGTCCGGCAGTGCGCAGCAAGGACGTGATGTTGCGGCCCAGCGTGTCCAGATAGGCGCTGCGTGAAACCAGGCCCGAACGAACCAACAGCAGATCGTCGTAGTACGAGGTGAAGCCCTCGAAGGCCCACAGAAGTGTGGTGTAGTTCTCGCGACCCAGGTCGTAAGGCGTGAACGCGGCGGGCTTGATGCGCTTCACGTTCCAGGTGTGAAAGTACTCGTGGCTCGCCAGTCCGAGAAAAGTGCGATAGCCGCTGCTCGGTTCATGCATCCCTGCATGGGGCAAGTCGTTGCGCGCGCACAGCAGCGCGGTCGAGGCGCGATGCTCCAATCCGCCGTAGCCGTCGCCTGCCGCCGTCACCAGGAAAACGTAGCGATCCATCGGCGCCGGCTCGCCGAAGAAGCGGATCTGCGTTTCGCAAAGCTGCTTGAGGTCGCGGGTCAGGCGCCGCGTGTCCGCGCGATGCCGGCCGGTAATCGCGATGTCGTGCGGCACTCCGCACGCGCGGAAAGTGGCGAGCGTAAAGGCACCGATCTCCACCGGGTGGTCGATCAGTTCGTCGTAGTTCGCGGCCTTGTAGGTGCCGAAGCCGTAGGCTTTTGCGTCCTTGCGGCGCATGGCGGTAGCGATCCGCCACGTGCGGTACTTCGCGCCCTTGGGCGGCAGGATCTCCACTTCACAGGCATCGTCCTCGCGGCCTGCCACTTTCAGGAACACCGATGGACCATTGAAGAAAGCGTGCGTGGTGTCGAGGTGCGCCCCACGCACCGACAGATCCCAGGCATAGACCTCGATGGTGACCGTTACCGGTCGTTCGCACGGCGCCACCTGCCAGGTGTTCTTGTCCAGTTTGGCGATGTCCAGCAATCGCCCGCCGCTCTGGGCGCGGATGCGCACCACGTTCCTTGAAAACTCCCGGATCAGGTAACTGCCCGGAATCCAGGTCGGCAGCGAAAACTTTTGTCCTGCCGGGTCGGGGCCGGCCACGGTGCAGCGGACTTCGAAGAGGTGCGCTTCGGGGCTGCTGGGATGGATGGAATAGCGGATCGGGATAGTCATTCCTGGTGATGCCGGCGGCGGGTTGGAAACGAGTTTATGGCGGGGAAACAACGATTCGTCAAGATTTCTGCTGCAACGCCGACCGGCGCAAAAGGCTTGGGCAGATCTGTCGAAGAGCCGCTTCAAGGTCGGGATCGATGCCACCAGTTTCTGGTCCGACGACGGCGGGCTGACGAGTCACTTGCAGACCCGGGACTTGTTCGACGTCTCGAAGCTATTGGTCGAGCGGTAAACACCGCCTGACACCCGGGTTGGTGTCAGTTGCGTTGCGGTCCGCGGGCGAGCGGATGCTGCGCAAGCCATGCCTCCGCACGGCGCGCGCCTTCGGTGACTTCGGCTGCGGTCATTTTTTCGGCGAGGCCGTCGCGGTAGCGGGTCGCCACCGCCTGCCCGCTTTCCGCGGCAATTGCGAACCACTGATAGGCCGTGACGTAGTCGGTCGACAAGCTGTTGCCGTCGTAGTGCATGCGTCCGAGGAGGAACTGCGCGTCGCTGTCACCGTGCTCCGCCGCCTGCTCGAACCATGACGCAGCGCCGATGTAGTCACGCGTGCGGTAGGCCGTCACGCCCTTGAAGAATACGTCGTCGTCCTGGGCGCCGGCAGCGTCCGCCCAAAGTGACAACGCCAGCACCAATCCGGTGAGCAGAATTTTCATGCGATCGCATCCACTGTGACGCCGTTAGCGCTTGGATGGCGCAACGGGAACGCGGTACTGGCGAGTTTCCTGCACCAGAGGGACCGCGGCAGCGATGAAAGAAAGGCGCGGACTGGCCAGGCAAAACTTGTCCACGTAGGCAACGACGGCAGCCGGGTCGGGCATGGCGCCCCGAACAACCTGATTCGCGGAATTACCGAAGTTGTAACCGGACACGAATCCGCGAAACCAGGCGCCGTAGTATGCGCGCAAGGTCACGTCGCCTTGGGAGCGTATCCAAGCGTCGCAAGAGATGTCTTCAAAACTGAAAACGGCGATATCAGGTGCATCTTGCGCCACGGCCGCCGGAAAATTCAAGAGGCAAACTGCCGACACCCAGAAGCCTATCCATTTCATTGCGCTCCCTCCTTTTTAGCGCGCCCCCGCTTTTTTATGCTGTGCGGTGGGCGCGGGCCTTCAGGATTGCATTTGTTGACGCACGAGCAGGCGCGGTCGCGATCACAAGCGCCGGACTTTCTCGGCAACGCATTCGGCAGTCTCGCCCAGACCTCGACGGGACGCAAGAGCCTCGGTGAGGGGGTGACAGGTCGCCCTGACTGCGGGCAATAGTTTTGCGCCGGCGCGCGGCCGGCAGATTTGTTCTTATTGCTCCCACATCATCCATCCCGCGAACAAATGTGTTCAAGACGCCGCGAATCTCAAGAAACCGATGCCGGCTGCCGTTTAAGGAGCTGATCGAGAGAGTTCCGATGACGAGCGTACTGAGCGATAACCTTTCCCTGGATCCCGCCGCGGCCAACAGCACGTTGTCGTCCGCGGATGAGGATGCCCTCGGCGGCCTGTTCGAAAACTGGGAAATGTTTTCGCAGGACAGAAACGTCATGCGGCCGATTTCGCCGCTTGCACTCAGCCTGCTGCGTCTGGACGATGGCCCGTCCATGCCCTGCCGCGACCTCGCAAAAATCATCGAGAGCGATCCGATCCTCACCGCTCGCATGCTCGGCCTCGCCAACTCGGTTGCATTCGCCGGGTCCGCCAAGCCGATCGTCGCAATGAGCGAGGCGATCATGCGACTGGGCGTCGATACCGTGCTTAGCGCGGCCTTTTCGCAGGTTTCGGCGATGTGGTTGGGCGGCGTCTGCGAACTTATCGACCCTTCGGTGACTCACGGATTGTGGCTCGAATATCTCATTACCGCGCACTGTGCGCGCGAGATTGCCCGGCGGCTGCCTGAGCGCGAACTCGACGCCTCGCTGGCCTATGCGGCGGGGCTCTTGCACGACATTGGGACCATCGCCCTCCTCTGCGTGCAGCCGGAGCCGATGTCGCGTTTTCTGCGATCCGGATACGGGTTCGGTGGGCCGCTTTACGCGGGTTTCCGGACGGCACACACGCAACTCGGCGCCGCGTTGCTGCGCAACTGGCGCGCGCCGGACGAGATCGCCACGGTGGCAGCCCGGCATCATTCGAAGACGATACTGTCCGAGTCGGTTGCCTCGATAACCGTGTTGCTCGCCGACCATCTTCACCCGGCTGTCTTTACGCATGATCGCGCCCGCTTTGCGAAACCGCAGGCGTGCATGCGCGGCTGTTTCGGCGGCGCTACCGAGCAGATTACGGCGGCGCTGGCGGCCCTGGGCATCGATGAAGAGTTGGATGTCCTGGTCGGCCGTGTCGCAGCCGAAAGCAGCGCCATCGAGATGCTGGCCACCGCCATCCGCCCGTAGAGGCCGAGCGCCGCGAGGCAACGGCGAATCCGCTTTCAGCATTCACCGTCCGCCGCGCGGGTCCGGCATACCGCTATACTGCAACGTGCGCGGGTTCCCTCGCGCGCGCCCCTCGCACCCAGGATTCTCCGCATGACCTCCTCCTACCAGCGCCGCCTGCCGGATTACGAGAGCTACCGCGAGCGTCTGAATAAACGGCCCGGCGAGCCGTGAAGCGCAAGCCGGCTGATCTCGCAGGCGAAGGCATCAAGCTCGGACACTGTGATCGGAAACGGTATGTCTAAAAGAAACCGCATCGGCCTGCGTCTGAAGCGCGGGTTCTACAAGGCTGTCGCGGGCAGGTATTACGGCACGCCGAAGGAGGTCTGGAATTTCCGGACGGCGTCCGGCGGCGGTTCACCCGAGAGCATCGCGCGTGATTTTGTGGTGACCAATGCGGCGCTGTTCAAGCTCGAACAAGGCGTCAGCGAACTCGCCTTGCAGCGCGTGATCCGCAGCCTGGGCGCCACGCACGTCATCTTCAACCAGATGCACAACAATTATCGCGTGCACCGCGGTTACGTGACGGTGCACATGGATCGTTCCGGGCGGGTGTACCTCTCCAAGAATCGCTCCGTGCCCGCGCACCTGCTGCCCGGAAAATTCGACAAGAAAATCGACCGCGGCGAAGCCGTGCGCCGCGCGCGCCGGTGCCTGCCCGAGTGTGACCGTCTCAGCGACGTGCGCGAGACCGAAAGGCTGTGGTTTCCTGTCGAGAATGAACTGGCGCCGGCATGGAAGGTGCGGCTGACACGCCCGTCGCCGCGCGAGGAATGGATTGTCTACCTGAGCGCGCGCAACGGCGCCGTCCTGAACAAATACGACAACCTGGCCGAGGCCGTGCGCGGACTCGGCCAGGTATTCGATCCCAGTCCGGTCACCGCGCTCGGCGACCATGCGCTGCTGCTCAGCGAGAAAATGAAGCCGCGGCGTCCGCCGCCGGTAGCCTACCGTGAGGTCATCCTCGAGGGCCTGGATGGAGGTGGCACGCTCTGCGGCGAAAAAGTCACGACTGCGCCCACCCGCGACATGCGCGTCAGAAAGCCGGACCTGCGCTTCCTGTTGCACTCCCACGAGCGCGGCTTCGAGGAAGTGATGGTCTATTATCATGTCGACTCGGCGCTGCGCTACCTCGAGAAACTCGGCTACAAGGGCGCGCGGGCGATCTTTCGCGAGCCGGTCAAGGCAAACGTCAATGGCATTCGCGACGATAACTCCTGGTACAGCCCGGTCGATCGCATGCTCACTTTCGGCACCGGCGACATCGACGACGCCGAGGATGCGGAGACCATCCTGCATGAGCTTGGCCATGCCATCCAGGATGCGATCTGCCCGGATTTCGGCCAGTCGGTCGAAGCCGCGGCGATGGGCGAAGGCTTCAGTGACTATTTTGCGGCAAGCTTCTTCGCCTCGCGCAAGCCCCCGCGTTACCGCAACTCGGTCATGAGCTGGGACGGCCTGCTTTGCGGACTGGGGGGCGGCGACGATCCGCCCTGTCTGCGCCGTGTGGACAGCATGCATACCTACAAGAGCTTCCGGCCGCGGGGCGACGAACACGTCAACGGCCAGATCTGGTCGGCGACGCTGTGGGAGGTGCGGGCGTTGCTCGGGCGCGAGAAGGCGGACCGGCTCATTCTGGAAAGCCATTTCCAGCTCGACGGGTTCACCGATTTTGCGAGAGGCGCGCGCGCGATCCTGGACGCCGATCGCCACCTGGAAGACGGACGGCACGAGTTGGCATTGAAGAAGATTTTCCGGCGCAGAAGGATCGGACCCATCTAGTGTAGTGCTTCTGAATTACTGGAACTTTCCCTCCCTCGCGTGCGGGGGACAAGGGAACACTTGAAGCGCAGCAGGGTAGGGTGGGGGCGAATCCCGCACGTGCACGCTAAACATGCCCCCATCCCCGCCTTCCCCCGCAAGCGAGGG
>Ga0315290_10001385_pt1 | contig 16634 bp, 14 predicted proteins | sample YL17G12_0_MG_FD_203627 | JGI IMG/M metagenome (GOLD analysis project Ga0315290, IMG submission 203627) | Sediment microbial communities from Yellowstone Lake, YNP, Wyoming, USA - YL17G12_0 | ecosystem: Environmental > Aquatic > Freshwater > Lake > Sediment | place: USA: Wyoming | collected... | reverse complement strand
AGGACGTGTCGCGAATATCAGAACCGGATAATACGGAAAGTTAAAAAAGCAACCCCGTCCTGATTCTCTCATGGGACACAGACTGTGTCGCAATATATGATTGTCATTCCCTGGGATACTTCGAAGGGGAGACGACAGGAAAATGCGAAGCATTTCTGTAAATCTTCATTATAGAATCATACACTTACAAAAATTTAAAATTTATAAGTACTATTAGATTTAAATTATGACACAGCCTGACAGGTCTGCTTCAATCTCGCACCGGCCGACTGAAAAGCGGGAAAAAGCCTTCAACCTGACCGAAATAACTCACGCAAACCATAAAAAAATCAACCAAATCACCTTTCACATACAAAAATCCCCAACACAAGGACCTATCTTTCCCTTACGTAAGAATCTGGGTATAAGATCTATGCAGGCTGGAAAATGCAGGTATCCGCCTGCCTTGAGCAAAAATTGTACTTCATTCCGAGATTTCTTATTATATTGATGTCTTTATAAACCATTCGATCTGCTCTTGCTTTATGATAGCGTATACCTTAACATTACATTTACAGGAAAACCCGAATGGCTGAAAAGAAGGTCCTAATAATTGACGATGACCCGGAAACACTTGAAATTTTCGGCATAGAGTTGCGAAACCGAGGTTTTCAGGTTCAAATAGCCAAGAATGGAATCGAAGGGATCACAGTCGCAAAAGGTTTCCGGCCGGATATTATTATTTCCGACTTGAAGATGCCCGGAATTGACGGAATCAACCTCACCAGCAAATTCAAGCAAAATGAAGATTTCAAGGATATTCCCTTCATCATAATGTCCGGCTACAGCAGCGATGATCAAAAGGTCAATGCGGAAAACATCGGCGCTGACGGTTTTCTCGAAAAACCAGTGAACTTCGAGCACCTGACGGCGAAAATCAACAACTTGCTCAGGAAAAAAAGCAATGAGAGCCATGATACAAATGTCATTTTCTCCGGCGTGGTAAGCGAGATGTCCATCCTGGACGTCACGCAGGTGCTTCACCAGGGACGCAAGACCGGAATATTGAAGATATTCACTCTAACCGACACTATCGGGGAAATCGCATACAATAAAGGGGAAATATTTTCTTGCTCTTATTCCCCTTATTTCGGCACAGCAGCTTTTTATCATCTGGTAAGGATTGATAAGGGGGAATTTAAGCTTTTCTCGAACGAAGGCAGACCTCTTAAAAATATCTGGGGTCCGACGAATAAGCTCATCATGGAAGCTGCGACAAACCTCGATGAATTCGATGTAATGGACATCAATAACCAGCTTTTTATCCCGGTGAACAAGGGATTTTGGATTCACGGACGGCGCTTTCTGACAGAGCTGGCAGCGGTACTGAGCGGCGTGCAGGATATAATGATTTTCGAAAATACCGGTAGGATATTGCTTTCCCTACACAACAACTACTCTCATGCCATCGGAATATCCAACATATACCTGAACCTCAGCAGGATGTGCCTCGGACATGATTCTGGCGCCTCAAGGAATCTTTTCCTTTTGAGGATGGGAAAACAGCATGTCATTTTCCATCACTTGAAAGCTAATTTCGTTCTATGCCTGCAGATGTCTCCGGAGACGCAGGTCGGCGTTATTCTTACCAAAATCAAGAAAAAAATCACAGAAATTTCGGAACTTATCGGGTGATTATGGCTGAAGCTCTGCTAAAAAAGATAGAAAGCTTTCTCAAAGAAGAGGAAGATATAATCTTCGCCGGCCTTTTTACGAGTCAGAGTGATTTCATCTATTCGGGGGCAGACGTCGAAATAAGCAACAGGATCAACGACGATACATTCAATATCCTCCGAGATATAGACGGCTATGCTTTCGAGGACGACAGTTTGCAGGATATGCTCCAGGAAAGTGGCGACGAGACTACCTTGATAAAAAAAGTATATTTCAAAGACAAGACGGATTCCCGGCTCACGATATCATTTTTGTTTCTCTGCACATCACCCGGCACCGCATTCGGCGCGCTCTTCCTGAAGATGAATAAATTCGAGAAAATCATCTCCGGCTGAACCGCAAGAAATCCCAAATTCTTAATCTTTTTTACATCCGGTTTTCTTCCGGATTGAATAAAAAAAAGAGCCGGTGTCCATCCTGGCCACCGGCTTTTAGTAAAGAGGCTACCCCTGCCGCTGAAGCTTTCAAAGCACAGCGGTAATTCAAAGAACGAAGAAAGAGCGAAGAGGATTTGTCATCCTCTTTATGTCAAAAAATCTAGAAAACCCCGCTTCAAATTGGGCGTATTGGGGAGGGGACATGAAGCGGGGCATGGCGGGAATTGATAAATATCTTCGTTATATACAGGAGATAAACTATTTTCTCTTCCCGCCCTTATCATTTCTACCCTAAACCTCAAAAAAAAAGACCGCCAAAGTTTCCTTTGGCGGTCCGACTTACTCATAATCCTGATTAAAGATGAGTCCCGTAACTCTGCGTCCTATGGTCACCCATAGTTTGCTCTGAACAAAGGTTCAAAAATAACCCGTTTAATAAAGAACGATTACATTATAGATTATAACGTTTAGCGGGAAAAAATCTGTGATATATATCACATTTTACTAAATAATTTTCATAATTTCATATTCTTCATCCATATTACCTCAACCGCCGCTTCAAATTTCAACAAAGTTATAAATAAGGTCTATTTTGATTGTCTGATAAAACAAATGCTGATTGACAGCAGGTACTATTTTTATTACACTAGTCTATCATTTAAATCAGAGGAGGATTTATGTCCAAGAGAGCATTGTTAAGTGTAATCATTATCGCCGCATTGGCGCTGTTGCCTGTCGCCTGCAAGAAAGGCGAAGCGGGCGGATTGGCGTTAGGCTCGATCAGCGATGTCAGGGAACTTGTCGTCAAGGACGCAGTGGGATACGTGATCATGAACTTCAAATCCATGAGCGATAAGGGTCTTATCGATGAATTCCTGAAGGATCAGAAATCCCTAGTAGAATTCAACGACTTCAAGAGGAAAACCGGCCTGGATCCTAAGAAAGATCTCGGGACCGGAATTGTCGTTCTTATGGAAATGCCATCCGGACCTAACGCTAATAATGAGAAATTGTATCTTGTCGTAAGCGGTAAATTCGACCAGAAAAAAATAATCGCCGCCATGAAGGCTGAAGAAAAAGATAACTTCAAAACGGAAAATGTCAGTGGATACACCCTCTATCACGGCTCGACGCTGGATAATGAGACACAGCTGCAAAAGGAAGTATTCCTGAGCTTCAAGAATAACGATCTGATCCTCTTCGCCACAAGTAAAGATTGCATCCTAACCGCCTGCCAAATCGTAGACGGAAAGAAAGACGGCATCGCCAGAGGCTCGAATCTTTACGATATGTTCGAAAATGTAAACAAGAGCCATATGTTTTGGGGTCTCTTTACAATTCCCGAATCGTCAAAGAAGGAAATCGAGAGCGGCCCCGGCATGATGTTCCCCGCTTTCAAAGATATCAACAGCATTTACTTCGGTGGTTCATATGACGGGAAGACTCTTGCGATTGACGCAAATCTATTCACCGAAAAGTCCGATTCCATAAAAGAACTCGCCACAACGCTGAACAGCTTCAAAGATATGATAAAAGGCTTCGCATCACAGGGAGGAGAACAAAGCGCGGAAACCGCCAAAGCGATGGAGATGATTGATAAAATCAACATCAGCCAGGAAAAAGACAGCGTAAAGATCACCATTATCCTCACCAAGGAACAGCTTGAAAGTTTCAAGTCTGAAGGTATGGGAATGGGCGCCAAGTAAAACAAAACTTCCAATAAATTCAATCATAAGCCTGCGTTTCAAACGCGGGCTTTTTCTTTGTAATGCTGTCCATAATTCCCTGCCTCTTCAGGTCATCGTTATAACAGATTGAAAGATTAATCGCTGAAAATACGATAAAGCGATCAAAAACAGCGACACTCAATAATTCCTGTTTTTTATTCATCCGTTATCATATAATCTCTATCAATCAGACAAGAGAGGATACAATGATTATCAAACACAAGTTTTATTCTATTCTTTTCATTTTGCTTTTCCTTGTTCCTGCCTGCAACAAGAATTCAGATGATGGGGAGCTGCTTGCAGGTTTTCCACTCGACAGTATCGAAGGGGTGATCACCCGCGATGGCGTTGAATTCGATAATGCATTTTCAGCAGACGGCTCCGGATCGCTAAAAATCACAGCTACCGGAGACCGGGTCGTACAACTATTCGAGACCGGAAACCTGGACGCTGAGGACTGCATACTTTATTACCGGGCGAAGATAAAGACGAAAAATCTGATCGGGCAGGCATATTTAATGATGATCTGCCGTTTTACCGGAAAAGGGGAGGCCTTTTCCAAGGGGCTCGGCGCCGTTAAGAGCGGGAACATGGATTGGAGCACGGCTGAAACCCCGTTTTTCCTCAAGAAGGGAGAAAATCCTGACAATATCAAGCTTCAGATCGTAATCAACGGGACAGGATCTGTCTGGATAGATGACATCAAGCTTGTCAAGGCGCCGAATAAAAAAGAGTGACGGATAAGGTGATCTTTTTGAAATATTTAATCAGCAAAAGGAAATTAATATTATGGAATTAGAGAAAAGCCAAAAGGCGCCGGATTTCTCGCTGCCGGACGCTTCTGGTAAAACCGTTTCTTTGAAGGATTACAGGGGAAAATGGGTGATAGTCTATTTCTATCCGAAAGACAACACCCCCGGTTGCACAATCGAAGCGAAGGAGTTCACCGATTCGATTCAGGAATTCGCAGAGCTCGGAACCGATATATTGGGAATAAGCGCAGACACTCCGGAGAGCCACGTGAAGTTTGCAAAGAAGTATGTTCTGAAGCTGAAACTATTGAGCGACGTCGAGAGGAAGTCGCTTGTGGCATACGGAGCCTGGGGCATAAAGAAAATGTACGGAAAAGAATATTGGGGTATCATCCGGAGCACTTTTCTCGTCAATCCCGATGGCGACATTGCCAGGGCCTGGTATAACGTAAAGGTTAAGGGACATGTGGCGGAAATCAAAAAAACAGTCGAGGAATTATCTCAGAAAAATCATAATAATCATTAGTCAAGGAATATTACAATGAACGTTAAGGAAACGATTGAAAAGCGAAGGGCTTATCGAAACATTGCTCCTGTTCCGGTTTCCGATGACCTTCTGAAAGACCTCGCAGAATGCGCCTCGCTTGCACCGTCCTGCTTCAACAATCAACCCTGGAGATTTGCATTCGTGCATGAACATCAAGAGCTGGAAAAATTCAGATCTGTCCTCTCCGCTGGGAATGAATGGGCGTTTCAAGCTTCAATGTATATAGTTGTGTTCAGTAAACCGGAACTGGATTGCCGCATAAAGGGACGGGACTACTTCCTGTTCGATACAGGAATGGCTTTGGCTTTTATGATTCTCCGGGCAACCGAGCTGGGTTTCGTAATTCATCCAATGGCCGGATTCGACCCTGAAAAAGCAAGGGAAATGCTTAACATTCCGGAGGATATGACCATCATAACGGTTGCCGCCTTCGGTAAAAAACTCCCCGGAACCAGTAATTTGCTGAACGAAAAACAAAAAGCCTCCGAAGAAACAAGACCCGAACGGCTGTCGCTTGAAAAGATAAGCTTCAAGGGAAGATACTCGGAATAGGTTTTCAGATATCTGTATGTAGTTCCTTTTCAGGATAGGGGGGGAATGCCGAAAACAAATAAACCACACAATATAAAGAACAAATCGAACAACGCAAAAGAAAAAGAAACGCCAAAACAGAGCAAACAAAAACAGTCAATAAGCGACAGTAACGCATCTACTGTATTGAAGTCGGAAATAATTAAGACAAGCGACCCGGGTGTGTCAGTCAAATTTCGAAAGGACGCAATAATCGCTGAGAGATACCGCATGGAGGAACTCATCGGTGAAGGCGGAATGGGGCAGGTTTGGAAAGCATATGATGCCAAGCTCGATCGTGCCGTCGCGTTGAAAAGATTGGGGTTGAAGATGAAGACGTCAGAGGAATCATACCTGCGTTTCATCCGCGAAGCGAAGGTTCTTTCCAAGCTGAATCATCCACATATTTGTTCTATCTATGACTTGATCGAGGATTACGGGGAGAACTATATCTCCATGGAATATATATCCGGCGCTTCTCTTGCGGAAGGAATCAAGAACGCCGGATTGTCGAAAAGCGAAAAAATAGATTTAGCTCTTGGAGTGGCTGAAGCCCTTTCAACTGCGCACGGCAAAGGCATCATTCACAGGGATCTGAAACCATCCAATATAATGATTCAAGGAGCGAAAATTTTAGACTTCGGTCTGGCAAAACAGAAGCTGGAAATAAACGGATTCATCCCTGGCAAAGAAGAAATCACCTCTTCGATAAAAAAAGATAAAAAGAAAGGAACATCCATCTACCAGATTAACACAGACAGCGGTCCTCAATCAAAAACCGCTTCTTCAGTAAAAGAACTGAGTGCTTCAGATAATATAACAACATTCGGGACCTTTCTCGGCACGATAAAATATATGTCTCCCGAACAAGCCCGCGGGGAAGAAATTGACTTTCGCAGCGATATTTTTTCTCTTGGAACCATCCTTTATGAAATGTTTTCCGGAAAATATCCCTTCGAGGGATCGGGAACGGCATTTTTGTACAGCATTCAAACTTATCATCCTAAACCTATGGCGAAGCTCAGAACAGGATGTCCTGTAAAACTTGCTCGTTTTATTGATCGGGCCATGGAAAAAGATAAGGATAAGCGTCCCACCGCACAGGAATTCGTCCTGAAATTGAATGCCTATAAAAGCAAGCTCTTCAAGAAACCTTATCAGGTTGTCTCAGCTGCAATGTGTACAATGTCAGTGATCGGGCTATTCGTTTGGCAATTCGTCATCAGAGCGAATACACAGCAAACCTATTCAATCGCATTGTTAAAAAGCGTAAATCTGACAGGAGATCCTGCATACAGCTGGATACCAAATGCCTTAACAGACTCCATCAGGACAACTCTCCAGGGTTCACCACGAATCGATCCCGTTGGTTCACAAAAATTATATTCATTTGAAAAGCAGACCGGTATCAGCTCTGCAAAAAACTTAAAACGTGAAGATATAATCAAAGCTTCATCATTTTTAGGCGCTGAGTACATATGCACATCAAGGTTGAAAAAGAAAAATAATGAATATCTGTTCATGATTACCCTTTACAACCGAGAAGGGAAAAAAATCGACGACGTTGACATAAAGACCGTCAAACCGGAACTTTTCCAGTTGTCCCACAGCGCCTCTGATGCAGTTCTTGAAATGTTCGATGCCGGTGATTCAAAAATCATACTCGAAGATATTTACTCCAAAAATCAAACCGCAAACAAAGAATTTTTCGAAGGGTCGGCGCTCCTTGCAAAAGACCAACCGATTGCATCAAGACAGCATTTTTTAAACGCCCTCAGCTATGATCCCACATTTGCAATGGCGCTTTTGAGACTCGCTGAAGCATGGAAAGTGAGCGGTTATCATAGCAGAGCTGTCGAAAACTTAGCAAAAGCCTTGTTATACCAGGAACGGCTTCCCTTATACGAAAGAGCAATTGCGCGCGGGGACCTTGCATTACTAATCGGGATGCCGGAAAAGACGCTTGAGATACGAAAGGGCTTGCTCGAAGCGAGACCTAAGGACTTGTCAGTTAATATCGCTGTTGCTGACAGCTATCTTGAGTTGCGGCAAAATAATAAAGCCCGGGAAATAATAGAATCACTCCTTAAAAACAGGCCGGATGACCCTTATATATTATCTCAAATGGGCGTTTATTATTCTCAGGAAGGAGATCATGAGAAAGGAGCAAACACCTTCCAGAAAAGTTTTGACAGATACATTGCAATTGGAAACATAGAACAAGCCGTTAATACAGCTAACGAGATTTCCTGGCTTATGATAATGCTTGGTAAGTATAAAGAAGCGGAAGCCATGATTCGAAAAACTATTTTTCTCGCAAAACAGATCGGATCGATCCGGGATGAAGCAAAAGCATGGTCGAGGCTCGGCAGTATAGCGGAAACAGAAGGTGATATTAAAGACGCGCAAAGCTATGCTTGGAGAGCTTTTAATCTTAGTCAAAAAATAGATGACCTCAAAGGTCAAGCCGATGCTCTTATTGATATCGCTTTTTACAAGCAGGCAAAGGGTGATTTTATCGCATCCGAACAGCTTCTAATCCAGTCCCTGGAGCTATGGAATAGGATGGCGGATAAACAGGGGCAACTTAAAGTCATGTATTACCTCGGCTGGATATACTACAACCGCGGGGATTTTATGAAGGCGAAAGATGTTTTCACTGAAGCTGTGGAGATTGCAATTGAAATTGGAAACAAGCAAAACTTGACTGGCACTAATGGCGGCCTTGGTTCCACATTCCTTGCTCTCGGGGACATCCAGACAGCCAATGATCATTTCCAAAAGCAGCTATATTTTGGCAAGGTCACTAAAGATGAACAGGCCCAGTCAACAGCCTATATCAATCTCGCCATCTCGGAGCTGTTCAATCGTAAATATGATCAAGCGAGAAAATATAACAAGGAAGCCGAAAAGATTGTTCGATCAAGCGGAGATACATGGACGCTTGGAACAGCTCTTACCCTTAGCGGGTGGATTGAGGTAAGCGGCGGAAGGGACTTTAAAACCGCTACACGAGCACTTGCTGAAGCGATTCCAATCCTTGAAAAAAATCAAAATAATTCATGGCTGTCTTTAGCCAGGGTTTGCAGCTGGGCTGCAAAAACATATATCGGAGATTCTGATACAGCCACAGCCCTTATTGAAATAGATGAAGCCATCGAATTCTGCAGATTAAAAGGCAGAACCATGCACCTGGTCGAGGAGTATAAAATTAAATGTGACTTAGCAATTGATAACGGATTGCGAACCGTTGCCTCACAAGCATGTCGCTCTGGCCTCAAATTAGCGAGAAAACATAAGATGGCGTTTTTTTCGGAATATTTCTCGAAAATCCTGATAACCCTGAAATAAAAAATGGTGGGCGTTACTGGATTTGAACCAGTGACTTCTACCGTGTGAAGGTAGCACTCTCCCGCTGAGTTAAACGCCCACTCTCATTTAAAATATCAAAGTTCAGCATCAAGCGGATGTATTTTACCCGATAAACCGGCGAATTCAATACTTACACCGACAAGTATCCCTGCCGGATTAAAACACAGCCATCAGATCTCGTTGTGACGAGAACGCAATTTAGCCATCACGTGTAAAAAATCATCATGGCTAATCACTGCGCAAACCAGAATAACAGTCAAACCGCAGTGCGCCTGTCCCCATTCTTCAAAATTTGATCAGGATAGGAGGCAGTTCGTCAATCATCAGACTGCAGTATGTTATATCCTTGTCCATGTCGAAGAGCAGTACGCAGCCTTTTTCACCGAAAATTTTTTCGTTCTGTTCAACGCCTGCTTCAAGATAGAAATCCTTTCGGATAATCAGGTCGATTTTATCCTTATTTTTAATATCATCGGAAATTTCAATTTTGTGGACTTTGGTTTTGACGTCACCTGTCCTTACATAAATGTCGGGCATCCTGGTTGTTCCGGTTGGGCCAATATAGTCAAGCGTCAGATGAATCGCAAGAGGTGTTTTTCCAATCCATTCTACCGCATAAAGATCCTCAGTCAGCTGCCTTCGAGAGGGCAAGAATATTCTCCACTTATCATTAAACTCTGCGGATATCAGCTTCACTCTCCACTTATCGTTGCTGAATTCTTTTTTAGTGCACCCGCAGAAAAAAATTGTCACTATGACAGTTATTGTTATCATTTTAAGTAAAATCTTTGTCATTTTGTGTTCCTCCGAAAATAGTTTTGGTTATAAAAAGCTATTTTCTTTCTTATCAAGCCGGTATAACTTTTTATATATTGATGATGAATAATGGTGGACGGTAGCGGGGTCGAACCGCCGGCCTCTGCCTTGCGAAAGCAGCGCTCTCCCAACTGAGCTAACCGCCCACTTTCAAACTCAACTGATAAAGAACGTTAATCGTCTTTAATTCTATAATAGATTAACGGAGCGGTTTTTTCAAGTCATCGGATGCTTCTACTCATCTTATTTACGGTTGATAGTATTGGAAAAATCAGTATGATTTGAGTGCGCTTTTTATTGAAATTCGCGATAATCCGGATGGCGGCGCGATGGCATCAACCCCGGATGAAAACAGCCACGATGGTCTTAAATGAATAAGGTGAGAGAGAATTCGAATGCCGAAGAAAAAACTCCTTATATCACTAATGGCGATATTATTACTTGTTATGCTTGTTTTAATAATCGTCCACAGCGGTAAGCTGAAAGCGCCGAAAAACGTTGTTTTCATTTTAATAGATGCCATGCGCGCAGATCATCTCGGTTGCTATGGTTATAAGAGGAATACATCGCCCATAATGGATTCATTGGCGGAGAAGGGCGTCCTTTTTGAAAATTGCTTCAGCCAGTCCGGCTGGACCTGCCCTTCCATCTCTTCCTTTTTCACCTCCATGTACCCGGATTTTCACAAGTCCGTCATTTTCGAAAGAAAACTAAATCCCCGGCTGATGAAAATCTCGAAATTGATGAAATCCGCGGGATATTTCACGGCCGGCGCCTCGACAAACGTCGGCGTCAGTAAAAAATCGGGCTTTGCTGACGGTTTCGATTCATGGATGGAAGGCTTTGACGATATCAGGCTGACCCGCTGGGCCCGGAGTTTCCTTGAAAAAGAAGATTTAAATTTCGACCAGATAAGAAAACATAACCTCGTCAAAGACGGAAGCTTCCAGAACAAGGAAACCTTCGGCGCAGTGAGAAATTTCGGCGCCGTAATCCCGGGCATCCCGGGTTATATTGACTATACATGCCTCAGGCTGCGGATGCGCTATCTCCTAAACAACAAGCTTGTTACGATTGCTGACGGTATCCGCGTGGACAAACCAGGCGAATACGCATGGGGCATCGCCGTGCGGACCGAAAAAATGGCAGAGCCGATGACCATTGAATTAATCGCCGTTAAAGACGGCAAGGATTTATATACAATCGACAGCAGAAAAATACGCCCTGTTCAGGAGTGGAATCTCTATAAATTCCGGACGAAAATAAAAGCTGAAACGGAGGTCAGGGTTAATATCTCGGCCCCGTTTGAATGGGTCCAATACCCTGACAAATCCTTCAAGCAGATCTTTATTGATGAAATCTTTCTGTTTCTTCGAACAGAATCCCTCAAGAACAAACCACATTATTTATACCTGCATTATATGGCTCCTCATGCACCACATATGGTTCAGGATGAGGCGAAGAAGAAATTTCATCTTAAGTTCACGGACTCCCTGCTCCCGTTCAAATCCATCACCAGCGGCCGAGGAGATCCAACCGGGATGAATGATCATAAGTTCATCCTGCAAACGAAGCACGCGCTCGACTGGGCTGAACAGAGTGACGATATAAACTGGAGTAACAACCGATATGATGAAGAGATTCTTTTCGTTGATTCAGAAATAGGAAAGCTTGTGAATCTGCTTAAAAAAACAGACGAATTTAACGATACGCTGATGATAATTGCCGCGGATCACGGTGAGGAGTTCATGGATCACGGTTTTGTCAGCCATAGCCAATCCTTGTACAATGAACTGCTCCATATTCCTTTTATTCTTGTATATCCTAACGGATGGAGCGGCAATAACCGGATCACAGAGATGGTCGAATCCGTTGACCTGATGCCGACGCTTCTTGACCTCATCGAAGCCCCGGAATCAACCGCTGCCTCGGCGCGAAGGCAGATGAGCGGGAGACCCCTGCTCCCCCTGATTCAGGGAAAGGAAGGTTCCGGCAACAGGATCAGCTACAGCTCCGATTTTATCTCCAAGCAATGGGCTGCCATATCGGCGGGATATAAATATATCTTGAAAGAAAACAGCTGCTTTACCAGGGAATTATTGTTCAATATCAAGAATGACTTCCGGGAAACCCGCGACCTCGCCGGTGCCGATACAAAACGTCTCGAGGATTTCCGCTTGATCGTTAAATCTTACCGAGAAAGAGCAAAAAAAATCGGGGATTTTACAGGAGGCGAAAGCGATTTCAACTCAGAGCAAATGCAGATGATCCGGGGACTGGGATATATAACCCGTAACGATGTAATCCTGCGGGGTCTGGATGCCGACTGTTTCCTGATATGGCTGAGATTTATCTGCAGCCGTGTTTACAGACCTTTTTAGATATTTACTGTGGTAATTTTTAATGAAATGTCTTCCTGCATTTATAGAAGGTTTTGAGTCAAAACAAAAGATAGTTCTCCAAATCCTGCTCGTGCTACTGTTCAATATTTTTCTTAGTTCCATCTTTTACCAATTCAATAATAATTACCGGTTGAACATTGCCGGAGACGGAATCGAAAAGGAGACCTTCAATTTCTACCCGCTGACAACCGCCGATGACGAGACTATGACGCCATTCAAATGGTGTTTTCACAAATCCGGCCTGGTATTCCGCGGTGTTGCCCGAAGTAGTAATTATACACTGAGGCTTTTCCTGAGAGCGAGAAACGACACACCGGATGGGAAATATTTTCAGGTAAAAATCGAAAAAGAAAAGGTTTTCGAAGGCGCAACAGATTTGTCATGGCGTTGGTATGAGATCAAGATTCCAGCCGCCTCGATCACATCTGACAGACTGTGGGTGCTCATCTATACCAAACCGATGATTATCGGAAACGGCGATTCCAGTATTATCCGCGGTATTAGGGTCTCGATGGCAGAGCTCTTGATTGATAAAGGCCGCGGTTTGCTCGTCCCTTCGCCGAGGCACTTGATAAACTCGTCTATTTTTTTAATCCTGTGTCTAATTCTTTTTTTCATTCTTAACCTTAAGCCTGCGACTGTGCTTATCTTCGGATATTCTCTTTCCGCCGTCTTCGGTGGAATGCTGCTTACCTCACTGAAAGACCCGCTCATCAGGGGTATGAGCTGGCTCAACATCAATATGATCCTCGTCATTGCCATTACCCTGGTTATCAAAATGATAACGCCCATAATTATAAAATATGTAAAACTTCCTTATAAAAAGGGGGACAATAACTGGATCGCCCTGTTCTCAGCGCTTTCAATAGCTTTCAAATCCGGGCTCTGGTTCATTCCGTTCACAACCTCGATAGATATGGTTTTCCACGTGCATATGCTGGAAAAGGTTTTCGGCGGCGACATTCTGAATATGTCGAGAGCGGGAAACTTCCGCTTTCCATATCCTCCGGGATTCTATCAGATTCTTTCGCCGCTGAAGCCATTTATAAGCGACCATTTGTTGCTCATCAAGATCGCGTTCACATTCCTTATGGCATTCGTACCTTTGATAATATATTTAATATCCCTCAAGCTGTTTAAGGATCGCCGCGCCGCACGGTACGCCCTCTTGCTTTCAATAGTGATGCCGAAGGATTTTTATATTTATATGTTGGGAATCATTTCCAATGGATTCGGCCATTTTATGATGCTTCTTTCAGTCGCTCTCACAATCCTTTTTTACGACCGGATCGGGGAACTGAAAACCGGCTTCATCATTTATCTTTCATACTGCATCACAACCCTTTCGCATTTCGGCGTGATGATCTCTTTTTCCGTACTGATGATATGCACGGTACTCTTTCTTTTCCTGTTCGAAGCATCCCGTCCAACCGAAACAATAATTGTCAGGAAAAAAGGATTTTCAATAAATCCAGTCTTATTCCGAGGTAATTCACTGAGAATCTTTACCCTTTTGATACTCGCCCTTGCCACAGCTTTCTTCTACTACTATATCCGGCTCATCATCCCGACACTGAAGAACATCGCGGCAATGCTGATCGCAAATGAAACAGCAGCGGGAACAAGGGGATTCTTCTGGTTGTCGAGCCATAACCTTTTGAAATTTTTCCAAAACATCATCGTCAAATTCGGGTTCTTCCCTTTCATCGCCGGGATTACGGCGATCATACTTAGAATGAAAAACAAAACCCGGGACTATGGCGATATGTTCATATTCGGTTGGTTTACCGCTTTTCTGATTCAATGGTGGCTCGCGATGAAAGAAAGCCTTATGCTCCGCTTCGAACTCTTCGCCATTCCACTTTTCGCAATTATGGCGGGATGGCTTTTTACGCGGATGAAATCCAATATATTTTTCAAGGTAACTGTAATTTTCTGTCTGATTCTTTCATTATACCTGATAATAATATTTTACGCTGATATTCAAAAGATCGGTTCGATTATCATACCTCATAAAGCGTTGAAGTGGGTTTTATGGTAGAATGCGGCGGTTTTAAGGATATACGCATATCGGATGAAGCGAGAGCGCTTCATTTTGGTACGCCGGTCGTTGATGCGCATTGCGACACGCTCTGGAAGTGCGCTTTCCGCGGCTACGACATCGGCCGCTCCCACTCCACCGGGCATATTGACCTCGTCAAATTGAAAGAGGGCGGCGTGAAGATTCAGGTTTTCGCCGCGTTCGTTCATCCCTCCCAAACGCATAGAGGATACTTAAACCTCGCGATGCGGATGAACGACGCGCTTCAAAGCGCTCAGACAAATTACCCTTCCCGCCTACGGTTGATACTTCACAACGAAGACCTCCGAACGAACGAAGACGGCAGGATCGGCGCCATTTTCGGCATCGAAGGCGCTCATTCGCTGGAAAGCAGCATTGACAACCTGTATAAATTTTACGATAAGGGTCTGAGGCTGGTGACTCTGACCTGGAACAATCCGAATCCGTTTGCCGACAGCTCTGCGGCAAATCCGGTGAACGGCGGTTTGTCTCCTTTCGGTGTCAAGCTCATCAGGGAAATGAATAATCTCGGAGTTATCCCCGATCTTTCTCATTCATCTGCGGATACTCTGAAAGAAGTCATAAAGGTCTCCAAAAAACCCGTTCTGGCCTCGCATTCCTGCTGCAAAGCGCTATGCGATATTCACAGGAACCTCACCGATTCGCAAATAAAGATGATCGCGGCAAGCGGCGGAGTGATCGGCGTAAATTTCTTTCCCCTCTTCCTCGATGATAATTATCGAAAGGTTTTCATAGATAAAGACCAAAAGCGGCTCACGGCTTTCAATAAGATTAATAAAAAATATGGCAGCAGGTCTCCTTCCGCAGAAAGTGAAAAGAGAAAGCTGAAGAAAGAGATGTTCAACGAGCTGCCTGAGGTTACCTATAAAAGGATCGTTGACCATATCGAACGTATCATATCCGTTGGGAATGAGGACTGCGTTGGGTTGGGCTCCGATTTTGACGGAATTCCTATAGCACCCGGGGGAATGGAGAACGCGGCCTGTCTGCCTCGGCTCACCCACGAGATGCTTGAGAGAGGGTGGGATAAAAATCGAATTAAGAAAATTCTAGGTCTGAATATGCTCAGGCTTTTCAGAGAAGTCCTTGCCTGAAACAAGATTAACATAGCTTGCAAGATAAACAGAAGAAGCCAGCAGGAATGCCGGTCATACATTCAATAAAAACCGCGCCCTATCGGCGCGGTTTTTATTCAAGGGAATTATTAATAAACTACATAAATATCTTCAGAAATACTTCTGCTGTGATCGGAACCTCCTTGTAATCTGCCGGAATTACAAACTCCGAAGCTTCGATTAAATCCTCATCAATCTCAGCCGTAATCACGCTAATGGTCTTAAGCTGCCCTTCCAGCGTTGTGGCAATATCCTCTTTCAAAGGGAGGCCCTTGGCTTTAATCATTTCTCTTGTGATCGCAGCTCTCCTGCCCTGATATTTCATCATTTCAATCGCGCATCTGTCGTAAACCGGGACATTGACATAATCCGTTGAGATATTGACAGTGATATCCATCTCGAATTTTTCTCCAGACGCGAGGAAATTCCAGACCTCGGTATCCGAATCCGCAACCTTTTCTTCCTTCTTGGTTATGCCGCCGGTGATTTCAAAATCACCCAACATGGAATTGATCTGTTCGATAAATGGTTTCACAGCTTCCAGTTCGATCCGTGAAAATTCCTTTTTATCCGGAAAAAGAACATAAAATTTAGCCTCTGCATTAATAAAAAGCAGAATCACTCCATCGCCGTAATCCATCTTCAACGCATTAGGGGAAATATATATATTTGATATAGCACTCGTTCCCGGTTCATCTGAAGTCGCCTCGATGTTTACGACCTGTGTCAGCTTCAGATATTCCTGCGCGAATATCGAGGCACAGAAACACAGAAGCAAGGATACAATTACAAATAACACATTTCTTCTCACAGCCATCTCTCCTTCCTAAAACTACAAATAAGGCATTTTATTATGTAATATTATGTATGAACCCAAATTAACTCCGAAATGATATATAGATTCCGTCGCTTGTCAAGATAGCTGCATAAATATTGTGAAAGATAACCGCTTTTTTAAATGCTATATCGCTTGTCTTCAAAATGTTGCCACCGCCGACATAAACACAAACATCGGATAAAAAAGTGTAAAGCCAGATCATTTGACAACGGTTCCGAATGGAACGAGAGCGAATGCAGCAAGTTTGATATGCTGCTTGGCGAAAGGCAATCCGATTATCGTAACAGCGCAGAGCAAGCCGAAAATCAGATGAGTGACGACG
>Ga0315290_10001383_pt1 | contig 16656 bp, 14 predicted proteins | sample YL17G12_0_MG_FD_203627 | JGI IMG/M metagenome (GOLD analysis project Ga0315290, IMG submission 203627) | Sediment microbial communities from Yellowstone Lake, YNP, Wyoming, USA - YL17G12_0 | ecosystem: Environmental > Aquatic > Freshwater > Lake > Sediment | place: USA: Wyoming | collected... | reverse complement strand
CAGGCGCAGCCGCCAGTTCCGGCAAGAAATTCGATAAGCAACAGATGGAACAGCTTCTCGCAGGACTGGGGAGCCGGGTCTTTCTCTTGAACAATGTCCACGAGGATGCGTCCGAGGTCTTTCAGTCAAGGTGGACGCTTTCGTACCTGCGTGGTCCGCTCACGCGCACTCAGATCAAGACCTTGATGGACCCGATCAAGAAGGCTCTGTCGAGGCCTGAAGGATCAGGACAGAGGACTGAGTCGAAAATCTCAGCACTCAGCACTCAGTCCTCAGCACTAAGAGCTCGTCCGATGCTCTCTCCCGATGTGCCGCAACAATTCATTCCCATTCGTGGTACACAGCCGAGTGGCAGCACATTGGTCTATCAGCCGATGTTGCTGGGAGGGGGAGAAGTTAGGTTCTCCGACAGTAAAGCCGGCGTGGATGTGACTCAGGATATCACCGTGCTGGCCCCGATCACAGACGGGGCCGTGTCAGTGGATTGGGACCATGCGACAGAGGCCGCACTGGCTCTATCCGATCTGGAGCAGGCGCCGGCGGAGGGCGCACAGTTTGCCAATCTTCCCGCGGCTGCCGGTAGGGCCAAGAGTTATGAATACTGGAACAAAGACTTCTCGGGCTGGCTCTTCCGTAATCAGAAAGTCGATCTCTTGAGAAGTCCCAGCACGATAGAGGTCTCCAAGCCTGGCGAGTCGGAACGGGATTTCCGCGTCCGACTCCAACAATCTGGGCGGGAACAACGGGATACACAATCAGAAGGTCTCCGCCAGAAGTACGCACCGAAGATTACTTCGCTTCAAGACCGCATCCGCCGGGCCCAGCAGATGGTGGAGCGACAACAAACTGAGTCTCGATCAAGCCAGATGCAAGCTGCGATTTCGGTCGGCGCGACGATTTTGGGCGCGTTCCTCGGGCGAAAGACGATCAGTGCGACCACCATCGGAAAGGCGACGACGGCGATCCGCGGAGCCGGACGTGCGATCAAGGAATCGCAGGATGTGGGGCAAGCCCAGGAGAATATGGATGCGCTTCAGCAGCAGCTCGCCGCTCTCGAAGCGCAATTCAAGACCGAGATCGACGAACTGATCGCGTCCATCGATCCCCTCACCGAGAAGCTGGAGACTGTGTCTCTCAAACCTACCAAGCTCAATATCGCCGTGAAGCTTATTGCGCTGGCATGGCTGCCTCAGTGGCAGGATGCCGGAGGCAGGCTTACGTCTGCCTGGCAGTAAGGTTGCCGCGTGCGTGTATCGTGCGTCAATCGTCGAGAAGGCCGGAGATTCCGTCCTCCCTCATGTCTGCGCGATTGATGAGCCAAGATGGCGATCAGTCGGTCAGTGCTTGCGATCTTTCTGCATGATCTTATCTGTCCAGGCAAGCAGGATGGCGGAGCCGAGGAAGGTCATGTGGATAAAGATCTTCCACTTGATGTGTTCGGGATCTTCATTCGCGATGTCGACGAATGATTTTAGAAGATGAATGCTGGAGATGCCGATCAGTGAGGCTGCGAGTTTAATCTTGATGGTGCCGGGATCGATGTGTGTCAGCCATTCTGGTCGATCGGGATGGCCCTCTAGGTCCAATTTGCTCACGAAGGTGGCGTAGCCGCCGATGATGACCATCGTGAGCAAGTTCGCCACCATCGTGACGTCGATCAGCCCCAGGACGCCCAGCATGAAGATGGTCTCTTCTTGCTGATTGATATGTCGGACCATCGTCCACAGTTCGACGAGAAATTTGTACGCATACAGCAGTTCGGCGATGATCAACCCACCATAAAGCGGGGCCTGAATCCACCGGCTGGCGAACACGACGGTTTCAAACACGTGCTCAATGCGGCTGATGGGAGACTGGGCTTGTTTCACTGCTGTGGGTTCTGAATGATCGGAATGACTCACGGCGCGTTATCCTAGTCGGCGTGGGGGCAACCTGTCAATTCGAATGACAGTACTGATTTCATAGGGGATGTGACGGCGACCGAGGTGGAACGTTGAGTACTTATCGAACGTGGCGAAGGAGGAGTCTAAGGACTCGATCTGGCCCTTGGGCATACAAAGGAGGCGCACGGCGTTGATTATCTTGTGGTCCTCTGTGGTCTTGTCAATAATGAAATCGGCCCCGGCAGCAGAATAGGTATTCTTGTTGTTGTCCGAGGGATCGTCTGTGACGGCGATGATCGTCGGCGGGATCATCAATTGCTTGATGTGTCGGAGGACGTCGATGCCGCTGCCATCTCGGAGCGAGGAATTCAGGATCGCAATATCCGGCTTGCGATTCAGAATCATCGCGGCGGATTCTTCCGAGTCCAATGATTCTCCTACCACGTTCACGCCCGCGATTTTCTCAAGGCGCTTCTTGAGTCTGTCGCGAAAGTGATAGTTTATACCCAGAATCGTACTCGATGTGGATCTACGCGCTACACTGTTGGCTTGCGGGATTCTATAACCGAGGGATGAAGCTTCGTACCTCGCGAATGACCGCGTTCAGTTGTGCGACGGAGTAGTGATCGCGAGCGCTTTCCGCATCTCCGCGACGGTCTTGGCATCGAGGCCGGTTGCCGTCAATTCATCGTCAGTGGCGGCAGCGATGTTGGCCAGGTTGCCATATTGTTTGAGTAAGCGGGCCCGTTTGATCTCGCTGATGCCGCGTATCTGATCGAGTGGAGAGGCCGTAAGGGCTTTGCCGCGCAGCTTGCGATGGAATGTGATGGCAAATCGATGGGCCTCGTCACGAATGCGTTGCACGAGATGGGTGGCCGGGGAGTTCGCGCGAAGCACAATGGGGTTTTTTCGACCGGGCAGGAAAATCCGCTCGTCCTTCTCGCCGCGTGCTTTGGCTAATCCAATAATTGCCAGGTTCTGATGGCCGACCTGTTTCAGCCCTTCCATAGCTGCGGCGAGCTGGCCTAATCCTCCATCGATGAGGATGAGGTCCGGGCGCGCGAGATCCTCGCTGTTTCCATAACGGCGCATGACGACTTCCTGCATGCTGGCGAAATCGTTGGCACCGGTTACGGTTTGGATCTTGAAACGGCGGTAGTCTGCTTTCTTCATCTGGCCGTCTTCCCAGACGACCATGGACGCGACGGACTGGTTCCCCATGGTGTTCGAAATGTCGAATCCTTCGATGCGGCGCGGCACGATGTCCAGTCGTATGAGCCGTTTCAGTTCTTCAACGGCCTGCCGTCCGATTTCTTCGTCTCGTAGGTGATTGGCGACAGCGGCGCCGGCGTTTTCCTCTGCCAGGAGGAGCAATTGGTGTTTCACGCCCCGTTCGGGCGCGACCACGTGGACGGCGTTCCCCCGCTTGCCTGAGAGCCACTCTTCAATCACCGTGGCGTCGTCGAGGTCGGTGGGGATGAGCAGCTCTTTGGGCGGTTGTCCGTCTTTGTTGTAGAACTGTTCAATGGCGGATCGAACGAGCTCTTCGTCGCCTGCGTCGGCTGAATGGGGCCAAAAGAAGTCTTTACGTCCGATCAGGAGGCCGCCGCGCACAAAGAGGATCTGGAGGTCGATCGCCGTGCCTTGCCGCGCCAGGCCGATCACGTCCTGATCGGTCGTCGTCGTTTGGGTGATACGTTGTTTCTCGAGTGTGCGTTCGATATTGAAGAGCCGATCGCGCAAGCGCGCCGCTTCCTCGAATTCCTCACGCTCCGCCGCCATTTCCATCTGGGTGCGCAAGTCGACCAGTAGTTCATGGTCGCGCCCTTCGAGAAATTGGCGGACCTGTGCGACGATGTGGTGGTAGTCCTCTTTCGATTGGTTGCCGGTGCAGGGTGCCATGCACCGTTTGATTTCGAATTCGATACAGGCTCGATCAGATTTCCCGTTGATCTCGATCGTACAGGTGGCCAAGGGGAAAGCTTTCTTGATGACTTTCAACGTCTCCCGTAAGGCGCCTGCCGGCGTGTAGGGGCCATAGTAGAGTGCGCCGTCTTTTTGCACGCGGCGGACGATGGAAAGACGGGGGAAGTCCTCTTTGATCGGCAGGCGAAGGTAGGGGTATTGTTTGTCGTCCCGTAAGACCACGTTGAAACGAGGCCGATGTTGCTTGATCAGATTGCTTTCGAGGATCAGCGCTTCGAGTTCTGAGCGGGTGACGATTGTTTCGAGGTCTGCGATATGGCTGACCAAGACGATGTTTTTCGGGGAGTGGTCAGTCCCTTTTTGAAAGTACGACCGCACGCGGTTGGACAGGACTGCGGCCTTCCCGATGTAGAGCAATTCGCCCTGTTCGTCCTTGAATAGATAGACCCCCGGCTGGTCTGGTAGGTGGTCGAGTTTAGATTGGAGTTCGGGGAAGGTAGCCATCAACTGTCAGCCTTCAGCGGTCAGTAGTGAAAGAGCGCTTGTCTGGTACCATTCTAAGGGCCGAGACACCCTGGGGCAACTTGGCCGGAGAATTGAGGCTAACAGCTGATCGCTGACGGCTAATTGCTCGCTCAGCGCAGGCCACGCACAAAAGAGGGGCTGAGGCTTCCACGCGCGACTTCGGCGACCGGACCCTTCATGGTGAGACCAAAGTCCGTGGCGATCTCAATGTTGAGCTGGCCTCCCGGCATTTTCACTGTGACGGGGCTCTTAACTAACCCGAGCCGGACGGCCGCACTCGCAGCGGCGCAGGAGGAGGACCCGGATGCCTGGGTCTCACCGGCCCCGCGCTCCCAGATCAGGATGAAGAGTTCTTTCGGGCCGGTCGGCACGGCGAGTTGCACGTTCGTTCGCTTCGGGAACAGGAAATGGTTCTCCAATGCCGGTCCCAATTTCAGGAGATCCTCTCGCGACCAGGACTGCCCGGCTGGTTTGAAGACGACACAGTGGGGATTCCCGACGCTGACCCCGGTGAAGGTGAGCAACTGGCCTGCGGCTTCGATGGGCTGTTCGATCAGTTCGCTGGTTGGGAGGGTGCAGGGGAGTGAAGCTGGCTGGAACGTTGCCCGCCCCATTTCGACGGTGACGGCGCTTGCATCCCCATGCCGGTCCACATGCAGCACAATCGTTACCAGCCCACCTTTGGTCTCGATGGTGAAGTGCTTCTTTTTTGTCTTGCCGGTCGCGTGGAGATAGCGGGCAAAGATGCGCAGGCCGTTGCCGGATTTTTCCGCTTCGCTGCCGTCTGGATTGTAGATGCGCAGACCGAAGTCCGCTTTCTTTGATGGCACCAGTGCAAGGATCCCGTCGCTGCCCAGTCCCCAGTTGCGATCACAGATAGCTTTGATCCTCGATGGGGTGAGCGAGAACGACAGTTCTTTGGGATCCATGACCACATAGTCATTGCCCAGCCCATGCCCGCGAAAGAATCCGTTTTTCATGCACAGCTCCTTGAGTAGAGAGGAAAACAGGGAGAGATACCTAGCATGAACGGTGTGTGGAGGGAAAGAGGGACGTGAAGTGGGGGTTAGACGATCTTGACGCCATGAGGACGTTCGATGAGTTCGACTTCATACCCGTCCGGGGCATTGATGAAAATGAATCGGCTGCCGGAAGAGGTTGTGGTCGGCCCGTCCGGAATCGCGATTCCCTTTGTGGCGAGGGTCCTGATGGTGTCGTCCATGTTGTCGACTTGAAAGGCCAGGTGGACGAGGTCCTCTTGCACTGTCACCGGGCCACTTGGCGGAAAGCTGCAGAGCTCGATCAACTCCTCGCTGTTGGGCACTTTGAGAAAAGCCAGATGAGAGCCGCGCGGCGACACCTTCCGCTCCAGCACCTCCAGCCCGAGGATGTTGCTGTAGAAGTTGATGGTCTGGTCCATGTCGCTGACCCGCATGCGGGTGTGGAGGAGTTTCTTAACCTTCATGGCATGTCTCAGGAAAAGAGCATAGAGCAGATACCGTATTGCTTATGGCCGGAAAGGTAGCCCTCTGATTGAGCGTTCCTCATACCATACGCAAATAGCCATAAGCCATCAGCTCTTCCTGGCCGGGCCACTGGTCTTGCGCAGCAGGATTTCGGCACTACCTGGGATCAGAAAGTTCGGCATGGGGCCGATCTCGTGGTAGCCCTGCTGCTTGTAAAAGCGCCGGGCTTGGTCGTTGAAGTCCGACACACAGGCGAACAGGTTCTTCGCCCTCGCGAAGACAGTTGCTTCGACGTGGGCGAGCAACCGTCCTCCTAGTCCCTTGCCTCTCGCCCAGTCCGCCACTGCAAGCAGTTCTAAGTAATCGCCGAGTAGGAATTTCTGACGAATGACCACGATGCCGGCCACTTTGTCGTTCTGATCCACAACGTAGCTATCTCGTCCCTGAGGGAGGGGCGTGAAATAACTGTCCCAGTCTTTGGCTTGGTAGCCCAGCCGTTTCCACGGATCGGAGTCGGCGAGGAAATCCATGACGGCTACCCGATCTTCCGCCGTCATGGGCCGAACGATCGGATCAGTCATGGAGCTGCCTGGTTACAAATTAAGAGATCGCTCATGGTCATGGGGGTGAGGCTTCGCTCAGGCAAGAGATGTTGATGCAGGTCTTGCACAACTTCGTGCGTATGTCTGCCCCTCCCGTTGGCGTGCATCACGATCACGCTGCCCTTTCGAACGAAGCGCTTCAATCGGTCCTCGATCTGGATCGCGGTCAGTGTCGGGTCGGGGTCGCCGGACACCACATTCCAGAGAATGAACTGGAGGCCGAGGGCACGGACCACGTTGACTGTTTCATCATTGAACTCCCCATAGGGAGGCCGAAACATGGTCGAGTTGTGACTGTATTTGGTTTTGAGCAGATGAACTGGCCCGAGAATTTCTTGTCTTTGCTCGTCCGCTGAATGGAGCGGCAGATGGGCGTGGACCTCCCCATGGGTGCCGACTTCAAAGAACGGGATCTGGAGGAGGGCCCGTACTTGCTGATCGTGTCTAGTCATCCATTTTCCTGACATGAAGAAGGTGGCGGGGATTTTCTGCTCGATCAAATAATCGATCAAGGCCTGATCGTAGCCCGCTCCTTTCCGCACCGGGCAAAGGTCGAATGTCAGCGCGACGGCGGGACAAGAGGGCGGGCCTGACTTGATCACTTGAGCCTGCGTAAAGGCAGGCATCGCCGCTGTGAGCAGCATCGTAAGGACGAGGCGCAGTACCCACGGGAAATAGTGCGGTCGCATGGTGACTAGTATACCGGAAGAGATCTCGATCAGGCTGCGGAAAACTATTGTGCGCACAGGAACATTAGGCGAGACGCGCGCGACCCGAAGTTCGGGGTTCAAAGTGCCGAAAACCTCTAACCCTTGCCCGCCCGACTTGTCGCGTTATTCCCGCGAATCTCGCCCTGTAAGCCGAGTTGACGCTTGAATTCTCACACTGTTACGGTGAATGCATGTCTTTGCCCAATTGGAGAATCGGCCGTGCGCTCGGCATCCCGATTCACGTGCATGCCTCCTGGTTTGTGGTGTTCTTCTTTATGACCTGGTCCTTGGCGACGGGCTATTTACCAGAGACGTTGCCTGGTCTGTCGGCTCCACGGTATTGGGGGATGGGTGGCATTGCCGCCCTCTTGTTGTTCCTCTCCGTCCTTCTCCATGAATTGGGACATTCCTATGTGGCACTGCGCTATCAGATCCCTATCAAGCAGATTACATTGTTCATTTTCGGGGGGATGGCGCACATGGGGAAGGAACCGCCCAGTCCGCGGGCTGAGTTTCTGATCGCGATGGCGGGGCCGCTCGTGAGTTTGATCCTGGGGGCCAGTTGTCTCGGCGGAGCCATGGCCGTGGACTCCTTGTTTGCACGATCAGGGTTTCAGGGCCTCGCCGTCCTGGCAGGACTTCTTGGCATGGTGAATGTCCAACTCGGACTCTTTAATCTGATCCCGGGGTTCCCGTTAGATGGCGGACGTGTTTTACGGGCTGGTCTGTGGGCCTGGAACAAGGATTTCAATCGAGCGACCAGCCAGGCTGCGCTGACGGGAATAGGATTCGGAGTGGCTCTTGGGTTGATCGGCGCGGTCTTGATGGGGGGGGCCTGGTCAGGTGCCCTGGGAGATTCCATCGCGACGAGCGGGGGCTGGCTCATCTTCATCGGCGCATTCCTCTTTTCGGCGGCCCTGGCAAGCAGACGGCAAGCTGCGATGCGGACTTCGTTGGCGTCGGTGACGGTTCGCCAGGTCATGGTCCACAGCGTGGTGACCCTGCTGCCTGATATGAGCGTGCAGGATGCGGTCGATCAGTACTTTGTCGCGCATGGATTTGGTGGATTTCCCGTATGTGAGGAGGGGCAGGTTCTCGGGGTAGTCACAGTGCGAGACGTCCAAGCGCTTCCCACGGCACTCTGGCCGTGGCGTCGCGTGCGCGAAATCATGAGCCCCGTGTCCCAGACTTTCTGCATCCCTCCGGACTGGTCTGTCATGCAGGCGATGGAACGCATGGTCCAGGGCGGGTGGGATCGTCTCGTGGTGATGGAGAATGGAGCGATCGTCGGGCTTATCACCCGATCGGCCATCGCACATTTCTTACAGTTGCATCAGCATGAAATGTGAACCGGCAAGGGGGTACGATTAGTCGTTCGTTCGGGCAATGGAAATGTTTTGCGCGATAGAAATACGCACGAGGTGGACTACGAGCAGGAATCCGTAGACGACACAGAAGAACTTAAAGGTGGCGCGGTAAAAGTCTGTTAAGAGGATGGGGAGACAGAGAGCAAAGAGCAGGCTTGCGATCAGCGTCATGAAGGTCAACTTCTTGCAGAACTCATGGGAAGCCTCCCGCCCGATCTGTTTCAGCGCGCGGGCATAGCGCTCTGCTCGTTGAAGTCTCGCTGCCTGCAGGGCGGCCTCGCCTGTACCCCAGTAGCGCAAATAGAAATAGCCACCCAGAATCAATAACCAAGGCAGTGTCCAAAGAGGCCAATAGGCCGCTCCTCCATAGGTTTCGCTGCTGATCAAGGCGGCGAAGGAGGGGGCATAGAGCAGCCCCAACACCAACGGCAGGATGCGCTCATCGTTCGGACGTTTGCCCTCCGATCTTCCATGAATCAGCTCCCGTTCAAATAGGGGGTAGCCGTACTTGAGGACCACGAGCGCGATGGCGGCGCTCATGGTTTTGTCAGGAACATAGCGGATCCAGTTTTGGAACCAGTTTACGATCCACCAACTGAGACTTTCACCCCAGGTGAACCCGAAGAGGGACTCGAGGTAGAGATGCGCAGTTTGCTCCCATTGGAGTACGCGCAGGCTCACTGACTCGGCGACGTCAGGGTTCAAGGCAAAGGTTGTTTGCTCATGCAGTGCCGCCTGGACAAAGGTTCCCGGCAGGCTCATGACGATCGCGCCGCCGACTCCAAAGATATAGAGGAACCAGGCATGGGACAGGGCGGAGCTGCGTCCTGTGTGGAGATACTTTTGAAAGCCTGTTTGTCTAGCCATCCAGCCCCAATAAAATGCGCCGGTGATGTTCACCAGTGACCAGGGGAATATCATCACATCTGCTCCTGTTTCTGGGTACAACAGCCAGTTCACGACGGAATTCGAGAGAAGGGCGGCGATTGCTCCCCACCAGGGGCCCAAGAGGAAAGCCACCAGCGCCGTTCCCGTCATGTCGAGGAACAGGATGCTTTCCAGATGGCGGCTCAAGGTGAGCCCGACGTAGTTGAGGAGTAGGCCGGCTGCGACGATCACGCCGGTTTCGTACAAGAGGAGATAGGAGGCACCACGGAAGGGTTTAGACGAAAAAAAATCGATTGGGGAAGAGGCGCTGGTGACAAGGCGTTCGGTTGGGGAAGGTGATTTCTGTTCCTTCTTCGCGGTCATCCGGCTCCGGATATCCAGCAGCTTCTCCATCACGGTCAACATGGCCGCGACAAAGCCCGCCAACGTTCCCCCGAGCATGAGCATATCTTTGCCGAAGTCTTCGGACATGAGATGAATTCCTTATAGTACCGGTTGCCATTCTAGCCACGAAGGGATTTCTCCGCCAGCAAAAGTCTAGAAGCCGACAGGATGATCTGGTTTGTCTGGTTGATCTGGTCTATCTGGTTAGTCTGGTTCAACCAGGGAATCCAAATAAACAAGGGCAACCAACCGGTTCTTCTTATGTCGGCGGACCATTTGGCAAGGCCAGGTCTAACTGAGCGGCTTTTGTGGCTGCGGTTGACAGAACCTGCGCGTGTTGCTGGAGGAGGTGGGCGACCTCGGCACCAATCAGCAAGAGGGCCGCGGAGTAATAGACCCATAAGATCAGCAGAATGACTTCCAAAAGTGATCCATAGAGGTGTGTGTATACGGTTGCATAGGTGCTATAGGTCACGAACAAGAGTTTGGCCGCGACCCAGAGAAGACTAAACGTAAGCGCCCCGATCATCGCCTCACGCCATTGTGGCCGTCGTCGTGGCACGAGTCGATACAATCCCGTGACTGTGAGGAAGGCCAGTGCGAAGGGGAGCGTATAGGTGAGAAATAGATGATGGGCTGCAAGGGCCAGCAGATCGAGCCCCCAGAGTCTTGGCGCGTATCCCGTTAAGAGATTGACTGTTTGGGTCGCGACGTAGGAGAGAAGCAGTACGAGTCCGGTCACGGCGAGCGAGGCGACGGCGATGCCGGTTGAGATTAGGGGATGGCGGCGCCAGGTACTTTCGAATACGACGTTCAGCGCGTAGTCGAGTTCATAGAACACCAACGTGCCGAACCAGGTGAAGGCCAGAAACACGGCCCATCGGACGGTTTCTAAGGCGCTCACCCGATGCAATTCATTTGCAACATGCTCTCCCAGCGAAGGGAGGAAGCCCTTGAGAAAACTGAGGAGGACCTGTTCCCCGATCACGTCCTGACTCACGACGAAACTCAGGCCGTAGAGCAAGAGGAAGACGAGAGGGAAGAGGGAGAGCAAGGAGAAAAATGCAAGGGAGGCAGCCAGGCTGGCGCACCCATGGCGTAGAAACGATCGTATGAGGTCTCTGAGAAAACGAAGAGGCTGCATAATGCGCGATGGGTGAAGGGCTTAAAATAAGCATAGCACGAGTCGAACTATCGTGCACCTGTTCAAGGCCTCGTCCGGTGAGAGGATTACTTCAGTGTCAGGACGGATTGGAGCGCGAAGCTGACGAGAGGGTTGGGGAAGATGCCGAACAGAATTACGCCAGCGACGGCACAGGCCAATACGAAGGATAAGGCCGGCGAGGTTACGAGTCGTGGCAGCGCGACGGAAGAGGGATTCGGATCGCACATATACATCACCATCACCACCCGCATATAGTAGTATGCCGACACGGCGGCAAAGATCAGGGCGATGGCGGCGACCCAGGCCAATCCTGCGTCAACTGCCGCCATGAACACATAAAATTTGCCGATGAAGCCTGCGGTAGGCGGAATGCCCGCGAGCGAGACCATGAAGACTAGCATGAGAAAGGCTGCGAGCGGCTGGCGCTTAGCGAGTCCCGTGAAATCTTCAATCTCTTCTCCCTCGATCCCGCCCTTTCGGAGCATGCCGATGACGGCGAAGGCGCCGAGCGTCATGAACGAATAGAGGGCGAGGTAAATCATGACGCTGGCGAGGCCGGGCGTTCCCCCGGACGCGCCGACCGCACGGCCTGCCGCCACAAAGCCGATCAACGCGTAGCCGGCGTGCGCAATACTGGAGTAGGCCAGCATCCGTTTGATGTTGGTCTGCATGATGGCGACGACATTGCCGAGCACTAGGGTGACAAGGGCGATGAGCAGGAATAGGAGCGACCAATTTGCCTTGAGCCCGCCGAGCCCTTCGACGAAGACACGCATGAATGCGGCAAAGCTGGCAGCTTTTGCGGCCACCGCCATAAAGGCCGTGACGGAGGTCGGGGCGCCCTGATAGACGTCTGGCGTCCACATATGGAACGGCACCGCGGCGAGCTTGAAGCTGAAGCCGACTGCCACCAGAATCGTGGCGATCAGCAAGAGGGGATCATCCGCCCCGCGAGTCCCGATGGCGCTTGCGATCGATACCAGCTTGGTGCTACCGGCCATGCCGTACAGCAACGAGATGCCGTAGAGCAGAATCCCTGAGGAGAAGGCGCCGAGGACGAAGTATTTGGCTGCGGCTTCCAGTGAACGAGGCTTCGACCGGTTGAGCCCGGTCATGACGTACAGTGAGATGGACATGAGCTCGGTGCCGAGATAAATCGTGAGCAAGTCGGCACCGGAAACCATGACCATCATGCCTGACAGGGTGAGGAGAATGAACCCGTAGTATTCGCCAAGGTGTATGTGCTCCGCCTTCAGATAGGGCAGCGACATCAAAATAGTCAGACCGGTCACGCCATAGAGGAGGACTTTCCAGAATCTGGCATAGGAATCGATCACCACCAGGTCGCTAAAGGCAGACACCCGGACATTCAGCACGCTGATCTGCCCGCCGGTGATCCCAAGACAGAGGGCGAGGGCGCCTAGACTCAGCCAGGCCAGAAGGTCCCGCCGCGGGGCCGGTGTAATGGGGTCTAATGCGATGACGAGACAGGCTGTGACGACGATAATGAGTTCGGGAAGCAGAGCGAAGAGGTCAGCGCCGTACAGACTCATCGTGATGTTCCTTGGGGCTTCAGCTGCACTCCGCTGTCTGCCAGCAGTGGCGCTGCCTCTCCCGCAGAGGGGTGGGCGGTTGGCGCGACTTTCGCGCGAGACATGGAGCCAATCATGGCGGTCACACTCTGGTGCATTCGGCTCACGAGCGGATTCGGAAAGAGCCCGATCAAAAATACCAACAGGGCCAGCGGCACCAGGGTGGCGAGTTCACATTGGTTGAGATCCTTGAGCTTCGGGAGGTGGTGTGGGGATGGGACCCCGAAGACTACTCGTTGGATCATCCATAGAATGTATGCGGCAGCGAGAATGATGCCCAACGACGCAAAGGCGGTCGCGACCTTACTCCAGATGAACGTGCCGACGAGCACGAGGAATTCTCCGACAAAACTATTGGTGCCGGGGAGGCCGAGAGAGGACAAGGCGAAAATCAACAGCAGGGTGGCATACTGCGGCATCGGTGAGGCCAATCCGACATTGTCGGCGATCAACCTGCTGTGGGTGCGCTCATAGATCATGCCGACGCAGAGGAACAGCGCGCCGGTCGTAATACCATGGTTGACCATCTGGAGGATGGCTCCTTCGATGCCCTGTTGGTTCAAGACAAAGAGGCCGAGGGTGACGAACCCCATGTGACTCACGCTCGAATAGGCAATCAGTTTCTTGAGGTCAGCTTGGGCCAGCGCCATATAGGCGCCATAGATGATCGCGATGATCGAGAGGGTGACCATCATGGGTGTGAAGGAGCGGCTGGCGTCCGGCAGCATCGGTAAACTGAATCTCAGGAATCCATAGGTGCCCATTTTCAGGAGGATGCTGGCCAGGATGACGCTGCCGGCGGTCGGGGCCTCGACGTGGGCGTCCGGGAGCCAGGTGTGAAACGGAAACATGGGGACCTTTACGGCGAAGGCGGCGAAGAACGCCAGGAAGAGCCATGTTTGCAGCGAAGCAGGGTAGGTGCCTTGGCTCAAGGCGAGGATGTCGAACGTGTGTCCTCCGTAAAAGTAGAGGACGAAGATGGCGACCAACAAGAGGACGCTTCCTGCGAGGGTATACAGAAAGAACTTGATGGCCGCATAGAGCCGGTTCGGTCCTCCCCAGACACCGATGAGGAGGTACATCGGAATCAACATGGCTTCCCAAAATACATAGAACAAGATGAAATCCAACGCGACGAACACCCCCAGCATGGCTGTTTCCATGATCAGCAACATAGCCATGAAGCCTTGGACTCTTGTGGTGATCGCAGTCCAGGAGGCAAGAACGCAGAGGGGCATGATTGCGGCGGTCATCAAGACCAGCGGGAGGCTGATCCCGTCGAGGCCCAGGCTATAGTAGATAGGAGGGGCTGTGATCCAGGCGATATGTTCCGTGAACTGCATCTGGCTGGCTTGCGGATCGAAGAGCCACCAGAGCGGGAGGGCGACGAAGAGATCAGCCAGGGTCGCGGCCAGCGCAATCCAACGAGCGGTCGATGCCGTCACAAAATACATTACCACGGCTCCTGCAAGGGGGAGCACGAGGAGGAGTGAGAGCCAGGGAATTCCACCGCTATGCATAGAACCTCAGAACATCAAAAAGACGGTCAGGATCACGACGACCCCGAGCGCCATACCGAGTGCGTAATGTTGTGTCTGTCCGCTTTGTGCCAGCCTCAAGATCCAACCGCTCCAGGCGATTGCGCGGGCCACACCGTTCACGGCTCCGTCGATCACCGCTACGTCTACGCGCTTCCACAGTTCGGTGGCGGCGGAAAAGGTGGGGTGGACGATTATCCGATCGTAGGCCTCGTCGACATACCATTTGTTCAGTGAACCTCGATACAGCGATTGCCACCGTCGCGCGAACTGATCGGGGATGGACGGGTTAAGCACATAAATATAATAGGCCCCGGCGATCCCGAGCAATCCCATGCTCGTGGCCAACACCATGATGACGATGGCAGCCCCTCCCACATGCGTGGTGCTGCCTGTGCCCGTCTCGAACATCGGTCCAAGAAATTCAGGAATGCCCAGATAGCCTGTGAGGATACTCAATACTGCCAGGACTATGAGAGGCATGGTCATGGTGTTCGACGGTTCATGTATGTGGTCTTCATGATGGGGGTCGACATGCGAGGGGCCCCAAAATGTGACGAAGACTAATCGGAAACTATAGAACGCCGTCATCAACGCCGTCACGAGACCGAGCACAGTCAGGAACTGACCGAGGAATCCGGTCGACCAGGCCGAGATGAGCAATTCGTCCTTGCTGAAAAATCCCGACGTCAGGGGGAAGCCAGCCAGCGCGAGCGAGCCCACCACGAAGGTCCAATAGGTGACCGGCAATTTATCTTTCAATCCACCCATGCGCCGCATGTCCTGTTCGTGATGCAGGGCGATGATGACAGACCCGCAACCGAGAAATAGGAGTGCCTTGAAGGCTCCGTGGGTCAGGAGATGGTACATGCCTGCTGCATAGGAGCCGAGACCGCAGGCCATCACCATGTAGCCGAGCTGACTGACCGTCGAGTAGGCCACGACGCGCTTGATGTCGGTTTGAGTCATGGCGATGGTAGCCCCGACGATCATCGTCAATCCGCCGGTGAGCGCCACGACCGTCATCGCGGTGGGGGACAGGTTATAGATCGGAGCCAAGCGCGCGACCATGAAGACACCCGCCGTGACCATCGTCGCCGCATGAATGAGCGCCGAAATGGGGGTGGGGCCTTCCATCGCGTCCGGCAGCCAGACGTGGAGTGGTACTTGGGCCGATTTGCCGATTGCGCCGGTAAAGAGGAGGAGACAGATCAGCGTCAATACAGACACGTCCCAGGTGCCACCAAACGGCCCGAGGACATTCATGACTTCGCCTGAGGACTCGTGCGCGCGGGCAAAGATTTCGTGATAGTCGAGCGATCCAAAGCTGTACCAAGCCAGGAGCAGGCCGAGCATGAAGCCGAAGTCGCCGACGCGGTTGACGATAAAGGCCTTGGTGGCGGCGGAACAGGCAGCAGGACGATCGTACCAGTGGCCGATGAGCAGATAGGAGCAGAGACCGACCGCTTCCCAGAAGATGAAAAGTTGCAGCAGGTTGTCCGCCATGACCAACATCAGCATGGAGAAGGTGAAGAGCGCGATGTAGCTGAAGAAGCGGGCATAGCCAGGATCTTTGTGCATGTACCCGATGGTGTAAATGTGGACAAGTGAACTCACGGTCGTGACCAGGAGCAGCATCACGGCGGTGAGCCGATCAATGGAGAAGCCGATGTGAATATCGAGCATGCCGGACGTCAGCCAGGTATAGAGGGGGAAGCTCGTCTGGTGCCCGCTCGCTACGTCAAAAAAGACTAGGAGCGAGAGCAGCCACGATACGACGACCGCCGGGACGGCGACGAGATGGGCCTGGTCCTTGATCCAATACCCGAAGAGCCCAAGGATCAGGAACGACGCCAATGGAAGGAGCGGAATGAGTTCGTAGGTCATCGAGCCCGTTCTACCATTTCAGCAACTGAAATTCGTCGACATTGATTGTGGACTTGGTCCGATACAAGGCGACGATGATGGCCAACCCGACCGCGACTTCTGCTGCGGCGACCGTGAGGGCAAAGAAAACGAAGACCTGCCCTGCCACATCGTGGAAGTACTGCGAGAAGGCGACGAAGTTGATATTCGTCGCATTCAACATCAATTCGACCGACAGCAAGATGATGATGATGTTCCGACGAAGGAGGACGCCGATGACTCCCGTCAGGAACACGATGCCGCTCAGTACGAGGTAGTAGGACAATGGCACCGTCATGAAGCCCTCGTGATGAGTGATGAGTGCTGGGTGATGAGCATATTATCCGATATGTCGCGTCGTTCTCGCATCACTGATCACCCTTCACTCTTCATTTCCAATGGGTCTTTCTTGGCTAGGATGATCGCGCCGATCATCGCCACGAGCAGAATCAAGGACGCCACCTCGAAGGGAAACAAATAGGTGGAATAGAGGACGTCGCCGATGGCTTCGGTATTGCCGGATCCATCGACGGTGGTTTCCGTGCCGGTTGCCACGACAGGGGCCGTCCAGCCTTTCATCGCTGTGAGGATGACGGCCTCGATGAACAGCGTCAGTCCTACCCCGCCAGCCATGGGCCATTGCCGATGGTAACGGTCATCCTGTCTCAGGTTCAGCAACATCACGACGAAGAGGTACAGGACCAA
>Ga0315290_10001381_pt1 | contig 16669 bp, 16 predicted proteins | sample YL17G12_0_MG_FD_203627 | JGI IMG/M metagenome (GOLD analysis project Ga0315290, IMG submission 203627) | Sediment microbial communities from Yellowstone Lake, YNP, Wyoming, USA - YL17G12_0 | ecosystem: Environmental > Aquatic > Freshwater > Lake > Sediment | place: USA: Wyoming | collected... | reverse complement strand
ACAACATATTCTTGTGTTGGTGTTTGGCAAAATGATCGTGTAGAAATTATTGCGAATGATCAGGGAAATCGTACAACTCCATCTTATGTGGCATTTGCAGATTCAGAGCGTCTAATTGGCGATGCTGCTAAGTCTATGGCTGCCACCAATCCTAAGAATACTGTTTTTGATGCTAAACGTCTAATTGGTCGCAAGTTCGACGATCCTACTGTTAAATCTGATATGGAACATTGGCCTTTTACTGTAAAGTCTGGTGTAGCTGGTAAGCCTCAAATCGAGGTAGATTTTAAAGGTGAGCGAGTTACTTTTCAGCCTGAAGAAATATCCGCAATGGTCCTTACCAAAATGAAACAAACTGCGGAGGCCTATCTTGGTGGTGAAGTTAAGGATGCGGTCATCACTGTTCCTGCATACTTTAATGACTCTCAGCGTCAGGCAACTAAGGATGCAGGTATTATTGCGGGTCTTAATGTACTTCGGATTATTAATGAACCTACAGCGGCAGCCCTTGCCTATGGTCTTGATAGGAAGAAAGCAGGTGAACAAAATGTTATTATCTTTGATTGTGGTGGTGGAACGCACGATATTTCTCTAATTACAATTGATGATGGTGTATTCGAAGTAAAAGCAACAGCTGGTGACACACATCTAGGGGGCGAAGATTTTGACAGTGCACTTGTTGATTGGTGTGTACAAGAATTTCAAAAGAAAAATAAAAATACAAATGTAAAAGATAATGCTCGTGCCATTCGACGTCTTCATACTGCCTGCGAACGTGCTAAACGTACTCTCAGTAGTTCAACGCAAGTAAACATCGAAATTGATACTCTTATAGATGGTATTGATTTTAATGCTGTAATTACTCGTGCTAAGTTTGAATCATTATGTGACGCAGCATTTCGTCGTACTATCGCACCTCTTGAACAAGTACTTCGTGATGCGAAAATGTCTAAAGATCAGATTCACGAAATCATAATGGTTGGTGGCTCTACACGTATTCCTAAGATTCGTGATCTTGTTAGTTCATTCTTCAATGGCAAGAAGCTAAATGACTCTGTACATCCTGACGAAGCTGTTGCATATGGTGCAGCTATTCAAGCACATATTCTTACAGCTGGTAAGGACTCAGTTGATAGAACTTCTGATATCATTCTTCTTGATGTAGCTCCTCTAAGTTTGGGCCTTGAAACTGCGGGTGGTATTATGACAACCCGACAGCCGACGCGCGGCTGCCCGATGGATCACGCGTAAATGTTATCATCCCACCAGTGGCTATCGATGGTCCCCACATTACGATTCGTAAATTCATGCAGAACCGTATGTCCATGGAAGACATCATCAATCTGGGGACGTTGTCTAACTACATGGCCACGTTCCTAAAGGCATGCGTGGTATCAAGATTGAACATCATCGTTACAGGGAATACTTCTTCTGGAAAAACCACCATGCTCAACCTGCTCTCGAGTTATATCCCTGAGCATGAGCGCATTGTAACCATAGAGGATGCGGTTGAATTACAGCTTAAGCAGCGTCACGTGGTTCGGCTGGAAACCAAACTCCCCGGGGTGGATGGGTCGGGTGCGGTCACCATCCGCGAATTGGTGCGGAATGCCTTGCGGATGCGCCCAGACCGTCTCGTTGTAGGCGAGGTGCGTGGCGGAGAATCGCTGGATATGCTTCAGGCGATGAACACGGGTCATAGTGGGTCGATCACCACGCTGCATGCCAATACGCCTCGGGATGCGATCTCCAGAATGGAAACGATGTCACTCATGTCCGGTATCGACCTGCCGGTAATAGCCATCCGTCGCCAGATCGCTTCTGCTATTAGCCTGGTTGTTCATATGACACGGCTTCAAGACGGGACGCGGAAAACCACCCAAATTACTGAGATCGTCGGCATGGAAGGGGATGTGGTCACGCAGATGGATATTTTTAAGTTTTTCCAAACTGGCGTCAGTCAGGATGGGAAAGTACTTGGGGATCTCCGGCCTACTGGAATCCGCCCCCAATTTTCACCCAAGCTCGAGGTAGCCGGATTCAAGCTGGGAGGAGAGATTTTCGGAGCAGGGTTGTAAATCAACTAATTTTCGGTCATGATATAATATTTTTTTATCCATAAATCATCAGGAGGCGATATGGATGTATCCACCAAGCAATTTAAGCATTGCGATCTTGTTAGTGTTTCTGGCCGGGTTGACAGCGCGACTTCGCCCAAGCTTACAGAAGCCCTGGATAGTCTTTTAAATAATGGGCGTTATAAACTCGTGCTGGATCTGTCCTCGGTGGAGTATATGTCCAGTGCTGGTTTTCGCGCCATGCTGTCTGCATTAAAAACCTGCAAAAAGTACAATCGCGGTGATCTGTACCTTGCGAGTGTACCGAAGCAAATTAATGAAGCGCTGGAATTGACAGGTATGACGACACTTTTCAAGATTTATCCCGACGTTACGATCGCCGTTGGTAATTTTTAATCAGCTGTTTCTCTTTTTAATCAAAAACAGAGCCGCTCCTGAAAAATATTTTGGAGTGGCTCAAGTTTTTTCCACTTAATGGCCCCTATGAGCAGGCAGAATTTTCAAGCAAACTTCGAACAACTTGACGCTATCCGCGAATTCGTCGGATTGGCAGCTCGTTCTGCAGGACTGGATGATCGAAGTGTGTACGCAGTCCAACTTGCTGCTGATGAAGCTTGTTCAAATATCATAGAACATGCCTATGAAGGACAGACAAATGGTCTTATTGAAATAACCTGTGTGTCACATCGGGATAACCTCACGTTATATCTGAAAGATTGGGGTAAATCCTTTGACCCTTCGATCAAGCCTGAACCAGACCTGACAGCGGATTTATCAGAAAGGCAAATTGGCGGGCTTGGCATTTTTCTGATGCGAAAAATGATGGATGATGTTCAATATCATATCGAACCTGGAAAAGGAAATTTATTAATACTGGTTAAAAGGTTTAGCGGATCCAAGGTCAAACCGGTAAAAAAAGGAAAAAAACCCGGCTGGCGGGAATTATTAAACCTGGACGTTCAACTTTTCGATTCATCTTCCCTGGTTGCCCAAGGCGATTTTATCCTGGAGATGACTAACGATCTGGTCGACGGGGAGGCTTCCCTCTGGCTTGACGAGTCACATTTTAAGCTCCCCAACACGACCAGCTCACTCTTCCCAGATAAACCAGAATTCGAGTCGATGCGCCTTGCTGTGGAAACCCGGCAGAAAGTAAGTGAAAACAAAAAAGGTTCATTGATCGCATATCCGATCATGTTTCAAGATCAGGTCCTGGGCGCTCTGCAGGTGCGGCGCCGGAAAGGACCTGCATTTACACAACATGAACTGGAAATGCTGCAGGCATTGGTAAGTCACACTGCCGTGGCACTCATGGCAGGTCACCAACTTTCAATTGAGCAATTCCGTATTGGTCAACTTAATCTTGTGCGTAAAGTCTCTGCTCAGATTGCAAATTTTGCTGATCTGAATGAATTAAGCCAGCAGGTCACGCGCTTAATTCAACAAACGTTCAATTATTATTATGTTGCCATCTTCACGGTAGAACCGGGGCAATCTCGTTTGGTATTCAGATCAAATACGGGCGAAACCACCCGTCAAAAAGGGAAAAAGAAACAAATTTTTGAAGTTGAATTGGGACAGGGGATGGTTGGGATAGCGGCGGAAAGCGGTAGGGAAATCCTAAGCAATAATGTCAGTCAAGACCCCCGTTTTCGGCGTATTGCCGGTCTGCCTGAAACTCAATCGGAAGTTGCGATACCTCTAAAAATAGAAGAGCGGGTTTTAGGTGTGTTGGATATTCAATCGGACGATATTAATGCGATCCATCCCAACGACCTGATGGTGTTGAGGGCGCTGGCTGATTCGATCGCGGTCGCGATTGAAGGGACCCGCTTATATAGCGATTTGAACCGCCGGGTAGACCAGCTTTCGGTAATGACTGCTGTTGGGCAGAGTATCACTTCCACCATCGATTTACGTGTGATGATGACGGATGTGGCGCGACTGCTGCACCGTCGCTTTGGTTATCCCCATGTACATCTTTTTACTGTACATCCCAACCGCCGTCAGGTCCGTTATGAAGCCGGCAGCGGACCCCGAAGTGCTGCGCTTGAGGGTTATGTCCACGATCTCGATGACCCGGAAGGTATGATTCCCTGGGTGGCGCGGAATGGGATTCTTATTCTCTCGAATGACGTTAGCAAGGAGCCTCGCTACCGCCCGACTCCCTTCCCGCCAGCCAACACCCGATCTGAGTTGACGGTGCCGCTGATCTTCGACAAACAGGTCATCGGCGTTCTGGATATCCAATCTGACAAGCTAAACTCATTTGGCGAAGACGACCAGGTTCTTTTTGAGGGACTCGCCGATTACATGGCGGCAGCCATTCATAATGCAGAACTTTATCGATCCGAGATTTGGCGCCGGCAGGTCGCAGATAGTCTGCGGGATGTGGCGGGTTTATTATCAGCGAACGCAAGTTTGGATCAGGTTATGGATGCCATCCTGACTGAACTTGAACGGAACCTTCCCTGTGATGTCTCCTCTATCTGGTTGTTGGAGGAAGAGGATATCTACTGTGCGGCGGTCCATGGCACTACTGTCACGAATCTTGAGTCAGCGCGAATCAATACCGAGGCATCAGCCTGGATAACGCGTGCGCTCCTGGCGCGATCAGCAGTGATTCGCAAACCCAATGACCCGATGGGACCTGCAGCCGTGGCTGAAGGGTTTTCGCTGGATCATTCATCCATAGCTGCCCCGTTGAGGGTAGGTGATCAGGCCGTTGGTATATTGACTTTGGCTCATCATACCCCGGGGCGTTACGGTCATGAAGCCCAAGCCATTGTCACCACCTTCGCCAGTTACGCAGCAGTAGCCATAGAGAATGCTCGATTATTTGATTCTGCGCAGGAACAAGCCTATGCGTCCGCGGCGTTGTTACAGGTGGCGGAAGCAGTGGTCAGCCTATCTGAACTTGACGAAATTATTTCATCGATCGTGCGCATCCTGCCCATCCTGGTGGGTGTGGAGAGAGTATTGGTATATCGCTGGGATGATGTTCAAGGAATGTTATTACCTCTTCAGGAGTATGAACTTCCTGATGAAGCAAAGCCGGCCTTATGGAAATCCATTGATCCGGAGGAATTTCCACTACTGCAGGCAGTATTGCAGCGAGGCGTTCCTGTGGTAAGCCCGGAATCGTATCGCAACCCCCAGGATTGGATGAAAATCCAACCGCCGGATGAGGATCACATTCAACTCATGATGCAGGCAGACGACCGCCTTTTGATGGCTTTCCCGCTCATCATCAAGGATGCAACTTACGGAGTTCTACTGGCTGAAGAAGCCTTGGGAGGCAGGCGGTTCCGCGCACGCCGGCTTGAAATTCTCACCGGTGTAGCTCAGCAGGCAGCGCTTGCCATTCAGAACGACCTTTTTGAACAGCAAATGCGTGTTCGGGAAAGACTTGAGACTGAAGTTCAGCTTGCCCGTCAAATCCAGAAGACATTCATGCCGGATAAATTGCCGTCTTTCCCGGGATGGGACCTGGCATCTCGATGGCGGACTGCCCGCCAGGTAGGCGGGGATTTCTTCGACGTGTTTGAACTCCCCGGCGACCGCCTGGGCATTTTTATTGCAGATGTAGCTGATAAAGGTATGCCCGCAGCTTTGTTTATGGTACTTATTCGTTCTCTGATGCGGGCAGCTGTTCTGGAGACCAATTCCCCTGCAAATGCATTATCAAAAGTAAACGATTTATTCTACCCGGACGCTCATCAGGGAATGTTTATAACAGCTGTTTATGGTGTCATTGAAATTGGAAGCGGGATAATGACCTACGCCAATGCTGGTCACAATCCTCCTTTGTGGATTCATGAGGGTCATATTGAGCGCTTAACACGGACCGGTATGGCGCTGGGTGTGGTCATGAGTATCGAGATGGAAGAGCGAAAGATACAATTGGAACAAAGTGATTCAGTATTATTCTATACAGATGGAATCACTGAAGCATTTGCCGAAGATGGAACGCTTTTTGGAGAAGGCAGACTCCACCAGGTGGTCCTATCATCAAACTCCGCCGCTGCTGGGATGTTGGATGATATTGATGGTGCTCTCGATGACTATATTGGAACGACTCCGCCAGCGGACGATATTACAATGATTTCAGTCAAGCGTACAACTTAAAGATGTTCATCGGGTAGTCCTTGACCCTCCAAGTTTTCCTTGCTAAAATCCCTGCCGTCCTTCGAAGCTCCAACGGAGGTCATTTAAGGAAGAAGGCTATCTTTGTTTGAGAATCTCACAAATCGCCTGAATCAAGTCTTCGATGGTCTTCGCCGCCGCGGCAAACTTACCGAGGCGGACGTTGATGCCGCCATGCGGGAAGTACGCCTTGCGCTGCTTGAAGCGGATGTCCATTACTCTGTCGTCAAGGATTTTGTCGCCAGGGTGCGCGAAAGAGCGATCGGTGCAGAGGTCTCCCGGGCACTCAACCCTGGTCAGCAGGTGATCAAGATTGTTAACGAAGAGCTGATTGCAACACTGGGTGAACCTGCTCCGCTCAACCTGACCGGTCCCAAGCCACGGGTGATCATGTTGGTGGGTCTTCAGGGTTCAGGTAAAACTACCGCAGCTGGAAAACTTGCGCGGCTTCAGCGATCTAAAGGGGAGCGTGTCTTGCTTGTAGCTGGCGACCCATACCGGCCGGCGGCAGTCCAACAACTTCAGCAATTGGGAGAACGCGTGGATGTGCCAGTCGTCGTAGATTCCAACCTCACTCCGCCTGAACTTGCCAAATTAGCTTTCGATCAAGCTGAAAAGGGTGGTTACAGCCTGATGATCATCGATACCGCTGGGCGTTCCCAGTTGGACCAGGCGTTGATGGATGAGTTGAAAGCCATCTCCAGGAATGTTTCCCTTGTAGAAATTCTACTCGTTGTAGACGCAATGATCGGCCAGGAAGCTTTACACGTCGCTGAGGGTTTCAGGGATTCGGTTTTCATAACGGGATTGATCCTGACAAAAATGGATGGTGACGCCCGGGGTGGAGCGGCAATATCCATTCGATCCGTCACCGGAGTTCCCATTAAATACCTCGGCGTGGGTGAGAAACTGGATGCACTGGAAACCTTCGATCCATCCCGTCTTGCTTCCCGCATCCTTGGCATGGGCGATATGATCGGGTTGATTGAGAAAGCTGAAGCAGCATTCGATTCCCAATCTGCACTGGGGCAGGCTGAGAAAATGCTCTCCGGAAAATTTGATCTGGAGGATTTCATGCAGCAGCTCCAGCAGGTTAGAAAAATGGGACCGTTGACGCAGTTGCTGGAAATGATGCCTGGTCAAATGGGTCAGATGGCAAAACAGATCGACCCGAAGGACGCTGAAAAAAACTTGAAAATGACAGAGGCGATCATCAGCTCGATGACAACCGGTGAACGGCGGACTCCTGACATCCTTAATGCTTCGCGCCGGCGTCGTATTGCCGCTGGTTCGGGTACCGATGTGCAGGATGTCAATCGTTTGATAAAGCAGTTTAAAGAAGCCCAGAAATTAATGAAAACATTGCAAAAATCAGGTGGCCGTAGCCTTCCGCGGCTTTTTGGTTGATTTTCTACTTAATCCGGGTGGCGCTTTATCCTAAATTATTAAAAATATCTGGTAAAATATCTCCCTGTGGTTTCACAGCTGACGAGGCGCGTTCCTTTTCACGCACCCCTCCCCTCGCTTTGCTGAATCTAATTTAATCAATCTATCAAGAAATTTGAAGGAGTTAGTCTTCCAATGGTTCGTATTCGACTTCGCCGAATGGGGCTCAAGGCACAGCCCTCCTACCGTCTCGTGGTGACCGATAAGGAAAATCCACGCGATGGACGTTTTTTGGAAATCGTTGGGTTTTACAACCCCCGCACCAACCCAACCACATTGTCCTTTGATGAAGCGCGCATTTTCGATTGGATGCGTAAAGGTGCGCAGCCGACCGAGTCTGTTGCCCAGCTTTTCAAGAGCTCTGGACTCGATGTTCGATTTACCCGCTTTAAAAAGGGTGAATCGATTGATGTATTGCTTGAAGATGCCGCTAAAACGATGGGTGGAAAGTTTATTCCTGTCGAACAGGGCGCAAAAACACGCCGTGACTAAATGAAAGCCCTCACTGAATATATTGCCAAATCCCTTGTTGAAAACCCTGATGAGGTCGAGGTAAATCAGACCAAACAGGGAAATCGTGTCCGCCTTGAATTAAAAGTTTCCAAGGATGACATGGGACGGGTGATTGGCAAGAACGGACGTGTGGCCAACGCTATCCGGGTTCTTCTCAGGGTGGCGGCTGAGCGTGAAGGTCAACAGGTAACGCTCGACGTGATGGAGCCCTAGGAATGCCAAGGTCACCAGCACACGCTGGACACTCAGGCTCGCCCTCGAAAGGCGAGCCTGTCTATTTGGCAGTCGGCTCGCTTCGCCGCCCGCATGGATTGGACGGCGAAGTCCTAATGGAAATACTCACCGATTTTCCCGAGCGAATCCAAGCCGGGATGACCGTTTTCCTGGGTGGCAAGTATAGTCCAGTTACAATTAGTCAGGTTCGCAACCATAATAATGGATTGCTGCTGAGGTTTGAAGGAATGGATTCTCCCGAATCTGTGGGCAGGTTTCGGAACCAAGCTGTATACGTTCCTACGTCGGACAGGCCGGATTTACCGAAAGGTCAATATTATTTCTACCAGATTCTCGGCATTCATGTGGTTGATGATTTAGGAAACGAGTTGGGATTACTGACCGACATCCTGGAAACAGGAGCCAATGATGTATATGTCATCACATCGACAGATGGACAAGAGATCCTATTACCTGCCATCAAGGATGTCGTGTTGGATGTGGATTTACCCGCGAAAAAGATGACCGTTCATATTATCCCCGGCTTGCTCGACCACGAAGGATAAATCCCCGACCGCGCTCCGGCAGAATATGGACAAACGTCTCTATTGGATCGGATTCAATCTTGTCAAAGGTATCGGAGCAGTTCGCTTTCAGTCTTTACTAGATCGATTTGGGGATGCGAAAACTGCCTGGGATGTCACTCCCTCTGAACTGGCCGAGGCAAGTTTGGGGGCGAAAGTCCTTGAACGATTCTTGGAATTACGGTCCTCGCTTGATCTGCAAGATTATTGGAGCCAGATTTGCAAATAGGATATTCATGTCCTGATTTGGTCGGACGCGGATTATCCTCCCCATCTCAAGGAAATTAACCAGCCTCCACCCGTTCTTTATCTTCGGCGCGAAGTTCGCAAAGCCGTTCCAGCAGATGCCACTGAAGCAGCGTTATTGGAGATGCTCAGCCAGGAACCGCTGCATGTCGATGAAATTCGATCACAGATCGGCCTCCCGATAGAAAAAATTTCAGCCGCCCTGACCATGATGGAGCTAAATGGGATGGTCAGACAGGTGGGTGGGATGAACTACATTTCGGTTCGTGAAGAAAATGCGAGTTATCTTGTTGAAGAGGAATTAGGACAATATAAACCAGTTTTTCCTTTTTTGTTTATAATGTGCCACTAACTATGGATCATACTTATGCTGTTATCATGGCAGGCGGTGGAGGAACGCGCCTCTGGCCCATCTCCAGAAGGAATAGGCCGAAGCAGCTCCTGCCCCTTATTGCGGATGAAAGCCTTTTCCAGACCACTGTAAAGCGGCTGGATGGGTTGTTTCCTGCAGATCATATTTTCGTTGTCACGGTGGACAACCAGGCTGATGGATTAAAGCAACAAGCTCCTGAAATCCCCTCTGAAAACTATTTGATCGAACCAGCTCCAAAAGGAACAGCATCCGTAATCGGGTTGGCTGCTGCAATTCTTCACAAACTTGATCCACAAGCAGTGATGATTATCCTGCCATCCGATCATTACATCCGCAACAAGGACTTATTTCATCTTTTTCTACGAATCGCAACTGATGTCGCCCATGACGATTACCTGGTCACTCTTGGTATTTCGCCTACCTACCCAGCCACAGGTTACGGGTATATCCAGCGCGGCACCCTCCTCCCGGAGGAATACCCCTATCCGGTATATCGCGTCGAACGCTTCAAAGAAAAACCGGATGAAACCGCAGCCCGCGCGATGATTCGTGCGGGAGATCATTCCTGGAATAGCGGGATGTTTATTTGGAAAACTGAGCGGATTTTAGCTGAGATGGCGGGGCAGTTGCCAGCCTTGAGATCAGCTGTTGATGAAGTTTCCTCAGCATTTGGAACACCTGCGTTTGATTCGGTTATCGAAAAGGTTTGGCCGACTCTCAATGTGGAGACCATTGATTATGGCATCATGGAACAGGCTGACCGGGTTGCAGTCCTGCCTGCCGGAGGCTTGGAATGGAGCGATGTCGGTTCCTGGGAATCACTGTTTGATGTCTTAATCCCTGATGAGGATGGTAATATTGTATTCAGCGGGCACCACATGGGGTTGGATACGCATAATTCCCTCGTTTACGGTAATCGCGACGGCAGGCTGGTGGTAACCATCGGGGTTGACGACCTCATCATTGTTGATGGCGGCGATGTCCTTATGGTCTGCCACAAGGATCACGCCCAGGAAGTGAAGCGACTCGTCGCTTCACTTAAGAATTCTGATCGGGATCACTATACTTAAACTTTCTCGCTCCCTATACTATTTTTAATGAGAGAGGGAACGATGAATAACCAAGGTGGAATCATGGAAGCTTATTGTATGAAATGCAAGTCCAAACGTGAGATGCTTGAGGCTACGGCGACATTCAATGTTGTCGCCGCACCGGTCACGCGCGGAAAATGCCCGGTGTGCGGCACATCCATGTATCGCACGGGTAAAACGGAAGCCCATGCGGGTTTGACCCCGCCTGAAAAAGTTGAGAAGCGTAGCGGTAAACTGGTTATCGTGGAATCGCCGGCAAAAGCCAAGACTGTGGGCAGATTTCTTGGGAAAGGGTATACCGTCAAGGCTTCGGTGGGTCATGTCCGTGACCTGCTTCGCTCGCAACTTTCAGTGGACGTTGAAAATAACTTCCTCCCCAAATACCGGGTTCCCAACGAGAAAAAAGCTGTAGTCAAGGAACTTAAGCAGCTTGCGAAGGAGCACGAAGAGATTTACCTGGCAACCGATCCCGATCGGGAGGGCGAGGCAATATCCTGGCACCTGATGGAAGCGGCATTGATCGACCCCAAGCGGACTAAACGGGTTACTTTTCACGAGATCACCGAACCGGCGATCAAGGAGGCCTTCAGCCATCCGCGGCCGATCGACATGGACCTGGTCAATGCCCAGCAGGCACGCCGTGTGCTGGACCGGTTGGTCGGTTATTCGATCAGTCCCATTTTGTGGGAAAAAGTCCGCAGCCGCCTTTCAGCTGGAAGAGTGCAATCTGTGGCTCTCAGATTGATCGTGGAACGCGAACGCGAAATCGAAGCTTTCAACCCGGTGGAGTATTGGTCCATCGCAGCGGAGTTCAAAACCAAGGGCAGCAAAAAGAACCTGATTGCCAAACTTGCCAAAATTGATGAGAAGGATTTCGAGTTGGGTTCTGAGGATGCCGTCAAGCCCATCCTCGAGGACATGGAAAAAGCGGTCTACATTATCAGTCGCATTAAACGGGGCGAGCGGAGGCGGAAACCCTCTGCGCCGTTCATTACTTCAACTCTTCAACAGGAAGCCTCCCGCAGACTGGGATTCACCGCCAAGCGAACCATGGCGATAGCACAGGGGCTTTATGAAGGCGTGGATGTCGGTGAGGGAGGCAGTACAGGCCTTATTACCTACATGCGTACCGATTCAACAAATATCTCAGAACTGGCGCGGACGGAAGTTCGTCAGTATATTACCCAGCGATATGGCAATGATTTCCTGCCGGAAACTCCGCCAGAGTACAAGACCAGAGCGGTCGGCGCACAGGAAGCCCATGAAACCATCCGCCCGACGTCTGTCCTGCGTGACCCGGATAAGCTGAAACCATTTCTTGAGCCTGCCCAGTTTAAACTCTACCAATTGATCTGGCAGCGTTTCGTCGCCTCCCAAATGGAATCAGCAGTCTATGACACACTGACAGTCGAGGTGACTGGAACGACCGACCATACCTATTTGCTGCGAACTGCTGGTTCGGTGGTCAAGTTCCCGGGTTTCCTGGTGGTTTATGAAGAGACCAAGGACGAGGATGCGAAATCCATTGAAGGCGAGGATGAAGAACCGGTTTCACACATTCCTTCCAATCTTGAGGAAAATCAGAAACAGCAACTCCTCCGACTGATCCCTGAGCAGCATTTTACGCAGCCGCCGCCTCGTTATTCAGAAGCGTCACTCGTTCAGGCGCTGGAAGCTTATGGCATTGGAAGACCATCGACTTATGCTCCCACCCTGTCCACCATCCAGGCGCGTGGATATGTGGTTCGCGTTGAAAAACGACTTGAACCAACCGATACGGGCATCCTGGTCAACGACCTAATGGTTCAATACTTCGCAGAGATCGTTGATGTGAACTTCACGGCAGCCATGGAATCCGATTTGGACAAGATCGCCTCCGGTGATGCGGACTGGGTCAAGGTCATGGCGGCTTTTTATGGTCCGTTCGCGGTAAAGGTGGAAAAAGCCCAGGCGGAGATGCCTGTCGCTAAAACAGGTCCCGAGCCCATCGGCCGGGCATGTCCCGATTGCGGAAAGGATCTGGTTATCCGTTATGGCCGCTATGGGAAATTTATCTCCTGTAGCGGATTCCCCGAATGCCGGTACACCGAACCCTGGTTGGAAAAGATCGGTGTGGTTTGCCCCAAGGACGGCGGAGACATCGTGGAACGCAAGACCCGCAAGGGGCGGACCTTCTTTGGCTGCAATCATTATCCTGAGTGTGATTTCACAACCTGGAAACGTCCGCTGGCCAAGCCCTGCCCAAAATGCAATGGGACGCTGGTAATTGCCAACAAGCGCGAGGCGCAATGCCTGAATTGTGAGGAATCATTCCTGCTGGAAGATGTAGTTCCTGAAACAGTTTAATTTACCGCGTGAGAAATATTCGAGGCGAAAATTTCCGGATTTCATCTACTTAATGAGGCAAAAAATAGGGAATTTTTGCCTACATTAATCGTTTGGCACAATTCCCAGGTTTTTGTATAATAGTGTTAATCGCTCACTTGTTCGCCATTCCGCCTTAGCGGGTGAACATCGCGGTCATGCGTGAAAGGAGCGCATTTCATTATGAATGAAGACACGAGAAAATTAATGCTCACAGGATTGGTGGGAATCCTGATCGGGGCGGCGATTGGTTTATTCATCGGCTGGTATTTATGGCCTGTTGAATGGATTAATGCCACCCCCGCGTATCTCCGCGCTGATCTACAGGCCGACTACATGATGATGACCATTGACTCATTCCGGGTCAACGGCGACGAGAATTTGGCCTCCTACCGCTACAGTCTCCTGGGTGAGGATGCTGCAACCGCTCTCGCGGTGGTCGCTCCCTACCAGGACCCAAATGTACTGGCAGCCTTTCAGCAGGCGGTCGCCACTGTGCCGGTTGTGACACCCGAGCCGACGCCGCTACCTGGCCCGAGCGGAAATCGCTCACTACTGGGGACGATTCTGATCGCCCTGGGAGTGATCGCCATCCTGGCAGTCATCGGTGGACTGGTCTATTACCTTTTCCGCTCAGGACGCAGCGGGGAGCGCTCAGTCGCATCCATGGCGAATGAATACAGCAAATCCGTACAGAAGACGGATTATTCAGCCAAGGGCGAAGAACCTCCGATCGCCCAATTCGTCACGACCTATATGCTGGGGGATGACCTTTTTGATGATTCCTTCAGCATCGACTCACCGGCAGGGGAGTTCCTCGGCGAGTGCGGTGTCGGCATATCCGAGACGATCGGCGTTGGCGACCCGAAGCGGGTGACCGCCTTCGAGGTATGGATATTCGATAAGAACGACATCCAGACTGTGACCAAGGTCCTGATGAGCCCGCACGCTTTCAGCGATCCGTCACTGCGCGCCAAACTTGAATCCAAGGGCGAATTGATCGAGCTGGTGCCTGGGAAACAGGTTGTTCTTGAGACTGCCACTCTGCAGCTCTCAGCCACAGTTGCCGATTCTCAATTCGGTGAGGGACCGCTTCCACCGCAGAGTTTCTTCGAGCGGATGACGCTGGAATTGGCAATCTGGACGAAAGCCTAATAAAACAGGGCGAACGTAAAATACGTCCGCCCTTATTATTTAAAACCAAACCGCGCTTTGGACTGCCCAAGTCCGTGCGCGGTTTTAGTTAGAGGAGAATGTAATTGTCATTATACGGATTTAGTTTAGAGCCACCTGAATGGAAGATAAGAGGCGAATTAGAGAAATTAATCACTTATCAGGTAGTTAGTTATTCAATTTTCAGGATCTTTAGGCGGATCTTACCGCCCGGCGTTTCCGCTTCAACTTCATCTCCCACCTTGTGACCCATCAAAGCCCGTCCAAACGGCGATTCGTAGGAGATTTTTCCATTGCGCGAGTCAGCTTCCTTGGCGCCAACCATAAAGTAAACTTCCGGGTCGAAATCGTTCTCCTGAACAGTCACCTTCAATCCTAGGTCGACCTTGTCACGGAGACCATCATCCTCTTTAATGATTGCCTTGGATAAGACATAATCCAACTCCTGGATGCGGCCTTCGAGGAAACCTTGATCCTCCTTGGCTTTATGGTAATCCGCGTTCTCGGAGAGATCTCCCATCTGAATGGCGTCCCTCAGTCGTTTGGCGAGAGCCTGGCGCTGCGGTCCTTTCAGATCGGCCAATTCCTTCTTTAAGTTGGCTTCTCCTTCAGGGGTCAAATAAATTGGTTCAGGCATGAGTTTCTCCAATATGAATAGGGTGCGGATTAATAAAAAACCCGGAAGATTTGATCCTATTTGGTTCAGACGAATTACGGTTTAAGGGTAGGGTCGAAAAGGCGTGAGTGTTCCTCGACCGCGTAACGGTCTGTCATCCCGGCGATGTAATCGCAGATGGTTCGTTCCAGCCCACGGATGGTTACGAATTTCTGGTAGGCAGCAGGCAGGATGGCGGACTCTTCCTTGAAAGCGCTGAACAAGTCAGTGATAATCCGCTCGGCTTTAACCTGCATGCGTACGACGCGGAAATGACGGTAAAGGTTGTTGTAGAGAAAATCCTTCAGTTCCCTGTTGCGGCGCTGCATGTCCTCGCTGTAGCCGATGACGTTGTGCTTGAGCTTCTGGAGCTCGAGCGGGGATTTCGCCTTGCTCTCCTTGAGCCGCCCATCAGTGGCATGGATGATGTCGGTCACGAGCAACCCCACCAGGTGGCGGATCATGCGGTGGCGTTCCATGTCGTCGAGGGTGGGGCCATGCCAGTTGAATGTTTCCTTGAGGATCTCCCACAAGGCGATACCTTCCAGCATGTTCGGATAGATCAAGCCGGAGCGCAGGCCGTCATCCAGGTCGTGGGTGGTGTAAGCCAGCTCATCCGCCACATTGGCGATCTGCGTCTCGAGGTTGCCGCGCAGGGACGGGTCGAAGTCGCGGGCGTCCGAGATGTCATATTCCGATTCGTGCTTGACGATGCCCTCGCGCGCCTCCCAGGTCAGGTTGAGACCGGGGAATTCAGGGTAACGCTGTTCGAGTTCGGTGACGATGCGCAGCGACTGTTTGTTGTGGTCGAAACTACCCGCATCCTTCATTAATCGGTTCAGCGCAACTTCCCCGGAATGCCCGAATGGAGAGTGCCCCAGGTCATGCGCCAGACAGATGGTCTCGATCAGGTCCTCATTGGCGCCCAGCGCCCGGGCGATAGTGCGCCCGATCTGCGCCACCTCCAGCGTGTGGGTGAGGCGGGTGCGGAAGTAGTCGCCCTCGTAGTTGATGAACACCTGCGTCTTGTATTCCAGCCGGCGGAAGGCGGTCGTGTGCAGGATGCGGTCACGGTCTCGTTGGAAGGCGGTGCGGTATTCGGGCTCGTTATCGAGGTAGGCGCGACCCTTTGTGTTCTTGCTGCGCATACCGTAGGGGGCGAGCGCCTTGTCCTCGAGCTCTTCGAGCATCGCACGGTCGAAATACATGGTCAACCTTTCAGATAAAGAAGTCATTGCTTCAGCGCACGCGCTTCACAATGACATTAGGATGGGGCGAGTGGGGGTCGAACCCACACAGTGTCTCCACCGGAGGATTTTAAGTCCTCTGCGTCTGCCAATTCCGCCATCGCCCCGCGGGTCCGAAAATCCATCTGGATAGGGTGATTCTATCAGAAGAAGGCGTCCCGTCAAGGCAGGTATTCTATTATTTACGATTGGTGTTTAGGCTTTCAACAAATGAAAAAATACTGACGTAATATTTCATGGATGGTGAATCAAGAACGGGCAACCAATGCCGCCCGTTCTAAACCCTTCTTTTATGGACGCCGATAAACTGCAGCAGTCCGTCTTATCTTCCGTCTTCTTGCCAGGATCACCCGCTCGCGTTCCTGTATCCTGGTTGTGTAGCAAATAAATAGCATCCGATTATATGGTGACAATTCTTCAAGCTTTTTCTTTATCCACTCGCGTTCCTCTTCCGTCTTGGTATGCATGTGGCCTCCTAGTCACGGCATTTTCGAACGGGGTTTGGTTCACGATTTCAATTTCATCTTATCACTAATTTTG
>Ga0315290_10001378_pt1 | contig 16686 bp, 17 predicted proteins | sample YL17G12_0_MG_FD_203627 | JGI IMG/M metagenome (GOLD analysis project Ga0315290, IMG submission 203627) | Sediment microbial communities from Yellowstone Lake, YNP, Wyoming, USA - YL17G12_0 | ecosystem: Environmental > Aquatic > Freshwater > Lake > Sediment | place: USA: Wyoming | collected... | reverse complement strand
CCGTTGGCCCCCTTTTATGGGGCCCCACTAACTGCCGCCTCATCTGGCGCCAGATCCGGCGCCACCTTCAGGCTGGTTTGTCCGAGGGGATCGAGGTCCAAGGTCCGTTGCGGATCGGCGTCGCCGACAATCGACAAGGCCGGGGCGTGGGGTCGCTTCCGGTTAGACCCCGGCAGTCCGCACCACCTGCCGACCGGGAGCATCCGAATGAACGCGCTGCTGTCGCGCCGCGACCTTCCGCCGTTCGGCCCGAGGGCCCAGTCCACGGCAATCATCCCCCGCCCGACCAGGTGATCGCGCCAGCGGCGGAGGCTGCTCTCCGGGGCGCCTAGGGCCTGCGCCAATTCCGCCATCGACATCACAACGAATCCGTCCCCTTCGGCGACACGGTTGGCGAGTTCTTCCCACAGTCGGCGCGGGCCCGCGCCGAGCTTTTGCATCCCGGCTACCAGTTCCCTCTCAACGTCGCGCGCGCGGCGCGGCGCCTGGTCCGGCATGGCGGCTCCCTCCGCCTGGTGGTTGTGTGGGATGAATTGCCACCGAAACTCCTTACTCGACCTTGCAAAAATCCTTCGCGGAGAAAGTCCCGGTCCGCATCACCAACCCGACGAGCCGCGGCCCGCCGATCGAGCGGTCGGGGCGCAGATCGACGACGCGGACATTCGACGTCGTCCCCACTAACGACCGGAAGGACGCCAAGTGCAGATAGCTCACCACGATCTGGCCGTCGTCCGGGAAAAGTCGCATGACCATGCCGGCGACGGGATACCGACCGGCCGGCTTGGCGACCACGTCGCCTATCTGCGCGACCCGACCGTCGGCGTACCGGCAGCCGGTCTGCGACGGCGACTCCGCCGCGGGGGCCAGGTCCCTCTCATAGGGCCGTACCTCCAAGAGCCAAGCCCAGCCGCTGTTCCACCAACCAACGAGGTCAAACCACTTCGGCATGGTCTCTCCTCCTCTCGGCGCTCATCGGCCGCTCGTCCGCACCCAGCTCCGTCGGATCGATGTCAGAAAACAGATCGATGCCCCCCTGGTAGCGCTCGGCCAAATGCAGGATCCGCTCCCGGGTCCCTGGCCCGCCGGCCAACGGCACTTCCGGCTCGGGCGGCTCGGTGGTGTCCTTGTCGCTCCGGCAAAGTGCGCGGCGCTCGAAATCGCTATCGAAACTGAACCCGGGGATCGGCCCCTTCGCGACCTCGTGCTGGATCACGTTCCCCCAGGACATCCGACCGCGCCCGTCGAACCGGCGCAGGTCCGTCTTCGTCCGCCGGCCGGCCGCGATCGCGGCTCGGCAGAATCGCTCCCAGACCGGCGTCGCGACCTGGTCCCACCATGCCTCAGGCATCCCGGTGTTCAGGGGTTTTTCAACTCTCGACGTCGCTGCCACCACACACCTCCGTTTCGATTTTTCGTCACACAAAAAAGGCCGGCGGGCCTCAGCAGCCGATGCAGGCATCCCGTCCGCGCACGGTCGCCGGAGCCGTCCTCGGCCCCGGACATCGCGGCGCTCCGTCGCGCCGCCGGGGCCCGCCGACCCTCACGCATGCCCCGCGTCCAGCGAGGCACTCTCCTTCGCCCCCAATCACCCCAATTCCCTCTGAAGGTCCCTGAGCAACTCGTCCAGTTCCGCGACGTCGGTAAACACTAGGTTCGCCTTCTCCCGATCCGCGGGGCCGCGCCCTTTGCCCTCCGCCTTTCGGTAGGCGGCCAGTTTCGCGTCGCGGAGTCGCTCGATCCACCTGGCCGCGTCCCTCAAGACATCGTTGCGCACGGGGTCAGCCGTCTGCGTCGCGTTCACTGGCGTCCTCCTCGGCGGAAGAACGATGCCCGCCCTTGCGCCTCGGCGAGGGCCAGGTCCGCCCGGCAACCGTAGCTTTTGCCATAGGTCGTTCCCGGCTCCAGCGCCTGCGCCGCCAGGGCGAGACTGCGGCCGCCGTAGACCGGCTGCCCGGACCCGATCAAGACCACGGCGTAACACATCCCGTCCGTGACGTCAGGCATCTTTCCACTCTCCGCTTTCAGCTCTCAGGTTTCCTCGCGTCCTCTTCGCACAGCCGCATCGCCTGGCGGAGCAGGCGTTTCAGGTACTCGCGCCGATACACCAGGCGGTCGCCCCTCCGCCGTCTCCGTTTGGCCTTGATCCCGCCGACTAAGGCGTATTCGGGGCCGCGGGGCCCAATACACACTCGCCGAAATGCTAGGTAACGGACGAGCGGGTCGCCGTAATTGTCCGTCCGCTTTTGCACGCAATAGGCGCCGTCCTTGGTTTCCCAACGCCGGACCCGCGCCGTCTCGCAGTCGGCCCGCACCGATTTCTGTTTCCAGACCAACTGGATCGCCGCGGCCGGTCTGCGGGGTTTGGTTGCTGTGGCCATGGGAACTCCTTGCGCTCTCGCTCAAAACGCCGGTAGGGGCGGGCCGACCAAGCCCGCCACGTCTTCTGAGGGAATTGGCTCCAGTCCGCCAGGGATGCCGCTGAAGCAGTGCGCCGGGTCCACGTTCGGACAGCACACCCAGTGGTATCCTGCGAGGGGAGGCAGAGGGGTCGGAATGCCAAGGACCAACCAGCGGTCGCCCTGCTGGTCGACCTCAATGGCGAGAAGGATTGCCCCCAGTCGCGGAGTGCCAATGGCCCCCGCCCCCAAAACGAGCCTCTTGCCGATTTTCGCTGGCGACCCATCGGCCAACCGAACTGGATCGGCGGCGGCAACCATGGGCGCGGGCTCCGTGACGACGGTGGCGGGCACCGGGTCGATCTCGTCGACGGGAGCCTCGGGAGGCGCCTCGGGCGGCCGCGGCCGGTACTTCAATCCGAGCTTACGTTCCACCGTGTCGCGAAAGGCCCGCCAATCGATTGCCATCGTTCAGGTCTCCGGAAAAAAGGGACTCACCACGGAGGCACGAAGGGCACGGAGAAAGCAGTTAGGGAAAACCCTGGCACGCGGCCGGCGGCGGGGCAAAAACCGCCGGACCGCGGCCAGGGCCACGGCTAAGATCGAAGAAAACCCGCCGGGCAGGCGTTCCCACCCGGCGGGCACATTCGGCCGCTTGGCGGCACTGAGGTGTCGAACAAAAACCGCCCGGCCGGCGCCGATCGTCGAGTGTGACAACAACGTCGACGCCGGCCAGGGCGGACGGGGGCGCTGCCGACCCAATGGCCGCCCCCGCGGCACTTCCTGCGCTTGGTCGAGGATCCGTCCGTTCATGCTCAATCGCCCGCCTCCGCGTCGAAGAGGTTCCGTTGGCGCCGGTCGGCGGCCGTCCTGCTAAGGCGGCGGCTGCGAGGCTGCTGGATTTGCTCCATCGTCGCCGCCACGATGCTCCTGGGCACGTAGTGCTCCCGGGTCATGGTCTCCGTGGCGTGGCCGAGCTGTATCCGGGCGACGTCCATGCGGAACTCCGCGGCCTGGCCCGCAGCGGCTTTGCGCAGACCATGGAAGCCCCACCGGCGATTGGCGGGAATCGCGGCCGTCGCCAAGAGCTTCGCGCGGATCGTATGCAGGTGGCGAATGCAGTGCGGCCAGGGGAAGACCAGGCCCCGCTCGGTCCGGATCGCCTCCATCGCCTGCTCGGCCGCGCGGTTCACGTACAGGGAATCGCCGTCCTTGCACTTCAGTGCCTCGCCGGGAATGTCGACCCACAGTCGCCCATGATCGTCGCGGCGGTGCCAGGCGTAGGCGATCTTCAAGGCCGTGCCGATCCGCACGCCGGTGTTGTAGCTGTAGACGATCAGCGCCTCCCACCATAACGGAGCCGGCACGCCAGGGATCACGGGGACGGTCGCCGAGCGGGCGCTCTCGATCCACGCCTCCATCTCGGTGATCTCGAAGTAGTCGTTGGGCGGCTTTCGCCGGGCCCGCGGCAACTTGACGCGGGGCGGGAGCCGGTGCTCCCCGACGATCACCTGCCCGGCGATCCGACGCCGATAATGGCCAAACAGACCGTGGACGGTGGCCGAGTCTTCGCACCGCATCCGGGGCCCCGCCAAGCGGAAGAGGTGGCGGAGGTTGCGACCGTGCGCGCGCAGGGTGTTCGGCGAGACGGTCGCGGCGCCGTGGTGGCCTGGCCGCGTGCGAAGGTACGTCCAAAACTTGGGGATGTCCCGGGCCTCCCGGATCCGGCAAAGCGGCGGGCCGCCCGTGCTCAGCTCCCAGAACCTCAGCGTGGATTCGTATCCGCGGAGGGTCGCCGGCTTGCCGTCGACGCCGATCCGCTCGGGCCAGGCGAAGAGCCAGAAGAACTCGGTCAGGGTCAACCGGGGCGTCAGCCGCGGCGGCGTCGCCGGCGGCGATGGGCTCGGGGCGTCCGGTTGGAAGACGCGGACGGCGGGCCGTACGGGGTTGGCATGGGCGGTGGTGCGGGTCTTTCGTTGGGGCTGTGCCATGGTGCTACTCCTCGGGGTGCTCGTGTTTGGCCAACCGGCCGCGCATGCCCGAGTCTTCCTGGCCTCAAACCGCACTCGTCCGTGCGCGGGCGCCTACGGTGAGCGCAGGGATTCGACCTCTACGCCCACCGCAGGCTGCGCGCCGGAAGCCAAACTAGGGTTGCGGCCTGACCGCCAAACGCTGGCTAAGACGGCCGCAACTGACACGTGGGGCGAGTCAGATCGCACTCGGCCGCACCCTAGTTTTGGAGCCCGTTAGGGTCTTTGCTGGGTGATGTGCAGGGAACCGAGGCAGGTCATGAGACGCCAGCGTTTTTGCCTGGGGCCCTTGGTGGGGCCCGTGAAACTTAGTCCGGGGGCGAGTTTCCCAGGGGGCGGGAGGGAAGTCAACAGGGGGGCGCCATTTTGGGTGGGTGACAGGAGAGACCCACTACAGGCAGTATCCACCCGGCGGCGGCATTGTGGGAAACCACAATGGCCAGAAGCGGCGTGGACATTGCCCCAAAGAAGGTAGAGTCTCCGGGGGCCGGATGCTTTGCCCGCGGTTCGGCGGGCCTGGCTAGTTGAGTTCCAGGCAGTGCTGGCATCCAGCCTCTGTAGAACACCAGGCCCGCCGAATCGGGGGCAAAGCCGAATCACGGTCGGTTGACCAGCCTCTGGGAATGCTTCGCATGTTTCGCCCACCGCTCGGCCACGATTTCGGCGACGCGCTTGTCTTCGCGGAGAAAGCAGATGTTGCCATTGGCACCCGCAAAGGTCGGGGCCCCGGCGATCACTACCTCGCCGTCGACCACGATCCAATCGCTGTGACCATCCCGCGAGTCCATGCGCAGCGGCATCCCGCACGCGACCAAGTAGGCCGGCGACCAATTCAGTTCTTCGCGTTGACTCGGGTCGACAAGCACATCCACCTCGACTTGGGGTTTCTCTCGGGCCCGGAGCAAGGCGTCGATTACCTGCGGGTGGCTGATGGTACGGGCTTCAACGAGGATTGACTGCTTGGCGCCCTGGATACGCTCGACCAGAGTCTTGAACGGGACGGCCTTGAACGCTGTGCCGTGGATCCGGTTCTCGCCCGCCGGCAAGACGTCAGCAACTCGCCAGAGGTCCCCCAATTCCGGCTCACGAGCCGACGCCGGCGCCCGGGCCATGGCTCTTGCCTCCGCCAAGAGTTTTTCCATCTTGGCCACCCGGGCCACCGAGTCCTCTTGGCTCTCCATCTTCGTAGCCAGCGTCTCCTGGGTGGCTCTCGCCTCGACCAGGTTCCTTTCCAACTCCGCCGCCCGGGTGGCCAACTGATCCCGCTCGCGGGCGATGGACTTGGAGCCGGGGTCAATAACCGCGATGACCAGGAGGCCGAGGAGGAATCCACCAGGCCCGCAACAGAGCGCCGTCAAGGCGAGCCCAAGCCGGTGCCTCTTTCGCATGGCCGCCAGCATGAACGCGTGCTGAGCGTCTTCCTCGAATCGTCCCATCCTGACCTCCTCCACGCGAAGTCCAATGGCTGATTCCGCCCGCGATTCGGCGGGCCTGGCTGGACCAAGTTCCAGGCAACGCTGGCATACAGCTTGCGTAGAATGCCAGGCCCGCCGAATCGGGGGCAAAAACAGGCCATCGGCTTCGGTGACAGATGCTATCGGCTCCCCCGTTGGCGTTGTTATCCCCCCAAAGCTACCTCCTGCGGCCGTTCATCTGGCCGCCGGTGCACGGCGGAATAATTTCGTGCATAAATGTGCACCCAAACCTAAAGCACACCCCACTGGGCTCGAACCAGTAACCTTCGGTTCCGTAGACCGATGCTCTATCCAATTGAGCTAGGGGTGCAACGCTTTACGGGATGGGTCCCGTGTCAGACGATTGTACCGCCCGGCGCTCGCGCGGTAAAGCCACCCGCCCCCTGCTACTGGATGCTGCGGAAGAACTCCTCCAGGGCGGGATCGAGCGGCTCCCCGGGCACCCCCGGCCGGCCATGCTCTCCCGCCACGGACGGCACAGCGGGCGGACCAGGCTGGTTCGACTCCAGCGGGATGGGCTCCAGCTCCAGCGGCTCCGCCGGCACGGGCTCGAGATCCACCGGTTCCACGCAAACCGGTTCCTGGGGGACCGAATCCAGGGGAGCCAAATCCAGGGAGACCGGCTCGATTTCCATCGGCTGCAAGTCGACTGGCTCGGGATCTGTCTGCTCGTGGACTTGGCGCGACTGGGCATGCTCCCAATCGGCGAAATCGGGAACGGGCAGGTCCGCAGGGATCAGGTTTCCCGGGATGAGGTCGGCCGGGGCTGGGGCCACCGGAGGAGCTTGGGGAAGCGGCACCTGGCCGGAAACCACCCCCGGGGGGCTGGGCTCGGCAGCGGTCACGTCGCCCGCGCATTCGTAGAAGACTCGGAACGTCAACGGGCCCACCGTGAACTCGTCGTTCGGACGCAGGGGCGCCTCGATGATCTGCCGCGCTCCGATGAAGGTCCCGTTCAGGGAGCCGAGGTCGCGGATCCGGAGCATCCCGTCGGCCTCGAAGATCTCGCAGTGTTGACGGCTCACCATCGGGTGGGCGATCGTCAGGCCGGCCTCGCGGCTGCGGCCGATCGTCACGGGCGGACGGAGCGCCACGTGGTTCTTGCTCGCCTTGCCCCCGACCACAATCAGTTTGGCTTCCATGGGGCCTGATCGCTCCGAAACTAAGCGGAGTGAGTGTGTGGCGGGCAGATGGAGGGATCTATGAGGAATGCGGGGCAGTCCACCCCTATGTTAACTCCAGACAGGTGCCGAGGCAACTCCGAGCCATCTCAGGCCGGGTGGCGACTGGATGCCCAAGGGGAAGCCCCCGACAAACCGGGAGAGACCCCCCTCCGCAGGGGGGGTGGCGGTGCCCAGGGCGCCATTTGCCCTTGCATGACCCGGCTCGGAGCCTATAATTCCGGGATTCCGGGTGCGGGGACGGTGCCGGCGTTGCGCGGCCGTTGCGCGACGGCGGTAACGTGTCGGCATGCGGGTGTAGCTCAGTTGGTAGAGCACGACGTTGCCAACGTCGTTGTCGTGGGTTCAAGCCCCATCACCCGCTCTTGTCCGAGTTGGTGTGCAGGAGGGGTTTTCATCCTCTGGATTGGACGGCAGGCGGGCATGGCATCGAGCGAACGCGACGACGAGCAGGACGAAGGGGAGCAGGACGAAGGGCTGTCCCTTCCCGAGGAGGGTGCGGTAGCCCAGGTCGAGGGGGCAGCGCCGGAAGAGGAGGCGAAGCCGAAGCTGAGCCTTCAGGTCGACGTTCAAAAGCGCAGCACCTGCGAGCGTCACATCACGGTGACGGTCTCTCGGGAAGACATCGATCGGTACCGCGACAAGGAGGTCTCCGAGCTGATGTCGACGGCGCAGGTCCCCGGTTTTCGCCCCGGGCACGTGCCCCGCCGGCTGGTCGAGATGCGGTTCCGCAAGGACGTTGGCGAGCGGGTCAAGAGCGCGCTGTTGATGGACAGCGTCGCCCAGGTCAGCAAGGAGCAGGAGTTTGCCGCGATCGGGGAGCCGGACTTCGACGCCGACGCGATCGAGCTGCCCGACGAAGGTCCGATGACCTACGAATTCGACCTGGAGGTGCGTCCGGATTTCGACTTGCCGAAGTGGAAGGGGCTGTTGATTGACCGCCCGGTGCACGAGTTCACGGACAAGGACGTCGAGCAGGCCCTGAAGGACCTGTTGGCCCGCTTCGGGAAGCTGGTCCCCCACGACGGTCCGGCCGAGGTCGGCGACTACGTCAGCACGGGCCTGACGTTCACGCACGGCGGCAACATTCTGTCCGGCTCGGAGGAGGAGCTGATCCGAATCCGGCCGGTGCTCACGTTCCGCGACGGGCGGATCGAGGGATTCGACGAGCTGATGAAGGGGGTGCGGGCCGGTGAGACCCGGGTGGGAGAGGCCCGCCTGTCGGCCGACGCTCCCAACGAGGCCTTGCGCGGGCAGGCGGTGACGGCCACCTTCGAGGTCAGGGAGGTCAAGAAGCTGGAGCTGCCGGACATCACGCCGCAGCTTTTGAGCGACCTGGGCGATTTCGAGTCCGAGGCCGAGCTGCGCGACGCCGTGCGCGACTCGCTCCAGCGGCGGCTGGAGTACCAGCAGCGCCAGCGTGCCCGGGACCAGATCGCCAGGGCCCTGACGGTCTCGGCCGACTGGGATCTGCCGCCGGACCTCCTGCGCCGGCAGAGCGAGCGCGAGTTCTCCCGGGCGGTGCTCGAGCTCCGCTCCAGCGGCTTCGGCGAGGACGAGATCCGCTTGTACCTGAACGAGCTGCGGCAGAACAGCCAGGCCGCGACCGCGCGGGCCCTGAAGGAGCATTTCATCCTCGAGCGGATTGCCGACGACGAGAAGATCGAGGACACGCCCGAGGACCACGAGGTGGAGATCCAGTTGATTGCGCGTCAGAGCGGCGAGACGCCCCGGCGCGTGCGAGCCCGGCTGGAGAAGAGCGGCCGGATGGACGTGCTGCGGAACCACATCATCGAGCGCAAGGTCGTCGACTTGATCCTGGCCAACGCCGAGTTCAAGGACGTTTCCTATCGGCCCGAGAGGGTCGATGCGGAGGCCCTGGACCGGTCGGCCGGGGGCAAGACGGAAGGGGACAAGTCGGAAGGGGACATCCCCGAGGCCACACCGTAAGGGAGTACGGATTCAGGCGTGTCCAGCGAAGAGGGGCGCCCGAGAAAGCCCGCAGCGCTCGCCACGGAGCACTGGGCGTTTATCACGACCCCCGGATAGAACGATCGAACATGAGCAGCCCCATCGGCCCCCTGCTTGTCAACCCTCGGTTGACCTACCGCGACTATCAGCGCCAGCGCCAGTTGACGTTGGGGGACCTGCTCCTGGAGAACCGCATCGTGTTTCTCCAGGGCGTGATCCACGACGGCAACGCCAACGAGTTGGTGATGAAGTTCCTGTACCTGCAGAGCGAGAATCGCCGCAAGGACATCCACTTCTACATCAATTCGCCGGGCGGGGGCGTCAGTGCCACCCTGGCCATCTACGATACGATGCAGATCCTCAGTTGTCCCGTGGCCACCTACTGCGTGGGGCTGGCCGCCAGCGGCGGGGCGGTCCTCCTTGGCGGCGGCGCCAAGACCAAGCGATTCGCCCTGCCGCACGCCAAGGTCATGCTCCACCAGCCCTACGGACAGGTTGGCGGCCAGGTCTCCGACATCGAGATTCAGGCCCAGGAGATCCTCCGCACCCGCGAGGTCCTCAACCAGATCCTCGCCGAGCACACCGGGCAGGCCATCGAGCGGATCGCCAAAGACACCGACCGCGATTTCTACATGAGCGCCGAAGAGGCCAAGGCCTACGGGGTCGTGGACGACATCCTCACCAAGCAAAAGGTTGCCGAAGGGCAGGCGGCGGAGGAAGATTGAGCCCCGCCAGCACGAAGGAACACCATTCAATGCCTCTGATTCCCTACGTGATCGAGAAGAGCGGCCGCGAAGAGCGGGCGATGGACATCTACAGCCGGCTGCTGAAAGACCGCATCGTCTTTCTCGGCACGGGAATCAACGACGAGATGGCCAACTCGGTTGTCGCCCAGCTCCTGTTTCTCCAGGCCGAGGACCCCAAGGCGCTGCTTCACCTCTACATCAATTCACCCGGCGGCAGCGTCAGCGCGGGACTGGCCATCTACGACACCATGCAGTTCATCAGTTGCGAGGTGGCCACCTACTGCGTGGGCCAGGCCGCCTCGATGGCCGCCGTGCTCCTGGCCGCCGGCACCGCCGGCAAGCGCAACGCCTTGCCCAACTCCCGCATCCTCATCCACCAGCCCATGGCCGGCATGGAAGGAACGGCCGAAGACATCATGATCCACGCCAAGGAGTTCGCCAAGATCAAGGAGCGCCTCAACCGCATCCTCTTGAAGCACACCGGCCACCCCTTGGAGAAGATCGAGAGGGATACCGATCGCGACCGCTTCATGTCGGCCGAAGAAGCCCAGGAATACGGTCTGATCGATCACGTCGTCGAGCACATCGAACCGCGCCCGTAACGGGGGGAACCGGTAGGAAGGATCCGTTGCCGCATGTTCCCGCGGACTGCCTTTTCCCGGCAGTCTCGCCCCATGGGATGGAGACCGAGCCTTGGCCCACTCACCGGGCGGCCGTGTCCTGCCGACCGCGCTGCCCGGCCAGCCCTTCTCTTGCGCGCGAGGGCAACATGAAAGCCTCTTGGATTGCGATCGTCTTCCTGGGGAGCCTGGTGGCCGCGGGCTGCCGCACCGCCCCGGCGAACAAGGCCCTGGAGCGAGAGAATCGCTACCTCGAAGACACGATCAACGAGCTGGAGCACGTGCTCGACCGGACCCAGGACTCCCTGGACAAGTGCCGGCTCAACTCGGCCGCGGCCGCGGGGCCCGAGACGCCCGCACGGCGCAACGGCACGCAGCGCCCGGCCGACTCGCCCGAGACCTCGGCCACGCCCCCGCTCCGCGGCCCGGAGCTAAGCCCTTTCCGTGAGCCCCCCCGCTCCCCGCCGGGCGCCGGCCCGGCGGCACTCCCGACGGTGGAGGTCCCTTCCCAGCCGCTCCCCCCCGGCCAGGTCCCGGAGAACCTCAAGGGCACCAGGCCCGGCGATTCCAAGGGCGCAAGCCGGCGCCGAGCGCAACCGGGCTCGTTCCAGGACGGTCGCGTGCTGGCAGCCAGCGCCACGGTCATACCGGCCCGGGCCGACAGCGCCGCCGTGGCCCGCATCACGCTGAACCGGACGCTGACCGGCGGTTTCGATCTGGGGGACCCGCCCGGCGACGACGGGCTGGCCGTGGTCGTCGAGCCCCGCGACGCCAGGGGGAAGCTCGTGTCCGCCGCCGGGCCAATCTCCGTGGCCGTGTTGGATCCGGGTCTGGCGCAGAGCGCGGCCCGGGTGGCCCAGTGGGACCTCACCGCCCGCCAGGTCGCCGCCCTGTACCGCCGGATCCCCGAGGGAGAAGGCTTCTTCCTGAGGCTTGCCTGGCCTTCGGCCAGGCCGGTCCACAGCCGCCTGCACCTGTTCGTCCGCTACACGACCCGCGACGGCCGCCAACTCGAGGCCCGCCGGGAGATCGACTTGCCGGGCCTCCTGGTGGCCGAGCCGGAGGCCGTCACGGCGGCGGTCGCCCAGGAGGTGAGCGATCGGCCGGCGACGCCGGCACAGGACGACCCGCCAAAGCCGACCTGGCGTCCGAGGCCGGTCCGCAGCGAGCCTTCGCCGCAGCAACTCTCCGAAGCCGCCTCGCCGGCTCGAGGCAACCCGGATTCAAGCCCTTCGGCAACCGCCGGCGCCGAGCCCTCGGGCCTCCGGGCGTCGGCAGCGCGCCATGCCCGACCGGTCTGGTCCCCGGAACGCAAGCACGACTGACTCCGGCGTTTCTCACCGCCGTAGGACGACGGGTGGCACGCCCTGCAAGGGCGTGGGGAGGGGCAAGGGGTCGGGGGTGAGGGGGAACACGCCCAAGACCCGAATACGACACCCCAGGGCGATTCTCTCGGGGCGGAAGGGCTTGACAAAGCCAAGCACTGAAACGAACATCAATCTTGTGGGCCTTTCCCAACGACAAGGGCCGGGTAGCCCCGGGCGGTTGCTCGCCCGGGGCTACCCGGCCCAGTTTCCCCCCAGTTTCCCCCAATTTCCCCCCAATGGGCAACCATCTGAACATGCGCGGTGGATCGGCCAAGAGAGTTGAGGTCATGGCGGCATTCGTGACCGCAGTGGTGATACTCATTTGGGTTTTCGTTTTTCTCCCCCCTCGCCGCGCCCGGGCGGTCATCGAAGACTTGCAGAGGCTCGGCGCGCGCAACTTCCTTTATATCAACATGGGTGTGGAGTCCAGCTTTGCACGTCATCGGGCCGATACGCCGAACGCTCCGCCGGACTATGCGCAGTGCTGGGAGGAGTACCTAAGGGGTTGGACTAGCGCAGGGAGCCCTGAGGTAAGACGGTATCGCTGCTCCACCCAGGGCGACCTCTTTCACTGTCGTGCGGAACTCACGGACGAATTCAACCGCGAGCTTTGCGTTGCGGTTTCTCCCGATAGGGCAAGCTTTCTCACGGTCGGTCTTGTCTGCACAGAGTCCAGGGGTGCTAAGCAGGTCAGGCTGCTCGCCCACGCCTCTTCGGAAGAGGGCCTCCTGTATGTGGCGGACATTCGGGATGAGTCCCAGCTCCCCGAAATCTTTTGGCGCACGGTTCAGGCGTATGATTGGAGCGGCACATTCACACCGGACCCTGAAACCTGGACGCACACCTATCGAGCGGATCCGCGGACTTCCTGGCTGAGGGGCCTACGTTCTCGCAGCGAATGAGGCACGCGCGAGAAAAGGGAACGCAACTCCCCCCGCCCGTCTCGAAACCCTTGCCGCACTCCGCCGGCCGGCGGATAATGGGCGTCTGGCCCGTGCTGATCCCGACCGGCCGAGGTGTGGCGATGCCCAACAGCGTTTTGGACTTCCGCAGCGATACCGTGACCCGGCCCACGCCCGGCATGCGTGCGGCCATGGCTGCCGCCGAAGTGGGCGACGACGTGTTCGGCGACGATCCGACCGTCCTGCGGCTCCAGGAGCGGATTGCCCAACTGCTGGGCAAGGAGGCGGCCCTGTTCGTCCCCTCGGGGACCATGTCCAACCTGATCGCCGTGCGAGTGCACTGCCGCCCCGGCGACGAGCTGATCTGCGAGGCCGGCTGCCACGTCTACAACTACGAGCAAGCAGGCTACGCGCAACTCAACGGAGTGGCGGTCCGGGCGGTCCAGGGCAGCTACGGCGTGATGGAGCCGGGCCAACTGGAGGACCTCATTCGACCCGCGGACCCACACTTCGTCCGCACACGCCTCGTGTGCATCGAGAACACGCACAATCGCGGCGGCGGGCGGATCCAGCCCTACGCGACGGTCGAGGCGATCTGCCGCTGGGCCCGGCAGCACGGGCTGGCCACCCACCTCGACGGGGCCCGGCTGCTGAACGCCGTCGTGGCTACCGGCATCGAAGCCCCGCGTTGGACCCAGCACTTCGACACGGTGAGCACCTGCTTCAGCAAGGGGCTGGGCGCGCCGGTGGGCTCGGCGTTGTGCGGGCCGAGGGAGCTGATCGGCCAGGCGCTGCGGCACCGCAAGCTCCTGGGCGGCGGGATGCGTCAGGCCGGCGTGCTGGCCGCCGCCGCCCTGTACGCCCTGGAGCATCACGTCGAGCGCCTCTCCGACGACCACGCCAACGCCCGGCGCCTTGCCGACGGGATCCGCCGCATCGGCCGGCTCCGGCTCGACCCGGACCCGGTCGACACGAACCTGGTCTTCTTCCACGTCGACCCCTCCTGGGGCTCCGCCGCCGAGTTCTCCGCCGCGCTGAAGTCCCGTGGGATCCTGATGAACGCCACGGGACGCACGTCGCTCCGCGCCGCCACCCATCTCGACGTGGACCAGGCCGACGTCGATCGCGCCCTGGCCGCGCTGGAACAGGTCGCCCGCTGAGCGTTTGTGATCCCAGGCAGATCGTCTGTAGGGAACGCCCTCCGTGGCGTTCCGCGGCCGGATGGCACGGGCAGCCTGTCTGCCCCTGTTTCCTGCACTGGCAGACAAGCCGTTGGTCAACAAGATCCTCGTTTAGCCACTTTCTCGTCTCCGCTGGGGGGTTTCATGGTACCCTTCAAGGCGGTGGGTGGCAGTGGTGTCCCGCCAGCGGCGCCGCCACGCTGCCCTCATTCGGCGCCCTGATGGCACACCACCTCCTCGCTCGGCGCGCGGCTCAATCGTCCGGCACCAGGTTTCCTTGCCAAAGAGCAGATCTGGCTGAGCAGAATCCGCCCCCACAAGCTTACCACTCCTCGCGGCCCGACTTCCAGGGCAAGAATTGGTCACCCGCTCCACGGGGGGCGGAGAGTCCCTCAGGCCGCCGAGCGGCGCGGTCGGTCCCGAGCACTGGCGAGACGCCAGTGCCACCCGCCCGGATCCGCTCGAAAAGGGCCTACTTGACATGTGCCCCGGGAGAGGTACGTTGACAGTTGCTGATGGATCGGGACTGGCTCGTCGACAGACCGACGTCGATCGAGCAGCCCGATCCGTATAAGATGCCATGATACGCTGCCGGACACGCGTGAAACACCTCAATGGGAAGGGGTTAGGGCGTCTTCGACAAAATTTCGCACAGCGTGTTCTACGGACAGGAAACGACTACTCCGCGGCTTATGCGGATCAGTCTAATCATTGTTAGATGCCCGACTGAAATTGTCTTGGAGAAGGCATGAAAGTGTTCATAAGTCACTCCCACAGAGATCAGGCATTTGTTCGACGCCTTGCCCAGGACCTTGACGGGAACGGCCTTGAAGTCTGGTATTCCGAGTGGGAGATGAAACCCGGAGACAGCATCGCGAAGAAGATCGGGACTGGCGTGCTCTCTTGCGGCTACATGATTGTTGTCCTGTCGCCACACTCCGTCAATTCAAAGTGGGTGGAGAAGGAGCTGTCTGTTGGCATCACAGCTCACCTGGCAGAGAAGAACGTGACCCTGATTCCCATCCTACTGCGAGATTGCCAGTTCCCGGCGACTTTCCACCTCCTGGGGGACACCATCTATGCTGATTTCCGGGGAGACTACGACGGAGCACTCAAGCGGTTGATTGCGGCGCTTGGTGTGAGACCGTGTAGACGCGGCATCAAACGGTTTGATGGAGTTCTTGAGGATTTGAAGGTTGAGAAGCCGAATGCGATCACCATGGCCCAATGGGAAGGTCTCTCAACGCTTTGGGATTTCGACAGGCTGATCGATGTTGTCACGTTCTATATTAGCAGGGGTGAAGAGACGAGCTCACCGCTCTTGGAGGTGCCGTTGACTAGGACGGAGGCGCGCAGAATCAGGGGATCTCGCAAGTCATCGGAGGGCTGGGGATACTATGACCTTCTACCGCCTGTGGGTGCATACGCGGCGTGTGTGAACATAACGTTCCTTTCGCGAGAATGGGAGCCCACCCACCTGACGTGGATGATCGATCGCAAACGGAGGCGGGCCCTGAGATTGGGGTGGGACATCTTTGGTGGCATGGAGGACCCAACATTTGGCCCTCCGTATGAGTAGGGCAATCGCTCAAGCAAGCAATGCGGCACCTAACAGCGGCATGCAGCCGACGGCGCTTGGCGCCGCCGCTGATGCCGAGGCCTTTGGGCGCGTCCGAGGCTTCCATCGATGGCACACATAGCCGTGTCAGGTGTAGTCGAACGGGACATCGACTTCGTCTTGGTCGAGGAGTTCGCTGCGCCTGACGGCTTCCTTGCCTGGTCCCTTGCGAAGTGCGGCCTTCCGCCGGATTGCGAGCTGGCGTCTGTTGCCCACTCCGCCACGACATCAACCGGCGACTAACCTTGGTGGGGCTCCGCTTCGCGTCGTCCCACCCTACGTTCTACCGGCGCAGGGCCTCGATCGCGTCGTCGAGCCGGCGGCGGAAGGCGGTCCAGTCGGTTGGGGCGAACAGGGCGTCGTGCTCGCGCTGGCCGAGATGGAAAGCGCCCATGCGGTCGCGGATCAACTTCTTGCCCGCCTCGGCGGCGGGGGAGCCGGGCTGACCATCGGCGAGCCGGGCCAGCGTCCGCAGGCGCCGATAGTCGTCCAGACCCTCGCGGAGCTGCTCGAAGTGGATCGCGGGGATCAACCGGCCGTCGGGCGAGGCGTTGCACCAGGCGTAGTCGTCTTCGCGGCAGTCCAGCGCGTAGTACGGGTCGCCGGCCACGCAGTTCCAGTGCCACGACACCCGGAACTTCATGCCGAACTCCTTTGTCGCCTTGTACATGTAGGTGCCGAACGTCCAGCGGTTGCCGCCGTTGTAGAACGCCCAGTCGCTCCCCGCGCCCTGAAGCAGCTTCACGGCCGGCTCGTCGTGCCCGTTCCAGTCGGCCACGTGCAGGGCCTTGGAGAGCCGGAAGTGCGGGTCCTGGGCGCTATTGCCGGTGAAGCTGCTTGCCCCGGTGAACCAGGGCGGGCCCTTGGGAAACGCCTTGCGGTACGCCTCGGCGTTCTCGGCCGAGCGCACCAGGTCGTCGCCGATCGGCTCGTCGGCGAGGTTATAGTAGACCGGCAGCCAGCCCTGCGCGTCGGCGTGCTTCTCGACCGCACTGTAGATCGCCTTGAGGAACCGGGAGTAGTCGTTGAACCCTGCGGCCGACATCTGGGCCGTGTCCTGGTAATAGGCGTTCAGGCCCGACACGCCACCCCCGTAGCTCACCACGGCGAGGAAGCCGAGGTCCTTGGCAGTCTTCATCTGGGCGTCGGCGGCGGTGAAGTCGAGCACGGGCTGGCCGTCGCGGAAGCCCCGGTAGGCG
>Ga0315290_10001377_pt1 | contig 16698 bp, 17 predicted proteins | sample YL17G12_0_MG_FD_203627 | JGI IMG/M metagenome (GOLD analysis project Ga0315290, IMG submission 203627) | Sediment microbial communities from Yellowstone Lake, YNP, Wyoming, USA - YL17G12_0 | ecosystem: Environmental > Aquatic > Freshwater > Lake > Sediment | place: USA: Wyoming | collected... | reverse complement strand
CTTGTGGAAAAACTCAGCGCGAGGGTATTCGTGTAGGCACGTCGGACAGGTCTTGGTTGGTTTGGCCATAGATCCCCTCAACAGCAGTGGTTGCCCCAGACGGGGGGATGTACCGCAAATCGGCTGGAAAACTCGGGGGGCGAGCCAATTGTACCATTTAGGCAATTGGCCAACCAGCTAACTCTACCCAGTGAATCATGGGGGTTTAGGTTGTTATCGCCGGCAACGGCTTGCGGCCGAGGTTGTCGTGGCAAGAAGGGGGCCATGGGTGGTCTGGGCGGTACGGATTGGGTGCGTGCATCATGGTTTCTCCTCTGCTGGGATCTTCACCCGGACATCCGGCAGAGGGGGCCAACCTTTGCCGTCTCTGGCATTAGTTGCCACCCCTTTTGGGGAAAGCCACTCCTGCACGGTCTGCCGTGCCACCCCCAGCAGCACCACGATCTGGGCGTCCGGCACCGGGGGCTTGGAGATGGCGGGGCGCCAGCCACCCGGCCACGGATGCGGGCACGATGGACGCCCGCTCCAACTCGGCCATCGAGGGCAGGGCGAACTGCGCCAGCACGTTTGGCGCGGGCTCGGGCTGCTGCTGCCGTCGGCGCTCGGCACGGCGTGCGCGACGCTCAGCCAGCTCTTCGCGGTCAGGTAGTGCTCTTGGCTTGTGCATGGAAGTCGAACTCTGAAAAGACACTCGCCTCGTCGAAACCGCGTTTCGCGGTTGCGACGTTGTAGATCATCTTTCCTTCAAGATCAGCTTGTTCAAGATCAACGACTTAGAGATCACGTATTGAAGATCATTGCGATGACCAGATTGTTACCCCCCCCTGACCAGATTGTTACCCCACAAAGTCGAGCCAAACCTTCCCGGGGCTAGCTGGCGTTTCCCTCACCCGGAAATCCTCGCTTGGTGCCAGTACGTCCATCGCCGTATCCTGCCCACGGGTGGGCTTGGTCCCACTCCAGATTGCGATGCGATGCCGGTACAGCCATCGCTTACCCCGGATGATCGCCGGTCGGGACAAGCCCGTGTCCCGCGCCAGCCGGTCCAGGCTGAACCGAAATCGGTCCTCGCCCCCCATGTTCTCGATCGAGCCCATCACGTCGTCGGCCTCCAAGCCATGCCCGTCCTGCTGTTCGACCGCCGCCTTGAGGCTGCACAACCTCGCCAGGACCACCGACAAGAGTGCCTTGGCGCACCACGGCAGCCGTCCCACGCCTCGGATGGAGCAGCACGCCCACCACGGCAGGATCCCATACGGTTCGAGGGCATCCCGGGTCTTCTTCGGCAGCCTGATCGTGACGGTCCGTCTGCGATACCCCGCCCTGGTCCTCTGCCTCCCGAGGTTCTCGACCCAGCCTTTGCCGATCAGCGTCCTGAGGTGTTTGCGCACCGTGGAGATGGGCAGCCGGGTGCGCTTGGCAATGTCTTCCACCGGCACGAACGTTTCCCGATTCGTGATTGCCAGGATCCCCGCAAGGGTCTGGACCGCTGGTCCCACGTGCTGCATGATCGTCAGCGGCAGTTTGAGCCACCATTCATCGAGACTCTCGATCAGGCTGATTTCCCGGACTTGCTCTTCGTCTTCGGTAGGAGTACAATCCACTTCGGAAACCTTTCGATAGCGGGCGTCGTCTTCTCCCGGGGATTGACGCCCGCTTTATTGCGCCGCCTCCCTCACCATGCGCTCGACTTCGGCGCCCCATGCGGTGAATTGCCAGACCGGACCGCGCCGATCGACGAGATGCAGCCAGCCGACATTTCCGACCGGTTTGGGCGACTCCACCCGCCGGCAGACCGCGGCCACCGGCGACTCGCGGGGGCCAGTCAGCAAACAGCCGCCGCCGGCGCAGACGGGACACGAGGTCGTTGGCCTCCAATGCCTCGGCTGGGCGGAGTGATGTCGGTTTTCTACCTTGGTGGAATTTTGCATCAGAACTCCAGTTGCTCCGCGATGGCGGTCCGGGTTTGCCTCAGGTTCTCGCGGTCCTTCTCCTCCCGGTCGCAGACCGCCCCGTAGATCTCCATGTCCATGTTGGCCTCGATCGCGGCCTTGATCTGCTCGACCAGGTAGTCAGGCGGGAGGGCCTCCACCTCCCAGCACCTCTTTCCCCCGGTACGCTTGACGAAACTGTGATAGCGAGTTGACGTGTCCTTGGCGGGGTTGAAGTCCTCGGCCAGCCCCAACTCCTCGATCTGCTCCGGGGTGACGGCGATCCGATGGCCGTCAACCGGGACATCGTGCAATGTCAGGGAGCGGATCGCATCGTCGGCCAACTCCAGCCCTTCCGGGTCGTAGTCGCTCACGATGATGAGGGTCATGCGCTCCTTGTCTGAGTTGCGGAATCGAGCGGCCATATCGCGCCACACAGGGATGGAACAGAATCCGCGGCCGATCGCAAAGGGAACCGTGTACCCGACACAAGCCTTGCTGACGATCCGGTACAGGGTGTTCTTCTCCGCGAACACCTCGATATGGCGAGGCTGCTCCAACTGCCGGTCGATGTGATAGCCGCACAGAAGAATCTCCGTTTCCTGGTGGATGAACTCGGAAAGAGACGAGAACGCACGCCACGTTTCCTGGGGCCGTGTTGGATCGTCGATGCAGAGCATGGATACTTGACCGTGGTAGCGAGCGCTCTCCAGCAGGTCCACCAGGGAGTTGTATGAGTCCTTGTCGTTGCGGTAGCGGTAGACCTCAGCATCATACTTACTCCGCTTCGGCGCTTGCTTCAGCGGCGGATCGTTCAAGAGCTTATAGTGGATCTGCCGGATGCTCAGCGGCCAGAAGTCTTCCAGACTCTCGATCACCTTCTGGACCGCTTCCAGGAACGGCAGCCGTCGCTTACTGATAGGAGTGATTTCCTTGCTGCGCCCCACGTCCAGGAACTCAGCATCGACGTTCAGCGCGGCCTCGGCGCGGTGCTCAAGAGCCGAATAGGTGTCGGCGATGTCGGCACTGCGCAAGAGCGCTTCCCGTAGCAGACTCCCCGCGGTCTTTATCCGCTGGGGGTTGAACTCGGCAAGCTGTCGATGGAACTCGGTGTTGCCATGCCGTGCGATGTCCTTGCGGATGCGCACGGGCACCTTGTCCCATCCGAGCCGCTGGACGGCATAGAGCCTGCGATGCCCTGAGAGGACAAAGTGGTCCTTGGTCAGCGTCAAAGGGCAGTCCAGGCCACATCGCTTGATGCTGTCAACGAGGGCGTCCATCTGCTCATCGTCCTGGACTTCCCCGTACAACTTATCGTTCTCCGGGCTCGGCTTGATCTTGCCGATGGGCAGGTAGGTGACGGCGTAAGGATCCTTCGCCTTGCCATTTCCGCTGGTGGTCGCGCTGGTGGCCATCAAAAGAACTCCGTCACCTGGAAATCACGCCTTCGTCTCCGCACCGGCTTGGTCGGGGGTGTCGCCATCCTGGACGCCTCGAACGCTGCCAGGTCGCCGGGCAGAATCCGCCATCGGGGCTTGAGTCCACGCGCCTGCGAAACGTCCAACGCCCGAAGCTCCCCGCGCCGAATCCACGCCAGGATGGCGTCAGGTTTCACCCTAAGCCTCTCGGCAACTTCGCGGACCTTCAGCGCGTACTGCGAGCGCAGGTTGTCGTTTGGGCTCATGAGAACCGCCGATTGCCTGCCCACTTATTGCCCTGCCCCACGCGATGGACTAATTGTCGATGCCAGCTACCTTCCTGACGACTGCCTCCACCTCTTCGGCCGGCCACACCAACCGACGCCGGAGGACTCGCCCCGGAGGGATGCGCCCTAATCGCACCATCCGCCGGATCGTGCCGGTCGAAGCGCTGGCGCGAACCGCGACTGCCTCGATCGGGATGAACTCCTTGCCGTCGATTACCACGTTCATGGCACTTCTCTTGCTTGAGGTTTGTTATCACCGGCTTTCAGTAGAACCACCGAAATGGCTTTTGTCCCGCCCACTCCGGGTGGCCTGTTTCCGGATTGCCAGAAATGGCTATTCTTGGCGCAAAATGGTAACTTTTGGCGCAACAGACAGCACTCAGGGGGGGGGCTGGCATGCGAGGGCGAAACGTGGTGGGACGAATAATTCCCCCCCAGGAATTGGCTCTGATCGACCCAGACCAGCGCCGAGGAACCGATCTTTCAGCCGATTCTCAAGATCGCCACGTCGTCGCCCTGGCCCTGCTCCACGCGATCGCCGTACAACCACCGACGCACGTGCTCGGCGACGCGCCGCAGTCGATCGTCGCCAACGCGCTCGCGGTAGTGGGCCGCCATACCATGGCTCACGTGGCCCATGATGAGATCGGCCGCCGGCTGGTCGAGGGCCTCGTCGGCGATGGTGCGGAACACGTGCCTCAGCGAGTAGTACCCGAGCCCCGGCTTGTGGAGCCCCAGCCGATTCAAGACGGCTCGGAACGTATCCCCCACGGTAACCCCTGACCACGGGCCGGCCCGGGAGGAGAGGAAGACCAGCACGTCGGCGGCCTTGCCCTTGGGCTCGGGTCGGACCGCCAACCACTCGCGCAGCGCCGCGACGGTTTCGATCCACAACGGACAACGCCGAGCGATTCCGGTTTTCGGCCGGGCGAAGGCAACCCAGCCCTCGCCGTCCAGGTCCAGGGCCTCGATGGGCAGTCGGGCACAGTCGGCATTGCCGAAACCGGCGTTGACTCCAAGGAGGGTCATGGCCTTCAGAGCGGGGCTTGTCGCGTCCAGTATGCGGAGAAGCTCGGCGGGTGTGAACATCTTCCGCGGCTTGTCGGCCCGGGCCCGACGCATCACGCTCTGGCTGGGTGCCTTGAACGTCGGCCCGAATCGCATCGGCTGTTCGAGCAACTGCGATTCGTAGGCGTAGCGGAAGATGGTCCGGGTCCTCACCACCTCGACCGCGAGACGGGCCGGTCCGCAGTTCTCTGCGATCGTCCCCCGCAGTCGCTCAAAGTCTTCCGGGCGCAGGTCGCTGGCCAGTCGGTTCGCTCCGAACACGCGAACCACAACGCCACAAGTGCGGTGGTAGTCAGCGAAGCTCCGAGGGTCCAGCTCCCCGCAATCGACGGCCGCCTTCTTGGCGGTCAAGAATCTGTTGACCAGATCCCGGACGGTCAGGCCGTCGCCGGTTGCCCGTGGAGTGTGGCCGGCAAGCAGGTCGTCGCGCTGCTCTAGCCAGAGGGCAAGGGCTCGGTGTCCGTCGGGGTCGTCGGAGACCTTGCCGAAGTAGACGTGGCGCTGTCTCACCTTCTTGCACCAGCGCCCACCACCGGACTGATGGACGAACAGCGGAAAATCGCTCGGGGGCTTGCGGGCGGAAACGCCTCGCTTAGACTTGGACATGGCGATGCCTCCTTACCAGGTGTTGCCACGGCCTCGGTGGGCTCTACCCCTCCGGGGCCACTTCTATCTAGAACTCAGCATACCATGGGTGTTAGCGGGTGTACAGTGGGGCGGGACGGAATTTCTGGACTGTCCTAAATCCATACAGTGAAATGGGTTGCGATTGACTACCACCATGCTGTTTGTGGGTATCGACGATACCGACGTCAAGGACTCGCCGGGAACCAACCAGCTCGCCCGGTGGCTCATCGAGCGGCTTTGGCCCGATTACCGCAGCCTGGTCGCCGTCCGGCACCAATTGCTCTTCGATCCCCGCATCCCTTACACCAGCAAGAACAGCTCGGCTTCGGTGCTGTGGGAGCCCGCGGCCGGCGGATCGCTCTCGGACCTGGCGGCCCGGATCCGCGAGCTGATGCTCCAGTGGTTCGTGGCCGGGAGCGACCCCGGGCTGTGCGTGACCGGCCGCGTGCCCCACCAGATCACGGCCTTCGGCCGGCGATGCCAACAAGAGATCGTCGCCCAGGCCGAGGCCCGGCGCCTGGCCGCCGAGCACGGCATCTCCCTGGAAGGACTCGGCGGCACGGAAGACGGCGTGATCGGCGCCCTGGCGGCCGTGGGCCTGGTGGCCGGCGGCAACGACGGCCGCGTGGTCAGTGTGGATGGCGGGCCGGACGACCTGTCCGGGCCGCAGGACGTTGCCGTGCTCCACGCCCGCGGCGTGGCGGAGATCCGCCTGATGGAGTCGGCAGTGGCGATTGCTGCGGGCCGGGTCGACGTGGGCAAGCACCTGCGCCCGAGCTGGCGCGAGGGCCGCGTGGTCCTCTTCGTCACCCCCGCCCCGCCGGAAACCGCTCACGCCGCCCCCTGGCAGGCCGTCCGGCTGACATGATGGCTTGTCTCTGGAAATCGGCTCCACGGCGTGCTATAGAAGAGTCTGTTCGGATCGGCCGTGCCCCCAGTTCGAGGAGATGACCCCCATGACCACGCCCCGCTTGCCCCGACGCAGATTCCTTGCCCAGTCCCTGGCCGTCCCGGCAGCCGGCTGGCTTACCGCCCGGCTTGCCTCGGCGGAGGCCCAGGCCGCCCCGGGCGCGAAGCCGGCCGGCTGGCAGATCGGCATCTTCACCCGGCCCTGGGGCCAATGGGAGTATCGCGTGGCCTTCGACGCGATTGCCGAGGCCGGCTTCAAGCACGCCGGCCTGATGACGGCCAAGGGCCCCGGCGGCCTGGTCCTCTCCCTGGACACGCCGCTGGAGGAGGCTCACAAGATTGGCGAGGAGGCCAAAAAGCGGGGCCTCTCGATCCCCTGCGTCTACGGCGGCGGCTTTCCCCTGGAGTCCCTGGAGAAGGGGGTCCGGGGGCTCCGCCGGCTGATCGACAACACGGCCGCGGCCGGCTGCCCGGCGCTGATGGTGGGCGGGGTGGCCGATCCCAAGCAGCAGGAACCCTACTACAAGACCATCGCCGCCTGCTGCGACGACGCCGCCGCGAAAGGCATCGGGCTGAGCGTCAAGCCGCACGGCGGCCTGAACGGCACCGGGCCGCAGTGCCGCAAGTGCGTCGAGCTGGTCGGCCACAAGAACTTCGGCCTCTGGTACGACCCGGGCAACATCTTCTACTACTCCCAGGGGAAGCTCGATCCGGTCGACGACGCGGCCACCGTGGACGGGATTGTCCGGGGGATGTCGGTCAAGGACTATCTGCCCCCGCAGCGGGTCGACGTGACTCCTGGGACCGGGAAGGTCAACTTCCCCGCGGTCATGGCCCGGCTGATCAAGGGCGGCTTCACGGCCGGCCCGCTGGTCATCGAGTGCCTCGCCCCCGGCGACCTCAAGGCGCTCGTGGCCGAGGCCCGCAAGGCCCGGGAGTTCCTCGAGCGCCTGGTGGCTTGACCGGCGGAGACCCGAGCGGCGATAATCGTTGCGTTCCTGCCGCGTTCCCGTTTCCACCTTGCCCGGTAATTGCCGTTGCTCATGGCCGCCTCAGCAACCGAGTCCGCCTCGACAGCCGTCCCCCCCTGCCCGGAGGTCCGCGAAGCCACCTTGAAGATCGTCTGGCCGACGATCGGTGCCACCCGGGCGGGGCGCCTCGTGGGCCGGCTCTGCGCGGTGAAGACCGGCATCGGCCCCTATCTGACCCTGGGGAAGCTCCTGGCCCTGGCGACGATCCCCTTGACCCTGTGCCTGTTCTTCTGGCAACTGCTGCCGGGGGTGTGCCGGCGCTATCGGCTGACCAACCGCCGGATGGTGGTCCAGAAAGGGCTCGGCCGGCTGGTCGAGGAATCGGCGATCGGGCTGGACCAGTTCGACGCGGTGGAGATCGAGGTCCTGCCCGGCCAGGATTGGCTCCGAGCCGGCGAGTTGCTGTTCCTCAGCAACGGCCAGGAGCGGCTTCGCCTCTCGGGGGTCCCGCGTCCGGAGGTGTTCCGCCAAGGGTGCCTCAAGGCCCGCACCGCCCTGCTGAGTGTGGGCGAAGTGCTGCGCCAGCAGGCCGCTGCCGCTGCCGCCGCACCGTAGGACGGGTTGCCAGCCCCGGGTGGCACTGGCGTCTCGCCAGTGCCGGGTGGCAGCACGGGCAAGATGCCCGTGCCACCCAATAGGCCGGTGAGCAATGCGGGATAACGCCGGAGACGGGTTGCCAAATACCCCGAAAATTGTGCCCGGACCCACTCACAAGTGATGCGATCCTGGCTTACAATCGCGGCTGATGTCGATTTTCATCGCCCGGCCGTTCCATCGCGGCGTCAAGAGCCGATCGTTCCCCGGCCTCACCCTGGTCGAGGTCCTGGTGGTGATTGCGATCGTCGGCGCGCTGGCGGCGCTCCTGTTGCCGGCGGTGCAGGCGGCGCGCGAATCGGCCCGGCGCAGCCGCTGCACGAGCCAACTCCGACAGATCGGCCTGGCCCTGCTGAACTACGAGAACGCGCACGGCGTGTTCCCGCCGGCGTTTGCCCGCAATCCGGGCCACAACCTGCTGACGTTCCTGCTGCCGTACCTCGAGCAGCGGCCGGTTTTCGACTGCTACCGCTTCGACCGGGACTGGCAGGCGCCGGAGAACCGGACGGCTCGGGAGACGGACATCGCGATCTTGGTGTGTCCGACGGCCCCCTCGGGCCGGCGCTACGTTTCCGACTACGCCGCCTGCACGCAGATCCGCGCCGGGCTGAGGCAGTCGATGGTCGACGCGGGCGTGATTCGCCCGCGCACGCGGTGGGCCGGCTTCTTCGCCGATCATGCCTGGCGGGCCACCCCGGCGGCGTCGGTCCGCGACGGCCTTTCCTCGACGTTTGTGCTGTTTGAGGACGCGGGCCGGCCGGACTCGTACCGGTCGGGCCGGCTCGAGCCCGGCCGCACCATCAGCGGGGCCCGCTGGGCCGACGACCAGGCCTCTTTCTGGGTCCACAGCGCCTGCAACGGCTGGCAGGTGATCAACTGCAGCAACAACAACGAGATCTACAGTTTTCATCCGCACGGGGCGAACTTCCTGTTCGGCGACGCCGCCGTCCGGTTCCACTCCGAGAAGCTCGACCCCGACGTCTTCGTCGCCCTGTTCACCCGCGACGGCGGCGACGTGGCCGCCCCCCAATGACCGGCCCTCTCGCCATGGGGGCCTCGCGACCCCTGGACTCTCCTGCCCGCGGCGTGTAGCATGAAGGACCCCGGCAGGCAGTGGAGAGAAGGATCATGGCGCACGAGACCGCACGGCGGGTGATCGAGGTGAACAAGCGAGTGCTCCGGCCCACGGAGCCCCGGCCGATCGCGGTCCGACTGAAGCGTCCCGGCGACTATCCCCACGTGCCGGCCGTGTACCTGGAGTTGGCCCGAAAGCTCGCCAGCCCGGCGAGGCTCGGCCCGCCGCTGTGCGACGAGCTCGTCGATTTCGTCAGGCACGTGTTCACGGAGGAGGAGGCCTCCCTGGTCCGGCACCTGGGGACGTTCCGGGGGAAGAGTGCGCCGCAGGTGGCCCGGGCCGAGCGCCGCCCCGTCGACCAGGTCGAGCCGCTTCTTGAGGGCCTGGCCTTGAGGAAGCGGGCGATCGCCGCGGCCGGGCCCGAGGGCAAGCGCAAGTACCATCTCATGCCGATCATGCCCGGCATCTTCGAGATGGTGCTCATCGGCGAGCGGCCGGAAACCATGTCGCCCTGGCACCGCCGCTTCATCGAGCTGTTCGAGGCGCTGTACGAGACCGGGTACTTCGGCCAGTACATGGAGGCCCAGAGGAGCCGGCCCACGTCGCTGGTCCGCGTCCTGCCGGTGGGCCGGGCCATCGAGGCCCATCCCATGGCGCTCCCCTCCGACCGGCTCGACGTCGTCCTGGACCGCTACGATACCTTCGGCGTGGGCCAGTGCCAGTGCCGCATGGCCATGCAGCAGACGGGGCGCGGCTGCGGCCGGCCGCTGGGCAACTGCATGGTCATGGGCAAGTGGGCCCGGGAGGCAATTCGCCAAGGCATCGTGCGGGCGGTGTCGAAGCAAGAAGCGCTGGCGATCAAGCGCGAGGCGGAAGAGCAGGGCATGGTCAACTGGATGATGAACGTCGACGTGCCCGACGGCCAGATTTCCTGCTCCTGTTGCGGATGCTGCTGCCACGCGATACGCCTGGTCAACGAGTACAACGTCCCGGCGACGATCGCCCCCCCGCATTTCCTCCCGAAGTTCGACACGGCCCAATGCACCTTCTGCGGCAAGTGCGTCCGGGCGTGCCCCATGGGCGCCCTGGGCATGGACCTCGAGGCGAAGACGCGGGAGCATCGCCTCGAGCGGTGCATCGGCTGCGGCCTGTGCGCCGTGGCCTGCGGCGATCGCCGGGCAATCGCCATGGAGCCGGTCCCCGACCACAAGCTCCCCTACAAGAGCTGGTTCTCGTTCCTCTGGCACAACGGCCCCGGCATGGCCCGGACCGCCTGGAAGGTCTGGCGGAGCCGGTAGGGGGGGCGAGGGATTAGGGGCGAGGGATTAGGGATGGAGGGAATCGGGCGTGAGCCGCTTGCGGCTTAGCCCTCACAACGCAAGGACAAACCCGGACCCATGACGCAAGAAAACTCCCCGACCGCTGCCACCGATTCCCGCTTGCTGCGCCTGACCCCCGAGGACAACGTGGCCGTGGCGACCACGACGATCGAGGCCGGTGAGCCGATCCTCATCGACGGCCGCCCGGTGCCGCTGACCGAGCGGATCCCGACCGGGCACAAGGTGGCGATCCGGGCGATCGCCCCCGGCCAGCAGGTCGTCAAGTACGGGGCCCCGATCGGCTCGGCCACGCGAGCCATCGAGCCGGGCGAGTACGTGCACACCCACAACGTCCAAAGCGACTACCTGCCCACCTACACCCGCGAGCACGCCGCCCCGGGGTAAAGCTCCCTAACAAAAACCTGCGAACCCATTTGGCCTGCACCCCACGCCGCCAACGGCGTGACGTTGTGATGCGACCCATTTTGCATTTGCACTTTCCACTTTTCATTTTGCACTCCTTTGGCTGCGGCCATGATTCCCGTTGGATTGGTGCTCGCTTCTTGGCATAAATCGCAATTCATATTCATGTACTGGGCGGCGAACGCTTCTGTTCTCGCGGTGCGCAGATTCAGGAGGACCCCCATGTCGGTGCTAGTTGGGCAGTCTCGGGAGTGGGGCCGGCGGCGCAAACGTGCTGGAGCGCGGGCTCCACGAAAACCCTCATGCTGCGGCGAATGCGGGGTCTTTTGCTGGAGAAGCATGGGCAGCCATTGCCAAGAATCTCGGAGTCTCGCCGCGGCAACTCGACGTTGCCCGTTCCGTGGTGGCTGGCCAAGGCGACAAGGAGATCGCCACCGGGCTCGGCCTATCGTGGGGGGCCGTTCAGACCCACTTGAAACGCTTGTACAAGAGGCTCAACATCCGGGGCCGCGTTGCGTTGGCGACCAGGGTCTGCGCTGCCTACCGTGCCTGGCGCGCCGAGTCGCCTCCCCCGACAGGCTGTCCCGAAAACACGGGACTTGAATCGCATGGAACGAGTGATAGACTGTCGGTTGTCTCGCAAGCGGCAGCCGAAAAGGTGGAGCCATAGCGATTGCGGATGGTCCCCCAACCCCGCGCCGTTGAGTCTGATCGCAGGCGGCACGGGGCCCGTGGTTTTCGGCGGAGGAGAAGCATGGCGGTCGGGTTGGGCGGTATCGTTGGTCGCTTCACGGGCTACGATGTGGTCCGCATCACCGTCGGACTCTTGTTGCTGACCGCCGCCGGACTCAAGACGCACCAACTGGCGACCGAGCCGGTCCTCGGCACCGGGTTTCTCGATTCCCGTTGGCTCCTGATGGCCGTGGTCGAGTTCGAGCTCTTCTTCGGTCTATGGTTGCTGGCGAACCTTTGCCCCAAGCCGACGTGGGCTGCGGCACTGGCCTGCTTCGGCCTGTTCACGTGCGTTTCGCTCGATCAGGCCCTCTCCGGGCACGCCATCTGCGGTTGCTTCGGGCGCGTTCCGGTCAGTCCGTGGTATGCGAGCATACTTCATTTGGCCATTGTGGTTGCACTTCTCTGCTGGCCACCGAAGGGACAGCAGCCATTGTTTCCTATCCGGCTGAACAACCTGCCTGTCCGAGTGGTGGCCGTCTTCGTGGTCTGGCTTTCTATCGGCGTTCCTGCGGCGCTTCTGATGTGGACACCCCCGCCCGTTACTCTCTTGGAATCAGATGCCACTGTTGTTGATGGTGGTAAGTTCGTTGTTCTTGAGCCTGAAAAGTGGGTAGGCTCCGAATCTTCGGCGACGTCACCTCGACTGGACTATGAACGCACAACATACAACCGCATGCATTCCGAAACTGCATGTGGCCCGCTTTCACTGCTCGCAGCACTCGACAGTATGGGTGTGAAAGTGACTGCGGAAGAAAGGGACAAGATTCTTCAAGCCAGCGGGGCTATCGGTACGAGCGTGCTGCAACTGAAAGAACTGGCCGAAGAACAGGGCTTGCACACGCTTGGTGTCGAAATCCCCGTGGCAACTCTCAAGCAGTTGGACCTCCATGCCATTGTGGTTGTCGACGACATCGGATTCGCAGCCGTGACGGGCTATACAAACTATGGTGTCCAATTATTGAGCCCTGCATGGCCAATGAGCGAGGCCGACCATCGGGAGGCCGGAAAATGGGGCACTTTGTTCAGCGCTGCCGATCATTCGCCAAGCAAACATCAATAGTGTACCCGTTGAAACCTCCGGGAGTCGTCACCGACGCATCCTTCGAGAGACTATTCGGCAAGCCGGGCAAGGCTCTGCTTCTTTCGACCCAACCGCTATCGCCGGACGAGTTAGGTATTGGACCTGCGAAACCACCTATCCTGCGTCTTTCCAGGAACGTGTTGACTGTGGGGCGGGTTTATCGGCCGGCTTCGGAGGGCAAGATTATACTCGTTAACGAGGGGATCAGACAATACAAATAGGCATGGTTAAGCCGTCTTGCTCATGTGTTACTGCCAGCGTGAGCCAACAGGTGCTCCGGCCAGGAGAGCCTGCAACCCTCGACGCCAAAGGGGAGCAACCAAGCATGGGGCCGTTTCGCCATGACATCGTGATAACCGCGGACTTGAAAGATGCGCCGGTTATCAAGGTTCTCGTCCGAGGGATCTACTCGCCGCCAGTCTTCTTTGAGAAGTCAGCAATTATGGTAGGCGACGTTTTACATGGCGAGATCAAGAACATCGAGGTGCCTCTGTATGTGGCTGAGGGACGAGGCTTGGAGCGCATCGCATTCGTAATTCCCGAAGGGGCACCGATCGAAGCCAAGGCGGTTCGAGCGGCTTCTGGACAATCAATCGCACGAATCCACTGGGGTGGAAATGCGCCACCTGGACTGCACCGCTACGATGTCAGAGTCAAGATGGACGACGAAATCGCTTATGCTCCCCAGCAAGGACTCACTTTCACGATTCAGGTTCTTCCACTCGTGGATTCGAGTCCGCCAAGTTTCTACGTCAGGGATTCCGAGGTTTTCTCGAAGTGGTGGCGGCGTGCAGATATTCATGTCAATGCTGCCGCTCATGAGAGCACGGACGCTGGTGAGGGATGGTTGCTCTCGTGGTCGGACCCAAGGTTTGCCGAGGCGCTTCTTGTGAACCTATCAACCTTGGACAAGAGAACAGCTTCGATACGACTCTCGTCGGCCCGCCCGGAACGTGTAAAGGCGCTTGCCGGACAACGAGCAACCCTTGAAGTCCGAGCACGACAAGGATACACAGCCCAACTTCATGTCTACATTGGCAGGGGTAGTCTCTTCCCGGCAATTGCGTATTCCAAGAGGGTTTTCGAGGTCGAGAACCCGTATGGATGGGTAGCTTCGACTTTCAACATGGCCTGTCCGTCGTTGCGCCCTTCCATGTTTCACTATTGTCTCTAATGACGAAAGGAGCGCGTGCCTTGACAGGGTCTAAAACTGGTAGTCTGTTGTTGCGTGTTGCGATCGGCATGGCTGTGGTTGTCCTTGTGGGAATCGGAATTCGTACATCGGTTTCTGGTTCGCCAAGCAGTAGAGCCTTGACCGTTGCCCAAATGGACGCCATCTTCGGTGACGGGACGAATCCCTGCAAGAAGAACTACACCTGTAAGACTGCTTTCAAGTCGGGTACTAGTAACTGTGGCTATTGTGATGGTAGCAATTCGCGCAATGTGTGCTGCAATCTTGGAAACGAGACGACATGTGGGTACTCAGACCAAGGTAGCCAATGCGGTACCGGCGTGGCCTTTATGGTAGGTGCGGTGTACGGTTCTTATGTTACGTGCGATACCTGCACCTCGAGTAAGCTACCATCACGATGGAAACTGTGATGGAGTTCGTAATCTGGTGGACAGCAGTGAGGCTTGCCCTTAGCAACAGCATTCGCCGTTGTCAAGTCTCACATCTTGTGCTAGTATGTGCGGCTGGGCTGCGAAGCTGGCCCAGTTAAAGGTTACTCTAAGCTAGGCTGGTCTGACACAACACAGTGTCCGGTCTCACGCTGTTGCGACCGCATGTTAGCCGTTGTCCTTGCGATCTGACAGTGCCTTGTGGACTTAAGCGGTTGGAAGTTTTGCTAATGGGTTGTGACGAGCAAAACGGGTAATCCAAGAGATGATTGGGTGGCACTCGCGTCTCGCCAGTGCCGCTCCTGAAGCAAGGGCAAGATGTCCGTGCCACCCAATAGCGTTACCGCGTTTGCTCGTCAAAATCCATTGGGGGAGTGTCTATGTCAAGTCTTCAGCGCGTGTGGACTGGTTGGACTCGCGCTTTCGGTGTGCTTCTTATTGTACAGAGTACACCGGTATTGTCAGCGAACGCCGCAGATACTCTGACGCGCGACGCTCTTGTGGCGCTCTTGCGCCATCGGGAGAGCCTCGTGCGTACCCTGGAATGCCGATTTGCAAGCAGTCGCACTGCGACAACAGCACAAATGGTTCGCCTTCCTCGACAGTTGTATCCGAAGGAAGGCAGAGGTTCCGATTACGAGAGATTCCTTACTACTCCTGAAATGGCGCGGCTCCACAACTACGAGGTTCACTGGTGGCGGCGGGCAGTGCAGGAGAGAACAGAGAAGCTTGCGGTGTCAGCCACGAATGGTTCGGGACGGCACGTCGGAGAATCGTCCGTTACCAATGTGTTTAATGGGGAAGTCGTTCGTAACCTGGCCCGTGGGGAAGAAGGCGTTTTCGGCTCGATCGAGCCACCGTCCCGTTGGTATAGTGTACATCAGACGCACCCCATGTCGCTTTTGTACAAGTACCAGAATACCCCATATTCCGATCTTATCGCTCGAAGCCCCACATGTGAGGTTTCGGCTATTCAGCGCGGCGGTCGGTCGTACACACGAGTCTACTTTCACCATCCGACTTTCTATTCCTCAGATTCCAGTTCTTTCGTCTTGCTATTCGACGAGAATGACTTGCTACTCGAGCGCGATTGTATCGTTAAGCTTTCGCAGGACCGCGAGCCACGGGTCTATGAAGAGCATACGTTTTCGGATTACCGGAAATACGCAGACTCCAGCGGCGAGCAAATATGGTTTCCCAATCATGCTGTCTACCACTATTACGCGGGAGACCTATCAGACGGGGCGCATGTTGAGTACATGAGCGACGACATAACGATTACGGACATCAAGTTCAATGTTCCCATACCTGACGACAAGTTTGTCCTGGAGTTTCCGAAGGACGCACGGGTTTATGATGAGGCAAGCGGGGTGGGATGGCTCGACGAGGCGGCCAAGCGGGCTAAATCCGCCGCCGAGCTAACGCATCCCATGAGTCCGACCCGATGGGCGCTCATCATTTGCAGCGCATTGCTCGCGGTGTTGATTACTGTGTTTGTGTGGAGAAGGCGGCGCAGAATGAGACATGCTTGAGCAGCGTAAAGCGTATGCACATTCTTGTAGGCATCTCCCGATGCAGGGACTTCCTCTGGTTGGTCTCGATCCTTGCAGTTCACACCGGCCTGCTGGCGTACAGTTCGCTTGTGCAGGCACCTAGTGTCGATGAAGTAGGCCACATGGCGGCAGGTGTGAGCCATTGGTCTTTTGGAAACGTCACCTTGTTTCGGGTGAATCCCCCTCTTACACGACTGATCGCTACGTTGCCGGTCGTCGCCGCTTCGCCAAACAAGGATTGGCACAGGGCATCAACGGACCTTACGATTCGGTCGGAGTGGGTGGTTGGCCAAGACTTCATCATCGCAAATCGCGCCATGCACTTTTTCGCTATGGCTCGTTGGGCTTGCATCCCTTTGAGTCTTTTGGGTGCTTGCATTTGCGGTCACTGGGCTAGTCAGCTATATGGTCGGGTGAGTGGTTACTTGGCTTTGTCACTCTGGTGCTTTTGTCCTACGATCCTTGCCCACGCTCAGGTGGTTGGCCCCGATGTGGGGGCAGCCGCAATTGGTGTGGCTGCTACGTACGTTTTCTGGAAATGGCTCCATAGGCCGGATTGGGGGACCACGTTTGTTGCAGGCGTCCTACTAGGGCTGGCGGAACTGACCAAGCTGACTTGGATTGTGCTTTTCTTGCTTTGGCCAGTAGTATGGCTAGTGCGGAGACTCGGTGGGACAGAAGCAGAGGGAGCGAACGAGACGACGCACAACGGAAGCCGAAAAGGGAAAACATATTGGGTTGGTGCTGGACTCCAGCTAGGCTTAATTCTCTTACTGGCGATCTACGTAATCAATCTGGGATACGGTTTTGAGGGAACGCTCGGCAAACTCGGCGAGTAATGACGTCCAGACACCCACGCCAGGGCGGAATCGTTTCGCCGGTACTTGGCCGGGCGGAAAGAGGTGGCCCCATTTGGCTGGACCACGAAACGTGATTTCTTAGATAGAGGGGGCCCGCGGCCCGCGAGACCCTTCCCAGGTCTCGCGCGGCCGCTGAAGCGCATCCCCCGCTATGGGTCCAGAGAGAG
>Ga0315290_10001375_pt1 | contig 16728 bp, 12 predicted proteins | sample YL17G12_0_MG_FD_203627 | JGI IMG/M metagenome (GOLD analysis project Ga0315290, IMG submission 203627) | Sediment microbial communities from Yellowstone Lake, YNP, Wyoming, USA - YL17G12_0 | ecosystem: Environmental > Aquatic > Freshwater > Lake > Sediment | place: USA: Wyoming | collected... | reverse complement strand
CGGTGCTGCCGGCGGGTTCCGGGATCATCCCGGAAAAGTCGCCCGCGAACAGCGAGGCCAGGCCGGTCACGAGCATCCAGCTGCCCATCATGATTCCCTGGTATTCGCGCGGGGCCAGCTTGCCGATCATGGCGTAGCCGACCGGCGATATCAGCAACTCGCCGATGCTCTGCAGCACGTAGCTGGCGAACAACCAGACGAAGGCCACCTTGCCCTGATCGTCGGCGAGGGAGATGCCTGCCGGCAGCGCCAGGAAGCCGAACCCCATGAGGATCAGCGCGACGGCGAACTGCTTCGGCAGATCGATGGTCCAGCCCCGCGCTCGCAGCCTGAAGAACAGCGCCGCCATCAGCGGCCCGCCCACCACGATCACGACGGTGTTGATGTTCTGAATCCACTGTGGCGCGACTTCGACGCCCCACACGTGGAGGTTGACGTTGTTGACGGCAAACAACTGCAGTCCGCTCGGCGCCATCTGGAACAGCGCCCAGAACATCAGCGATCCCAGGGCGAGAATCAGGTACGCCCACATGTTGTTCTTCTCGACCGGATCGCGATGCTTCAGCGTGAGGTAGACCAGCACGGCGGCCACCAGCGCGCAGATGGCCTTGAGCAGCGTTTCCGTCGATTCCCGGTGTTGCAGCAGTATCCAGAGTATCGGCACGAGGCCGAGCAGGATCAGGACGCCGACGATGAAGCGTGCCTTGAACTGGCCGGGTGTCGCGCTCAACAGGGGAGTGTTCAGATCCGTCAGCGCCTTCCAGTTGAAGCCGGCCAGCACGATGGCAAGAAAATTGCCGACCGTTGCGAAGAGGAACAGGCTCGCGTAGCTCTCGGTCAACTGATAGTGGCCGGCGACTGCGAAACCGACGAAGAACCCCACGTTCATGCCCGCGTAGTTCCAGAGGAAGGCGCCCTCGCGGCGCGTATCCGCCGGCGCGAAGCGCTGCGTCAGCATCATGTTCAGGCAGGTCACATTGAGGCCGCTGCCCGTGAGGAAGAGCGCCAGTCCCCAGTACAGCGTGGCGACCGTGCCGCCCGAGATGCATGCGCACCCGAGGACCTGCAGCACCATGCCGCCGACGAACAGGTTCCGATTGCTGAGGAAGCGCCCGCCCAGGTAGCCGCCGAACAGGTGCAACCCGTAATTGAACGCGCCGAATACGCCCATGATTGCGGCCGCGTCCCGGGCCGGAAAATGCAGATGCCGCGTCGCGTACAGGACCAGGGTCGAATACAGCACCGCAAATCCCAGGGTGGCGAACACCTGGATGAAGAACAGCGCGGCGGTACCTTCCGGGATATTCGCCAGTTTGTTCTTCAGCGATGACAAGGTGCCCACCGGTTTCAGGAATTCGTCGCCGCCAGGCGCTTCTCGGCGTCCTCGATCATGGCCTTGAAGCGCGGATCATCGCGGATGGGATCGAGATCCGGATCGCTCTTCGTCCATTGCAGGTTTTCCTTGCCCGTCTTCCTCAATACGGGGCCCAGAAATTCGAGCGCCGTGTCGAAATCGCGCAGGTTGATGGTCAGGTCACACGCCAGGTTGTAGCGCATGATCAGGTTGTCGGGATCGATCAGGACGGCCCGTCTGGCCCATTCTTTTGCACGCTCGGTCTCGCCCATTCCCAGCAGGCAGGTGAACATTGCTGCCATCGCCGAGCCATTGTCGGCGTCCAGGGCTATAGCCTTCTCGGCGCGGGCCAGTGTGCGTTGTGAGACGCGACGGACGGCATCCATATCGCCGAGCGCGGTGTGGCAGGTTATAAGCAGACCGCCGGTTGAGTAGTCCGTCTCGACGAGCGCCGCTACTTTTTCCCAATGGCGAATCGCGTCCTCGAACCGGCGCTGATGACTGCTCAGTCTTCCCGCTTCCCGGTTCACGTCGACCGACTCGGGGTCCAGGCGCAGCGCGAGGTCGATTTCATTTCGCGCCGCATCGTATTCTCCACTCAACGCGAGAACGCCGGCCCTTGCGGCATGCGCCTCGGCCAGGTTCTCATCGAGCGCAAGCGCCCGCGTCGCGGCCAGGGCGCCATTGTCGCCATCGCCTTTGGCGTTCAATCTCAGTCGCTGCGCCGTGGCCATGAGGGCCCACGCCCGCGCATAGTCCGGATCGAGCTCGATGGCCGCGCGACACAGACGAATGACGGTGTCGCATTTTCGGACGTCGCTCTGGTAGCCGGTGGCATAGTGCTGCCGTGCCATGAGATAGAGATTGTAAGCCTCGACATTGTCCGTGCCGCGCTGCTCGATGGCCTTTTTCTCTTCGGGCAGGAGCTTCAGCTTCAGTGCCTTGACGATGGCTTCGGAGATTTCGTCCTGGAGCGCAAAGATGTCGTTCAGGTCGCGGTCATAGCGCTCCGCCCAGATGTGGTTGTCTTTCGAGCCCTCGATCAGCTGGGCGGTGATCCGGACGCGGCCCCCCGCCTTGCGCACGCTCCCTTCCAGCACGTAGCTGACCTTCAGTTGCTTGGCAATCTGCGAGACGTCGACGTTCTTGCCCTTGAACGTGAAGGCCGTGTTGCGCGACACGACGGCGAGCGCCGATACCTTGCTCAAGTCCGTGATGATGTCCTCGCTGATGCCGTCGCTGAAATACTCCTGCTCCGCATCGCCGCTCATGTTGGCGAAGGGCAGGACGCAGATCGAGACGCGGGGGGTGGCGGCAGGGGATACGGAGGGAGCAGGGCCGACACCAGGGGAGGGCCCCGGGCCGGCGGGAGTTTTCGCAGGTTGAGTCGCGCGCTGTCGCTCGATCATGCCGCCGAGCGCGCGCAGCAGATCCTGGAACGGCGCACTCGAGGGGTCTTCCCCCCAGCTGTCGAGGTCGGTGGTGTGGATCGCGCGCACGTCCATCGGCAGGCGGGCGCCTTCGAAGCGCACCGGGACGAGCACACCCCGATCGGCGGCCTCGCGCGCCTCGCCGCGTACCCAGCGGGATCCCACCGACGTCGGAGTCCAGACCACCAGCACGGCCGTGGCGGCCTGCAGTTCCGCGTCGATCTGACTGTCGAACTCCTGGCCGGGCGTGATTTCCGGATCCCACCAGACCGCCCAGCCCTGCGCCTCGATCGCGGCCACCAGGGGCGCGACACGAGCTTTGTCGTTGCGGGCGTAGGAAACGAAGACGTCGGCCATGCCAGTTAAACCTGCCTCCGGGATGTGTGGACCCGACTTTTCTGCGGCCCGGGTAGCTTACCCGGCTCAGGGTCGGGACGGGCAGTTGGATGACCCCTGGCCCGCATTGGGCCTGGCCCGCGGCCGTTCGACCTCGCCACTACGACGCCCGTGATGCGCCACCATCATTCGCTGTCGCGAGGCGCGCCTCCGCGGCGACGATCATCGCCTTGAAGCGTGGATCGTCACGCAGCGGATCCAGGTCCGGATCCACCTTGGCGTGATTCAAGAAGCCAATGGGCATTCTTTCCAAGACCGGACCAAGCTGATCGAGTGCAGCATCGATCTGCTGCATATGGATGCTCAGTGCGCACGCAAAGTTGTAGCGCATGTTCATATTGTCGGGATCCATCAGCAGGGCTCGGGTCATCCATTCCTGGGCGCGTTCGATCTCTCCAAGGATCCCGAGTGCCATCATGCCGTAGCCTACGGCCGACCCGTTGTTCTTATCCAGCGCCAGAGTTTTCTCGGCCCGGGCAAGAGTGACTTGCGCAGCGCGTCGCGCGGCCTGGGAATTGCCGCTGGCGGTGTAGCAGGTAATCAACATGCCAGCCGAATGCACATCGGTCTCCATGAGAGCGACCGCCTTTTCCCAATGGCGAATGGCATCGTCCAGGCGGTGCTGTCTGAAGCTCACAAACGCCGCTGATGTGTTGACCTCGTGGGACTCGGGGTCCAGGCGCAGGGCGATGTCGATTTCGGCGGACGCCTCGCCGTGTTGGCTGTTTTCAGCAAAATAGCTGGCCTTGACTGCATGGGCCTCGGCCAGATTGGCGTCGAGCGCCAGCGCCCGTTCAGCCGCCGCCAATCCGCCGTCGCCTCTCTGTCCATGGTCGAAGCGCAAGGCCATTTGCCCGAGCGCCGTGAGTGCCCAGGCACGCGCGTAGTGGGGATCGATTTCGGTGGCCCGGCCGCACAGGCGAATGATCGCTTCGTCCCGTCTGACATCGCCGTTATCGCCGGTGATGTACGACTGACGTGCCATCAGATAGAGGTTGTAGGCGTCGACATTGTCCGTGCCGCGCTGCTCGATGGCTATTCGCTCTTCTGGCAGAAGCTTGAGTTTCAGTGCCTTGACGATAGCCTCGGAGATTTCGTCCTGCAGCGCGAAGATGTCGCTCAGGTCGCGGTCGAAGCGTTCCGCCCAGACATGGCCGCCGGTGCCACCCTCGATCAGCTGGGCGGAGATGCGCACGCGGCCCCCCGCCTTGCGCACGCTGCCCTCGAGCACGTGGCTGACCTTGAGTTGCCGCGCGACCTGCGGCACGTCGACGTTCTTGCCTTTGAAAGTGAACGCCGTATTGCGTGCGACCACAAATAGTGCCGAGACCTTGCTCAGGTCGGTGATGATGTCCTCGCTGATGCCGTCGCTGAAATACTCCTGCTCCGGATCGCCGCTCATGTTGGCGAAGGGCAGGACGCAGATCGCCAGCCGAGCGGCGGCGGCAGGCGGCGCCGGATCCGCGCCCGCCGTTGCGGATTGAGTGGCGCCCTGACGCGCGATCATCGCAGTGAGCGCCCGCAGCAGCGCCTGGAACGGTGGACTCTGGGCATCCTCGCCCCAACCATCGAGGTCCGTAGTGTGAATCGCCCGCACATCCATCGGCAGGCTGGCGCCTTCGAAGCGCACCGGAACCAGGGTGCCCCGGTCGGCGGCCTCGCGCGCCTCGCCGCGGACCCACCGGGACGTCGCCGAGGTCGGAGTCCAGACCACCAGCACGGCCTTGGCGGCCTTGAGCGCCGCCTCGATCTGGGCGTCGAACTGCTGCCCGGCATCGATCTCCGGATCCCACCACACCGACCAGCCGTTCGCCTCGATCGCGGCCACCAGGGGCGCGACACGAGCTTTGTCGTTGCGGGCGTAGGAAACGAAGACGTCGGCCATGCTTGCTGGATCTCGCGCTAAGACGGGGCCGCCTACCCTTGCGGCGGCGGTAGCTTAACCCGGCTCGGGGGCGGGAGGGCAGGTCAGCCGGCGCCGCTGGTCACGTGACGTGCTGCCAAAGGGGGCCTCGCATACCCATCTTGCGGAGGCGACTGAACAGTCGATGGTTGAAGCGCAGCCCCAGGGACGGAACCGCCCAGCGCGTATGGGCCTGGGTGCGCCGCGAAATCGCCTCAAGCACCTGGGCGCGGAACGCGCCGAGGCGGGCGGCCAGTCCAGCGTCCACGGCCTCCTGGTCATCCTTGTAGGCCATCACGATGGCGCCATAAGGGTCGAGCGATTCGATGAAATCGAGTGAGCGCTCGACGTCGCCCAGCGCTTCGCCGCGCGTGCCCAGCACGAACGTGTGGCAGTCCTTGATGCCCGCCCGCCTGCAGATTTCGCTGGTCTGGCGAATACGGTCCGTGGTGAACCCCTTGCGTAGCCGCGCGAGTCCCTCGTCGGTTCCCGAATCGGAGCCGATCTCGACACCCGCACAGCCGGCGCGTGCCATCACGTCGGCGAGTTCCTGATCGAAGCGCACCGGATTCAGGTAACACGTCCAGGGCGTCTCGAGGCCGCGCGAAATCAGCGCCCTGCTGACCTCGCGCGCGTGACTGGGTGGCAAATTGAACACCGAGTCCACGATGAAAACGTGCTCGATCGCGGGACTCGCCGCCACCATCGCCTCCCATTCATTCGCGACATCGTCACCCGGACGCTGCCGTATGCTGCGGCCCTCGATCAGCGGGTACGTGCAGTAGTCACACGTCATCGCGCAGCCGCGTTTCGTCTGGATCGACGTGATGCCGGAGTGCTCGTAGTAGCGCGCGTCAACCCAGCGCCGATCCGGCCGGATATTGTCCGCGAGGTCGAGGAAATCGCGGCGACCGGATTGCGACGGCATCGGCGTCCCGTCGCGGGTCAGCAGGTTGCGGATGCCGCCGACATCGCGCGATCCGGCGGCCAGGCGTGCGACCAGTTCGGCCAACGCCCTTTCACCTTCGCCGGCAATGCCGTAGTCGAGGCCGAATCGGGTCATCAGCACGTCGGGCACGATGCTGAAGCCGCCGCCTCCCATCACGACCGGCGCGTCACTGTGCGAGCGAATCGTCCGCACGACCTGATCGTAGTAATCGAGCGTCGATTCGGTGTCGGTGTAATCGGCGTTCTGGATGTTGCGCATGCCGAGCGCGACCAGGTCCGGTGTGAACTCCTCGAGCCGACTGGCCAGGATCTCGAGCGGGCGGTCTTCGAAGCAAAGGTCGATCAGCGTCTTTTCGTGCCCGTCGCCGACGGCACCCATCATGTAGAGCAGACCGAGCGGCAAGACCGGGTCCGGCAGGTGTTCACGATTGGCGGAAATGAAGGCGATACGCACGAAAACTCGCTTCTCCAGCGCTGCTACACAGACACGATAGCAAGAATGTATATTCCCGAGTCATGACAACCGCAATCGACTACGCGCGAATCCCGGACCTGCCGGCATCCGTTTACGTGGCTCCGCTCAAGAAGCCCGCGGGACTGGGCGACGACTGGCTCGAGCCGGCTCAGCGCAAGTACGGCGCCGCGGAGCACCGCATCTGGGACGAACTCTACGCGCGCCAGATGGAGCTGATGCCGGGCCACGCGTGCCATGAATTCATGCACGGCCTCGAGCGGCTCAACCTGGGGCGTGGCGGGGTGCCGGACTTCGGTCAAATCAGCGAGGAGTTGCAGAGCCTGACGGGCTGGACGGTCGTGCCGGTACCGATGTTGATCCCCGATCACGTCTTCTACTACCACCTGGCCAATCGCCGTTTTCCGGCCGGCAACTTCATTCGCACGCGCGAGCAGTTCGACTACATCCAGGAGCCGGACGTGTTCCACGATGTGTTCGGCCACGTGCCGCTGCTGACCAATCCGGTGTTCGCGGACTACATGGCGGCGTACGGGCGGGCAGGGTGGAAGGCGCTGAAGTACAATCGCCTGAAGGCGCTTAGCGCGCTCTACTGGTACACGGTCGAGTTCGGCCTGATCCTCGAAGACGACCAGTTGCGCATCTACGGCGCGGGCATCCTCTCCGGGCCCACGGAAACCGTCTTCTCGATCGAAGGGCGGTCGCCCAACCGCATCCACTTGAACGTCGATCGTGTGATGCGCACCGACTACACGATTTCCGACCTGCAGGCGACGTACTTCGTGATCGAGTCGTTCCGCGAGCTGTTTCACCTCACCGAGCAGCGCGGCTTCGAGCCGATCTACGAGTCCCTTGCGCCGGCTTTCCAGTACGCCAAGACGGCGGCGCTCGATACCGACCACATCTACCACCGCGGCACGCAGGAGTATGAGTTGCGGGGCGGGCGGGGGTCGGGAGCCAGGCCGATTTAGCGCCATGAGCCCGATCGGCGACGGGATCTCGCGTCGCTGGCCGAATCAGCCTGCGGTCACCTATAGTCTCGCGGAGAAGGGGGACCGAACATGGCCGAAAGCAAGCTGCTGAACCTGCTGGACCTGAGCTTCGTGCTCATGGAGACCCGCCAGACGCCGATGCACGTCGCCGGGCTCCAGACGTTCCTGCCCCCGGCCGATGCGCCCCGCGACTACCCGCGCCAGGTGTTCGACTACCTGCGCAGCTTCCCGGTCACGGCTTCGCCGTTCAACTACCGGCTGCGTGGTGCCGCGGCCGGCAAGTTGCTGCCAATCTTCGAAAGCATCGAACGAGTCGACCTCGACTACCACCTGCGGCACTCTGCTCTGCCCTATCCGGGCGGCGAGCGCGAGTTGGGCGTGCTGGTCTCGCGACTGCATTCCAACCCGATGGACATGGATCGGCCACTGTGGGAGATCCACCTGATCGAGGGCCTGCAGGGCGGCCGCTTCGCGTTGTACGCGAAACTTCACCACTCGCTGGCTGACGGCGTGTCGGGCGTCGGTCTGCTCAATTTCTCGGAGAACCCCGAGAAGAGTCGCACGCCGCCGATCTGGGCCGCGGAGCGACCCAGGAAACTGCGTTCTGGCGCAAACCGGATAGGCGCATACGATGTGCTGCGGTCGGCACTGGCGAAGCAGGCGCAGGCGCTGCCGAGCCTGCTGCAGGGCCTCACCGGCTCGGCCAAGGCCGCGATCGGCTTCAAGGCGGACCCGGATTTCACCTCGTTGACCGAGGCGCCGCGCACCATCCTCAATACGAACATCACGGCGCAGCGCCGCGTTGCGACGCAGGCCACCAGCCTCGCGCGCATGAAGGCGATCGGCGAGGCCGCGGGCGGCAGCGTCAATGACGTGCTGCTGGCCGCGTGCGGCGGCGCACTGCGACGCTATCTTGCGGAACTCGACAAGCTGCCACGCAAGACCTTGATCGGCTCGATTCCGGTCGCCCTGCCGCGGGACATGAGCGAGGCCGGCGGCAACGCGATCAGCTTTGCCAACGTGAGGCTCGGCACGGACATCGAGGACGTGCGCGAGCGCTTCGATTTGATCCGGCGCGGCAGCGTCGCGGGACGCGCCTACCTGAAGCAGATGAGCACGACCGCGCTGATGAACTACACGGTGCTGATCAGTTCGCCGCAGATGTTGACGCGGGTGCCCGGCATCGGGTCGCGCGTGCCGCCGATCTACAACGTGATCATCTCGAACGTGCCGGGGCCACGCGGCAAGCTCTACTTCCTCGGCGCCGAGATGGAAGCGTATTACCCGATCTCGGCGCTGGCGCATGGCCAGGCGCTCAACATCACGGTCATGAGCTACGCCGGCGGCCTGTACTTCGGCTTCACCGCCTGCCCCGACCGCGTGCCGCACGTGCAGCGGCTAGCGGTCTACACGGGTGAGGCGCTCGACGAACTCGAAGTGGTGTTTATCCGCAAGAAGCGGACGACGGCCGTTGTCCGGAAGAAGAAAAAGACGGCGACGCGTCGCACCCGCTCGAAGTCAGGCTGACGCACTCAGGGCCCCTGCGCAGCAGCGTACGCAGCCACGGCGATCATGTCCGCGACTGCGAGCTGCGCCACGACCGGTCGCATGAGTTCACCTGCGGGGGACGCACGCCAAGGTGAGGCCGCCCCCGCCACTTTCGGCGATATGCCGGCCGCGGGCGATGCTGCCCGCCGGCACGTAAGCACGGAATCCCGGCGCCGAATCCCGCCGCCCCGTGCCATCGGGCAAGTGGCAGTATCCGCAGGCGTGCCCGTCGGGCTTTCGCCCGCGCGCGACGATTGCCGGCATCGGCGGATGACTGTCGGGATGCCAGTCGGGCGGCGCGAACAGGTCGGTGACCTGGGCCCGCGTGAACGCCAGCCTGCTGTTCGGCACATGCAGCAGCGTGCCGGTTCGGTTCAAGGCCTGCCCCCCTCGGAAAATCGCGACCCGCTGGCTCGCCGGCCGGTGTAAGAATATCCTTTGCATTTATCCTACGCGTCGGCCGTGGCTGGTCGCCGTGGGGCGAACGGGCCAGGCGTCTGACCGGAGACTGCGTAATGCACATGGCCGATGCACTGTTGTCGCCCGCCGTCGGGGGCGCGATGTGTGCCGTTGCGGCGGTCACGATCGCTCATTGCTCGCGCCGGATCCGCAACGAGGCGGACGACCGCCGCGTGCCCTTGATGGGCGTGCTGGGCGCTTTCCTGTTCGCCGCGCAGATGATCAATTTCGCCATCCCCGGTACCGGTTCAAGTGGGCACCTGGGCGGCGGTCTGCTGCTCGCAATCCTGCTCGGCCCCCATGCGGCCTTTCTCGTCGTGGCCTCGGTGCTCATCGTGCAGGCACTTTTCTTCGCCGACGGTGGGCTGCTGGCACTGGGCTGCAACATCTTCAACCTGGGGTTCTTCCCGGCTTTCGTGGGGTATCCCCTGTATCGCTGGCTTGCCGGGACATCGCCAGGCTCGGCGCGCGCCACCGCCGCGGCCATGATCGCGGCCGTCCTCTCGCTGCAACTCGGCGCACTCGCCGTCGTATTGGAGACCGTGGCGTCCGGGATTTCGGCGCTGCCCTTCAAGACGTTCACGCTGTTCATGTTGCCCATCCATGTCGCGATTGGCATCGTCGAAGGCCTGGTAACTGCAGCCGTCGTAGCCTTCGTGCGCAGGTCGCGGCCCGGGATTCTGCCGGCAGCAGTGTCTTCCGGGAGTTCCATCGCCGGCACGGCGATGACGTTCCTTGCCGTCGCCCTGGTCCTGGGAGGAGTCGGCTCGTGGTTCGCATCGAAGAGTCCCGATGGGCTCGAGTGGTCTGTCGCGCAGGCGGCCGGTGCTGCCGCGCCGGGGCCACAGCGCACGACCGTCCACGTGACGCTCGATAGAGTGCAGCAGGAAATTGCCGTGCTGCCCGACTATGGATTCCGGCACGAGGGCGCTGCGGCTGCGCAGCCGCAGACCGTTCCGCATGCCGGATTGGAGAATGCGGGCAAAGCGCGCGTGGGTACTTCCGTCGCAGGCATGGTCGGCGGCGCGATGAGCCTGGTGTTCGCGTTGCTCATCGGCTTTGCGTTGAAGACCCGACCGGGCCGGCGCTGATTCCGTGTCGGCACCCGCGGTCCTCGCCGGTCTCCTCGACTTCCGGCGCCTCGATCTCCTGGCCACCGGAGAGTCGGCGCTGCATCGCCTCGATGCGCGCGCGAAGGTCATCGTCACGCTGGTGTTCGTCGTGTGTGTGATGTCCTTCGGTCGCTACTCAGTGGCTGCGTTGCTGCCGTTTTTCGTCTTTCCGATTGCGATCACCGGTGGGGCACGGCTGCCGGCCACGCTGATTTGGCGCAAGATCGTGCTGGTGCTGCCCATCGCGCTGGTGATCGGGTTGCCGAACCCGCTGTTCGATCGCGAGCCGCTCCTCGAGGTCGGTGGCATCGGTGTGTCGGGCGGCTGGGTCTCGATGCTGTCGATCATGCTGCGGGCCATGCTTGCCGCCGCCGCCAGCATCGTGCTGGTCGCGGTCACCGGCTTTCCGGCGATCTGCGGCGCACTCGAACGGATTGGCATGCCGCGGCCGCTCGCCGTGCAACTCCTGTTTCTCTATCGCTACCTTGCCGTGCTGGGCGAGGATGCGGCGCGCATGGTGACGGCGCACGAATTGCGCAGCGGCGGGCGACCGATGTCGATTCGCCTTTATGGAGCGCTGCTCGGCCGGCTGCTGCTGCGCACCTGGGATCGGGCCGAGAGGATCTATCTCGCGATGTGCGCCCGGGGCTTTACCGGCGAATTCCGCAGCGGCGGTTCGTCGCGCTTCGGCTGGCCGGAGATCGCGTATGTGGCCGGCTGGTGCGGGCTCTTCCTGCTGCTGCGCACTCACGACGTGACGCATTGGCTGGGCGCGGCTACGCTCGGTGCGCTGCAATGAGCCACCACCTGGTCGAAGCCTGTGGCTTGACGCACGTCTACGAGGACGACACGGTCGCCCTGCGCGACGTTTCGTTCCGCATCACGCATGGCGAATCGGTGGCGATCATCGGGGCGAACGGCGCGGGCAAGTCGACGCTGATCATGCACCTCAACGGCCATCTCACCCCCACCCGTGGCGAGGTTCGCATCGGCGAGACTCCGCTGACGCGGAAGACGCTGCCGGCGATTCGTCGCACCGTCGGCCTGGTGTTCCAGGACCCGGACGATCAGCTCTTCATGCCGACGGTCTATGACGACGTCGCATTCGGCCCGCGCAATCAAGGCCTGCCGGAGGAGGAGGTCGACCGCAGGGTCCGTGAGGCGCTGGAGTGTGTCGGCGTCTGGAACGTGCGTGCCAAGCCCCCGTATCGGCTCTCCGGTGGTGAAAAAAAGCGGGTAGCCATCGCGGGTGTGCTGGCCATGGCGCCGGACATCCTGGTCATGGACGAGCCGACCAGCGGGCTCGACCCGCGCGCGCGTCGGCAGTTGATCGGCCTGCTCGCCGATTTCAGCCACACGCGCATCTTCACCAGCCACGACCTCGACATGGTGCTCGAGCTTTGTGCGCGGACGATCGTCCTGTTCGAGGGCGCGGTCATGGCCGACGGACCCACTCGCGGGATTCTTACGGATGACGCGCTGTTGTCACGATGCCAGCTGGAGCGTCCCCTGGCGCTGCAGGCCTCTGCGGCCTGCGGTCATTGCAATACTTGACCCGGGTACCCACATGGAACGAATCACGATGTCGATCGACGAAGAGCTGGCGAAGGCCTTCGACGAGTTGATCGAGGCCCGTGGCTACACCAGCCGCTCCGAGGCCATGCGCGACCTGCTCCGCCGGGAGGTGGGGGAAAACCGCACCAGGGATTCGGCGAAGACACAATGCGTGGCCAGCCTGTCGTACGTCTACAACCACCACGTTCGCGATCTTGCGGAACGGCTCAACGCTACGCAGCACGCGCACCACAGTCTCGTGGTGGCGACGACGCACCTGCACCTGGACCACGAGCACTGCCTGGAGAATGTGTTCCTCAAGGGGCCGACCGTCGCGGTGCGCGCGTTCTCGGACAGCATTCGTGCCGAGCGCGGGGTTGCCTACGGGCAGATCAACCTGATCACGGTCGAGAGCGGCGACCATCACCCGCTGGCCACCCCGCATCGGCATCACGGGCACATGCACCTGACGCCCCGTTCCTAACGGATTGCGTACGAGACCAGTTCGGCGTGCAGGTTGGCAGCAGCCACGGGATCGGCCGACGGGCGGCGAATGAGGGTCAAGGCCTTGGCCTGTTGCTCCGTGGTGGCGGAGGCCTGCCCGTGCACCGCGACCGCGTACTCGCTCACGTCCTGCACGAAGACGCCGAACATCCGGTCCACGTGCTGCTCGCCGAGATCCGTGCAGGCGGCGGTCGTCCCGGCGCGTGTCCCGTCCGGCGCGCCGTCGATCGCCAGGGCCGCAGCTTCCGCGACCAGTTGCGCGTAGACGACCTGGGTAAAGATCTGCCCGAGGTTGAGCAGGTAATCGAGGTCTTTCGCCTGCTCGCCGCGCGGCGCAGCCGTGGCCATCAGCTGCCCGAAAGCCTGCACCTGGCCAACGAAGGACGCGACGTTGGGCAGGTGCGAAAACCGCGCAAAGGCGCCGCGCCAGTCCGGAAAGCCGATACGCGACAGGCCGCTCGCCGGCCCCTGTGCGAACAGGAACGTGTCGTCCGCGGCGTCGAGCCGCGCCGGCACCGGTGCATATTTCACGTCCTGGCCGGCGCCTGCCGCGGCGAACGCGGGCAGGAACTTGAGCACCAGCGCGAGATTGACGTGGACGGTCCCTTCCAGTTTCGGCAGCGTGCGGATGTGGCGCGTCGCCTGCTCGAAATACGTGTCTTTCTCGAAACCCTTCGCCGCGATCACTTCCCAGAGCAGGTCGACCACTCGCTCGCCCTCGCTTGTGACCTTCATTTTCGCGACCGGGTTGTAGAGCAGGAAGCGGCGGTCCTCCGGTGAGGCGCTGCGCTCGTAGTCCGAGCACCGCGCGCTGTAGAGCTTCATCGCAAGCAGGCGAACGTAGGCGTCGGACAGCAGTCGCCGCACGTGCGGAAAATCCGTGACGCGCGTGCCATAGAGAACCCGATGTTGCGCGTGCCCGATCGCCTCGACGAACGCGTGCTCCGCGATGCCGATGCTGGCCCAGGCGAGTTGCACCTTGCCGACGTTCACCGTAGCGAGCGCGGCGTCCCATGCGGCCTTGCCGGTGTGCAGCACGTCGGCGGGGGACACGGGGTAGTCGGTGAGCCGGAATTCCGACACGTACATCTGGCCGTGCACGACGTTCTGCACGAGTTCATAGCCCGCGTGCGTCGGGTCGGCCAGGAAGAACAGGTAGTCGTCAGCCGGATTGGCCGACGGTCCTTCCGGCCGCTGCACGCGCCCGAAGACCGACACGCGTGCGGCGCAATTGCCATTGCCGATGTAGTATTTCTCGCCGCTGGCGCGCCAGCCCGCGCCGTTCGGCGTCAACACCATGTCGGTGGAGTAGATGTCGGCTCCGTGCTCGCGCTCCGAGAGGCCGAACGCAAACACGCCGCCCTCAGCGAGCAGCCTGCCGGCGAGTGCCTTAGCCTCGGCGTTGTCGCTCGTCCAGATCGGCCCCAGGCCCAGCACGGTCACCTGCCAGGCATACCAGTGCTCGAGCGAATACCAGGCCAGGAGCTGGCTCAGGTCGTTGTTGCGCGCGGTGTCCCAGCGGGCCGTCATTCCTTCGGCACTGCCGCTCAGCTTGCCGACATCAGCCGGCGTGCCGAATCGGGCGAAGACGCCGTCGCTGGCGATCATCTCGAGGAAGTCGGAGTACCACACCCCGTCGTGACTCTCCGCCTTGAGGGCCGCAGGGCCTTTCGAACTGAAGAACTGGCGCACGGCCATGAGCGCGCGGCGCGTGGGGTCGTCGTAGCGGGCGGCGTCGTACGTGGAGGGGTTGAAGAGCAGCATGTGTGGGTGACTCCCGGCAGGTCCAGGCTCGGTTGCGCCCATCCTGAGCCACTCGGACCTTTCGAGACACCGGTCACGGATCCGCAAATGCCCTCATTGCGACCACCGGTAACCCCGGGATAAATGCGTAGCAAACCTGGATATGCAGATGGCCAACGCAACAGGCGGGGCCGGCTACGAAGTCGTCACCCGCCAGGACTTCTCTGACGTCACTTTCCTGCTGGAAATTCGCCATCCATTGCTGGCGAAAGCAGCCAGGCCTGGCCAGTTCGTCATCGTGATGGCGCACGAGCACGGCGAGCGGATCCCGCTCACCATCGCGGACTTCGATCGCGACAAAGGCACGATCACGCTCGTCATCCAGGCGGTCGGCAAGACCACGCGTGAGATGCAGCGCGACTTGCGAGCCGGCAGTCGTCTGCACGGCCTGGTGGGCCCGATGGGCGAACCCAGCCACATCGGCAAGGCGAAGAAAGTGCTCTGCGTGGGTGGCGGACTCGGCGTCGCGCCGGTCTATCCCCAGGCGCGAGCGCACAAGGCAAGCGGCGCCTACGTGATCGGGGTGCTCGGGTTCCGCAATCGCGACCTGGTTTTCTGGGACGACAAGTTCCGCGCCTGCTGCGACGAACTCATCCTCTGCACCGACGACGGATCGGTCGGAATCAAGGGCATGGTGACGGAGGGCATCCGGCAGGCGATCGCCAGGCACCCGGACATCGACGAGTGCGTCGCCATCGGCCCGCCGATCATGATGAAGGGCTGCGCCGAGGCCACGCGCCCGCACAAGATCCGCACCGTCGTCAGCCTGAACCCGGTGATGGTGGACGGCACGGGCATGTGCGGCGGGTGCCGGGTCAAGATCGGCGACCGTGTCAAGTTCGCCTGCGTTGACGGCCCCGACTTCGACGGGCACCTCGTCGATTTCGACGACCTCATGTTCCGCCTGCAACGCTACCGCGCGACCGAGAGCGAGGCGAACAAGCGCTACGACGAGAACTGCCGGATGCGCAATCCGGAGGCTGCGCGCTGATGACCCAGAAGAAGAAAAAAACCATCCGCATGATCCCGCAGGCGCGCACGCCTGCGCACGAACAGGATCCTCACGAACGAGCCCGTAACTTCCTCGAGGTGAACTGTGGTTACCACGTCGAGGACGCGCTGCTCGAGGCGGAGCGCTGCCTGCTGTGCCCGGAGCAGCCCTGCGTCAGCGGCTGCCCCGTCAACATCGCGATCCCGGATTTCATCCAGCGCATCACCGAAAAGGACTATCGCGGCGCCTACGACGTCATCACCGCCACCAACCTGCTGCCGGCGGTCTGCGGCCGCGTCTGCCCGCAGGAGACGCAGTGCGAAGGCGTGTGCACGGTCGGCGAGTCTCTCGAACCGGTGGCGATCGGACGGCTCGAGCGCTGGGTCGGCGACCTCGCGATCAAGGAAGGCTGGTCGAACGTCCCCTACATCGAGCCGAGCGGCCTGCGCGTCGGGATCGTGGGTTCCGGGCCGGCGGGCATGGCCTGCGCGGCGGACATGGCCAAGGCCGGGTGCGAGGTCACGGTCTTCGAGGCATTTCACGAAGCCGGTGGCGTGCTGAAATACGGCATTCCGGATTTCCGCCTGCCGAACGCGGTTGTCGACGCCGAGATCGGCAAGCTCGAGCAGCTCGGCATCCGTTTCGAGTGCAACACTCTCGTCGGACGCCTCTTCAGCATCGAGCAGATGATCGAGGAGATGGGCTTCCACGCGGTCTTCATCGGCACCGGCGCCGGCTACCCGAGTTTCATGGGGATCCCGGGGGAGTCCCTCAATGGCGTGCTGTCGGCCAACGAACTGCTGACCCGCTGCAACCTCATGCGGGCGCGGGATTTCCCCGACTACGACACGCCGCTGCAACCGGGCAGGCAGGTCGCGGTGATCGGCGCAGGCAATACCGCGATGGACGCGCTGCGTGTCTGCCTCCGGCTGGGAGCAGAGCAGGTGCGCTGCCTGTATCGCCGCAGCCGCGCCGAGGCGCCGGCGCGGGCCGAGGAGCTGCACCATGCCGAGCAGGAGGGCATCGAGTTCCAGTGGCTGGTCAGCCCGGTGGAGATCCTCGACGACGGCAACCGCAACGTGCGTGCCGTGCGCTGCGTGCGCATGATGCTCGGTGAGCCGGACGAGTCGGGCCGTCGCCGACCGGTGCCGGAGCCGGGCAGTGAATTCGAGATCGAGGCCGACATGGTCGTGTACGCGATCGGCACCAACGCCAACCCGATCATCGGCCAGACGTCGAAGCTGAGGCTCACACCCCGTGGC
>Ga0315290_10001374_pt1 | contig 16751 bp, 14 predicted proteins | sample YL17G12_0_MG_FD_203627 | JGI IMG/M metagenome (GOLD analysis project Ga0315290, IMG submission 203627) | Sediment microbial communities from Yellowstone Lake, YNP, Wyoming, USA - YL17G12_0 | ecosystem: Environmental > Aquatic > Freshwater > Lake > Sediment | place: USA: Wyoming | collected... | reverse complement strand
AGACTCCCGAGGATGGCAAGACCGACGGCAACAAGAAGCACGGGCACGGGGGGATCGTATCAGAAGAAAGTAGTCAGTAGTCAGTAGTGAGTAGTGAGTAGTGAGTAGACACACAAAGACGCAAGACGCTGCCTAACCACTGCTGGCTACTGGCTGCTGGCTACTTCAAGAAGCCACATACCCTCGTCGGGCGCGCACGTGATAGCTACGGTTTCTCACCTCGACGCGGATGTCGTGCCACCTCCCGTCCTTGGGCGCCGCCGACGGATAGGCCAGGTAGTACTGGCGGCTCAACTCGTCGGCGATGCTCGCCGTCGCTGGATCCAGGTCGCGAGCCGACCGGATGATCTCCGTCCTGCCGCCGCTCTCGTCGGTCATCGCGCGCAGGGCCGGTTCGTTGACCCGTTCGTCAGCGTTCCAGGAGCCACCGCCGCCGCCGACAGGCGGAGGCGGAGGCGGCGGAATCGGCTGGCGCGGGGCCGGAATCCGCGGGCCGCGACGCCCTCCTGGCCACGGGAACGGCAACTGGACAGGTGGCCATCGCGGCCTGGTGGTGCGCTGCGAACTCAACCGCGTATCGCTGATGCCATCGATACCGACGGCGTAGACGAGCACCTCCGACTCCAGGATCAGCTGTCGCACGTCGCGGACGCTTGTCTGGCTCCCGGTGTCGTTCCCGTCAGAAATGACGACGAGCGCTTTCTTGCGATGGTGGCCGCTCTGCGCGAGCGGAATCGATTCTGCGACGGTGTCGTACAGCACCGTCTCGCCCCTCGGGACGATGCGTCCCAACTGCCACGTCAGACGAGTGCGATCGGTTGTCCATCCCTGTACGAGGACCGCTTCGTCGCTGAAACGGTAGAGGAAGATTTCATCGTCGGGGCCGAGCAGATCCGCCAGGAACCGGTTGAGCGCGTCCTGGGCGGAGCGAATCTTCTCGCCGGCCATGGAGCCAGAGGTGTCCAGCGCGATGCCAAGGCTGACGGGCACGCGCTCGTTACTGAAGTACGAGACCGGTTGCGGCACGCCGTCCTCGTACACCACGAAGTCGTCGCGTGTCAGGCTCCGCACGAAGCGGCCGTTCGCGTCCGTCACCGTCGCAGACACGTTGACGAGGTCGATGCTGGTCTTGAACCGGAACCGCTGATCCTGCTGGCCCCACAGGGTTGGCGACGCCGCAACGCCTAGAACGCCGACGATCGCCAGCGCGAAGACAACGCGGGGACGAGCCGTGTGAGAGTTGGCCATGTGGAGTTCCTACCGCGCCGGCGGGGTCGCCATGGCGACGCTGCGCTCGGCAGCCACACGGATGGGGCCCGGCGTCGCGCTTTGCGGGGCCATGCGCCGATCAACGTGGGGGACCGGCGTGTTGGCGATCCGGAACGTGACTCGATAACGCGCCACGCGCTGGCCGTCCACCACCGGCACCTGGAAGAGGGTTTCCCCTCCGGGAGCGAGCACCGTCGCCATGACCGCGGCCTGCGTCGTTCCGACCTGTTCACCGTTGCCGTTGAAGAGAAACACAACGGCGATCAGATCCCGAATCGAGGCGCCCGCGGCTGGATTGCGAAGACGGCCGTGAATCGACAGGCCACGGCCGGCGCGTACATGGTCCAGCGAGACGAGTTCGATCGGCACCGCAACGCGGGCCGCCGCAGGACCCACAGCCGTCCCTCCCGCGCGAACTGGATTCAGCACCATCACTGCTGCGAAGGCTAACACGAGCACCGCCGAACCAAACGCGGCCGCGACGATGAACCGTCTGCCGTTGGATGTCACGGACGAGGGTTCGGCGAACAGCCCTGGCACGGACTCGGCCGGATCGGCGGCTGCGGAGGACAGCTCCTCCACCCGCTCGTCGAACCTGCGCCGTTCCCGGGACAGGACCCGCCACGTGACGATTCCCATCACGCCGGCGAGACCCAGCGACGCCAGTGTGACCACCGTAAGGATGATATCGAACATGATCGCGCTCCAGCCGCTACCGAAGCCTGAATTCCACCGCCACTTCCACGAGCACGTCAACCGGCTGGCCCAATCGTCGGGCCGGAGAGAATCGCCACTGCCGTACCGCGTCGATCGCTCGTTCGTCGAGGCCTGAGCCGAGTCCCTGGATCACCCGGCCGACGCGAACGGATCCGTCCCGCTGCACCACCACCTCCAGCACGACCTCGCCCGTGATGCCACGCAGGCGGGCGGTTTCGGTGTAGGTGGGTTTGACTTCGCGAAGCACCGTAGGCGGCTCGATCCCGCTGCCAGGCCGGTATGGACCACCACCTGTGCCGCCACCAGAGCCCGGGCCCAGTCCCGGTCCATCGCCTTCGCCAATGCCCGTACCCGTTCCTGAGCCGGCCCCACCACCGGTGCCCGGGCCATGACTCTCCGTGTCGGCCGGGCTCTGGTTCAGCACACCGGTGCGATCCCGCCTATCGCCAGGGACCGGGACAACCGGGGCGAGGATCGGCGGCAGCGGTTCGGCTGCCAGCACCGGCTTCGGCGGCTCCGGCTGCGGAACGGCTGGCGACGCCACGGGGACTGGTCTCCGGGCCGGCAGCGGGCTGCTGACACGGGCGCGCCCAAGCCGCTCGGCTTTCGGCGCCGGCGCGCGGTCGCGCCGCCCGCCGCCGCCACCGCCTCCGCCCGGGCCAGAAATCGCCAGATACACAAGGCGGAGCGGCTCCAGCCGGGCGCTCGCCACCGCCACCAACGCAGACGGCACATCCGCGCCCAACGTCGCAATCAGAAGCACGGCAGCCAGGATGGCGGCGTGAAACGTCCCCGCTGCCGCAGCAGGCACACCCGCCGCCCGGCTCATGTGCGCCGGCGGAGCGAAGAGCGCCGGCTGAACAACCGGTCCGACATCAGCGCGCTCGTCCGGGCCACTCTGGCGGCGCCGGCCGAAACGCCGCACGAGACGAATCGCGTCGGCTCGAGGCACCAGCTCGTCGTGGTGGCCACCTCCACATAGTTCGGCCAGCACAGCCGCGGTTTCGACACCGGCAGCCCGGGCGATTTCCGGTACCGTGAAGGCCGGCGAGGTGCGAGTACTCCTCATCACAAGAGGCGATGACCGCAAGATTCTTGCCGATCCGGAATGGGTTCGATATCTTCGATCTTCTGGCCATATTTACGCGAGTTCGAGCGTCACGGCCCCGGGCAACGCGCCAGGTGTGCCTGCGAGATACACCGGGTGATACCTGCAGAGGACTGGTGGTGTCTAATTATTCGGGGCTCGGGGCTCGGGGCTCGGGGCTCGGGGCTCGGGGCTCGGGGCTCGGGGCTCGGGGCTCGGGGCTCGGGGCTCGGGGCTCGGGACTCAGGACTCAGGACTCAGGACTCAGGACTCAGGACTCGGAGAGGAACAGCCAGTGTGCGTCAGCCCGGCGAAGGCCGCGGGTCCAGGGGGTGTCCAGTATTCCGGCTTTGGCCGGAATGACGAGAGCGAGGGAGACGATGGCGTCATTGTTCCGTCTGCGGCGGTCGCGGGGGCCGGCCGAGCTGGCCCAGGACATGGCGGGTGTGCGCCTGGGTGAGCGGGTGCTGCAGGCGGGCATCGCCGATCCCCGTGTGTTCGCTCTCATCGCAGGCAAGGCAGGCCTTACTGGACGTGCATGCGCCGTCGTGGATACTCCGGCAGCGGCCCAGCGAATCGAGGCGGCGGCGGCGCGCGAGGGTGTGCTGGTGGAGGTTGCGACGGTGGAGCACGGGCCGTGGCCTTATGATCCAGCGTCCTTCGACCTGGGTCTGGTCGACGGCAACGTGTTGCTGACCGCTGACGCCGCCTCGCGTCACCATCGGCTCCAGGAAATGCACAGGGTCATTCGCGCGGGCGGCCGAGTGCTCGTGGTTTACCGCGCGCCGCTTGGTCTTGCAGGCCGGCTGGGGTTTGCCTGGTCGAGTCCCGGACCCAGCGCCCACGGTGAAGCCCTGGTGGAGGCGGTCAACGGTGCCGGATTCAGGCCGGTCCGGCTGCTCGCGGAACGCGAAGGCATGACGTTTATCGAAGGCTTTCGCCCGCCGTGATATAATTCTTTGCCGTGAAAATACCCATTGATATCGCCCCGGCCACAGGCAAACTCGGTGTGATGTGCGTCGGCCTCGGGGCCGTCGCGACCACCTTCATCGCGGGTGTGTTGGCCGTCCGAAAGGGCCTCGCCAGTCCTATCGGGTCGGTTACTCAGATGGGTACGATCCGTCTCGGCAAGCGAACCGAGGGGCGGTCGCCGCTCGTCAAGGACTTCGTTCCGCTTGCCGGGCTGGACGACATCGTATTCGGCGGCTGGGACATCTTCGAGGACAACTGCTACGAGTCGGCGAAACACGCCGGCGTGCTCGACAACTCGCTGCTCGATCAGATCAGGCCAGAACTGGAGGCCATTAGGCCCTGGAAGGCCGTGTTCGACCGCTATTACGTGAAGCGGCTGGACGGGCCGAACGTCAAGAAGGGCCAGAACAAGCGGGACCTGGCGGAGCAGTTGCGCGAGGACATCCGCGCCTTCAAGAGGAACAACAACCTCGCCCGCCTGGTGATGATCTGGTGCGGCAGCACGGAGATCTTCCTCACCGAATCGCCCGCGCACCAGTCGATCGAAGCGTTCGAGAAAGCCCTGGAAGCGAACGATCCATCCATCCCGTCGTCCATGATCTACACCTACGCGGCACTGATGGAAGGTGTGCCTTACGCGAATGGCGCGCCGAACCTGTCGGTGGACGTGCCGGCGATGATGGAACTGGCGCAGAAGAATCAGGCGCCAATCACGGGCAAGGACTTCAAAACGGGGCAGACGCTCATCAAGACCGTGATCGCGCCCGGCCTCAAGGCCCGCCTCCTCGGCGTGAAGGGTTGGTACTCCACCAACATCCTGGGGAACCGTGACGGCGAGGTGCTGGACGACCCGGAGTCGTTCAAGACGAAGGAAGAGAGCAAGAAGTCGGTCCTCGACTACATCCTGCAGCCCGACCTGTACCCGCAACTGTACAAAGACATCTGCCACGTCGTGCGGATCAACTACTACCCGCCGCGCGGCGATAACAAGGAAGGCTGGGACAACATCGATATCGTCGGCTGGCTCGGCTATCCGATGCAGCTGAAGATCAACTTCCTATGCCGCGACAGCATCCTGGCGGCGCCGATCGCGCTCGACCTGGTGATCTTCCTCGATCTCGCGAAGCGCGCGGGCTGGGGCGGGATCCAGGAGTGGCTCTCGTTCTTCTTCAAGAGCCCGATGCACGCCAGGGGCCTGTACCCCGAGCACGACCTGTTCATCCAGTCGATGAAGCTGAAGAACACGCTGCGCTACCTCATGGGCGAGGACCTCATCACGCACTTGGGGGCGGAGTACTACGACTAGTTCGGGATTCGGGACTCGGGGCTCGGGACTCGGGACGGTAGGTGCCGGCTGGGTTTCTCGCGAGGCGAGCGATCTGGCGTCAGATGCGAGGGCGTCCCTCGAAGCGGGACCGCGACGCGAGAAAGCCCGCTGGCGCCGGGCTGAGATCACGCTGAGGGGGCGACCATGAACGGGAACGCGATGCTGAAGCCGGCCGTGATGGGCGCGTTGGTGATTGGCGTGCTGTCCGGTCTTCCTGTGGTTGGACTCGGCAACTGCTGCTGCTGCGCCTGGATTGTCTCCGGCGGGCTGGTGGCCGCCTACCTGCTCCAATCGAACACAAGCGAGCCTGTCACCATGGGGGACGGCGCCCTGGTCGGCCTGCTTGCCGGCATCTTCGGCGCCGTCGTCAACCTGGTGGTCTCGGTGCCCATGAACGTGCTCGTGGGGCCCTTTCAACAACGCCTGCTGCGTCAGATCGCGGAATCACAGCCCGACATCCCCGACAACGTCCGGCAGCTCGTCGACAACGTCGGCGGGACTGGCGTCACCATTCTGGGCGCCCTGATGGCGTTCGTCATGATGCTGATCCTCGGCGCCATTTTCGCCAGTCTCGGCGGCCTGCTCGGCGCGTTCTTCTTCAAGAAAAAGCCCGCGCCCGCGCCGCCTTTCCCGGCGGGCCCCAGCGGCGCATTCCCCAGCGCCTGACGCCCTATCGCCTGCCCTGAGCGAGCCCGTGCGCTCGCGAGTCGAGGGGCCCCTCGACCCTCGCGGTGGGGCACGCCATCGATCGTCCCCGCTCACACAAGCCGGCAAAACGCATCTTCGGGGTGCGAGTCGGCGGAAGGCCGTGGCCCCACTTCGTCACCCCAGCCCGATTTCGGCCCCTGCGAAGCGTTTTGCAGACTGACCGCCTTCATCGAGGTGACGTACCTCCGACATCTTCGCGTGCGTGTCGAATCCCGAATCCCTAGCCCCTAGCCCCTAGCCCCCTTCCCGCCGATACACAAGCGTCGTGATCTCTGTCACACATCTCTCCAAGAAGTACGGCTCGTTCACCGCGGTTGACGACCTGTCCTTCGACGTCAGGGAAGGAGAGGTGCTCGGGTTCCTCGGTCCGAACGGCGCGGGGAAGACCACGACCATGCGGATGATCACGGGCTTTCTGCCCCCCAGCCATGGCCGCGTGCGTGTCGGGGGATTCGATCTGTACGACCACCCGGTCCAGGCCAAGCAGCGGCTCGGGTACCTTCCCGAGAACCCCCCGGTCTACCCCGAAATGACGGTGCGCCGCTATCTCCGCTTCGTGGCGGAGCTCAAGGACGTGCCATCTTCCCGGCTGGGAATCGCCGTCGGGCTGGCGATCGAGCGCGCGCGCCTCGGAGAGGTCGCCGACAAGCGTATCGCCAAGCTGTCGAAGGGATTCCGGCAGCGCGTCGGGCTGGCCCAGGCCATCGTTCACGAGCCGCCCGTGCTGGTCCTCGACGAACCGACGTCGAGCCTGGACCCGAAGCAGCGGTTCGAGGTACGCGAGCTGATAGCCGAGCTCAAGGGCCGGCACACGGTGATCCTGTCCACGCACATCCTGCCCGAAGTCAGTGACGTCGCCGACCGCGTGTTCATCATCAATCGCGGCAAGGTGATAGCCGTGGACACGCCGGCCAGGCTTGGCGACCGCCTCCGCGCCCGTGAGACCGTGCGCGTCGAGGTGGCGGGCTTCCCCGGGTCGATCGGTGCCGCGTGTGCGTTGGTGCAGCAGGCGTTTGCCGGCCTCCACGGCGTCCGCCACGTGACCGTGGACGCCACGGATGCCGGAACGGTCCAGGCACGCGTCGAGAGCGAGGTCGGCGTGGACCTCCGGGCCGACGCCGCAGCACTCGTCGTCGGCAGCGGATGGAGACTCCTGGGACTGACCGGCGAGGCGCTGTCCCTCGAAGACATCTTCCTCAAGCTCACCAGCGACGACGAGCAGGAGGGCGCGTGATGCGACACGCCCTGGCCATCGCCCGCCGCGAACTCGAGTCGTACTTCGTGTCACCCGTCGCCTCTGCGGTGATGACGATGTTCACGTTCGTGTCGGGCCTGTTCTTCTCGAACATGCTCGTCCACTACATCCGGCAGGCGGCTCTTGCCGACAGCCAGATCCGGAAGTTCGGCCAATCGGACTACCAACTGGACGTGCCGACCGTTGTGCTCGCGCAGTTCTTCCAGAACGAGGCCTTCCTGCTCCTGCTGGCGCTGCCGCTGCTCACCATGGGGCTCATCACGGACGAGCGCCGGAAGGGCACGCTCGAACTGCTGGTGACCTCGCCAATCCGCGGCGGCGAGATCGTGGCGGGGAAATTCCTGGGCGCCTTCGTGCTCCTCGTGCTCATGCTGCTGCCTGTCCTCCCCATGTTCGCGTTCATGGGCCAGGGCGGTCACTGGGAGCCCGGCGTCATGGCCAGCGGCATGATCGGCCTGCTGCTGCTCGGCGGAGCGCAGATCGCCCTTGGCCTGTTCATCTCGTCGCTTTGCGAAAATGTCCTCGTGTCGGCCGTCGGGACCTACGGCCTGCTCGTCACCTTGCAGTTCATCGACACGACGACGTCGGGGCCGGGCTCGGCCTGGGTGAGACTGCTCGGTTACTTCTCGCTCTACGTGCGCCACATGAACTCCACCCGAGGCGTCATGTCGGTGCCGGACCTCGTCTACTTCGCGTCGCTTGTCACGATGGGACTCTTTCTGGCTCAACGGTCGCTCGAGGCCATCCGGTTCAAGCGGACATGAGGAAGTACGCATTCCTGCCGGGCGCCGTCATGACGGTTGGTGCGCTGCTCTGGGCCGTCTTCCTGCTCCGGTGGACCGCGCCCGTCATCGCGCTGGGCACCGGCGGCGTTCTCGCGCTGGGCGTCGGCGTCGCGGCCAACTGGAAGGGGATCCGCGAATGGTTCCGCGATCCCCGCGGCGTCTTCGCCGTCAATTCCATCCTCTCCACGCTGCTGCTCGTCGCCGTCCTGGGCCTGGTGAACGCGATGGTGGGCCTGCGCGCGACGACCTTCGACTGGACCGAGGCCGGGCGGAACACGCTCTCGATCGAGACGACAACAGTGCTTGAGCGCCTCTCGAAGGATGTCGTGCTGAAGCAATTCGGCCGGGCTCAGGATCCTGCCCTCGGCAACATGCTTGGCGCCTTCGCCGCGCGCAGCCGGCGCATCCGCGTCGAATTCGTGGATATCGAGAGCGCACCGCAGATTGTCCGGCGCTACGGCGTCACCCGCTCCGGAACCGTCGTCGCAGAATCAGGCGACCGCTTCCGAAAGGTCGAGACGCTGACGGAACCCGCCCTCGCGACGGCCATCCTGCAGGCGACGAGCTCCGCCGAACTGCTGGTCTGCTTCGCGACGGGCGAAGGCGAACATGGTCTCGCGGATACCAGCGCCCAGGGACTGTCCGGTCTCGCTGCCGTCCTGACGGCGTCCAACTACCGGACCGATCGCGTGAACCTGGAGCAAGGCGACGTGGCGCAAGGCTGCTCGGTCCTCATCATCGCGGGCGCCCCCAACGGCTTGTCCTCGGAGGCGCTGGAACGGGTTGATCGCTACCTCTCGCGCGGCGGGCGGCTGGGGTTGCTGCTGGATCCACCCGTAGACAGGCTGATTGCGGATTTCCTGCGGCCATTCGGCATCGCCGTCGGCCAGGGCGTCATCATCGAGACAAGCGGCGCGGGACGGGCGGTCGGGGCCGGTCCCGAGAATCCCATCGCGCTCGTCTACCACGAACATCCAATCACGCGTGGGTTCGAGCAGCGCACGGTGTTCGGCCGCGCGGTTCCGCTCGCCGTGGTGAGAACCGACATCGGCATGCCGACTCCCCTCGTCTCGACGGCGGACACGGCCTTCGAGCGGGTCGACCTGATGAGCCAGGCCACGGAGTTCCGCCCGGGCCGGGATCGTCAGGGGCCGTTCCCGCTCGCCGTTGCCACGAGGATCCCTCGGGGATCGAGAGATGCCGCCCTTCCCGAGCCCCGCATCGTCGTTGTTGGCGACTCGGACTTCCTCGCCAACGGATTCATCACCTGGACCGCGAACCGCGATCTGGCGGTTCGCATGATCGCCTGGCTGGCCGGGGAGGAAGACGCTCACGTTGTCAGCATCGGGGAGCGCCAGAACCGGCGTATCACGATGACCGAGAGAGGACGGACCGCGATGTACGTGGTCAACCTCGGTCTGCTGCCGCTGCTCCTCCTCGTTGCCGGCCTTGTCCAGCTCATCCGCTCGCGCCGGTAGGGTCAGCCTCGACCGGTGGGGTCAGCCTCGACCGGTGGAGTCAGACTCGACCGGTCGGCGACGGAACTCCCCGGCCCGGGGCCCCGGTCTGAGAAGGTCGTATTGTAGACCTGACCCCAGGAACGCGACAAAATGCCGGGTTTTGGACCTGACCCTGTGGCGCAGACTGTGAAACTGCGGGCAGGAATGCCCGCAGCCCTATCGTTTCAAAGGAGATAGACCGAAAAACCGCCCAGAAGACGAGCGGCTTCGCCGGACCGCCGTCTCCGTTCACTCCCGGGGTAGCACATGGAACGCAGAACTCGCAACTGGCTGGCCAACACCGGGCTCATCGCTGCCATGGTGCTGACGACATCCACGTCGTTCACTGCGCAAGGAAACGGGATGGCACAGCAGCCGACGACGCCGACGCGCACCGGGCCAGGTCCGCAGAACCCCGGCCTGTCGCCGCTTGCCGTGAGTCAGATCGAGGAGGGCCGGCGCTCGGACTCGATGGAGCAGACGATGTCGCTCAGCTTTGCCGAGCCCATCGCCATTCGCGAACTCCTGCTGCTGCTGGTGCGGGACACCAACCTCAGCGTCGTGCCCGATCCCGACGTCGAAGGCACGTTCACCGGTGAATTGAAGAACGTCACGCTGCGCCAGGCGCTGGAGCTGATTCTCTATCCGCACGGCTGTGACTTCACGTTCCGCGACAACGTGCTGCGCGTGACGCGCACGCAGGTCGAGACACGCATCTTCAACATCAACTACGTCGCGACACGCCGGACCGGCACGCGCGGCACGGGCACGGTTGGCGCCATGGCCGGGAGTACCGGCCAGGGGGCTTTTGGCGCCGGGGCAACGGGCGGGTTCGCTGCGGGGGGCAGCAGCGCCGGGTTCGGCGGCGGCAACTTCGCCGGCAACGGTGGCGTCGGCGGCAGCCAGGCGTCGGTGTCCGGCACGGACGTCGGCGATGTGTTCGAGGAACTGCAGGCGGGCGTGCAGACGCTCCTCTCGGATTCCGGCCGGTCGAACATGGACCGCAAGGCCGGCCTGCTCCAGGCCACAGACTTCCCGGACCGCCTGGATAAGATCGGTCTCTACATCGAGGCCTACGAGAACCGCGTGTTGCGCCAGGTGCGGATCGTGGCCAAGATCATCGAGGTCGAGCTGCGGGAGGACTTCTCGGCCGGCATCGACTGGTCGCTGGTGCTCCAGAACGCCGGCAACGCCGTGAGCCTCACCCAGCGCCTGGCGCCGACGCGGGGTTCGAGCGCGTTCACGATGGGCATCAGCATCAAGGACTTCAAGGGGTTCCTCGAGGCCTTCGCGAGCCAGGGGAAAGTGAACGTGATGGCCAGCCCGTGGGTCAACGCGATGAACAACGAGCCCGCCGTGATGCGCGTAGGCACGCAGGACGTCTTCTTCGTCACCACGTCCCAGGTGGACGCCACGACGGGGCAGATCCTCCAGACAGTTGTCACGCCGCAGTCGGTGACCGAGGGGGTCGTGCTCAGCGTGACGCCCCAGATCGCGGCCGACGGCATCATTCACATGAGCATCATGCCGAGCATCACGGAGCGGACGGGGACGGCCACGTCCCGCCTGGGTGACCAGGTGCCGATCGTGAGCGTTCGCGAAACGGACACCCTCGTCCGCGTGCAGGAAGGCGAAACAATCGTGATCGCGGGCCTGATGCAGGACCGCACGTCGGTCGAAAAGACCAAGGTGCCGGTCCTGGGAGATATCCCGATGGTGGGCGGCCTGTTCCGCCGCGAGGATCGGCAGAAGCGCAAGACCGACCTGATTATCCTGCTGACGCCGACCATCATGACGCCGGGTGAGATTGCGTCGAGTGCCGCCACCGATCAACAGCGGCTGTATCAAGAGCAACGCGCGCCGGTTCGCAGGTGAACGGCAGGGATACCGACGTGTTCAGCCACGAGGCAGACTATGTATGAGGATTACTTCGGGTTCCTCGAGAAACCCTTCAGCCTGACACCAGACCCGAAGTTTCTGTATCGGAGCGAATCGCACGCCAACGCGTTCGAGTTGCTCCAGTACGCCATCAGGCGGCGGGAGGGTTTTGTCGTCGTGACCGGCGACATCGGAACCGGAAAGACGACCCTCTGCCGGGCGCTGCTCGAACAGATCGACCGCCGGACGTTTTCGGCCCTCGTGCTGAACCCGTTCCTGTCGGAGGACGATCTCCTGAAGCTGATCCTGCAGGACTTCGGGGTCGTGTCGCGCGAAGAGATGAAGGCCGGCCGGCTGGGCGGCGTCAGCAAGCAGGAGTTGATCGATACGTTGTATGACTTCCTGCTCGGGCTCCTGCCGCTCCGGGCCAGCGCGGTCCTGATTATCGACGAGGCCCAGAACCTGCCGCTCCAGGTGTTGGAGCAATTGCGCATCCTGTCGAACCTCGAGACCGACAAGGAAAAACTGCTGCAGATCATCATGGTGGGGCAGCTGAACCTGCAGCCGCTCCTGCGATCGCCGGAGCTGAGGCAACTTGATCAGCGCGTGTCGATTCGCTACGAACTGAAACCCCTCACGCGCGAGGAGATGGCCGCGTACATCACGCACCGTCTGCAGGTGGCCGGCGGCTCGAACGCGGTGTCGTTCACGCCGAGGGCCCTGCACTGCGTGTACCAGTACACCGGAGGCATTCCGCGCCTGATCAACCTGATCTGTGATCGTGCCTTGCTGGGGGCCTTCTCGGCGCGCGTGCACAGCGTGACCCATGACCTCGTCGAGCGCGCGGCCGAGACGCTTGACCTCCGGCCGATCTCGCGCTCCCGCTTCGCGTGGTTGCGGCGCCGCACGCCGTTCGCGGCGGCTCCCCGTGCGCATTCGTCCTCCGTGTCGTACAGGTGAAGCGTGAGCCGGATGCTCGACGCGCTGCGTCACCACAAACCAGCTGCGCTGAATGCAGACGCGCCACCTCCACCGGGCGTCTCGCACAACAGCGTCCTGACGTCGCTCGGCTACCCACCTGACCGCGAAAGCAGCCCGGACCGCTTCTTTTCGGGCCAGCGCCTGGGGCTCGCGATCGTGCTCGTCCTCGTGACGGGGATATTGCTGTGGCAAGTGGCGGCCATCAACGGCCTGGTGCCGTCCGGGCCGTTCGGGCGACTGTTCATGGCCAGCGCCGCGCCGCGCGCGCCGTCGCCAACCCCGCCGGAGACCGGGCCCGGAGCCCAACCGCCGGGCACCGCCTCGCCAGCGGCAGCGGCGCCAGGCAGCGGGCGGACGGCCATCGAGGCGGCCGCTTCCCCGGGCACGCCGACACCGGACACGGCACCTCTGGCGCGAGGTGCCGACGGCGCGACAGCGAAACCAGCCGCGGTGGATGTGGCAACCCCGGGTCAGACACCTCTGTCAGACGGAACGAAGGCACCCACACCGAGGTCCGCGGCCAGCCCGAACGTGCCTGCGCCCCAGATGCCCCTGACGGCGCCGCCGCCGGGCCGTGTTTCGCCAACCGCGCCGCCAGCGCCCCAGGCGACTGGTGCCGCTGTGATGCCGCGCGCTGCGGCCGTCACGCCGGCCGTCTCCCGCGCGCCGGCCGGTGACACGGATCACTTCAAGCTGGCGCTCTACTACCAGCGCATCGGTGACTTCGAGAATGCGCTCGTCCATTACCGCGCCCTGCTCGCGGCGAACGAACTGAATGCCGAGGCGCACAACAACCTCGGCCTGCTGTACCAGAGCAAGGGGCTCTACGACGAAGCCATCCGCGAGTTCCAGCGCGCCACCTTCATCGAGCCTCGGTACGACAAGGCGCACAATAACCTGGGCGTCGCGCTGCTGCGATCCGGGAAGACCGACGCCGCCGTCTCCGAGTTCCGCGGTGTGGTCGCGCAGGACCCGAAGAACGTCGAGGCGCTGACCAATCTCTCGCTGGCCCTGAAAGCCGCCGGCCGGCCGGCGGAAGCTCGCGAGACGCTGCAGCGCGCGCTGGGCATCAACGGGCGCTACGCCCAGGCGCACTACAACCTTGCGCTGCTCTACGACGAGAGCGGAGAACTGCTGCGCGCCATCGAACACTACGAGCAGTTCCTGACGAACGCCGGGCCCGAGAGCACCGCGCTGACTGTCGAGGTCCGCACCCGCGTGCAGGCACTCCGCGCCAAGTTGATGTAGCTCCTCTCGGCTGTCCTTCTCGCCTCCCTGGGCGCCGAAGCCTTGGCGGAGGCGGCTCGCCTGGATGTAGCGCCCCTCCTGATTTGTAGGGCCCAAAACGCCACTCCTCTGAAATATGCAGATGTGCGCCGATCGGTGCAACGGCGCTTAGCCGACGGAAATCCCCGGAACCCCAAGGAAGTTCAGCGCATTGCGGCGCCGCCGCGTGCCACCGCGCGCAGGGCACGCGCTTTGCTCAAGACCCGGGTGACGCATCTGACGCGCGTGACCTTCCGGCGGAAGGCCACCTGCGCCGGTAGGTCAAAACTCGCTGGCGACAGGTGACCTGAATGATGCGGAGGAGTTGGTATGCGAACGCGATGCACCACTGAGCGCGGCCTGTCCCTGGTCGAAGTCACGATCATGCTGCTGGTCCTGATGCTCCTGACCGGCGTGCTGGCGCCGTCGATCATGGATTTCGTCAAGGACGCCCAGTGGGTGAAGGTCAAGGAGGACTGCGAGGCCATCGGCCTCAGCGTCGCGCGGCTGACACGTGACGTGGGTCCCTGCCTGAAGTTCAGCGGCACGGGCGCCTGCACGAAAGTGAACCGCGTCGACGTCCTCTACAGCGACGGACCCGACGTCACGACGAACGACGTCGCGGGCGACGCCGTCGCCGACTTCCATGGCGGCGCCAACACGGCGACCGACCTGAACTGGCACAAAGACGATGCCCGCGGCGACTCGATGCAGCACCAGCTCGTGGACAACGGCGGCGGCCCGGCGTACCCGACGCCGGCGGACCTGGGCACCCACGGGGCGGTCGGCCCGCAGTTCGGTCTCGGCTGGCGCGGGGCGTACCTGTCGCCGCCGATCGGCCCGGACCCCTGGGGGCACCGCTACCTGGTGAACAGCGTGTTCCTGGCGGTCGCCTCCGATGCCGGCTCGAGCGGATTCCTGAAGACCGTGATCGAGCCGACGACCGTGATCACTCCACCGAGCGGCGGCTGGTCGAACGACACATTCTGCATTTCGGCCGGTCCGAACGGCCAGTACGAGACGGCGTTCGGGGGGAACGCGACCCACGGGGTCTACCGCCGCGGCGACGATTTCATCTACATCATCTCCGGCGACACGCGCTGAATCCGTCAACTGGTGCCTCAGCGGGAGCGGTCCACACCTGCACGGGGGCGGGTTGGGGAGAGTGCTATGCGAACCAGGCTCACGACCAAGCGCGGCCTGTCCCTGATCGAGGTCACGATCATGCTGCTCGTCATGATGCTCCTCACGGGCGTCCTGGCGCCGTCGATCATGGACTTCGTCAAGGACGCGCAGTGGGTGAAGGTCAAGGAAGATTGCGAGGCCATCGGCGTCAGCGTCGTGCGGCTGACCCGCGACGTCGGGCCCTGCGTAAAATTCAGCGGCCCGGGCGTGTGCACAAAATCCAATCGCGCGGACCTGCTGTATAGCGACGGGCCGGACGTGACCATCAACGACGTGACGGGTGACGCCACGGCGAGCTTCGCGGGCGGCGGCAACACGGCCACCGACCTCAACTGGTTCACAGACGACGCTCGGGGCGATTCGATGCAGCACCAGTTCGTGGACAACGGCGGCGGCCCGGCATACCCGACGCCGGCGGACCTGGGCACCCACGGGGCGGTTGGTCCGCAGTTAGGTCTCGGCTGGCGCGGAGCCTACCTCTCCTCGCCAATCGGCCCGGACCCATGGGGCCACCGCTACCTGGTCAACTCCGTGTTCCTGTCCGTGGCGAGGGATGCCGAGCCCGGCATGGGCGAAGGACAGAAGAGCGGCGGCTGGTCACACGACACGTTCTGCATCTCGGCCGGCCCGAACGGCCAGTACGAGACCGCCTTCGGCGGCAACGCGACCCACGGAGTCTACCGCCGCGGCGACGACGTCATCTTCGTCATCTCCGGTGACACGCGCTGAAATACTCCGGTGCGGACCACCGCGGGGAGGGCGGCAACACCCGGACTTGTCCGAGAGATCGCCACGCGAACCAGACTGATGAGCAGCGCCATCTCGAATGACATTCGTCGCCACCGCGTAACTACGGTTATTGTAGGACTGTCGTCGTCGAGACTCCACGAATTGTAGAATGCGCATGGTTCGTCTCGTTACTTGACCAACATTTGTATATAGGTCAACAATTTAAACGCTCTTTTGCATCGCAGGAGGCAAGCCGATTACTCGCGGATAGACGCGAGTCGACAGCAGTGGAACAACATATTATGTTGTGACTCCGCTGAGCGGTGAGCGGCTCCATCGGCGCTCCTCACCCGTAAGTGTCCTAAAAGAAGGCGCTTAGAAGGTACTTCCGGTGAAAGCGGCGCCTGGGCCTTAGGGCATGGCCATTGCTCCGAGAAGTACGGTATCGGCCGCGTCCCTGGTCAGGACGTGGCCGCGGAGTAAGGGTACCGCGCCGCCGTTCCATCTTGGGTTTCCTGGAGGCCACCGGACATGCGAAGACTTAGAAGGCAAGTCGGGCTCTCGCTGGTAGAGGTCACGATCATCTTGCTCGTCCTGATGCTCCTGACCGGGGTCTTGGCCCCGTCAATCTTCGATTTCGTCAGGGACGCGCAGTGGGTGAAGGTGAAGGAGGACTGCGAGGCTATCGGGGTCTCCGTCGCCCGCGTGATGCGGGACGTGCCGCCGTGCTTCCGGCTGGTCGGCACCGATGGGTGCACGGTCACAAACCGCGTCGACCTGCTCTGGAGTGACGGCGTGGCGTCGGGAGCGATCGGCCCCACGTCGTCCGCCTTCACGAACTACGTGCTCGCGGGTGGGAACGCAACCGGCGCTCTGAACTGGGATACGGCCGTGACGAGCCAGGACGGCAGCATGGAGCAGCACATGGTCAGGAACGGCATCGCCACGCCGTACCCTGTTCCCGGTGTCCTGTATCCGTTCAGCGTCCCGGTCGGTCCGGTCACCGGGATCGGCTGGCGAGGCCCGTATCTGTCGCCTCCGATCGGCCCGGATCCGTGGGGCAACGCGTACATGGTCAACACGGCCTTCCTCA
>Ga0315290_10001373_pt1 | contig 16753 bp, 14 predicted proteins | sample YL17G12_0_MG_FD_203627 | JGI IMG/M metagenome (GOLD analysis project Ga0315290, IMG submission 203627) | Sediment microbial communities from Yellowstone Lake, YNP, Wyoming, USA - YL17G12_0 | ecosystem: Environmental > Aquatic > Freshwater > Lake > Sediment | place: USA: Wyoming | collected... | reverse complement strand
CTCCGCAAGCGCATGCAGTCCGAACTGGGAGTGCCAGTCGCGGTTCTTGCGCAGCTCCGCCATTTTCGCCTCGGCGTACCCGTTGTATTTGGCTTGCAGGTCGGCACGTCCGTAAGCGCCCATGGCTGCCGCAAAATCACTCCACATCCGAATCGAGAGCATTTTATAGGCGTTCTGCGCTTCCTGCGCTCCCGAACCGCCCCTGTACCAGATTTCAAATCCCGTGCCTACGCGCTCGTCCCACCCTAAGAACTTGAGTTTCGGGTTCGTTCCATAGACTTGATAGGAATGATCGAGGATCTCGCATGTGGCTTTGAGGTACTTTTCCATCATCGCGGCATCCCCAGTGTACTGATAGTAATCAAGCAGTCCGATCACCCAACAGAGCGAGTGAGCGATGATGCCATTGTTGCCACCGGCCGAGAGGTCGATGTTCGCCTTGACAAAATCGGAGTTCCCGAAAGCGACGAGTCCCGCAGACTGCGATGCCGGTGCGTCACCCACCCACTGTATTCTGTCGCCGCGATTCATCAATATCGAGCTGAAGTAGTTTGAGACCAGGCATATCTTCACCCCGTATGCGCTCATATACCATGCCTTGGTCAACATGGGGTCGCTACAGGAAAAGCCGCCGTCATAGTTGGTCGGCTTCACCTGGCACACGGCCCTTATGCCCGTGATACGCCACGGCTTGGCGGGCGCCTTCACGTGAATCCATGCGAAGCGCACCCCTTCGTAGAGCTCGGCGTTGAGTTCAAGCCGGTAGGTATTGCCATGCTTGACCGGGGCTTTTGTTTTTCCCGGGCCGGGCTGGTTGTACTCACTGATGCTCATCTCGACATCGCCCGGGCAGTCGGGACTGTCGAACTCCAGCCAGGCCGCGCTTTCCCGCCCGAAATCCATCCTGATCGAACCCGCCCCGTTGACCGTGGCATTCGGATGATCTGTCGTCAGCGAACCCAGGTTGTCGAATGACGCGGCGGTATCGCTTGAAACAGCGCTGGGCTTCTGCAGATAGATCTCGAGTCCATCCGTGGCCTTTGGACTGGACCAGCGGTAGGCAACCAGAGGATCGGGCGAGAGCGGCTCTGCGGGTCCGGCGAAACTTCCGGTGCTGACATAGGGATACGGTTCAGCAATCGGCGAGGTCCCCCAGACGGGCTTGGCGTTTTCAGGAATCTTGTCGCCTTGGGTGAAGTCCGGGTTGGGCATTGTTTTTTCCGCTCCGAAAACCAGGCCGGGCGTGGCGAGAATGGCTGTGATCGCGATGAATGATAGAGCAAAAGCTCTGCGTGTGATGGGGTTCTGTTTCATGTTTATTCCTTGTGCAATCGTCATTGTCTATCTCCCTCGGATAACACCAGCACGTCTCCCGGCTTGGTCTCGATCACGACCAACCGGGAAAGTTGGGGTCAGCCCTTAAGATTTAAGTTTATTATTTTTCTTAATTATTAAGGGCTGACCCTCGTTGCTCCTAGTCACGAAGAGCGATGATTGCTAGTCTGCCTCCGATTTTATGCGCGTCACCAATTTGACGGGGCCCAACAGCCCGGATGGCTCCAGTTGCCATTTCCGCTTCCCGCTCTCTACCACCGTGATGTTGGTCCGGGTCAGGCGTTTCTCCCGCGGCAAAGGCTGGTCGCCAATGAGGCGGTTGCGCCATGAATTGACCACCATGACCTCCAGCCTGTTCGGGCCACGCTTTACGATCTTGCTGACATCCACCCGGAACGGCGGCCGCCACACCACGCCGAGGTCGGTGCCGTTGAGCGTTACCCGGGCGATGCCGACATCCTTGACCTCTCCGAGCTCGAGGGCGAGCGATTCGCGGGCAGGGGCGAGCGGAAGATTGAAAGTGGTGCAGTAGGATGCCTTGCCGGAGTAATACTTGATCCCGGGGTCGCCGTGCTCAGTCCAGCTTTTCAGGGAATCGAAGCGCACCGGCTCCTTGGGGCCTCCCCATTTCGCGTCGAAGGTGACGTCCCACGGGCCTGCGATTGATTGGGTCTCCTGCCAGGTCGGGAAGTTTGGACCAGCAATGCGGTCGGTATTAGATTCCTTGCGGAACACGATGAAGAGGCTCCCGTAGGAATCAAACTCCAGCGGCACCCGCGTGCGGCCATCGACAAACTGATAGGTATTGGCATCCCGGACGGATCCATTCACCGCATTCCAGAGCTCGGGAATCCGTCCGGCGATGCGGAAGGTAGCCTTGACGCTCCTTGCCGTGCCATCCAGTTCAGCCAGGAAATAGACCTCCGCATCGCCGATCCGGTAATGGATCCAATCTATCCCGGCAATCTTGCTTCCATCCTGAAAAGTCAGCGCCACATCCGGCGCAATGCCGTCGGCATGCAGAAACTCGCGGGCCGACATGCCCCAGGCCACGCGCCCCTGGCCGGCCTTGCGGCTTGCCTTTGGAGATTCCGCGTCACCCCAAAGTCCGTCGGAAAGTTCTTGGAACAACCTCCTGCTGTCCGCGCCGCCTTCCAGGCTGACGGCCCGCAGTGGTTTTGGCCCGATCACCGTGGCACCGGCGCGAACCAGTTTGTCCACCTTCCGCAAGGCCCCTAACGACAGCACGCGATGGTCGGGCAGGACCAGCACGCGATATTGCATGCCGGAGGGCAGCGTGAGGCGGCCGTCTCTAACCGCCAAGCCGGAGAGCAGGAGTTCCTCGCTGAGCACGTCGTAGTCAAAATCCGGCAAGGCACCCGCGGGGTCGGACTCCTTGAGCCGGGCGATGTTAGGGATGTGATCGCCGTAATAGTAAACCACATCGGCGACGAAAGCACCCTGCTGCGCGAGATACTGGCAGCGCCTGAAATAGTCGATGACGGCCGGGGCCTCATCCCACCAGGTGATCTGGGGATTGAAATGAGTGCCGGCAAAGTATTCCTGGCCGGGCAGGCCCATCTCTTTGGGCGAGCAGGTGACGGTGTGGTTGAACAGCAGATTCAATCCTGCGCAGAACTCGTGGTCGAAGCTCGGTTTCATTGCCGACCACGGCACGTCGTTCCAATGCGGGCCGATCGTGGTGAAGCCTTCCGCACCGACGAGCCGCTTGCCATAGGTGTGGGCGGCAGAAGATGCCTGCTTGACGAAAAAACGGTTAGGCGGGGTCGGCCGATGCGGGGATGGCGACCAGAATTCGCTCATCATCAGTTCGCCGCGTCCGTAGTTCTTGAGTCCGTCCAGCGGTCCCGCATGAGGCCCGGAACACTCGGGATGTGTGCCCATGCGGTGCTCCTGCGCCAGCTTGGCCAGCAAGCCGTAATGGTCAGCCACGCGGTCGCCAATGGTTTTGCGGAAATCGGCAAGGAAAGCGTTGGAGTCATCACGGCTTCCGACCACATATCCGGCCAGGACCGCCAGCCAGGGAAGCAGATCATAGCCCCGGTTTTCCTTGAACGTCCGGTCAAATTCCGGAGTCCAATTCATGCCGCCGCCCTCCCAGCTGTCGGTATGCACGTAGCGCAGGGTCGTTCCGGCCATGGGGCCAATCGCCTTGCACAACGGCCCGATATTGCGCTGCCAGTAATTGCGCAGCGATTCTGGGTTCATGTAGTCGAGCACGCGTCCGGCCCACCCGGCGCTTTGGGTGGAAACATCGGCGCCGGCAGCCGCGTGGCCGAAGCGCAAAACGACCCACGCGCCCTTGGGAGCATTCCAGCGGAGCTCTCCGTTCTTGTCCATCATCGCGGATAGATTGAGGATGTCCTTGCCATTTACCGCGGCTTCGCCGGATTGCGCGGGGCTGGTTTCCAACAGGAACCGGCAATCCGGCGCCGACATCCCTAACTCTTCCGTGGCGCTCTTGAGTTCCAAATCATTGATTGGGCGAAACGTCTGCCCGTCCGGCACTGGCACCGCGATCACGGCAATGTCCCGATAGAAAATCCCCGGCTTGGCGGGAGATGTTAGAACCTGTTCAACCGTCGCTGGTCCCTTGACCGTAGTCTTCGACCAAACCAGTTTCTGTGTGGCTTCTTCCTCGGTCACGTTCGGCCCGCCCAGATTCCAGCCGCTCTGGATGTTAAGGCTCAGTTCAAGCTCAAGCCGCTTTGCCTCCTTACAGGCATGCACAAAGAGCGATGTCCATTCAGGACCGGCAAACACCGGCCCGGCGGGCACCTTGGCATTCCCCTCCTGACTGCTGCCGTCCGCGTCGAAGATCAATGCGCCGCTGAATCCCTTCGCCTTGAATTCCTCCAGATCGCGGGTGATCGCCTCCTTGGTAACGTTGCCGTTGAGCCACCACCAGAAGCAGCGGATGCCGGCACCGGGCGGAGGATTTTGAAAACCCGCCTCCAAGGGCATCTGCGTCCCGTCGGCAGCGCAACATGCCAGGATGGCGACCATGAAGGCGAAGATCAAGGATGCGAGTCGGTTCATGTGTGTATTAATCAATTTGCGTGTTTCATTTAAGTTTTTCTTAAACATGTTCGTTTTCTTTTGTTGGTTTCCCGAAATTCAATCTGAAGCGCAACACTTGGGTTTGCTCCAGAAGACCTCTGTCGGGGTCCGATAGTTTAAGGGAACCTCTAAACATTTACGTGGTCGATTATTCAACAATTCAACGGCCTTGTCAAGTGCAGACTGCTCGATTGATCTGAAATCCATGCCTTTGGGGAAGAACTGACGCAACAGGCCGTTGGTGTTCTCATTGGTGCCGCGTTCCCAGCTATGGTACGCTCTGGCAAAATAACTCCGCATATCCAATCCACGCTCCAATTCCTTAAAACCCGCAAACTCCTTACCGTTGTCAAAAGTGATCGTCCTGACTTTTTCCGGCGGCAATTTCTTCATCGCCGCAAGCGTCGCTTTTGTTATGGTGTCAGCCGATTTGTCCTCGACTTTCACCGCCACCGTATATCCGGCCTTGCGATCAACATACGTACCGAAAAAACCGCTGCCACCCCCCAATCACCCCATTAGGTCTTCACTACATTTGATTATCAAATAATATAGCCGTCTTAATTCCGGGTACCCCCTTCATATTAGCCAAGATCGAAGATTTATCGCTTGAGGGAACCTCTAAAAATTCATTTTTACTACGAACGGCTGCAATTTCCGTCAGCATCGTTATCGGTGAAAAACAGGACTGGAAAATGGTCGGGCTATTGGGTATCATGTCGGTTTTGGCGGTACACAGATAAGGAGATCGCAGTGACGCATAAGAAAAGGAAGGATGTTGACGGCCAGTTGAATTTTGCTTTCGAACCGGAACCTGGCAAGGGTAAAAGTTCAGCCGGGAGCAGTGGGGCATCCGCTAAATCGTCCAGGGCCACGAGCAAAAAAAAACCTAAAAATACGTCTAAATCGTCCAAAACGAAGGTAGAAAGCAAAAATGCTGTTGAGAAAGCCGCTCCAAAGAAACGGGCCGCTGCTGCCAAGTCACCGGTGGCGCATATAGAGGATGAAAACATCGAAGCCCAAGCGAAGTCGATGGCGTCCAATCAGAGGGAAATCAGTGTCAGTGAGTTTTTTGCCAAGAACCGTCATCTGCTGGGCTTTGACAATCCCAGTAAGGCACTTCTGACGGCGGTCAAAGAGGCTGTGGATAATTCGCTCGATGCCTGTGAAGAGGCTCATATTCTGCCGGAACTGGAAGTCGGTGTCAAACAGACGGGCGAGAGTCGTTATGTGATTTGGGTTGTGGATAATGGGCCTGGCATAGTAAAAGGTCAGATTCCCAATATTTTCGGCCGACTGCTTTACGGAAGTAAGTTTCATACGCTCCGTATGGCTCGCGGGCAACAGGGTATCGGGATATCAGCGGCTGGTATGTACGGTCTGCTGACGACGGGCAAGAATATCAAGATTATCAGCAAGACCGGTCCCCAAAGCCAAGCTCATTATTATGAGTTGCGAATCGATACGAAGAAAAATCGGCCCGATATCATTGAGAATAATACGATCGAATGGGATGTGCGCAGCGGTACCCGCGTGGAAATTGAACTGGAAGCCCGCTATCAGCGAGGCCGACAAAGTGTGGATGAATATCTCAGGCAGACGGCTATTACTAATCCACACACTCGAATCCGCTATATTATGCCTGACGGGCAGGAATGTATTTATGAACGGTCGGTTAACCAGGTGGTTGAGATTCCCAAAGCGATCAAGCCTCATCCGTATGGTGTGGAGCTTGGGGTGTTGATGAAGATGGCCAAGGATACTTCCTGTGTGACGATGACGTCGTTTTTGACGAATGAGTTTTCGCGGATCAGCAGCCGAATAAGCGGGCAGATTCTCGAGAAGGCCGATATCTCGTCACATACACGACCATCGCGGCTTTCGCATCAGCAGGCAGAGAAGCTGTACCAGGCTATCAATGGAACCAAGATTATGGCGCCCAGTACCAATTGCATCGTTCCTATCGGTGAGAGCGGACTGCTTAAGGGGCTTAAGCAGGTGGTGGAGGCCGGTTTTTATATGGTTTGTACCCGTGGGCCGGCGGTCTATCGCGGCAATCCGTTTCAGATTGAGGTGGCCCTGGCATACGGCAATGGAAATGACGACGCAAACGGCAGCAAAGACGAAGAAGATAATAACAACGACGAGAAAGAACTGATGCGGGTGCTGCGTTTTGCCAATCGTGTGCCGTTGTTGTATCAGCAGTCGGCCTGCTGTATCTATAAGTCGATTATGCAGACGAACTGGCGTCTTTATGGTCTCTCGCAAAGCAAAGGCGCCCTGCCGTCGGGAGCGGTGACGGTAATCGTTCATATAGCTTCTGTTTGGGTGCCTTTTACTTCCGAGAGCAAAGAGGCTGTGGCACACTATCCGGAAATCATAAAGGAGATAAAACTTGGTTTGGCCGATTGCGGCCGAGGGCTTGGCCGACATCTGCGTGGCGTAAAACGACAACACGAAGAAGCCAAGAAGCAAAGCTATATCAAGAAATATCTGCCGGCTATCGGTGAGGCGCTTCAGGATATTCTGGCCCTTAAGGACCAACAGGTTCGCAACGCCCTTGATAACCTGGCATATATGCTGGAACACTCCCGCAAAAATAAACCAGAACAATAAATAAACTCAAACGTTGTGAGTATATATATGTATCGGATTTGGCTCTCAGTTTTTGGGGCGGGTTACTCGCCGTTGATTCCGGGTACGTGCGGCTCGGCGGTGGTGGCGGCGGTGTTTTTGGTCACAGCCTGGGCCGGCGTTGGGCCAGGTGTGTTGGCAGCGGTTATGCTGGTGTTGGCGGCGCATGGGTTTGTGGTTACGATAGTTTATGGCGACCGGTTCATCGAAGAATACGGCAGGAGCGATCCCCGTCAGATCGTCAGTGACGAACAGTGCGGGCAGGCGATCACTTTTCTGTGGTTTTGGCCGATGATTGCTGATTTGACCGGTAGCGAGATATTGGTTTTCACCGCGGTCGGTTTTGTGTTGTTTCGAATTTTCGACATTATAAAGCCTCCGCCTATACGGCAATTGGAAAAACTCAAGGGCGCATGGGGCGTTCTGATGGACGATGTATTGGCGGGTGTTTACGCTCAGATCGCCTTGCAGATATTCTGGCGGCTGGGTGGACTGGATTGGGTATAAAATGAGTTATCTGGAAGCTGTTCTGTTAGGTATTGTTCAGGGGTTGACTGAGTTTCTTCCGGTTTCCAGTTCCGGGCATTTGGTTATTCTGCAGCATTTTTTCGAGCTAAACCCGGAATCACCGGAAATGATACTGTTTGATCTGGCGGTTCATCTGGGTACGGTTGTGGCTATCCTGGTTTATTACCGTCAAAGCATAAAAAAATATTTGAGCCATCTGGGGGGGAGCCTGAAAGACCTGAACCATCCAATTTTGTCATACGGGCGATCGGCCAGTGTCAGATTTACGGTTCTGGCTGGAGTCGCCATTTTTGGCACAGGTGTATTCTATGTATTGTTTAATGATATTGTCGAGGAGGGCTTTGAAAAACCCTGGATTGTGTCCGTCTGCTGGATTGTTACCGGCTGCGTACTGTTAGCTACCGATTATCGGCGTAAATGTCACCGTAGTCTTCGACAGTTTGGTATTATGGCGGCGATATTGGTAGGGCTGGCCCAAGGGGTGGCTTTGTTTCCGGGTATTTCCCGGAGCGGTTCCACGATTTGCGTTGCGATTCTGCTGGGCCTGCACCGTCGCTGGGCCGGGGAGTTCAGCTTTCTTATAGGCGTTCCAGCCATTGTCGGGGCCCTGCTGATCAAGGGGATCGGTTTTTTCAACGATATCAGTGATCCGCTGGGGTGGGGACCGATTCTGCTAGGCTCTGTGGTCAGCGCGGTGGTTGGTTTTGCGGCTTTGACCCTTTTGATCTGGACCCTGAGAAAAGCCCGGCTGAAATATTTCGCGATATACTGCTATCTGATCGCTGTGATTAGTTTAATCGTTTTTTATGGCCTTAACTCGGTTTGAAGGCAACAGGCACAAGGCATGAGGGGGGACCCAGGAAGGGCGCAAGGAGGCAAAGGGGGGGGCAGTTTGTCAGTGGGTTACGGACGGCGTAAAATGATCACGGATTTGGATTTTCTTAAGTGATTGCAAAATAAGGGCTTACCTTTTGGAGGGAACGGCAAAAAATGGTAAAATTCGGTTAGTTTGAGTTTTATCTTGCCTAAGACAAGGGAATTTGTATATAATCCAGGGGTATGACATCAGGAAACTTTTATTTGGATAGATAAGGATTGAGGGCATGGCTACATCTTACAGTTCTTTATGTGACGATTTTTATGTTAATATGCATTTGAATACGGAGCTGGAGCTGCCCGACGAACGTGACACGATTCTGCATTTTTTCGAGTGCGTTCGTCGGAAGTTTCCCAGGATGAACACCTTTTATCAGCGTGAGACAGGTGAGTTTTGCCTTGATGAGGATCGTGAGTCCGGTTCTTATCGCTGGCTTACCATCGAACGTGACCGTGTTTGCAGTGGTTATGTCAATCCTGAGACTCTCGAAGCCACCGACGAGCAACATCGTTTCGTTCTCGAACTGTTGCCTTATACACTTAGTGTGAACAGTCTGGATATCGATTCGCTGGATGTGCTGTTCGGGATGGATTTCGACTATGTGGGCAATCACGACGAAATACTGGCTGAAGCATTGTTCCGCGAGAGTCCCTTTGCCAGCCTTTTGGATCTGCCCGGCGCTAAAGCTTTGGGTTTCGATCCTTCTATCATGTTCGGTCTTTCCGAGGACTGTCGTCTGCAGGCCAGGATATCGCTGGAATCTCGCACCGGCGCCTATCAGATTCGCACCGGTAAATATAAGGAGGACGATGCGCTGAGCTTGAGTCTGGCCATCAGGCAGTATCCGGACCCGGCGGCCGCTTTTACCAGTATAGAGTCTTATGACAAACAAAGCGTTCTTTGCGAAGAAATAATGAACGATCGGATTATACCGAATTTTGTCAATCCGATTCTCGGGGCGATTGGTCAGCGACGATAGTGGTTCGGCCAAGTCGTCTCTACGTTTATGAGACTTTTGACAACAATATATATGTTCATACCATACGAACCTGCCGATGCTTTCTTACGTAACTACTTTTTGCATAAGTGTATTGATGGCATAGGGTTAGGTCCGATAATCTATGCGACTGATGGTTTTGTGTTGACTGAACCGCTTTAAGCCGATAGACTCAAGTGATTTTGTATGAGAATGAAGCGCCTTACCTTTTGGTTTGACGAGTTGGCACCAAGCGATTGGCCACGGGAGAGGTAGGACCTTGTGAGTGAGGTTTCGAAAAAGACTTTTTGGCCGGATTTTCGCCGTTTCTTTTTGCGCGGTCTGGCGACGTTGTTGCCCACCATACTGACCATAGTTTTACTGGTTAAGTGTTTTGAGTTCATCCAGGATAACATAAGCATTCATATTACGGAAGGAGTAATTCGTCTGGTGGTTTTGACCACAGACGATTATCCCGGCTTAAATTCGGATGAATTAACAGAATATATCACAGAAAAGAAGCCCAGCATTGACACAGCTACTCTGACGGAATATCAGCGCGAGCAGATCAGGCAGGAGGATAGGGACAAAATAAGACTTTGGAAGTTGCGTGGGCAGTGGAAAAGCGGGCCAAGAACTCTGGTCGGTTTTGTTTTGGCGATTATCCTGGTGTATATTGTCGGTCGATTGCTTGCCAGTTATATCGGTCGAAAGCTGTGGCAATTATTCGAGACCGGGGTAAAGCGGATACCAGGTTTTAAGCAGGTATATCCATATATAAAGCAGGTAACAGACTATCTGTTTGGCGAGAATAAGATCGAGTTTTCCCGAGTGGTGGCGATACCTTATCCGCGTAATGGGATATGGTCCCTGGGATTGGTTACGGGCGCCGGCTTTAGTTATGTAGGGCAGGTCGCCAAAGAAGAATTTTTGACTGTGTTCGTACCCAGTTCCCCTACTCCTATAACAGGATATGTCGTACACGTAAAGAAAGGAGATGTTGTTGATTTGCCGATTTCTATAGAAGAGGCTATGCGGTTTGTGATTAGCGGCGGGGTAATTGTTCCGGATCATCAGGCTTTGCCTACACAGAGGATCGAGTTAAGCCCCGGACCGTCAGTCAGTGACAGCAAATAAGTAACCCGCAGTCGAGTTGATTGTTCGAACATTACTGCAGATGGCTTAGAAATGAAACATTAATGAAGGAGACCAAAAAGATGATGATTAAAGTTTCTGGAAGACACATGGAAGTTACCGAGCCACTACGCGATTTTGCCGAGAAGAAAGTCTCCCGTATCAGCAAGTATAACCGCGTATCAGAGATCGAAGTTATTTTTTGCAACGAAGGCAAGACCTACACGGTAGAAATTATAGTTAAGGCTGATAACCGTCAGCGTTTCGTAGTGAAAGACGCTGGTGAAGATGCTTATTCCTGTCTGGACATTGCTATCGATAAGATCGAACGTCAGCTTAAAAAAGATAAGGAGAAATCCCATAATCATAAAGGACGGATCGGCGCGGCTGAAGCCTCCACCGGGGCGTTCGAGGTCCAAAGTTCCGGGGAAGAAATACCAGAATGAGGAGTTATACCGCTGTATTTTGCCCGTCAGGGGTCTTTTTGACCTCTCGATTACGCTCCATCTGGCAGGATCGGGACATGCCAAGCGTGCATGGCAGGGCAGAGGGGGACTTGCAAACCCCATAGATAATTGGTACAATGCTTGTAGTGTTGTTAGAATGTAGCCTCCGATGCGTGGTTTTGTGGGATGGCGTCGGCGGTCAGGATTGTCTTATGTAGCGGAGTAATAGTAATGAAACTGAGTGATTTCATCGTGACGGAATCGATAATTCCCCAGCTAAAGTCCACGAATCGGGACGAAACCATCGCTGAGTTGGTAAAGTCCCTGGAAGAGTCCGGCAAAGTCGCCTCGAACCACGCCAATGAGATTATCAAAAAGCTCATTGAGCGTGAAACTCAAGGTAGTACCGGTATCGGAAAAGGTATAGCAGTTCCCCACATAAAGCACTCCAGCATCACCAAGATTACCGGCACCATCGGCTGCAGCAGCCAAGGGATCGATTTTTGCTCTCTTGACAAAGCGCCGGTTTATTCCATTTTTTTGTTGCTTAGTCCTCCCAACAATCCAGATCGTCACCTGGAGGCAATGGAAAACTTGTTTGCTCATTTACAGCGTGACCGGTTTCGCAGGTTTCTCCGCCAGGCGGATACTGCCGAAGCAATTGCCGATCTTATTACGGAGGCTGATGAAGCGAATCAGGACAGTGGTCTTTGAGCCTGGCAAACCAACTTAATGGATACTATATACCTGGTATTTTCATTCAGTGTGTGTACAAAAGGAAAATAATGAAGTCGTCTTCAGCACAGAATTGCGATGGTCACGAGCGAGTTGTGGAAATCCATAACAACGAGGGTCTGCATATGCGTCCCGCCATGCAGTTTGTGGAATGCGCCAACAGTTTCAAGTCTCAGATTACCATTTGCAAAGGTTCGCAGTGCGTAGATGGCAAAAGTATTATGCAAGTTACCATGTTGGCCGCCACGAAGGGCACTAAATTGAAAATCATCGCTGTCGGCAGCGATGCCGAGGAGGCAGTTAAAACCCTGGCGGTCTTGATTGAAAACGGAACAACTGACAATTCAGGTTAAATGGAAATAATTAAGGGAATTGGTGTATCACCCGGAGTGGTTATCTACCCCGCTGTGATCCTCGATGACGAGGATTATCGTATCCCGAGACGGATGGTTCCACGCTCTCAGGTTCAAGCCGAGGTACGGCGGTTGCGTCGGGCCTTCGTCGATGCCACCCAGGAATTGAGCAATCTTCAAACCGCTCAGGTCGATCTGTGGGACAGCCGTATCAAAGACATTTTCGCCGTTCATTTGCACTTTCTTCGTGATCGAACGATGCGCCGGAAAATCGCCGATCTGATCAACGCCAAAAGTTACACAGCCGAATATGCTGTTTCCGTCGTTATGCGTGATATTGTCCGCCACCTCGCCCGCGCTCAGGATGTGTACATCTCTGAAAGAGGCAGCGATATTTACGACATCGAAAAACGTCTTCTTCGCCATCTCATCGGCGAGCGTTGTGAAACCCTTCAGCACCTCGGTAATCCGGTGATCGTGGTTGCCCACGATCTGACTCCCACACAGACTGCCTCCTTTGATCAGAGCGTCGCTAAGGGTATCGCAACCGACGCCGGCGGCAGAACTTCGCACACCGCGATCGTGGCCCGTAGCCTTGGTATTCCTGCTGTCGTCGCCTTGGGAAACATTACGGAGAAGATAAATCCCGGCGATACTGTTATTGTCGATGGCAATCGCGGAACTGTAATTATCAATCCCGACCAGGCCACTATTGACGAGTATCGCAAATATGCCGCCGCTATAGTCGAGCATGTGCACGAACTCGACGAGTTGTCGGAACTTCCCGCTGTCACCACCGATGGCGTGACCATTACTCTGCTGGGAAACATCGAGTTTCCCAGCGAAGCGGATCTCATGGTAAGCAAGGGGGGTGACGGTATCGGACTTTATCGTACGGAGTTTCTTTTTCTTGACGCTGCAGAAGAACCGACTGAAGAAGATCATTACGTCGCCTACATGGACACTATTCGCTCTGTCGGCGACCGGCCCATAACCATCCGCACGGTGGACCTCGGCGCCGACAAGTTTACTCAAAAGAAAAGCCACATCCCGGAACGTAATCCTTTTCTTGGTCTTCGTTCGATCCGCTACTGTCTTCAGAACCTGTCTATGTTCAAGACTCAGATACGGGCCATTCTGCGTGCCAGCGCTTACGGCAACATCAAAATAATGTTTCCCCTGATAACCAGCCTTCTGGAGTTGCGTCAGGCCAAATGGGTACTCGCCGATGTCAAGGAAGACCTTGAAGAACAGGGAATCAAATTCGACGAGAACCTTTCAACCGGAGTGATGATCGAAACGCCCGCCGCCGCTCTGACCGCCGACGAATTGGCCGATGAGGTTGACTTTTTCAGCATAGGAACCAACGATCTCATTCAATACACATTGGCTGTTGACCGCGTGAACGAAAAGGTCGCTTCGCTGTACAGCCCCACCCACCCGGCGGTTCTGACACTGATTAACCACGTGGTCAAAAGCGCCAACCGCGCCAAGATCGACATTAGTCTTTGTGGCGAGATGGCTTCCGAGATCGAATATACGGCATTGCTGCTTGGCCTGGGTTTTACCACGCTTTCTCTGGCTCCCCCGATAATTCCGGAGATCAAAAAAGTCGTTCGTTCGGTTTCTGTCAAGCAATGCCGGCAATTGGCCCGCAAGGCCCTGCAACTTGATACCGACGCCCAAATAATAAATCTGTTACGCGGTGAGTTGAGAAACATCAAGGCAGAACAATATTGGTAAAAAGCACATGTCCGGTTATTTGTTCAACCGGAAATGAAAAATTTGTTTTCGAGAAATTCGTGTAAAACATGGTGCAAACACAAACACACAGATTAGCGTTGTGGTTTTCCGTCAGAGGAGATATCCGGTTTCTCTCTCATCGTGACACAATCAGGCTTTGGCAAAGGGCCTTTGTCCGCGCCGGGATACCGGTCAGTTACAGTCAGGGTTTCAATCCTCATCTGCTTTTGTCGCTGCCTCTGCCCCGCAGTGTATCCATGACCTCGCAAAAAGAACTGTTAATAATCCAACTGCAGCATCGTTGTGAAGTAAATGATTTTATCCGTCAACTGCAAAAGCAACTACCCATGGGCCTTGAAATTATCTCCGCCGAATATGTACCGGGTCGGATTGCCCCTGGGCCGCGTTGGGCCAGTTATGTAGTCAGCTTAAGCAGTCAGGTTGACCGCAGTGCTTTGACTCGGCGCCTGTCGCAGTTTCTGCAGGCAAGCGCCTGGCCCGTGTGGCGCAGAGCCAGAGGCCGACATCCCGAGCGTAATCTCGACCTTCGCTCGTGTGTAAAACAACTTGATATGGAAAATGATATTTTACGCTTCACCATAAACATTGATTCATCCGGAACGGCTCGTATTGACGAGCTTCTCAGCGCGCTCGATCTGGACGAGCCTCAAATGGTACGTGAAATCGATCGTAGTGATACAGGTTATCCACCCGAACTCGATCTGGCAAATTAGCCGACGGGTCGTTCCTGGCCCTGTGGCTTAGGATTAACAAAACAAAAATAAAAAATATAAACATAAAGCTGCAATTCGGTACTTATTCTGCCGATTGCCCTTTGATAGTTGAAAGGGAAACATATTTTGTCAAGAGAAATGCTCGTTAACATCGTTGAGGAAGAGGAATGCCGTATCGCTCTCATAGAGAACAACAAACTCGAAGAACTCTACATTGAGCGAGCCAGTGAAATCAGTCACGTCGGTAACATTTACAAGGGACTCATTACCAATGTCGAACCAAGTATTCAGGCGTGTTTCGTGGATTTTGGGATCGGCAAAAACGGTTTTCTGCACATCAGTGACGTCCAGTCTTCTTATCTGGAGCAAAAAAACCAGAAACCCTCTCACAAAGAGCGCGTCGGCAGAAAATGTCCCCGGCGGGAGCGGCCCCCCATACAGGATTGTCTTAGACGTGGTCAGGAAGTCATAGTGCAGGTCATCAAGGAAGGCATCGGCACTAAAGGCCCCACTTTGACCACTTATCTTTCGATTCCGGGACGTTATCTCGTACTTATGCCCGGCATGAACCGCACCGGGGTCTCCCGTAAGATCGAGGATGACGAGTCCCGCGCCCGCCTGCGTGAAATACTCAACCAACTCAAACCGCCCAAAGACATGGGCTTTATAATTCGTACCGCCGGTCTCGATCGCAGCAAACGCGATATCCAGCAAGACCTCAACTATCTGGATCGGCTCTGGAAAGTCGTTTCCAAACGAATAAAAAGCGAACCGGCTCCCACGGAATTGTATCAGGAGTCCGATCTGGTCATTCGTACGGTTCGTGATATTTTTAACAGCAGCGTCAACCGTATTATTTGCGATTCGGAACCCACCTGTAAAAAGATGCGTGACTTTCTTCACATTGCCATGCCACGTTCACGCAGCCGAGTCGCCCTTTACGACGATAAAGTGCCGCTGTTTACCAAGTACGACCTGGAAAGGGAGATCGAAAGAATCCAGGCCCGCCATGTTCCACTCAAAATCGGCGGTTCTCTGATCATCGATTCCACTGAAGCCCTGGTCGCCATCGACGTTAACAGCGGCAAATACCGCGTCCACGAAAACGCCGAAGAGACCGCCTATAAGATCAATATGGAAGCCGCTCCGGAAATCGCACGGCAACTGCGTCTGCGCGATCTTGGCGGGGTTATTATTATCGACTTTATCGATATGCTGGCGGAAAAACACCGCAAAGATGTCGAAAGAGCCCTGCGCCTGGCGGTCAGCAGTGACCGGGCCCGCACTAAAATATTACGCATTAGCCAGTTTGGCATTATCGAAATGACCCGCCAGCGTGTGCGTCCTTCTCTAAAAAGCAGTACCTATATGGATTGCCCTCATTGCGGTGGTTCCGGCCTGATCAAAACGCCCGAAAGTATGTCCATCGAGATCATGCGACGCATCCAGTTTACCATTGAAAAGAAAAACATCGCCGCCATCGAGATCGAGGTCTCACCGCAGGTAGCCGCCTTTCTGCAGAACAAAAAACGTGCTACTATTCACGAGCTTGAACAGGAACACAAAAAATCAATCAGCATTACGGGAAACTCTACTTTCAGCAACGACCAAATCAATTTCACCGCCGCCAATCCACGCGGCAGTTCCGTAAGCTGCGAGTCTTGAAACGGCTTTATATCATTCAAAACCTTAGTTATTTCCGAGCTTCCATTTCTTCCTTATGGGCAGCAAGGAGCGTTTTGAGGGAGTTTATGTTGATCTTGCCCTCGGCATATTGAGCGCGGATCAGGCGTTCAAATCGACTCATAGGGTCTTTACTGTCCAAAACCTTGATCTTTTCTATCAGCCGATCCAGTCGAAGGCGAACGGTTGGATACGTGATGCCGTAAATCTGGGCCATTTCCTTGAGAGAACCAGAGGCGAGAATAAATCGCTTGATAAAGGCCAAATCCTCGTCATCCAGCAAATCGGTCCATTTCCTCTGCTCATCCATAACGGTCTCACATAAACAATATTTGTGTATTATTAAACCATACATCAATTATATTCTTAATTAGGGTTTGCAGAATAAATCGTAAGTTATTTATTGACAGGCGTTTAGTTTCCGCTTATACTGTGTCAAGTGAACGGGATTATCATAAAATGGATTAAAACCCTTGCACTTGGAGACACGGATG
>Ga0315290_10001369_pt1 | contig 16772 bp, 15 predicted proteins | sample YL17G12_0_MG_FD_203627 | JGI IMG/M metagenome (GOLD analysis project Ga0315290, IMG submission 203627) | Sediment microbial communities from Yellowstone Lake, YNP, Wyoming, USA - YL17G12_0 | ecosystem: Environmental > Aquatic > Freshwater > Lake > Sediment | place: USA: Wyoming | collected... | reverse complement strand
ATGTTACCCTCTATCATACTAGTAGAGATAATGATGGTAGTTTTTTATCTTTCAAAGGGATTTATAAAAATGAAATTCAAGGCTTATGTGAATATTCTAAAAAATCTGGATCATATACGGAAAAAATATCATGAAATAGAAAGCAAAAAGTTGGTTTCAGATTCAGAATTAATAAAAAAAATGCCAGATACGATGTTTATTCCAGATCATATTTCAAACAGCTTAACTACAAGAGTTTTCAATAAAACCATATCAAATCTTAGTAAAATTGTTAAACATTTTGTATAATTTAAAAAACATCATAATCTCCAAACACAAAAAACCAATTATCAAATTTTTTTAATTTTGCATGTTTTTTGTCACCATCAAATGTTTGTACTATAAAGTGAAGTGATTCTGGTTTTAAAAATGAAGGTACTACAAAAAATCCAGATCTACGTAATAGTTCATTTTCCAATAATCCATTCCTACTAGTAGCAATTGCTACAGAAACCTCATTGTCCCAAAAATAAGAGATTGCTTTATCAATCAAGCTTTTTAGTTGTGCCCTATCTTCAAAGTCAGCATTAACCATATAATCAAGAATAACTCCAACTTTGTTTTTGTCAAGATAGTGAATCTTTGTTATGATATACCCAAGCAGTTCATTGTTTCCTTTAAGAGTAAAGACGTGGTATTTTCGTGTTGGGTGATTTTTGTATCGCCAATTTAGAAATTCTTTCTTTCTACTATGCATAACTGAAACGCGGTTGCTTGTTTTTTTGGCAAGAATCTCAAAAGAATCATCAAAATTACCACTGATCTGTTCTATACTATAGGAAAAAGTCTTCTTTTTTTTCCATAAAATGTCAAATGGTTTTAAAATTTGTTTTATTGGAAAACGAAAGTATTGAGAAAATCTTATTGGCCTTACCAAAAGTGGTAGCTGAGTAATCTCGATTGATCCTTCGTTAATGAATGCTTTAAATGAATTATCATTTGGGATTGCAAAAAGAGAATGAATATCATTAGCAAGTGCGGATTCAGGCATCGATAAGAGAAGTTTAGAGAAGATTCCTTTTTTTCTATAATTCGGATGGACTTGAACGTTACAAGCAAGTGAAGACGTAATTTCTTCACCGTCAACTATCAATTTTGACGGAATTATCGTGTTTGTTCCAACAATTAGATCGTTTGAGTCATCACGAACTAGTAAGACTATGGCCTTTCCATCCGGATTATCTTGATATTGCCAATCAAAATATGATGAGTTGATAAATTCAACATCACCAAATGTTTTTTTGGTTAGATCAAGTATTGCTTGTTTTTCATCTTCGGTGTATGCCCACGATGATATTTTCATTATTTTATTTTTGATAGTATATCATATCAACATTTGTACAAATTTATATGCAAAAATTGTAAATGTGTTGTAAAGTTATGAATTTATTAGGTATTGATTTTGAAGAATGGTTTCACCCAGAATTAATTCAAAAACACATCACAACAAAGAATAATGAACTTTCAGTAGTAAAGGGCATTGATAAAATTTTAGATTTGCTCAGAACGCATGACACATATGCTACATTTTTTATGGTTGGAGAATTACTTGAGGCAAAGCCAGAACTAATGGATAAAATTTTGAATGGTGGTCATGATATTGCCTTTCATACAATGCATCATAATAGATTAGATTCTATGAAAAATAAGCAAGAGTTTGTTGATGAGCTGAAGAAATTTGCTGAACTTACTTCCAATAAATCAAAGGGATTTAGAGCTCCATCTTTTTCATTAAATTATTCGTCAGCATGGGCAATAGATGCATTAATTGAGAATGGTTATCAGTATGATAGCAGTATTGTACCTGCAAAAACCAAGTTATATGGAATGCCCAATGCAGAATTAAAGCCATACAAGATCACAAGTAAAGATCTTGAAAAGAACAATCATGATGGAAAATTAATAGAATTTCCGCTACTCACTAAAAAAATTTTCAATTTTTCAATACCTGTGGCAGGAGGATTTTTTATCCGTTTGCTTCCGTTAAGATGGATTGAAAAAGCAATTAAAAATAATGAAAGTAAGAAAATTCCATCTGCATTCTACATACATTCATGGGAGTTAACCCCAGAGTATATGCGAAAAGTACCACTATCAAAAAGGGATAATTTCATAACGTATCATAATTTGGAAAAAACAAGCGCAAGGTTGGAAAAATTATTGAAAAAATTCAAGTTTACATCTTTTGAGCGTTTTATTTCTGAGAATAGTTATCTGTCTACACTCTAAGATCTTTATTCACAGCATAAATCGATCCCATTCCTTGTTCTAGTGGTTCTTTAATTATACTAAAAGACATTTGTTCTAATTTTTTAATCATGTTATCAAGCATATCACGTTTTGAATCACTAAAATGATATTCAATGTAAATCTGTTTGATTTTCTTGAAATATTCGTTATGTAGTGACTCTATAATCTCATATTCAGCACCTTCACAGTCTAATTTAAGATAGTCACAAATGTCTAATTTGTTCGAGTCAAAGATGTTTTGCAATGTTCTAGACTGGACCTGGATTGATTTTGATGTAGAATCACAGATACTATGTGCGGTATTATCAGGATTTATGTATAAAGTTACAATATCGTTACTGTCTGATATTGCAAAATTGTTTGAAAAAATATTTTTAATTTGGTTTTGCGATATATTATATTGTAATAATTCAAAATTTTCTGTTGAAGGTTCATAGCATAGAATCTTTCCATGTTTACAAAACTGACTCGCATAAAGACTAAAGATTCCAATATGAGCGCCAATATCTATTACAACGTCATTTTGACTAATTGTGAATCCATGTTTATTGTAGTCCTTTAGCAACCAGATCAAAGAAAAAGTATCAAGATCAGTCGAGGCGGTTCTTATTTTGATTTTTATTGCATATTTTGTGTTAAGCTGTAAATATTTTTTTTTGATTAAACCAAAATATGCTAGTGGAAAAATATACCAGTTATCCAAATTTTGCATAGCCTTGATTAGAATTTTAAATTTAAATGAAAAGTTACCCATTACAGAGATAAATAAAAATTAGTAAATCTAAAGATTTCTATGTAAAATGATCGTTTTCCTGTTAAATCAAAGTTAAAGGATTAAAGTCAAGTGATATAAGAAAAAGTAAATTCAGGTATAGATATGAAAGAAAAAATATTCGTTGTGGGAATTGGTGGCCTCACAGGCTCCAAGCTAGTAGAAGTCGCAAGAGACGATTTTGAGATGTTTGGCAGCTATAATTTTAGAGATCCGAAATTATCTTTTGTAAAAAGTGTTAATTTGAATATTACCAACACGGACAAAATTGGACAAATGTTAGAGGAGATAAAACCCGATGTAGTAATCAATACAACTGGAATTAACAATGTAGATTATTGTGAAAAACATCCCGAAGAAGCATGGAAAATCAATGTTCTAGCAGTTGAAGAGATTTGTAAAATTACAAAAAAGATAGGCATTAATCTTGTTCAATTATCATCAGATTCAGTCTTTGATGGAAATAAACAATTGCCGTATGATGAAACAGATATCCCTAACCCCATCAATTATTATGGAAAGACCAAGATTGAAAGTGAGAACATTGTTTTAGAGAATCCAGATAATGTGGTTGTTCGTGCCAGTGTTTTGTATGGATATCTATTGCGTAATCTTGCTGAATTAGAATCAAGCTCAAAAAAATCAATAAATTTTGGACAGTGGTTAATTAACAAATTAATTACAAATGAAAAGGTTAGAATAATTACTGATGAATATAGCTCACCAATAATTGCAGATGATTTTGCACGATCAATTCTACATATAGTTAAGCATGGTACTGGTGGAATTTTCCACTCTGCGCCCAAATTAGAAATAACAAGATATGATTTTAGTGTGAAGATTGCAAAGTCATTAGATTTGCCATTTGAACTAATTGAACCAATATCTAATAAGGGATTGGGAAGGGATGTCAATACCGGATTCAACAAGTGTCTAAATTCAGAAAAATTATCTAAAAATTTGAATTACAGGTTTTTAACATTAGATGAATCTCTAGATTTGTTAAAAACTCAGTTTAGAGAAGGAAAATAATCAAGAGGTGTTTTTCCACTTTGCCCAATCATAATCATCAAAGTGATCGTTTATCATTTCATTATCATTGGGCTTCCATGCAATATCTGCAAGTGTAAGTACTCTAGATACATTGAGTGATAAATTCATGTGTGCGGAAGGAAAATTTTTTGGAACATAAACCATGGTTGGATTTTCATCACCGGATAAAATCTCCTTATATGTTCCATCTGGTTTTTTGATGACAAAGACTACTTTTCCATGAATGCATGTAAAATAACTTTCACGTCTAGTATGTGTGTGTGGTCCTTTAATTTCGCCTGAATTAACAGTGCTGACATATATCATCTTTGGATGATTTTTTATAATTTCGTCCCAGTCTCGCCATATCACAATTAAGCTTCCATTGATGTGATTATCATGAATATCTTTTGTCTCATGCTTTTCCAGCTTAATTGAATGATCATCAGACATTATGTTATGCTGAAACGTTGTTTAATAAAAAACATTTTATCTAAAAATACATATTGTTAGAATAAATAAAAAGCAATTGTACATCATTTTATTAGTCTGATAATTTTGAATGATATCATGAAATTATTGATAACAGGCGGATTAGGATTTATTGGAAGTAACTTTATATCAAGAATTTTTGAAAATCATGAAAATTACTCTGTAGTAAATGTTGATGCAGAATTACATGGTTCAAATAATCAAAGCTTAAAAAAATTGGAGGATAATCCAAGGTATTCATTTGTTAAAGGAAACATAACTGACCTAAAATTAATGGAGAAACTTGTTTCAGAATCAGATGTTGTTGTTAACTTTGCTGCAGAATCTCATGTGGATAGGAGTATATCAGATGCAAGGCCGTTTATAGATTCTAACATTTTGGGCATATTTACTTTATTAGAGACAATTAAAAAAATGAAGAAAAAATTAATTCATATTTCTACAGATGAAGTATACGGTAGCCTTCATTCAGGAAGTGCCAAAGAAGAAACCAGATTGAATCCTTCTAGTCCTTATGCAGCATCAAAAGCTTCAGCAGAGTTACTAATTCAATCATATATTACCACTTATGGATGCGATGCAATAATAACAAGATGTACAAATAACTATGGTCCTAAACAATTTCCAGAAAAGTTAATTCCAAAAACAATTATTCTTGCATTAAACGATAAAAAAATTCCAATTTATGGATCTGGAAAAAACATTAGAGACTGGATTTTTGTTGGAGATCACTGTGATGCAATAATGGATGTTTTGTCAAAAGGAAAATCAGGTGAATCGTATAACATATCAGCAGGAAATGAAATTGATAATATCACAATCATAAAAAAAATTCTGACAATTATTGGCAAACCATTAGAAAATGTTGTGTTTGGAGAAGACCGCCCTGGACATGATTTTAGATATAGTATGGATTCTACAAAAATACGAAGCACGTTAGAATGGTCTCAAAAAATAAATTTTGAAGACGGACTCACAAAAACTATTGATTGGTATCTTAAAAATAAAGAATGGTGGAAGAATTTAGATCAAAAGATTTTCGACTCTACTCCATGGAAATAGTTTTTAATTAAAGATTTACAGGATAATAAATATGAAGGGCATTATTTTGCATGGTGGCCACGGAACAAGATTAAGACCTTTGACTCACACAGGTCCAAAACAGTTACTGCCAATAGCAAACAAACCCATGTCCGAATATTGTCTTGACGCATTAAAAAATGCTGGAGTTTCAGAAATTGCAATAATAATAGGGGGAATAGCAGCAAACAAAGTACAAGAATACTATGGTGATGGAAAAAAATTTGGAGTCAAAATCACATATGTGACTCAAGACGAGCCACGAGGAATAGCTCATGCAATAAATATCTGTAAGGATTTTATTAAAAATGAAAAATTTATTGTCTTTTTAGGAGACAACATAATAAAAAAAGATATTTTGGACTATAGGAAGGAATTTGAGAATTCAGAATTTGATGCATCTATTTTATTGTGTGAAGTAGATAATCCTAGTCAATTTGGAATTGCAGATCTAAATCCAGATGGAAGTATCAAAAAAATTATGGAAAAACCAAAAGAACCGCCAACAAATTTGGCAGTAACAGGAATATACTTTCTAACACCAAAAATCTTTGATATAATATCAAGGCTGAAACCATCATGGAGAAATGAGTTAGAAATTACTGATGCATTACAAATGCTATTAGAAGAAGGCAACAAGATCGGTTATTACATGATTACCGATTATTGGAAAGATACTGGAACACCAAACGACATTATTCATGCAAATAAGGTAATTTTGGAAGACATGAAACCATACTTTAAAGGAATTAAGGAAGATAATGTAAAAATTGAAGGCAACTTAATGGTAGGAGAAAACTCAATAATAAAATCAGGCACCAGAATTATTGGTCCCGTAATAATAGGTAAGAATTGTATCATCGGTCCTGATACTCTAATTGACAAAAATACCAGCATTGGTGACGGATCAGAAATATCAAAATGCCAGATTGAAGATTCAATAATAATGAGCGGTTGCAAAATAAGAGCAGGAATAAAAATCAAAAACAGCATAATTGCTTTTAATTCCGAGATAAGTGAAAGCGATTCAGAGGATAAGGTGTTCTTGTTAGGCGAGGGCACAAAGATTTCATTATAGGGTTAAACAATCAGAAATAAATTTAAGATGTTTAATTTTAGAAACAGTAATGCGTTGGTTACATCTCTATATCGGTAAAATAAATTCTGATAGTTACATAAGGTATCTCAGAGAGAGATGCATTAGATGTTAAAACTTGTTTGGATATTGGCTCTGATCTAGGCACGTTTGTTAATGATTTGAATTTGTTAGGTATTGATGCTGAAGGAATTGAATCTGAACAAGATAGAGTAGATTCTTCTGTAAGTCCTAAAATTAAATGTGCTACTTTTGGGCTTGATTATTCCAATAATAAAAAATATGATCTCATTACGTTACCACAGGTGATTTACTTTTTAGGCGATATTATTCCCATGTTGTTAAAATTGAAATCAATGTTGAATCCAGATGGAATGATCTTTATTGTTACTACTACACCCGATTTTGATCATCATGTGTCCAAGTATCCAAATCATACATTATATTCTAAAAACGAGTATTCTGAGATATGTTCTAAAGTGGGATTAAAATTAATAGATTACACAGATTTTAAATCAAATATTGGTATGGCTTTTAATAATGCTAAGATACTATCCGTAATTCGTATTCTTTTGTTTATGACCGGTTTGAAGAAACCAATAGAGAAAAAGAAGGGCAACAATATCTATATTTTATTACGTAACTGACGTAATGTTTTATAGCATTTTTGGATAATTAAATAGTAAGAAGATCAGATAACAAGCGTTAGTTCATAGTACGAAAATATTCTAATGTTTGTTTTATACCGTTCTCGACGCTGGTTTTTACGTTCCATCCTAATGAGCAAAGCTTTGAATTATCGACGAGAAAATTTCCAACATCTACAGTTTTTGTATACTGAGGAGGATCAATGTATTTGATTGGCGCATTAGTATACTCATGTAAGATTCTTCCTAGTTCATCAAACCAAGTTTTCTTGTTTGATGAAATCCAATAAAGATTACCAGATTTTCCTTTTAACATGATAGTTTCAATGCCTGCAACCACATCAGAGATATAGATAAGATCGCGGAAGAATTTTCCTTGATTGTATATTGTGATTTCCATTCCACGAAATGCTTTGTATATCAGATAATTTATTGCATTTTTAGTAGTTTCATATTGTTCTCTTGGACCAAATGAGTTTGTAATTCTAAATACAATAGTATCTAGTCCATACACATCATGATATATTTTACAATAATTTTCACTTGCCAGGCGATTAGTGCCATAGATGGTTGTTGGATTACAGGGAGTATTTTCATCAACGGGTAAATGTAAAGGCTTACCAATCACTATGAAAGTACTACCGAGAATGAATCTACATTGCATATTGTGTTTTCTAAGCGTTTCAAGAATACATAGAGTTGACTTAGCGTTGACGTCTATGTCATATAATGGATCAGCAAATGATTGAGAGTGTGAAGTTTGCCCCGCTAAATGGATTATTATTTCAGGCTTGTATTTTAAAATGGCCTTCTCTAGTAGCGGATAATCTGTGATATCCAAATATTCTATTGTGATTTTTGAGAGAATTTGTTTTAGATTTTGATTCTTTGAGTTACTTTTGGTTATCACTATAATTTCATTATCATTAACTAATCTATCACAGAGATGGCTTCCAACAAAACCCATTCCACCAGTAATCATGATTTTCATACAAATGATTCAAAAAACATTCTATTAAGTTTAGGCGACATCTACATTAACGGAAACAATTTAAATTGAGTTTAAATTCAATTTTACTTTCTTGAAACAGTTAATTCAAGACAAAAATATATTCAATAAATGGGATTTTCCAATGAGTTTTCGAATATGATCCAAACAATTCCTTCACAGAGTGAACTAGTGAGTGTAATAGTTCCTCTTTATAATGGTCAGAAACATTTGTTAGAATTAATACAGAGTCTGAAAAATCAAACACATAACAAAATTGAAGTCATAATAGTCGATAATAATTCTACGGATGATTCAGTCAGATTATTAAAATCACTAAGTGAGAAAATAATTCCTTTGAATATATTTTTGAATAAGAAAAATGAGGGGTATTGTGGTGGTTGTAATGAGGGAATAAAACATGCAAATGGAGAATATCTGCTATTTTTGAGTCAAGATCGAATCATGAACAATGATTGGATAGAAAAAACAATAGCAAAAATGAATCAGGATGAAAAAATAGGTTGCGTTGTTGGTAAAGTAATCAGAGATGGTGCATCATCTCCGGAATATGGGCATTCTTATGATGTTTATGGTGCTGTTTTAATTAATGGAACTCCAGATGAATCCAAACTTTTTTTTGGTGGGGGTACAGTTTTGATACGAAAAAAGACAATAGAACAAGTAGGAGGATTTGATCCAGAATTTTTTATTTATCAGGAAGATGTGGATATTTGTTGGAGAATTAGATTATCTGGGTATGACATCAAGATAGAAAAAAATGCAGTTTGTCACAATAAAGGAGGCGGTATAAGTGATACATTTTACAATAACAAGCAGTATAACATATCTTTTGATTCAGAATTAATCAATATGCCACTTTACAAGTTCTATTATAGTCAAAAAAATAGAATTCGCACATTATTAAAAAATTATTCATCTTTGAATGTTCTAAAAAGATTACCTATTGTGATCGTCATAATTTTATTAAGAGGTGTTTTTATGTCTTTAATAACTAGAAAATTTTCTTATTTTCTTGCAGTTTTTCGTGGGTTTTGGTGGAACATAATACATACAATCAGTACAATGAAAATCAGAAAGAAAATACAACAATCCAGAGTAATTAATGATACTGAAATTGAAAGATACATGTTGCCAAAATCAATTGAACTAAACGTAATCATGTCTTTAAGACAATTGTTAAAACAAAAATCTTGAATCAGAAATTAATTGAGAAAAATAGTACCTATTTAACTGAAAACTAGGTAACGAGGTTTATATTTATCACGTCAGAAATAACGGTGATTTTGAAAATAGTTGTAGGCATACCAGCATATAATGAAGAAGAAAATATTGCAAAAGTAATCGTAAAATTACAAAAGATTGCAGACAAGATAATAGTATGCAATGATGGTTCATCTGATTTAACTGGAGAGATTGCAGAGAAAATGGGAGTTGAGGTAATTAATCATCCAAAAAATTTTGGATATGGTGCTGCAATAAGGAGTATTTTTCTCAAAGCGGTAGAATTAGATACAGACATGTTAGTTACGTTTGATGCTGATGGCCAACATCGAATAGAGGATATCCAAAGTGTAATTCAGCCTATTCTTGATGGAAAAGCAGACATAGTGATCGGCTCCAGATTTTTAGATAAGAAGAATAGTGAAAATGTTCCAAGATATAGAAAGTTAGGAATTAAAACAATTACAAACCTGACAGATTCTATAACTGATTTAAAATTAACCGATGCTCAAAGTGGCTTTAGAGCATATGAAAAAAAAGTTTTGAAAGATATCAACCCTTCAGAATATGGAATGGGTGTATCAACTGAAATTTTGATTAAAGCTAGTAAGAAAAAATTCAAAGTAAAAGAGGTCCCCATCACAATATTATATGATGGAGATACATCTACACATAACGCAGTTTCGCATGGGACTTCTGTTATATTTAGTACTTTAAAATTTGCTTCAATAGAGCGACCTTTGAAATTTTATGGCATGCCTGGAATAATTTTCTTGGTTATTGGATTATTTTTCGTGGTTTGGACCATACAAATATTTACTGAGACAGGGCAGATCATTACAAATGTCTCATTAATTGGCATAGGTAGCATAATTTTGGGAACCATGTTTTCGGTCACAGCAATAATGCTTTATTCTTTGGTAAGTGTAGTTAGAGAACGCCATAATGGATAACTCCTGATTTTAAATAAAGAGTAAAACATGAGAGAGAAATTCAAGAGGGTTAAAGCTGTTTTCACAAGATTTAGAGGATTAGCCACCCTAGGTTTTGGAAATATTACATCAGCTGGTATTTCTGCCATTTTTTGGTTTTATTTAGCTTCACTGCTAGGTGCCGAAAATTATGGACAGGTAAGCTATTTGATAGCAATAGCTTCTATTTCATCTACGATTTCTTTCTTGGGAGCTGGAAACACAATTATTGTTTACACAGCTAAAGGCGAAAAAGTACAATCGCCGATCTTTTTTATTTCAATTATTTCAAGTGCCGTCACATTAATAGCTGTTTTCATTATTTTTTCTCAGATTGGAGTAAGTCTGTATATTTTAGGTTATGTAATTTTTAGTTTATCTACTTCAGAATTATTAGGAAAAAAATTGTATGGTGTCTATACAAAATATCTAATCACACAGAAAATTTTAATGACTGTGTTTGCAATATCGCTTTATTATTTTTTAGGAGTAGGAGGAGTAATTTTAGGTATTGCACTTTCATTTTTCCCATACTCCATTAGGATATACAAGTCTTTTAAAGAATCAAAAATTGATTTGAGACTAATTAAATCACATTTTGGTTTTATGATGAATAGCTATGTACTTGATCTCTCAAGAACACTCAGCGGCTCTACTGATAAATTGTTAATATCACCCATGTTTGGATTTGCCATACTAGGGCATTATCAATTAGGAATCCAGTTTTTATCAATTCTCAGCATTATACCCTCAATAGTTTATCAGTTCATTCTTCCAGAGGATTCTAGTGGAAATTCCAATCATAGATTAAAAAAATATACAATAATTTTTTCTACAATTCTTGCTTTTCTTGGCATAACACTATCACCATTTATTTTGCCAGCCCTATTTCCTAAATTTACTGATGCAATAGAAGTTGTTCAAATTGTCAGCCTATCCATAATTCCAGCTACAATAAATCTAATCTATATCTCAAAGTTCTTAGGTAAAGGTCTAAGCAGGATAGTTCTCATTGGATCTGGGGTTTTTCTGTCAATACAGATAGCATCGATATTTGTCCTGGGTCAGATTTACGGCGTTAATGGGGTTGCAACCGCATTATTGATAGCAACATCTGCTGAAGCTATATTCTTGATGATTATGAATAGAGTTTTTTACAAGATCTAAAAATTTTGGTCTATTTAGACTAAAGCATTGATGTCATCAATTAAAATGCATCAAAGATGAAACGTGATCTCCAATATCATTTTAAACGTTGAAGATTTTCTAACTATAAAATGCAGTTAGTTGAATTTATTGAATCAAAATTGGAATATTTGCAGTCAAAACCAATTCTAACACTATCAATAGTGATGTTGTTTGGTTTATTGTTAAGAGTGTATTTTACACCATGGCACTTGCCAGCAGAATCATTTGATGCCTTCATATTCATGATTGAGGGAGTAGATTACTCTAAAGGAGATTTTAGCAATTTGAGCCACAGATTTCTTTGGCCAATGTTTCTTTCAGTATTCTTTCTGATTTTCAGATTTGATAGTTACTTTGAGTACATGACGCTGGTCAGAATCATTTCTATTGTAATTTCAACGCTAAGCATTCCAGTTCTATATATAATATCAAAACAGTTTGTAGGAATAAAATATGCTATTTTAGCTACGATTTTTTTTACAGCTGAAGCAAATCTTGTAGAGAATTCAATTTTTGGCATTACAGAACCCATGTTTATCTTACTTGGATTATTATCATTTTATTTTATAATACAGAAAAATGAAAGGTATTTTATTTTTGCTTTTGTATTTGCTGGCTTGGCATTTGATACTCGCATAAATGGAATCGTTTTGATTTTAATTTTGATTATTTTATCCATAATTAAAATAAAGAATCAAAGAGAGACATCAATCAAAACTTTATCAATTGGATTTTTACTTCTTTTTGTCATTGTTGCTCCAATAAATCTGATATATCCAGTTCTAGAAGGAAACAGAGTATTACCCTACGTTGGTGATGCAGTAACAACAATTTCAAAAGGACAAGAATATTATTCTACAGGTGAACTTGGTGGAAATTCATCATCAGATATTATACAAAATGCAATAAAAAATGTAATAATGAATTTTTTTAGAATAACAATTCCATATTTAATTATTTTATTTCCTTATGGAATGTTCATATCACTAAAAAATATCAACTATGGAAAAAAAACATTATTCTCAGTGATAGTTTTTTCTCTAATAATATCTATTCCTCAGCATACAATTTCTAACGAATATAGGAACTTGTTTTTTCTAATACCATTTTTGTGTATTTTTTCCGCTATCACATTTGAAAAATTAATCGATAAAATAGAGCTTAAAAATATTTTTTTAGTATTACTGATTTTGGGTTTGATCCTGATATCTGCAAACTTTCTAAGAGAAAGATATGATGTTGATGAAGAATATTTTGTTGAGAAAGATAATTTTGGAAAATATGTTGCAAGTAATTTAGACGGCAATATTACAGGTAACATACGTCTTGAAATAATTAGAAATATGATTAATCTAAAGGTTACATCATATTTTTTCAATGAGAAATTATCATTATTTGATCCAGGTTTTCCAATTGATTCAATGTCAGAACTAATGAATTACTGTATTCAAAACAAAATAGATTATTTAATAATCGAACAGAATGAAGTTGAAAAACATTTCCCTATTTTTCATAAAATTGAATTTAATGAAGATAATCTACCGTTTCTTAAGGAGATCTACGATACAGAAAAATCAGATTATAAAAAATTAAGAGTAAAGATCTTCAAAATCAATTATGAGGAATACCAAAATTCATTAAATTAATGAATCATATTTTTGCTTAAACAAGTTTGAACTTAGAGTTAAATATGAAACATTTTGTAGAGTGCTGATCAGTACGGAATTAAATGTGATCTTATCGAGATTAATCAAAACTGTAGATGAGAGACTTAGATTTTTTACTAATCATGTGTCAATCTCCGTTGTAATCATATGTACAGTATCATTTATTCTCAGGTTATATTTCTTTGAACTAGAAATCCCACTTCGTCAAGATGCTAATGCATATTTTGAATATGCTATGGATATGAGTATTTTAAAGAACATTCCACATTCTGGACATGCAAATGATGGTTGGTCTATTTTTCTTTCAATTTTTTTTGGGATTTTCAATTTCAATAGTTATCAGGATTATGCAACGTTACAAAGGATTGTTTCGATTGTAATTTCATCTTTAACGATAATACCTGTTTATGTTTTATGTAGAAGATTTTTTGATAGATCTTTTTCAGTTGTAGGGGCATCATTATTTGCTTTTGAACCACATATAATACAAAACTCATTATTAGGAATAACAGAACCACTTTATCTTTTCTTTGCAGTAATCTCTCTCGTATTATTCTTGAGCAAGAATCAAAAATTATTTTATGGTTCTTTTGTAGTTACTGCTTTAGCAACCATCGTAAGAGCCGAAGGGATTACAATTTTGATTATTTTATTAATAACATTTTTTGGGAATAATAGAAAAGAAAAAAGGACTGTAGGGAAAATTTTTTTAGCTATAGTTATTTTTAGTGCAGTTTTTGTTCCCATGATGATCATTAAAATTCAAACATCGTCAGGAGTTTCTAGTTCCTCACTTAATCACATTGTTAGTTTTTCTTATGGTTCAATTGCAGATCCCGAAAATAATGGTGTAAATTTTTCTAATTTACTAAAAGGTGTTGAAATAATGGTAAAACGTCTTGGACAGTCCATGATACCATATTTTGCTTTTTTTGTCCCCTTTGGAATTATGTTACTTTGTAAAAATAGAAATAAAGAAAATAATTTAATCATAATTTCATTATTGGTTTATTCACTAGTAGCAATTCGAATGTTTTTTGTTGTGGGAGATTTAAGGCTGATTTTTTTCCTATACCCACTATTCATAATTTTATCGTTACAGACAATTAGACATATTGGAGACAACATCGAGTTTAAGAGAATATTTCTGATCGGAGTAATAGGATCAATTCTATTATTGTCTTGGTTTTTCTTGTATTCTAATACAGAATACGATTATCATAAAGAAGTGATTCAATTTGCAAAATATATGGTAAGTAATGTCAAAGTCTCAAACAATTTTTATCCCGAATCAGGGTACATCTATGGCGTATGGGCATCATCTAATCTGAAGTTCCCTATTCTTAGTTCAGATGCAGAATATACAGGTCCACAGCTTTTAGATTATGTAAAAGAAACAAATTTTGTTTATCTTGAGCGAAGTGCAAATTCAGTTGAGGAATACATAAGATTAGCAAGAGATCAAAATCTTTCCCATTTGATAATAGATAACAATGAGAAAAGACAGTCATATTTTAAGGACGTTTTTTACCATGAAAAAAAATATCCATATTTAATAAAAGAATTTGATTCCGCCAAAGAAGGATATAGATATTACAATGTCAAAGTATTCAAAATAGATTATGAATATTTTGATTCAAAAATTGAAAAATAACTAGTGTAAAAGTTTTTCATATAATTTGAGGTAGATATTTCCCACATTCTCCCAATCATAACTATGAATCTTAGCAAATGCATTGTTTGTTATCAAATGTATCTTGTCAGTATTAGAAAATACATAATTTATCAAATCTAGAATTTGTGAGCTTGAATTTGGATCTACTAAGAATCCTGTTTGATTATGCTCAATGAGTTCCATATTTCCACCAACATTTGTTGCGATTATTGGTATTTTGCAGGCCATAGCCTCAAGAATCGTTGAGCTAATTCCCTCATTCAGAGACGGTTGAATCAGAATATCCGAGCCACGAATTAGTGGGATGGTTTTTTCTTTAGGAAGATATCCTAGAAAATGAACATTATTCCTAGAATTTGAGATATCCTTGATTTTATCTGCATCTGGTCCTGCACCTAAAATTATAATATCAATATCATCTGGAAGGTTTTTACAGATTTCCAGCAAAATCCACACCCCTTTTTCCTTAGAAAGCCTACCAGCAAAGATTATTTGCTTTTCATATTTTTTTTCTTTGTTTTTTGGCAGGGATTCAACATTTATAGCATTTGGAATTTGTTGTATTTCATAACCTCGTGCTGCGTAATAAGAATATGCTTCCTTGGAAACAACAGTGATTGCATCTGCCCAACCTAATGCATTATTTTCATATTTTTGTGAAAGTGTTGTAGCAGTTTTCCCATGCAGTTCATTAATTTGTTTTGAAAAAACACCATGAATTGAGAGAATTTTTTTTCCCTTAACATTCTTCATTGCCAATGCCGAGGGAATATTATGAGCGTGAACTATATCATAATCTTTCTTAAATTTTGTTTTAAAAAATGATGAAATCATAAAACTTGGATTCTTTAATCCATTGATTGGAATCGTAAAAGTATTTTCTGATGATATTATCTCAATTTTGTGTCCATTTTTTTTTAAGAAATTTGCAAGACCTGATACATGTTGCGCTATTCCTCCAATACCAGTTTGTGTTGGCGAAATAAGTAGAATTTTCATAATTAAGTTGTGTCGGTGACCTTTTTTAATATATCAGAAGATGTGACTAATTATTTTGTATTGTTTTTAACCAATCTTCAATTAGTTTTTGGGCTCTATTTTAATAATTCGTGATCTAGTGTGATATCAGCCTGACTATTTCTTATGTACCCTCTTTTGCATCAACATAAATTGGTTTGATATTTTGATTATCATTTCAGCTAATTCTTTAATAAATGTTTTAATTATTATTCTGACGTTTATGAATTTTCCAGATGAGTTACTTTTCATTTCAAGTAGACTTGTCTCTGCAACTTCATCTATGAAAACAAAATCACGGTTTGTGTTTCATCACCATAAATGATATGTGATTTACCATTTGAAACATTTTCAAGAAGTTTTGAGATCACACCAGATTATGCAAGGTTTTGACCTTTTTCATATACATTGAAGAACCGTAATACGGTAATTCAAGTTCCCATTTGAGAGTGTTTTTCACAAAGATGCTTTCGCCATTTAGTTAAGTTTGTCTGTATGGATTAGTTATTTCTTTGTCTTTTATTAGAATTTTTTAGCAGTATCATATACTGCTGTGCTACTTGTAAATATAACTTTTAGATCAAATTGCTTTGCAATATCTAGTATGTTTTGT
>Ga0315290_10001368_pt1 | contig 16778 bp, 9 predicted proteins | sample YL17G12_0_MG_FD_203627 | JGI IMG/M metagenome (GOLD analysis project Ga0315290, IMG submission 203627) | Sediment microbial communities from Yellowstone Lake, YNP, Wyoming, USA - YL17G12_0 | ecosystem: Environmental > Aquatic > Freshwater > Lake > Sediment | place: USA: Wyoming | collected... | reverse complement strand
CAATGGCAAGCCGGGCGGGGATGCCGCGATCGACACGACCTACAAAGACAACATCGACTATGTCGGCTACTTCGATTCGAAAAAGTGTTACGACTATTCGGGAGGGACGGGTTTTGGCGGTACAGGACAGTTCAATCCCGCTGTCGCTGGGACGGGCACCTACGGGCATTATTGCACGGGCAAGTGGAGTGGCAACTTTCTGAATTGGGCCACAATGGCGCGGATCGACATCATCCGCAAGATACTCTATGGCGGAAAGCGCGTTGTGGACGATGCCGGCACCTCCGCCTCGCCAATGAGCGGGAACAACGGGCTGACTGTCTTGGGGCGGACGATCACCCCACGTGACGCCCATGCCTGGGCCAAGCCCTATGCCGGCGCCGACCTTGCCTCGTTGGTTCCCACTGCGGCGTTAGGAGTCGGAACAGCCGTGACGATCTGCAACACTAACAGTGCGAGCACAGAAACCGTTGGCTACATGATGGTGCTGGATGGGAACTGGCCAGATGCGGACAGTACGGAGACCACGCAGTGCGTGAAAACTAGCAATGCGGCCGCGGGGAATTTTTCCGCCGCGGAACTGAAGGCAACCTATCGCGTCGCGGTCACGGTCTGCGACTGGACCGTCGGCCTGGAATCCAATTGTGATACGTACTACGACGACAATACCACTCCGACCGCTGCGACGCTCAAATATACCTACAAACCTCAGGGCTTGCTCCAACGCATGGCGGTGAATGCGAATGGGAGCGCCGGCACGAAGGATGATTCGATCACGATGCGGTTCGGTCTGATCTCCGGCAGCTACGAGCGAAATTTTAGCGGCGGCGTACTGCGGAGCAAGGCGACTGATTTGTACAGCCAGGAAATAAATCGCCGCACCGGGCAGATTGCCTCCACGTCTAAGGTCATCAAGACCATCGATATGTTCAGGGTCGTGGGATACAATTTTGGGTCAAACAATTACAGTGTCGGTGGAAACGACGGGACCTGTTCGGTGGACGGAGGAATTCCGACCGAGGGCAACTGCAAGAGCTGGGGCGAGCCCTTCGCTGAGATGTACTATGAAGCGATCAGGTATTTCAGAGGGCTAGCTGGGTCAGGCAACGCGACCACACAGTTCTACAAGACCTCTGGTAGCGGTCCCGACAACAACATTACGAGTTATGCCATCGGGAACGGCACGTTTGCCTCGAGCACGTTTCCGATAGAGAGCAATAATGGCTACGGTGATCCCTATACGGGATCACCAGCAATCTGCGACTACTGCGCTAAGCCCTTTGTTTTAATGTTCGGGGATGCCTTCCCGTCGCATGATTCCGACCAGCTGCCGGGAGCTCAGGCCTGGACATCGGCTCCCAGCCAAGTCAACCCTACGACGAACGACACTACGCTGGATATCTCGGCCTTGTTGACGGCCTCCTCAATGAATACCTTGGATCCGATCAGTTCTGTGGTCATCGGGGAGGTCAACGGAGGCGCCGCCAATAGCATTTGCTCCGCCAAGGCGACGACGACCTATCTCAATATCCGGGGTCTCTGTCCGGAAGAACCGAACAAGTTCGGCTCCTACTATCTTCCCATCCTGGCCCATTATGCCAAGACCACGGACCTGCGCGGGGTCGTGGGCAATGACACGACCAATGCGGTCAAGCAGAACATCACGACCTATGCGGTGGTCGCGAGCGCACCCGTCCCGGTATTGGAATTCACGGTGGGCGGCAATAAGGTGCAACTCTCGTCGGCCTTTCACAGTGGATGTCCGGCCGCTTCTGGCAGTGCCCCTGCCAGTGATCCAAATCGATATATTGGATGCACCACGGCCGGCCTAGGTGCCTGGGCAAATTCGGCTGGAACCGGTGGGAACAAAGGTCAGCTCGTGGCCTTCGACGTCTGTGCCAATGATGCCGATTGGACGACGGAAGTGGGGAATGGTTATACCTCTTGCTATGAAGTCATGTGGGATGATGCGACTTACGGAGGAGATTTCGACCTTGATATCCGCTATCGGCTCTATGTGAAGACGGGGCTCACCACCATCACCGTCAAGACCAAGCCTATCTATGCCTCTTCAGGAAATGGCAATTGGGCTGGTTTCTATATCAACGGGGTGAGTGCAGCCGGTCATACCGCGACGACGCCGGCCGGAACCCTCCTTAACATTCTCACGGGATCGGGCGAGTACTATGATGTTCGATGCGGAGATAATATTCCCAGCGGCGCTGGGCCTGGAACCGAATGTCAGCGGTACAATACAGCGGGAGCCTGGACTTCCGACAACACCGCCCCCTATCCCACGATCTGGGTGGAGCGGACCTTCACGGTGACCGGGTCTAACGCCGGTCTCTTGAAGGACCCCCTCTGGTATGCCAGTAAATACGGCGGGTTTAAGGATAGCGATAAGCCTGCGACCACCGGCTACAATCAACCGGACAAGACCGCAGAATGGGATATAGATGGCAACGGGGTGCCCGACACCTACTTCTTGGCGCAGAACCCTCTGGAGCTGGAAGGGAAACTCGCCGGGGCCTTTGCGGCAATTCTGAACCAAACCTCGTCGGGAACGGCGGCCTCCGTGTTGTCCTCGTCGACCAGCGGTGAAGGTGCACTGTATCAGTCGTATTTTTTCCCGACGCAGTTCGAAGCTGAACGAGAAATCAAGTATACGGGGTATGTCCATGGGCTCTTTGTGGATGCCTATGGAAACCTTCGCGAGGACACCAATGGCGACGGTCGTCTCGTCCTGACTGAAGATCGCATCGTGGTCACGCGTTATGACGCACTCAACGATCGGCTGGTCGTGGATATTTATGTGGATGCCAACGGAGACGGGAAAGCCGATCCATCCAGAGACGCGATTGCTCCGTTTAATGGAGTTTACGATACGGTGGCTTGCGACGACGCACCGCATCAATGCGACAAAACTCTCGCAGATGTTACGCCGATCTGGGAGGGCGGTCGTCGGCTGGCGATCATGCCTCCCGCAAACCGGAACATCTACACCTGGGTGGATCTCGATAACAATAAGGTGGTCAGCAATGCTGCCGCCAATGCCTTGACCGGCGAATTTATCTCCTTCGACACGACGAACCAGAGCAAGATCGCCGGCTATCTGAACCTCAGCGGAGCTCCGGCGACCTACACCGCGGCCAACGTGATCAATTTCATACGCGGCACGCAGATTACCGGTCTTCGCGACCGTACGTTGACCGTCAAGAACGATAGTGGGACGCCAACCTCGATGGTTTGGAAACTCGGCGACTCCGTGTATTCGACGCCAGTCGTCGTGGCCGCTCCGAAGGAGCGGTTTGACGTACTCTATGGGGACGCATCCTATATAACGTTCTATCAACAGTACAAGAACCGCCGCCAGGTAGCCTATCTGGGGGCCAACGACGGGATGATGCATGCCTTCAACGTGGGATTCTACAACAAGAACGATGATGGTTCGACCACGACGAAGGTCGAGCACGGATGGTTCTCGAATACCACCACAGCAGACGGTCGCGGGGTGAATCGCGGCGATGAACTCTGGTCCTTCATTCCTCAAGAATTGTTGCCACACCTGCGCTGGCTGGCTGATCCGGCCTATACCCATGTGTATTACGTCGATTTGAAACCCAAGATCACCGATGCACGTCTTTGGGGTCCGACTGGGGATGCCGATCATCCGGGCGGGTGGGGGACAATTCTGATCGGCGGGTTCCGCATGGGAGGAAGTTGCACCAACTGCACGGGCGGCGAAGGGACGCCGATGAGCTTTGCCGCGGATTTCAATAACGATGGCTCAGTCGATGCAGCGCGAACCTTTCTCAGTGCCTATTTCGTGCTGGACATTACGAATCCGGAAAAGCTCCCCAAGTTGCTGTGGAGCTACTCCGATACCAATCTCGGACTCACGATGAGCTATCCCAGTGTGGTGCGCGTGCGTCCATTGGGCGGAGATAAGACACTGGACAGCGATGCCCAGTGGTTTGCCATGTTTGGGTCCGGCGCGACCAGCTACGATGCCGGGGTGGGGCAGGTCGGGAAGATGTATGCGGTGAATTTGAAAGACCGCATGACCTCGGCGGCCGCCACGACGGAGACGATCTTCGATGCAGGTGGCACGATATCGAGTCCACCCAACTCGTTCGTCGGCGACCTCGCATCGATCGACCGAGACCTCGACTATCGAGCGGATGTCGTCTACGGCGGAAAGGTGATCAATGCCTCGCCGTGGGAAGGCAAGTTGATTCGCCTCACCACGGGCTGTTGGAAGGCCTCTTCGCCAGTGTGTAATACGAATCCAGGTTCCTGGGGTGTCCCATCAGGAGGTACCTCTCCGGCACCGACGAGGGCTCCATCGGAAATCCTGTATCAGTTCAAAAATGCAACTGGCGCGACGAAGAACACGTTAGGTCCGGCACCGCAGGCGCCAGGCCTGGCGCTTGACGCAACCGGTAACACCTGGATCTTTGCCGGAACCGGCCGTTACTTCACCCAGGTGGGTGGGACAGGGGATAAGATCGACACCTCCGTCCAGTTCCTAGTGGGTGTGAAAGACCCCGTACTGCTAGGCTCCGGAGGCTGTAGTGAAACGACGATCACGAGCTGTCGAATCGATGACACGGTGAACGATGAGTTGATCGACATGTCGACAGCGACGATCTGCCAACTCGGCAGCGGGACTTGCGATGGCACGACCACCAAGCAGGTGACGAGCGTTCCCGCAATGGCGACTGGCGGGACGTACGCGTCGCTCGTGTCGCTCGTGCAAAGCAAGAAGGGCTGGTTTACCAAATTGACGGTTCCGGCCGGCGGCCTCCCAAGCGAGCGCTCAGTGGCCAACCCCGTCGTGCTCGGAGGGATCGTGTTCTTCCCGACCTTCCTGCCGAGTGGCGACGTCTGCGTGGCAGCAGGGTCGAGTTATCTATATGCCCTGTACTATGTGACCGGCGGCGCCTATAGCTCGCCGATCGTCGGGATGACAGGGCAGAACATCAACAACAAAATCAGCCTCGGCGAAGGGTTGGCCACGACGGTGGCTATCCACCTCGGGGCACAGGGCGACGGCACAACCGGGAGTGGAAGTTTGAGCGGCATGAAAGGCTGCTCGCAGTCCAGCACCGGCGCGATCAACTGTGTGAGTGCCGGCACCGCTTTCTCGGTGGCAAGTCGCTATCTCTCATGGATCAATCAACGGGATTGATCCGGTAGAAACAGACCTCTGCGCGTCGCCCGTTCGGTGGTGCGCAGAGGATGTGGGGTCTCATGCCAAAGGATCGTGCGCGGGCCATATACGTCTCCATTGGGATCGTATCTCTTGCAGTCCTTGGACTGATGGGGTGCAGCCTCGATTCGTCCCAGACGGACGCGACGGGGGCTGCCACCACCAGGCCCAACCATCTCCCGGTCATCCGCTCGGTAACCCTTGCCCCCGTTCCGATCATTCGGGAAGGGGTGGTGACGGCGACGGTCGAAGCCGACGACTTGGACAGAGATCCCTTGACGTTCACATTCAAGTGGATCGTCAACGACGAGCTGAGGCCTGAAGATGTCTCGTCCACGTTTCATCCTGAACATGTGAGCCGCGGGGATCGCGTGGCCGTCGAAGTGATTCCTCACGACGGGACGGTCTCTGGCTCACCTGTTCGGAGCGGGTCGGTTGTTGTCGGCAATACGTCGCCGGTCATCCGCGCCGTGACGTTGCAGCCCAGCAGCGCCAAGGTTGGAGACCGACTCGTTGCGACAGTAGAGGGCAGCGATATGGATGGAGACGACGTCCGCTATACGTACCGGTGGTCCCGCAATAACCGATTGGTCGTAGAGGGCGAACAAGGAACGCTGGACACGGCCGGCTTCTCGCGGGGCGACGTCATCGCCGTTTCCGCAACACCTCATGACCGTGAGAGTCATGGCAAGGAACAGCTGTCGCAGCTGCTGACCCTGGCCAATAGTCCTCCCAAATTTACCTCATCCGCTCAGGGAATCCTGGCGCAGGGACAATTCAGTTACGTCGCCTCGGCGGTGGATCCCGAGAATGATCCCGTGACCTTCGCGCTCGAATCGGCTCCGCCCGGCATGGCCATCGATGAAAAGACGGGACGCATTCAGTGGGAAGCTCCTGTCGCCTCGGTGAGAGTCTATAGGGTAAAAGTCTTGGTCAGGGATGACCATCAAGGATGGGCCTCGCAGGAATTCGACGTGCCTCTCGGGAATTCCGTGACCGCCAAGCGCGAAGGGCCTTGACGACGCGCCATACGCTGATTCAATCTTCTGCTTGTCACACCTTTCCTCGGTTTGTTAGAATCACCACGCAACTGCGGCAGGGAGGGAGCACGCCTTAGCGCTTGTGCGTAAACTTAAACTTCGAGAAGGCACCAATACCGCCGTTCTGTTCGGTCACCACGACCGGCATCTCAAGCTCATCGAAGAAGACCTCGGTGTGCGCCTCTCGGCGCGCGGTGAAGAACTCACCCTCGACGGGACGCCAGACGCCACTCGTCACGCAGAACGCGTCCTCACGGAGCTCGCCACTCTTGCCAACGACGGGATGGTGCTCCAGCCAGAGGACATTACCCACGCCTTGAGCGCGCTCCGGCAGAGCCCCGAGACGCCGATCAAAGAACTCCTTTCCAATGCGGCGACCATCATTACCAAGAAACGCTTCGTCGCGCCCAAAACGCCGACGCAAAAAGCCTATATCGAAGCTATCGAGACGCACGACATCGTGATCGGCATCGGCCCGGCCGGAACGGGTAAGACCTATCTGGCGATGGCGATGGCGGTGAGCGCGTTGATGAAGAAAGAAGTGAGCCGCATCATTCTCGCGCGGCCGGCTGTTGAAGCGGGCGAGAAGATCGGCTTTTTACCCGGCGATATGTATGCCAAGGTCAATCCCTACCTCCGTCCTCTGTACGACGCCCTGTTCGACATGATGGATATGGAACGGGCTGCGCGCGCGATCGAGCGGGGCGACATCGAAATTGCCCCACTCGGGTTTATGCGAGGCCGCACGTTGAACGATTCGTTCGTCATTCTTGACGAAGCGCAAAATGCGACCGCGGAACAAATGAAGATGTTCCTCACGAGACTCGGATTCCATTCCAAGGTGGTCGTCACGGGTGATATCACCCAGGTGGATCTGCCGCCCGAACGGGTCTCCGGCCTGATTGAGGTGCGGGAGATTCTGCGCGACGTCGAGGGCATCGAATTCGTCTACTTCGACGAGCGCGACGTGGTCCGTCACAAGTTGGTGCAAGACATTATCAAAGCGTACGATCAGCATCAGAACCCCACTCAGTTTTCCGGTTCCTCCGCTGGCGCGACAGGACGTCGATCGTTGCCGGTGCCGCACAATAAGCCGCCGAAGCCTGCCACTCCTTCTTCGCCGCATACGGACTCTTGGGGCCAATCGCATTAATGCCGGTCCATATGCAGACTCACGTTCGGCGTGTGACGTTTGACCAGGCGCGCCTGGATCGACTGGCACGGGCGATTCTTTCCGATGTCAGGGAGGCGTCGGCGGAACTGGGCATCCTGCTCGTGGGCGATCAGCGGATGCGGAGTCTCAACCGTCAGTATCGGGGCAAGGACCGCTCGACCGACGTGCTGGCCTTTGCCATGCGAGAGGCGCCCCATTCCTCCGCAGACCTGCTTGGTGATGTGGTGATCGCTGTGCCGACGGCAGTTCGCCAGGCTAAACAGGGCCAGCGATCGCTGGATGAGGAGCTGACGGTGCTCTTGGTCCATGGCATTCTGCATCTCTGCGGCTACGATCATGAGCGAAGTGAGAAAGACGCGCGCCGGATGCAGCGTCGGGAACGGATGATCTTGCGGTCGATCGGGTCGTTGCCGAAATGAGTGAGTCGAACGCGTCACGTAACACGCAGCACGCATTACGAGTAGACCTATGGGATGGCTGCAGCGACTGAATGACGGGCTCACCAAAACACGCGACGTTGTTCGCGGGTCTTTGGATCGGCTGCTTGGCCGTGCAGCGGATCCTGCCCTCCTGGAGGAATTCGAAGAAGCGCTCATTGTCTCCGATCTCGGTGCCCGTGTCGTGGATCGCGTGATGGAGCGCCTCAAGAAACAGCTGCAAGGGACCGATGCGTCGCAAGCAGGTCGGGTCCAGAAAGTGTTGCGCGACACGTTGCTCGACGTGCTGACGCCGGTGCAAGGGCTGTCGTTGGAGTCCCTGCTCGCGAAAGGTCCAAAGCCGTTCGTCATCCTGGCGGTGGGCGTGAACGGCGTCGGCAAGACCACCACGATTGCCAAAATCGCGCAACGGCTCGTGCAGGCAGGGAAGGTGCCGTTGCTGGTGGCAGCCGATACCTTTCGCGCAGCGGCGATCGATCAGCTGCAAGTCTGGGCAGACCGAGTCGGCGTCGACGTAATCCGTCACCGCCATGGAGCCGATCCCGCCGCCGTCGCGTTCGATGGGATTGCTGCCGCGAAAGCTCGGCAGGTGGACGTGGTGTTGATCGATACGGCCGGCCGGCTGCACACGAAATCGAATCTCATGGACGAACTCCGCAAGATCACGCGCGTCCTCGCGCAGGCATGTCCCGGTGCACCACACGAAGTGCTCCTCGTGCTGGACGCTACGGTTGGGCAGAACGCGCTGTCCCAAGCGCGTCAATTTCATCAGGCGGTCGGCGTCACTGGCTTGGTCCTGACGAAGCTCGATGGCACCGCTCGCGGCGGGATCGTCGTCGCGATCGCCGAGGAACTCAAGTTGCCCGTGAGGCTGATCGGAGTCGGGGAGTCGGTCGAGGATCTCCAGGATTTTCAGAGCGAAGCCTTTGTGGACGCGCTCCTCGGGACATCGGCGTCATCCTCCGCGTAGCCCCAGTGAGATCCCGTCATTTGCTTCTCAGTCAGCATCGCCTGTGTTAGGCTGAATGTGCGAATTATCTAGCAGACTGCGGGGAAACGATGCCGGCTCGCTGGAAATCCAATGGCCTGCATGTCTGGGACATGCAGGCCACGACCCCGCAGGATGCTCAAAAGGTTCGTCCAACAAGTGCGCAGCGAGTGAAGGGCCGAGGCGTGCCCTCTGGGGGGCGTGGAAGGGCTGAGCGTTGCGAGAACGCTGCGGGCGGACTTGTTCAGCATTCTGCTCGACGCGACGCACCACGCATTCCTGCCGGTGAGACTGAAGTATGATCAAGATTCTGGTTATCGACGACGATCGCATGAACTGCGAGCTAATCCAGTCCGTCTTCACCCGACATGGGTATCAGGTGCTATCGGCGATGAGCGGGATCGAAGGCCTGAACCTCTTCCGCCAGCATGCCCCGCGCGTCACCATTCTTGATCTTCGCATGCCTGAAATGGATGGGCTGACCGTCCTCAAAGAAATCCGTGCGTACGATCCCCATGCGCCGGTGATCATCCTGGGAGGCGGCGCGACCGAGGAGCAGGAAAATCAAGCCCGGGGGTTGCGCGTCACCGACTTTATCCGAAAGGGCCTGTCGCTGGATGTGCTGGTCGAATGCGTCAACCGGGTGGCGCAGCTTCCGGATAAATCCGTTCCCGCTCTGCCGGGGGTGGCGAGCAGTGCAGCCTTGGCCGAGAAGGGGGAAACCATCCTCGTCGTCGATGACGAGCCGTTGGTCCGCGACTTACTGGTCCAGTTTCTCAGTCTCCGCGGCTATCGGGCACTCGGCGTGAAAGACGGCGCTGAGGCCCTCTCGATGGTGGAACACTCGCCGCCCGACCTGATCCTTCTCGATCTGCTCATGCCCGGTATGGACGGCATCGAGGTGCTCCGGCAACTCCGTCAACGAGAATACCGCGGCGGGGTGATCATCATCACCGGGAGTCACGACGAAGACAGTCTCGACGAAGCCTGGGTCATGGGGCCGCAAGAAGTCATCGGGAAGCCGATCGACTTGGAACAATTGCTGATGTCCATCCAGCTTGTGCTCGTCTGTCGCGAATGCTAAAACCCTTCCGATGTCAATCGGAAGTGGGATGGTCTCTTTCCCCTGTCTCTTTCTCGTCGCGCTCCTCAGCCACGGGGCTCTCGGTATAGCCTGCGCAGCCGACCCAGTCCTGCCGCGAGTCGTCATTCGGCATCACGATGTATTCGTCCAGATCGTCCCTGCGCAACATGCACTCATCGTCAAGGACCGGCTGACCCTTGAGGTGCCGCAGCCGCAGGTCCCGATTCGTTTCTCCCTCGCCCCCACGCTCCAGATCGACCACATTACACTCGTGCACACATCGGCCGGGGCGGAGGTCTCGATTCACGATGTGCCGTTTGAGCTCGAGTCTAGTTCCGCGCCGGAGTCGGTCCAGGAGGTCAGCATTCCCTCGCAGGTCGTGCCTACCGGACTGGTGACGCTGGAGGTTCACTACCATGGCGTCATCAACGATCCGCCGCGAGATCCGCGCCATCTTCGGTTTGTGACGCCCAGCGAGACTGCCGGACATATCGGGCCTGAAGGCGTCTATGTGAGCAGCGAGAGCCACTGGTATCCGGATGTCCCCGAGTCACTCAGTACCTATAGGCTGCTGGTCGCCGTCCCAACGGGGTGGACCGTCGTGACCCAAGGGAAGGCCAGTGAATCGCGTGCCTGCCCTGCCGGGCTCTGTCGCAGCGATCAGATGGTGATGACGGAATGGGTCGTGATGCAGCCGAGCGAGGCGGTCACGCTCGTGGCCAACAAATTTGTCACAACGTTTCGTGACTGGACGGCCAAGACCGGTCAAAGGATTCAGCTCTCGACCTATCTCTTTCCCGATGATGCGCATCTGGCAGATGAATACCTTGATGCCACCGTTCGCTATCTGGAGGCCTACATCCCGTTGTTAGGCCCCTATCCGTTCGAGAAGTTTGCCGTAGTGGAGAATTTCTTTGCGAGCGGGCTCGGCATGCCCTCGTTCACTCTGCTGGGGAGCGGCATCATCAAGCGGCATTATGTGCAACCTTATGCGCTCGGTCACGAGATCGTGCATTCGTGGATCGGCAATGATGTGTTCAATCGCGTCGATCGCGGGAATTGGGTGGAAGGGCTGACGACCTACCTGGCCAATTATTACTGGCACGAACTGATGGGAGATCATGCGCAGGCACGGGACCAGCGCCGTCTGATGGTGCAGGGGTACAATCTTCACGTGACGCCGGAGCGGGACTATCCAGTCGCGCAATTCACGCAAAAACAGGATGAGCATGACAATGCCATTGGCTATCAAAAGGCCGCCATGCTGTTTCACCTCCTGCGCCAGGAGGTGGGAGAGGCGACGTTCTGGCGGGCTTTGAAGAGCCTGGTGGCGCAGTATCGTGGCAGGCATGCGGAATGGCGCGATCTCGAGCAGATCTTTGCGGAAGCGAGCCGTCAGGATCTCCGATGGTTTTTCGCGCAATGGGTGGAACGGGATGGGGCGCCAGTGTTGTCGTTGTCGGAGGCCGTCGCCCGTCCGATGATGGGCGAGCTAGCGCAGACCTTTCAGCTTGAGGCCGCGATCGTCCAATCGAACAAGCCCTTTCGTCTTCCCCTTCAGCTGCTGATTCGCATGGAGGGTGACCGTGAGCAGGTTCTGACTGTGCCGCTGCGTTCGCTGCGCGAGCCGATTTCCATTGCCTTGCCCGCGCGACCGATCGCGATTGATCTCGATCCCGAGTTCATGACTTTCCGACGGATCGCCCGGCAATCGTTGCCGCCGGGGCTCAATCACTATGTCACCGATCGGCGGCGATCGGTGCTGACGGCGTTTACGGATGAGCCGGACCATCCCTCGCCGTTTCGGGACGTGGTCACGCGCATCGAAGCCCAGGAGCAGCAGAAACCGATCGGCGACCGGACCGTGATCGCTCCGATGGCTCAGAATGGGCTGTTGCCTCAGGAAGGATCGGTGTTAGTATTGGGCGGTCCGGAATCCCGTTCAGGGATTCAATCGATCCTGGCCAGGCACTGCGGTGCGCGCGCGACCCTGAACGACAGGGGCGTCACGGTGATGGGGACAGCGCACGAAGGGGCTGGGCTGGCCCTGCTGGTCAGTTGCCACCGGGTCGATCGTCCAGGCAGCGTCGTGACGGTGTTGTATGCGGCCATGCCGCAGGCCGTGGCGAAGGTGGCGCGGCTGCTCTTTTTTTACGGATGGAATAGTTTCGTATTGTTCAAAGATGGAGCGGTGATCACCCGCGGGGAGTGGCCACTCGCGAGTGATCGTACGGAGGTGCGTCTCGATGCCAGCAATCCCATTCGGTAAGTGGTGCATGATCGGACTTGTTTGTCTCTTGCTGGGTGAGCAGACGGGACAGGCAGAGGGCCTTGCCTCGAAGGCTCGGGTAGTTCCCGCGCACCAAGCTGAGCGGCATCTGAAGAATATTCGCCAGCTGACGGTGGGCCGGCAGAATGCCGAAGCCTACTTTTCCTTCAGCGGGAACAAATTAATTTTCCAATCCACGAACAATTGGATGAAAGATACTTACGCAGCCACGCTCACACCAGCCGACGCCGGGCTGGGTTGTTATCAGATGTATGTGATGGATCTGGAAAGCGACACCGTGCGATTGGTGAGCACCGGCACGGGTGCCACGACGTGTGGCTACTTTTTCCCTGGTGATCGCCGCGTGCTCTATTCATCGACCTATGCGTCGGGGCCGAATTGTCCGCCGAAGCCGAAGCGGGAGGGGGCCTACCGCTGGGCCTTGGACGACTACGATCTTTATGCCGTACGCCTTGATGGTCAGGAGATGCAGCGGCTGACCTCCACGACCGGCTACGATGCGGAAGCGACCGTGTCGCCGGACGGCAAGACGATTGTCTGGACGTCCGTGAAAGACGGGGACCTGGATATTTATGCCATGAATCTCGATGGCTCAAGGGCCCGGCGGCTGACGAACGAGATCGGCTATGACGGCGGAGCTTTCTTCTCGCCGGACAGCAAGCGCATCGTCTACCGGGCGTCGCATCCGACCGATCAGGCGGAGATCGATAAGTACAAGGACTTGCTCAGTCAGCGACTGGTGGAGCCGGGACAGCTTGAAATTTTCGTGATGAATGCGGATGGAAGCGGCCAGCGCGCGGTCACGTCGAACGGCGCTTCGAATTTTTCGCCGTTCTATTTTCCAGATGGCAAGAGGATCATCTTCTCATCGAATATTGAAACGAAAGGCGAAGGAGGCAAGCCAAGCTTCCATCTCTACGCGATCGGTGAGGACGGCCAAAGCCTCGAGCGGCTTACATTCGATGGACAATTCAACAGTTTTCCCATGTTCTCGCCGGATGGCACTAGCCTGGTCTGGGTGTCGGATCGCCATGCCAAAACACCTGGCGAGTTTAACGTCTTTCTCGCCGACTGGGTGCCGTGAAGCGGTGATGAGTGACCAGTGATGAGTGATGACATAAGCCAAGACCGCGCCCCTGTCTCGATCACCCATCACCCATCAGTCATCACGCATCACATATCCGCGCGGTTGTATAGCCTCTTGCCTCTTGCCTGTTCATGCGCTGCCCTCATCCTTGTATTCGTGGGGTTATTTGAGTGGGATGTGCCGCTGACCAGGTTTGTTCGTTCCCTCTATCCCCCGGTCGGCTCTGTACCCAATCCCTGGCTGGTTCAGTCCAGCGATATCGGCGACCGCCTCGGCAAGGGGGAGTCGCTGGTGATCCTGAGCCTCGTGTTGCTGGCGGTCGGGTATGGATTGAAACATCCGCAGTGGAAAGACGCTGGCTGGCAGAGTCTTATCGCGCACGGTCTCGCCGGGTTGAGCGCCAATATTTTGAAACATGCCATTGGCCGCCCCCGCCCCAAGTTCATGCATGTCGGCAACCGCGAGTTCTCCCCAGCCGGTGGGAGCGGATGGGACTCGTTTCCGTCCGGGCATGCGGCGGCAGCGATGGCAGTCGCAACCGTACTGGCCGCAAAGTTCCCGCGAGCGCGATGGCCCATTCTCGCTGCGGCAGTTGCCATTGCCGCCAGTCGGATTTTCCGCGGGTCTCATTATCTGACCGACGTGGCTGGAGGAGCGGCCCTCGGTTGCGTCATGGGAGTGATTGCAGCCCATCCCTGGCGCGAATGGCGCTCATCGGCTGGAAGGGCTGTCTGTCGGATGACGCCCTTCTTTGTGGCGACGCTCGCGCTCGTCTGGACGATCGTACATCTCCCGTCGGAGGCCTGGCCGTTTCAACAACTCTTGTGGGGCGGCCTGTTGCTCACCCTGGCTGGACTCGTGGGCCATGTCTTGTGGACGGCGCAGTTGTCATGGTGCCCGTTCTGGCTGTCCGGACCGCTGACTCGCGGTCTCGTGGGACTGGGGCTCGGGATGACGACCGGCTCTCTGTTTGTCACGACCGTCGTGCTGCTCGTCTGTACTGCACATTGGGTGGATGGTCTCCATGGTCAGCCGGAGTCCATGGCGGATGGTCACGTGGGGTTACGGGCGATCATGGCGGAGGGGCTATTCGTCGTGGCTATGCTGCTGGTGCTGGTGGCGAGCTATGCCCTGAAAGGCATCGTGCCGATGTAAGCATGACGCGCGAGATGTGCGAGAAGAGCGCGACCAGAAGTTCGACGTTCCGAAAACCTTGAACTTCGGGTCTCGAACCCTCGTTCGGTTACCTGCTTAATGGCCGAGAATGGTAGGCGGAGGGGGTGGGGTTGCGCCTTCCGGAATCGTCACCATCGGCTTGTTGGCCAGCAGCACGTAGCCGTAGCGTTTGAGAATGGGGACCAGCTCATTCGCCTCCGTCGGCAACTTCGACTGCGCACTCTCCGGTAGCAGGATGATCACTCTCTCTGGCTCTTTCAGAGCTGCCCGTATCTTGTCCTCTTCCCCAATGGGCACGAAGAGCGTCCGGCGTTTCGCGTAAAAAACGGACGACGGCCTCGTGGTTCCATAGGCAATGAATTGATCCTGGGGATCCAGGTTCAGTCCCGCGGCATAGGCGAGTTCCTGCGGGGGCGCGATCACATATCGATTGATCTGTGGGGTCACGATCACGATGACGATCAGAACCAGACCGGCCAAGGTCGCTCCAGCCGCCCAGAACGCTCCTCCGCGCCGTTCCTCGTTCAAACCAAGATATCCCACTAAGGCCATCCCGAGTAACAACAGGGCCGTCGCCAGATAGGGACCGCTGCCGAGACCCACCTGTCCGGCTAAGGGGAACTCTCGCACCATCTTGGAGGCGTAGGTTGCGTAGAGCGTGGGGAGGCAGGCAAAGCCGATCGCCAAGAGATACCCCAGTCCCATCATGAGGTGAATGGAGCCTCGAATCCCTTTCGTGGTCGGATCTTGCAGGCACCGCGACCAGTATGAGGCGGTCAACAGGGCGGCAGCGGGAAATAAGGGGCCGATGTAGTGGGGTAGGCGGGTCGAAGAAGCCGTGAAGAATATGAAGACGCCCACGACCCACAGCGCCGCGAATAGTTCGAGTTCTCGACCAGGGGTAGAGGGATGAGCGAGATCGGGGTCAGGAGATATCTCGCGTTCCTTCCGTACCGCTACCCCGCTGCTCCGCCACTCTTTGAACGCGTGGTAGAGCGGGACAGGAAGGAGCGCGCTCCAAGGAAAGAAGCCCAAGAGCAGGACCGGGAGATAGAAGAAGATGGACCCGTGGTGTCCTTCCATCGGACTCAAGAATCGCCCGATCGTATGGGCCTTCGCGCCTGCGGCATAGGCGTCGCCATGCAGGAGGAACATGGCCGCATACCAGGGGGCGGCGAGCAGAATGAACAACAGCATGCCTGCAAGAGGAGCCCCCTTTTGCCAATAGTCCCGCCATCGGCGCGTCCAGGTGAGGTAGAGCGCGGCCGCGATGAGGGGCACGGCGAACCCGACTGGTCCCTTCGTCAGCGTGGCGAGAGCCATACCGATATAGAACCCCCAGATCCATCGGCGTACGCCGCCTTCTCCATGCAGTCCCAGCCAGAATCCGTACAGTGATGCCGTGGTGAAAAAAATTAAGACACTGTCGGTCAGCGCCATGCGCCCGAGCCCAAGGATTTCAAGATTGAGCAAAAGCATTAAGCCGCCGAAGAGTGCGACGGTTCGATCGCGCTGGTGCACGAGGAAGAGGTAGTGGATGAGGATCAAGCCCACGCCAAAGAGGGCTGAGGGGAATCGCGCGGCGAACTCGTTGACGCCGAACAGGCGATACGACTGATCCATCAACCAATAGAGAAAGACCGGTTTCGCGACGCGCAGCTCACCGTTGAACGTCGGCGTCAGGCGATCCCCCGATTCGAACATTTCCCGTCCGGCTTCGGCGTTTCGTCCCTCGTCACGGTCGGTCAGCCCCATGTCACCGAGTCCCAGAAAGAACAACAGTCCCGACAGTGCGAGGAGGGCCAGGAGGATCATTGCGTGGTGCGAGCGGCCAGTAGTGGTCATACAGACGTTAGGATCGTGTGATGACTGAATCAGATGAATGTGCCGGACTCCAGGGAGTCATGATGGTGGAGAAGATGGGCTGGCGAGATGTTTCGCCTGGTTGGCACGGGAGATGAGTACCAGATTGCGAAGGTAGACGAACGTGCCGATGCCTTGTCCAGAAATAAAGACCGGGTCTTTCCGATAGATGGCATAGGCGAGCGTGATGAGTCCGCCGATCAGGCTCATGTACCAAAACGCGATTGGGACCTGACTCTCCGCTTTCCGTTCAGAGGCAATCCATTGGATTACCCAGCGGCCGAAAAACAGCCCTTGGCCGAGAAATCCGATCGCGAGCCAGATGGTTTCGGTGCTCATGATGGAGATATGACGAGTGGTGAGTGATGAGTGATGGGTTTCTTTTTCAAAGAACGGAGTAGGCCAAGGAGTAGCTTTCTGACCTCCT